>Ga0070734_10000932_pt1 | contig 49200 bp, 43 predicted proteins | sample Coa_R1_8_FD_66444 | JGI IMG/M metagenome (GOLD analysis project Ga0070734, IMG submission 66444) | Surface soil microbial communities from Centralia Pennsylvania, which are recovering from an underground coalmine fire - Coalmine... | ecosystem: Environmental > Terrestrial > Soil > Unclassified ...
CTGGAAGACCGACTTCTGCGACTCCGGGGCGGGCGCGCTGGCCGAAATGCTCGCCGCCGGAGCCTCGACCAGGACCGGCGCGGCCGGCGGCGCGGCCGGGATGACCGACGGAACAGGGGCCGCCGCCGGAGCCGCGGCAGAAGCTGGAGCTGGCGCGGCGCCCGGAGCGGCCGCCGGGGCTGACGCCACGGGCGGCGGGCTCACGACCGGCGGAGGCGAGGCGGCCTTCGTCTTCTCGGCCTCGGCGATCTCCCGCGTCAATGTGGCGATGTGTCCCCGCGCCTCGTCGGCGTTCGCGAAGCTGGGGAAGAGTCGCACGCAGTTGCGGTAGAGCTCGAGGGCCCGCGGTTTGTTCCCCGCGAGCCTGTACGATTGGGCGGCGTTGTAGAGCAGGGCCGCATCCGGCCGCAGCGAGAACGCCTGCTCGTACTTCTGGGCGGCCTCCGCGTAGTGGCCGAGCCCGAACGCCGCCATCGCCTGCTCGTAGACTTGCTTCGCGTCGCTGTCACGCGTCGCTGCGGCTGCACCGGAGCACGTGCCGAGCGCGATCACCAGCGATAGGGCGCCCACCCAGGCGTAGCGTGCCATCCCCATCGAGAGGCCCCAGCGTATCCGAAGTCGTTGCGCGAGGACAAGCTCCAGGCCGACTCACGCCCGCTTGCGGAGGTCGCGCGTGGCGTAAGGAAGCACCTCGTCGACCCAGCCTCGCAGCGTTCCCATCTTCTCGAGCAGCGTCTTCCAGAGGACGCGCCGCGCGCCGAGGAGCGCGAGGTACTCGGCGGCTCCCACCTCGGCGTTGCCCTCGCGGAGCAGGCGAGAGGGGGCCGTCACCTCATCCATGAAAGGTCCGAGCCGTCGAATCATCCGGTCCTCCAGCAGGTCGGAGATGTCGATGGCGACCGTCCTGGAGAAGTCCACGCCGCCGCGCCGTTCGGCCGGTGTGTAGACGAAGTCGGTGAGCAGCAGGTCGGCGCCGCCCCGGTGACTCCAGTCGAGAGCCCGTTCCAGATCCGCGACGCACGCGCTGAACGAAGCGGGAACGAAGGCGGGCCCACCGTTGAATCCCCAGCCCAGGAAGAGGGCGTCGAAGAAGTGCCCCGTTCGCGTGTGCCAGTACGCGAAGCTGCTGACGACCTGGCGCGCCAGACGGGACCCGCCGGCGCCGTCTTCCCGGACCAGAAACAGCGCGACCGGCCCGCGGACCTCGGCGCGCGCGGCGGCGCCCGCGTCCGCGAGCCGGCGGGAATAGACGTCACCCAGGAACCGGTCGACGTCCTTCATCGACGAGATGCAAAACATGTAGCCCCTCCGCGCCCCCGCATCCGGCCCCGCGCGCGTGCGTTCGCTGGACCCACGCCCGTGAACGTCGAGACGACGTTCTCTCTACAACGGGGTTGGCGAACGTTATTTCGTGAGCGGGCGCGTGCGTTCGGTCACGCCGCGGCCCGCCCTCACGGAGGACAGGCGCCGCCCAGAACGACCAGCGCGATGAATCCGACCGTCCACCACCACACCCGGTATTCGAGCGCGATCCAAATGTCAGCCTTGCGCCACAGCTGGAGCCGTCTCGCCGTCTTCCCTTCCATGACCCTCGAGCGATACTGCAATCTCCGAACCACCGCACGAGACGAGCGCCGTACGACGCGGCCACGCCTTCCGTCCGGTTGCCCCGATCCCGACACCTCGCCGCTGGTCCCGCAATGTCGCCCCGACGCGGGCGCCGGCGACGCGGCAAAGGACTGAGTCGGGTTCGCTTCAGCGGCCAGCGCGACGGGCGGCGGTCGCCGTGCGTGCGAACGCGATGCTGTTCGCCTCGGCCTGGCACTCGGCCGGGGTGTTGTTCAGCTGGACCTGCGAGACGTTCCAGAAGGGGAACTCGTCCGCCATGCTCGACGCGCCGACGGGCGTCCGCGGGAACTGAAGCCCGTTCTCGCAGAACGCCTGCGCCGTGGTGAGCGTGGGATCGAAGCAGCCGCTCGTCGACTCGCCGCCGACGACCGAGGGCATCGACGCGCAGTACGGCGTTCCGTCCTTGGCTGTCTGCACTGAGGCGCACGTGCGCCCGCCGAGCGTGCAGAGCGCGAACTCGGTGGCCCCCGCCGACGGCCCGGCCGAGGTCGCGCACTGCCCCGCCGCGGCCGACGTCAGGCCGCCGCTCTCGATCGCCGCGGCGCAGGTGACGTTCGAGCCCGCCACGCCCGCGAGCGTGCCGAGAGGATAAGGGCCCTGGAACCCGCCAGCGCCGCTGCACCACGTGTCGCACGCCGCCTGGGCGTCGGCCTGCTGTGTGGCCGCGGTGCCGTCCGCGGGGACCTGAAAGCAGGTGGTCGCCAGGAATGAATTCGTCAGCAGGTTGGCGACGGGACAATTCACGTCCGTTCCCGCCACGCCCGACACGTCGTCTTCCGCCCACCCCGAGCACTCGGTCCGCGTCACGGAGCAGGTGACCTGTTCCCAGTACGCCGAGGGCGGTCCCCCCGTCCCTCCATCCCCGCCACCCGCCCCGGAAGAATCGCAGACCGAGGTGCTGTAGCCGCCGGCCAGATTCGAGGAGACGCAGCGGTAGCCGTCGCTGGTCCGACATTGCGCGTCCGTCTGGCAGCCGAGAAGGCACCAATCCTGCGTCGCGGGCGCCCCGGGATCGAAGCTGGGCGCCGTGCTGGCCGTGCAGATCTCGGGGCCGGCGATGGAACAGTCGTCCGCCGTCTGGCAGGGGGCGGTGCAATAGCCGCCGGGACGCGAAAGGTCGCACCGGTAGTTGGGCTGGTACTTCTGACAGTCCTGGTCCGACGCGCACGGCGCGCCATCGAGCACGCCGCACGGCGGGCAGAGCGCCGCCGCATTGGCGTAGGCGTCGCAGCTCATGGCGACCGCCGCCTGGATGCAGGCCGTCTGCGCGGCGAGGTTCGGACAGACCGGCGACGGCGCCAGCCCCGGTCCGTAGTTGCCCCCGTAGACGCAGATCGCGTTGCAGGGGAGGACCTCGTCCGCCGCGGTGGCGCAGCTGTTCCGCTTCTCACAGATCATCTGGCACGGCGAGCCGCCGAACCCGCTCGACCCGCCGCAGCTCACCGCCAGGCGAAACAGCCCCGCGATCGCCGCCAGCCGCCAGCCCGTCCTCCACCCCGACATGACGGCGATTGTAACCCAGAGCATCTCGATCATCGCAGAAGCAAATCGATCGACCGCGACGCGTGGTCGCCTTCAGGCGGGGCGTGCCGCGCCTCACATCATGTTCCAGCCGAGGAGCAACGTCACGCCGCCGAGGCGATCGACGGCGGGCGCCAGCTCGGCCCGAACCAGGAGGTGGAACGAGATGTCGTTCGGCTTGCCCCCAGATCCGAATAATGCAGATGCGCAAACTGCAGGCCCGCCTCGGGAGACCAGGTGAATCCGGCCGGCGAAAACGTCCCGCCCAGACCGCCCAGGAGATAGCGGGTGCCGTAGCGATAGCCGACTCTCCCGCGGACCGGAGCGGGATCGGTGGGCAGCACCTCGATCTCGACCGCGAGTCGACTGTGACAGGCGGGCGTGAGCGCGAGCTGCCACGACCACGCGAGCATGAGCTCGGGCTCGTGATCCGGGATGAACACCCCGAGCTCGGAGGGCAACAGTATCGCGGTCACGATCATGTCCCTCGAGCCCACACACGGTAGAGAAGTGGGCGGCGACGACTCGAACGGCAGATGACCGGAGGCAACCGCCGGTGCCGGCGACGCGATCGAAACGAGCGCGCCGCAACCGAGACCAACCAACAGACAGAGCACCGCCCGTGTTCGCCGAGGTGCTCGCTGCGCCTCACCTGATCGCGAGCCCATGGCCCCCTTGCACGCCTCTACTACGGGACGCTGCCAGAAGGGTGTCAAGCGGCCCGGATACGACCGTGACGCGACCGTAGCCGATGTGCTCTCTTTCCAGCCGCTGAACGCTACTACCGGCTCGCCGTCGGGAGGTTCTTCGCCAATCGCTTCGCCTGGGAGAAGCTCGGGTTGATCTGCAACGCCATTTCGACGTTGTGCTGCGCCTCGTCGAAGCGGTTCTGCAGCGCGTACATCACCGCCAGGTTCTGGTAGGCCGGCGCATATTTTGGATCGCGCGCGATCGCGGCCTTGAGCTGAACCTCTGCGCCGGGCAGGTCACCATCGTCGATGGCCAGGCGGCCGAGCGAGTTGTAGGCGGGGGCGTAGCTGGAGTCCGCCTCTATCGCGCGCGTGTAGAACGTCCGAGCGTCCGCTTCCTTGCCGCCGTTGAAGGCGCGGTAACCCTGTTGCCAGAGGCTCCGGGCCCGCTCGCGATTGCCGCTGACCGGTGCGCTGGTGTTCTCGAGCGCCGCCGGCGAGCTAAAGGATGGCTTGGCCGACGTGGCGACGATCTGGGTGATGAATGCGGCTTGCTGCTGCTTGATCTCTGTAGCCTGGGCGAGCGCCACGGTCTTTTGTTTTTCCGATGCCTGGAGCTGTTCCGTCGAGGCCCGCAGCTCCTCGTTTCCCGCTTCCAGGCGCGCATTGCGGGCCTTCACGCTCTTGAGCGTCATGGCGCCGAGGGCGCCCACGAGTAGCACCATGACGGCGACGGCGCCCAGGTTCATGGTGGACTGCCACTCGCGATTGGACTCCCGGACCGGCTCGATGAAACGGTCGTGCGCCAGCTCGCACCACGTCGCGTTCGATCGGCGCTCGCTCCGGATCACGCCTTCACCTGCCAGGAGCGCCAGCGCCCTCGACGAGACACCCTTCGTTTTCTGGTCGTCGACGAAGGCCATGCCGCGGGTGCCGGCCGGCGTGATCAGCACCTTGCTGAACCAACGACGAAGTCGGCGCTGCCGCCACACGTTCAGGCCGCTGGCGCGGGCGATCGCGCGTTCGTACACCCGGCGGAGGGCGCGGTCGATCGGTTCGACCGGCTGAGGCTTGGCCGACGCGCGCGGGTTGCTCTTCGAGCGCCAGATCTGGTTCGCCTGAATCTGCAGATGCAGCGGCTCGACGAGCTCGCCATCCATGGGCTGGCCATCGGGTGCCTTCGTCTCGAGCAGGTCCTTCACGACGCCGCTGGTGACGAACTCCGCCTCCGGCCTCTTCCACCCACCCGTGACCAGCGGCTCGACCAGCGCTCGCCGGGCGGCGACGGCCCTCAGCTTGTCGAGTCGATACCGCACTCTCAGCTGGTTGGGGAACAGATGGGCGAAGGCTTCCAGATCGGCGAGGTGGTCTTCGCGCAGAGCCAGCAACAGATGAAGGTCCGGGTGGCGTGACAACGCCCAGGTCAGCAACTTGAAGAAGGCTCGCCGCTGCCGCCACTCCCAGGGGTTGCTGGAGAACACCTCCTCGAACTGATCCAGCAGCAGCAGGGTCGTTCCGCCACTTCGGAGGCGCGACAGCTCGGCGCGCGGGAGCGGCTTCCATCGCGGCGTCGCCCCGCCCTCGATCACCTGCAGCGAGGCGAAGCCATCCTGCATGAACACGTTCTTCGTCTTCCGGGTGCGTTCGGTCGGGGCCAACCTGGCGCCCAGGATCTGAACGCCTTCCTCGGTCAGCCGCGGCAAGAGCCCGGCGTTCAGCAAGGAGGTCTTTCCCGCCCCCGAGGGCGCGTGAAGGACGACCGTGCGGTAGCTGAGCACGAGATCGGCCAGGTCGGCGGCCTCCCGTTCCCGCCCGCAGAACGGGTACTTGTCACGGCCCCCGAGGGGAAACGGTACTGGCCCCGGGAACGGGCCGCCGCGGGCGGTCACAGCCGCGCGCTCAGCTGTTGGTAGAAATCGTCCGCATTTCCCCAGAAGACCTTCACCTTCAGGGTCCACTCGAGATAGGCGGCCAGCGCCGCGCGCTCGTTCGCGCTCGACCTGGCGAGCTGGACGGCGACGTTGAGGCGCTGGTTGGCGAGCTCGAGCGAGTTGACCAGCGCCCGCATGATGACGCGGAAGTTGATGTCCTCGAGCCCGTAGCCGATGAAGAGGAGGGTCTTTCGGGTCATCTGCGTGACGATCGCCTTGGGCAGGACCGCCGGGCCGGCGACCGGGCTCGCCCCGGCGACATCCCAGGCGACGTTCACCAGGAAGTCGAGGTAATCGTTCTCGGTCAGGACCATCGACTGCTCGCCGGTGACGATCGGGTCGCCGCCCGGAACCGCCTCGTACCCGAAGCGTCCGTGCAGGTGAAAGACGACCGGATCGGCCGCGGTCGGCCGATACCCCGTGTCGAACACCGAGTCCTCGGACTTCAGAAGTCGGTTCCACCGGCAGATCTCGGAGCGCGCCGCGCGTCCGGCCTGGCCCAGCGACCGTTCGATCAGGTCGTCGTAGTTCGTCGTCAGGTAGACCTCGAGCCGGGCCTGCCTGGCGAGCAAGGTCATCAGCTTCGGGAGGGCCGCCCCGTCCTGCGCGTGCGCCAGCAAACGCTTCGCCAGCCGCTGAGCCGCCCGCGTCTTCGGCCGGACCCCGTCGCGGTAGTGCGCGGCCAGCTCCTGCGTGACCGCGGCCAGGTTGGTCGGGTCACGAAAGTACCGGTGCGCCTCCGCGGCCAGCTCCCTCGCCAGCTCAGCCCCCGGCGGAAGGATTCCCTCCGTGGCTCCGGCGCCGATGAACGGAATGCACTTCCCCTGTCTGAGATCGGCGACGAGGCTGTCCCAGTCGAACCCAGGATTGAAGTCCTCTACGAGGGGCGCTGCCATGGCCCGTGCGCCTAGGCGAAGATCGTGACGATGGCCTTCCCGATCTTGATGGCGATCGCGGCCCAATCGGGGACCTGCTCGAGAATCGTCAGAACCTCCTGCGCGACGTTCTTGTTTCGAACCTGCGCCTCGTCCTTCCAGAGGCCGACGATCTCGGCAACCTGGGCGTCGGTAGATCCCATCAGCTCGGTGATGTCCGTGGCGGTCAGGTTCGCCCCGGTGGCCTGAATCGCTGCAATGGCTTCCGCTTTGGTCATCATGGGTTACCTCCTCCGTCGCGCAGGCAAACAATCTGGTTGGCGCCCTTCCTGTCGGCGGCCACGAGCACCGAATCGATGGCGCAGTACTGCGACTTCGCCTCGATCCGCTGGAATCCCGTGCCGCCGTCCGCATTCGCGGTCGCGGCCAACCCCTTCTGGACGTCCTGGAGCGCCCTCTCGTCCTGGTCTCTCAGGAGCGGCGCGCACGCGATCATCGCGCCAATGGCCAGCGCGCCGAGGGCCGTCCAGGCCAGGGCTGTTTGAGGACGCGTCATCGTCGACTCCTTCGTTCCGTGAGCTGCGAATGGCAGACGTTCAGCACACAAACGATTCGCCCCGCCGACCTTTCAGAGAAATTCTTGCCGGTTCCTGGCGAGGAGCTCGCTCGGAACGGGCCGTAAGCGAGGTCACCAAGCAGCCGGCGGCCGGCCGGGTCTGCTTCTCCGCCTCGACGAGCGCGCGCCAGAGGGTGGAGAAAGCACTCGACACCCGTCGCGGCCGGACCGAAAGATATCGGGTGCTCATCGCTCACGGATTCCGTCGGTCGTCCTGGTTCGTGCTGGGCCTCTTGGCCGCAGCGACGGGGTGCACTCCCGTGCTGCAGAATCGCGTCCCCGCGGACGCGATCTCGCCCGATCGCTTGGTCGCGGTACCGCCGCACGTCTTGATCTACACGTTGGACCTGAACACCCACGCCGCCGTCGAGGACCAGCCGACAGAGGCAATCGCGACCACGGCCGCCGAGGTGCTCCGGAAGAACGTCGACCGCCAGCGGGCGCGTTTCGCGGATCGCGAGGCGCTGGCCGCGTGCGGCCCCGCGTGCGCGAAGTTCTATCAGTGGGGTGGCCGGGCGACCCTGGAGATCGGCCTCCAGCGCGAACAGATCAAGAGCTTCGGGTTCCACTCGGTCAGCGACTGGGCGTTTCACGACGACCTGTCGGCTGTTCGCGCCTCCCTGGGGGCCGATTTCATCCTGTTCGTGACGCTGAAACAGACTCGCCAACCCAACGGGCAAAGGACCGTGTATGCCCCGGGACATACCTACATCCACGGCGCGCAGATTGACGCCGCCTGCGTCGCCGATCTGCGCGACGGAGCCATGGTGTGGTGCACCTCTCTGCAGGACGACATCGGCGACCTCGCGGATCCCGGACGCGTGCTGGTGGCGATTCACGCCATGCTGAAGGGGCTGTTCGTGCGGGTCCCGCCCAGGAGCTGACCGTCTCTGGTGATCGCTAGTCGCCGCCGCTACATCGGCTGCGGCTGAAGGTGTAAACCCACAGAAGCGGGTCGCCCTGATCGAAAAGGAGGAACCCGTCCGGGTTGGCCGTGAATCCGACGTTCCAGGGGATCACTGCCACCCCGCACGTTTCGGTGAACGTCACCAAGTTGCCCTGGAAGCTGGCAGTCGTGTTCCCTCGCACCGTCTCGATCATATTGGCGTTCGTGTCGAGGGCGTCGTTGGCCCACCAGAGTGTCGTCCCGCCGTCGGTCACGACGACCGTGTCGCGCACCTGCATCCTTTCCCCGGACCCGCCGCTGCCATAGGTATCCAGCGCCGTGCACTCATAGATCCCGTCAGCGAGCGGGCCGCCCTGAGGTGTCGGCGGCGTCGCGCCGGGACGGTACACGGAACTGGTCCACAACGCCGTGTTGAAGAGCGTATTGCAGGCCGTCGGATCCGTGGCTGGCGGCGTCGGCGAACACACTGGCCCGCTGCTCGATTGGGAGCCATCCGGCGGACCAACGGCGCTGGGGAGGGCGCAACTGGCGAGAAACGTCGCGGCAGCCGCCAAAGCCACCACCGCCCGCCGCACCATCGCCGTCACCAACATCGCTGGGGAGCGAGCATACCATCGCCCTCCCTGATGAACGACGCGCCTGCTTGCTCGGGCAGCCGGTGAGTTGACACCTATCGACGTGCGGGCTTCGATCGGACCATGACATCTGTCTTCGGTGCGGCGTTCGTTGCCGCGGCGATCGTCTCCAGTTGGAGCGCCGACCTTCCGGTGGTGGGCGACTGGGCACCGCCAGACACCGTGATCACCATGGTTCGCGGCGGCTGCGAGAAGCGCTGCCCCGTCTATCGCGTCGCGATCTTCGCCGAGGGCACCGTCATCGTCGAGGGTCGGTTCTATCTTCGGAGGCCGGTCCTCGCGCGATCTGAGCTCCATTCACAGGACGTGAAGAAGCTGGTCGACCGCTTCATGGCGATCGACTACTTCCACCTCCGGGACGCCTGTGGAATCAACGGGCAGGGGTGCTCGTCTGTCATTCCCGGTGACGCACGCAATGTGACCACGACCTTGGTCAGCGGCGGCCGGGGGAAGTCGATCATCCATCGTGACAGCTGCGTCGGCGAGGTCGCCAAGCAGCTCACCGATCTCGAACACGCCATCGACGAAACGGCGCACACCGAGCGGTGGCTCAAGGACGCGCTGCGCCGGTGACATGAGGTAGCCTGGCGTTCGCTTGCTAGGCAGCGTGCAGGGTGCGGATCCGGACCGCCAAGTCGTGGCGAATCTTCGCGCACGTCGCCGCCGGTACGCCCTCTTCCTCGGCGATCAGTAGCGCCTCCGAAAGCTCGCGGGCTCGCGCAGGCGACCCGTCGTAGTTGGCCACCATCTGGCCGAGCTCGACCTCCATGTCCGCCAGCATCTCGGCGACAACGTCAGCGTGCGGGATCCCACCCTTTTCGCGCACCTCGGCGGCGCGCCTCGCCAGCTCGCGTGCCTCTTCCAAGCTGACCGTCCAGGGCTTCACAGGCTCTCTCCAGTCGTTGCAGTCTCGAGGATAACTCGAAGGACCCAAACTGTCCCGCCGTCGACCCAGTACAGCACCCGATGGCGACCGACCCGAATCTCCCACGTCGCCTCGGGCAAGGCTGAAAGCGGCTCTCGCAGCGGCTTGCGGTTGATCGTCTCGGTCACGGCCTGATGCTCGAGCGCCGCGAGGGCCCTCCGGATGGGCGGCCGGTCAAATGCGCGCAGGCCCTTGAGCTCGATCTTGGCCTGGGGCGCCCACTCGATTCGAAAGGGTCGCGCCACGTCGAGCCGTTGTCGGCCGCCCGGGCGAACCGTTGCGTAGGATGTCCCCCGTGACCGACGCCGAGACCACCGCCGCCTTTCTCCTGTCACGCGTGCGCGCGGCGCGCGGGGCGGCGTGGGACGAGGGGCGCGGTCGCGTGCCGGCGCCGGCGCCACCGTCCGGCCCGGCGCTGCGCACCTTCGCCGAGCGGCGCGTCCGCGGCGTCCCCGAGGTGGTGGTGCGCGGCCTCTTCGCCTGGGACCGCGGCGAGCGCCCGGTGGACCTCCTCTTCGAGGTACCCCCGGCGCGCGGCGTGCTGGCCCTCCAGGCGCGCGGCCGGCGCTGCGTCTGCCTGCTCGACGACGCGGCGGCGCGCGCGCACGGGGATCCGCGCCACCCGGACGGCCTGGCGTTCGCGCTCCATGACCTGTGCCACCTGGAGAAGTTCGTCGCGCCCGAGCACCACGCCGGCCAGGTCGGGTTCTTCCGCCTGGTCGAGCGCGCGCTGGAGACGCCCGCGATGGCCGCCCTCGACCGCGAGCTGGACGACCCGTGGCGCGCCGATCGCGACTACATCATCGTCGACATGAACGGCTCCGCCGTCTTCCTGCTCGCCGCGCTGAAGATGCGGCTCGGCCTGGCGGCGCGGCGGTGCGGAGGCGGCGGGACGGGGCAGAGGAGGCGGGGCGGGTGGCGGGGTGGTTCGAGGGGGTGGGGGGGGAGTGACGAACTACAAGATTCCGCGACTACCTGAGAGCCGCCTAGGGCCGTTCGGGTAAGCCGAGCTTCGACCAAATCAGCGGATCTTGAACCCGGCTCGGGCGTTTTGTCAGCATATCGATCAATACCCGGCGTGCGTATCCCTCCATCTCAGATGCTTCTTGCAAGGAATCGTCAATTACGTCGAGGAAGGCCAAAGCCACGAGGCTTGCTCTCTCCCACGAGGCGGTGCGTGCTACACGACACGCCTGCCAGACCTCCCCGGGCCGTCCAGCCTTCGACATCAGTTCTACAACAATCGATCGTATTTGTTCGGAGCCTATTGCAGGGCGGGCCAATGCCAGCTTCAATGCGGCCGCACGATATGGCCATTGCCATTCTTCAGACGCGGCAAGTATTCGCTCCGAAATCACTATCTGACGTCCCATCATCGCAAACTGGGTAAGAACTACCACAATGCCCTGGTATCGTTCAGGATCCGCGCTCACACGATAGGCGAGGTCGTCAACGAGTCCGCTATCAATCGATTCCGCGTGACACCAGAGTTGATTTCTGCCGAGCCAATCAAAAAACTCAACCCATTCGGCGTCCAAAGGTGCGTGGGGCGACCGATCCTCAGGTATCGCAAACCCGAGTGTTTCGCGGCCACCTTCGTCAAACAGAGCATACAGTTCGCGGAACACCTTCGGCGTCATCCCCCGCCCCCGCGGTCGTGGGAAGTCGAGCACGCCGAGGATTGCTCGTCCTAGCCAGGTTCTGAGCCCGACATTCGATACCCCTCGCAATCGTTCGACCATCTCGGGAAGCTGGTCCGTAGAAAACGAGTCGCTACCTGCATACGAACAGGCCAGGAACGGAAAACCACGAGTAGCCATTTGCGCCGTAGCTGAATGTCCGTCAGCCGCGGCGACGTCGGAATCGTCAACGCCTACCGTCTTCCATCGGCGCTCCGCTTCCGTCCACTCGGGCGTGTCGCCGAACTCCCCTGCCGCTACACGGTCCGCGACAGCCAGCAAATCCTTTGCGTCCCCGACCCCAGCCATGCTCACCGCCAATGGCCACGGGAGTTGCCCCGCCCATACGTGTGGTTCGTAGAATGGAGCCAGGGACCGCAGCTCATTTGAGAGGCTCTCGGCCGATGGCTTGCTACCAAACCGAAGTCCAGCAGCTAGAACGCGCCAGCCGAAATGGCGCAAGTCCAGCCCCTTCAGCCGTGCGGCGACATCCGAACCGAGCTCAACGGGCGTTAGATAGATTTTCCCGATGACGTCCCGCCACGATGACTTATTGGCCAGCTCGACCTGTTTAAGGCCGCCGTGGGCAATCTTTAATAGATCATCCCACGGGGCCGGAAATCCTACGGTCTGGCCATGCATCGATCGAATGATCGACATCGGAGCGGACGACGCGGCTACCTGCGCGAACTTCTCCTCCGCCCATACTGGAATACGTGGCCTGTTGTGAACCATTAGAATCGCGGCTCGCGTTCGGTCGTCCCCGGGCCACCGCCGCAATATGAGTTCCCGGGCCCATTCAATTCCTCGGTCCGCTAGTGCTGCTAGGAGATGCAGCGCGCCTACCCGCGCCGACACGTTCGCCTGACCCAGCCGGTCCGCTATTGCGTCTAGAAAGAGGTCCTTCAGATCGTCGTGAAATATCGCGGCGAGTTGTGCCGCACTTTCATATTCGTCCAAGCGTACCAGGCGAAGTGCAATCGCGACCAACTGCGATTCGTACCCGGGATACTGCCGCGCGGTGCCGTCAGAGAGGACGTCCAACGCTACCCGTGAGCCCCACAAGACGGCAGCCGCGGCCCTCGCAGCTGCCTCGTCGCCAATAATCTCCGTGCAGCCGCCAACCTCGTTGAGAGCAGCGCAAATCGATATTATATTATCGAGGAGGTACTCGCGATCGACGAAACATTTACCGACTGCGAATTGGAAAACGTTCCGCCAATAGCTTGTCGGCGCGATCAATCGAAGGCGGTCCCTGATCTCCTTGTCATTGCCAGTCGTCAAGGCTTCGGCCGCCATGAACTCCTTGAGAGAGGTCAAGTCGAAGCGGACCCAGCCTTCCACCGGACGCACCAGAAATACGAGTCGCTGAAGACTGCCGTCACTGATCCGCGCGCCGAGTTCGTCGACTTTCAAGGGTGCGATGCCTATCTGACGGAGGCGGCCACGAACCAAGAGCGCGAACTGTTCATCGGACAGCGCGGAGTCCATGCCGTCGGGAGTTCCCCGACCATCGTCGGCTGTCCTCTCCCCAGCGGCATGAAGCACCAGGCCGGTCTGCGCATGGATCGTGTCGATGTCGTTCTGACGCTCGCTGAGGATGCCGCCCATCAGCTTCCGTCGAGTCTCCCGCCGATAAATCGTCCGATAGTACTCGAGAAAGAGTCGATATCGTTGCTGAGGCGGTTCACCCGTGTCCTCAAGAAGCGTAGCCATGATCGTCACCTGCAAAGGACTCTGCATCAGTCGCGACGTCGCCGCGTTGGCGCATGCCTTTTCGAGGCTGCTCACTAGTTCGTCACGTCGCCGGTCATCACCAGGGCACCGCGCCGCGGCCAGGCGACGTCCGTAGCTCAGGGCATCGGCCGGCGAAAGCGGCCGCAGATAGAAGTGGCTCGAAGTCTCCGCGAACTCGTTACTGTAGCTCTGCGGGCGCGTCGTCACTACCATCAATACGTCGCAGTTAACTGAGGCCATGTCGACTTTGAGCGAGTCGACCTCTTTGAGTACCGCGTCACGGTTGCTTGACGGCGGAACTTCATCGAGCCCATCAAGCACCAATAGCCAGGGATACTCAGCGAGCCAGCGCTTTAGGTCGTCAAAATCGAGTGTGGCATTGCTGAGACGCGATATATCCTGTCGTATGTATTCGAGGAGTGTCAGCGCGGGGTTCGCAGCCAAAGCATGAGCGAACGTCCGCAACTCAATGCGGAGAGGAAATCGCCGAACAACAGGAAGGCCGCCCGCACCGGCCTGTTGCTTAGTGAGCTGTTTTATGATGCCCGGTACTCGTTCCTCGAGTAATTGGGAGGGCCTATCGCTCAGCAACGCAGCCCGATAGAGCTGACACAAATATTGAGTGATCGTGCTCTTGCCTTGTCCGGGACCACCTACGACCACGAAACGAGAATGAGCGCCTCTCCTATGCCGCGCGGCGCGCGGCGTTTCGGAGAAGCGAGGCGTCCGGCGCAACACTGAAGCTCCAACTGCGAGGAGGCTCTCGACCACCGTGGGAGATGAGTCAGGAGAACTGTCACTCTGAAGGACCGCCGATTCTGCACTGTCCGCATATGGTAAATCGAAGAACACGTTAGCTAGTGGAATTTGAATGTCAGGATCCTCGCCAGCGGACTGCAATTTGGCGGACATATCGGCGATCAGTTCCTTCTGGAGGAATGTGTGCATGACTTGCGCAAAGTCTGCCCTAGACACCTGGAGGTGTTCGGCCAATAAGGCCAAGACATCTCCAGCTGTTATGAAGTGGCCGTAAGCCGTTCGAATATCTGCATCACCGTCAATGAACGTGCGAATATAGTTGTAGTCCCAAACATCGTAGCCCTTGAGGCCTAGGCTAGGGGCGTAAGTCGCAATGTGACCGAGAACGCGGTCGCGCCCGCCGGTCTGCGGCACCGGAGAAAGGGCAATATTGGTGGCAAGTATGTAGTACTGTGGAGCTCGCAGCGCGCGTCGGGCGCTCGTAAATTTCTTCAGGTCTGCGTCTACTTGTTTGATCGCCCACCCGGCATCTTTGTGATCATTGTGAGGTTTGTTTTTATATTTGCAGCCAAGGACCAGATAGCCGTCCCACCCCACGTCGTTCGATGGGTATGCCATCCGACCATCGAATGACAGATCTCTCGCGCCGTCTCGGCCATCACCGTAAGGCGTTACCCCGGTCGCGATTGCTTTACGTGCTATGGCCTGGATGAGATGTTGAAAGTCACGTGGATTGAGACCGTGGAGGTTGTAGTCGGCCATGGGATCTCGTTGTTGCTAGCGGGGTTGATAGAAAGGGGTCGCTCTGTTCCAGAAACTGCGGCGTCGTGTGCCGACCGTCGTCTGTGAGAGACACGTTCCATTCTTCCGGCACGTCGGTAACCTGGAAGGCCCTCGCGTGCCGGGCCGCAACGGAGGCAGCGAGCGCTGCGCTCTGCGCAGGCGGAGTAGTGGCCACGGCTGTATCCGCTGAAAGGTCAAGAGCCTTGGGATCGGCATAGTCAAAACCTCGTCGACTTCCCCCAAAGCCGCGCAGAATCAGGCCGGACTGCTATTGGTGACGTTTATAACGGAGTGCGGTAAGCACGTCAAATGGTGGTGAAACGGCAGTTGATCGGTGCAGTCGGCCAAGTACGCAGCCTGCTAACGGTCGACAGGAGTCACCGCTGGCAGGTGAAAATCTGTCTAGAGGGCGCCCAGGTGCTCGAGGAGTATCTTCGGGAACCAGCGAAAGAGCGCGAGCTGGGCACCCGGAGCGTAGCGGTTCCGAAAAGATGGCTGCTCCGAGCGTGAGGGGTCTGCGGCCGCGGGCCGAGGGCCCCTGGTCGAATCGAACCCCGGACCAGCGCGAGCTCTCCCACCCTCGACAACCCGCCCCCTCCCCTGCTAAACCCGCACCCACCATGAGCACCGGCAAAAAACTCTTCGTCGAGGATCTCCCTGTCTCCGGCAAGCGCGTCATCGTGCGCGTCGACTTCAACGTCCCGCTCAAGGACGGGAAGGTCGAATCGGACAAGCGCCTCCGCGAATCGCTGCCGACCATCAACTACCTGCGCCAGAAGAACGCGAAGGTGATCCTGATGTCGCACCTCGGCCGCCCCGACGGCAAGCGCGTCCCCGACATGAGCCTCCGCCCCGTCGCCGACGCTCTCTCCGCGCTCCTCTCCACCCCCGTCGCCTTCGCCGACGACTGCGTCGGCCCCTCCGCCGAGAAGGCGGTCGCCGCGCTGGCCCCCGGCGGTGTCCTCCTGCTCGAGAACCTCCGCTTCCACGCGGCCGAGGAAGAGAACGATCCGGCCTTCGCCAAGCAGCTCGCCGCCCTCGCCGACGTTTACGTGAACGACGCGTTCGGCAGCGCGCACCGCGCGCACGCCTCCACCGAAGGCATCACCAAGTTCGTCTCCCAGGCCGCCTCCGGCTTCCTCATGAAGAAAGAGCTCGACTACCTGGGCGACGCGCTCGGGAATCCGAAGCGGCCGTTCGTCGCCGTCATCGGCGGGTCGAAGGTGTCGGGGAAGATCGACGTCATCAAGAACCTGCTGCCGCGCGTGGACAAGCTGCTGATCGGCGGCGGGATGACCTACACCTTCCTGAAGGCGCAGGGCCTCGAGACCGGGAAGTCGATCGTCGAGAACGACAAGATCGATCTGGCGAAGAGCCTGCTCAAGGAGGCCGGCGACAAGCTGGTCCTCGGGACCGACTTCGTGGCGACCGACAAGTTGGACTTCAAGGGGCGCACGGTCGGGGCGACGAAGGTCGTCACCAAGACGACCATCCCCGGCGACTGGGAGTGCGTCGACATCGGGCCGGAGACGACGGCGGCGTTCGAGAAGATCCTCCTCGGCGCCAAGACGATCGTCTGGAACGGCCCCGTGGGCGTGTTCGAGATCGACGCCACCGCCAAGGGGACGATCGCCGTCGCCGAGGCGCTGGCCAAGGCGACCGCGGCGGGCGCGACCACCATCATCGGCGGCGGCGACTCGGCGTCGGCCGTGAAGAAGGCGGGCGTCGCCAGCAAGGTGTCGCACGTCTCGACGGGCGGCGGCGCGTCGCTGGAGTTCCTCGAGGGCAAGGTGCTCCCGGGCGTCGCGGCGCTGACGGACAAGTAGCGGCCTGGCCGGGACCCCTCCGCTCGACGAGAAATCGCGGCGTCGACGCGAGGGGGCCGTAGGTCCTCGGCGGCGGGCTTGAGTTCAGGCGCGATCCTGCCGATGGGTCCAGGCGTCATGCCGGCTTCCAAGTGCGGACTCTGTGGTGCACCAGCGCTGGGGGTGCGGTCCTGTCTGCACTGCGGGGCGCCCAGATCGCCGATCATTCCGCGGTGGCTGCCCGCGGTGCTCAGCATCGGCGTCGTCGCCGTCGTCTTCTGGGCGGGCGTGCGGAGCCTCAGCGGGAAGCAAGTGACGCCTCGACCGGTCGCCTGCGCGTCTTCTTCTGGACCGCATGATCCGGACGACGTCAACATGCCCGGCCCGGGCTGCGCAGACGAATGAAGTGAGCTAGTTCTTCGGCCCGCCACGGCTGGGCGGCGGGGAAGAGGTCAATCGTAGCGAGGCGAGGTGCTCTTCGAGCGCCTGCCTGCGGGCCTCCGTTTTGGCGGTCACTCTGAGCCTCACGTCATACCCCAGAAGGCCTACCGTGCAGCCGCTGTAGAGCTCGCCATAGTCCGACCAGCGGCTCCATTCGACTTCTTGGCCGCCGACCTTGCTCGTCTGCCGGGGGGGCCTGGGACCCCGACTCCCGCTGGCGTCGTCCAGGAGGGCAGAGAGCGGCATCGGGTCCGAGACATCGATGTCCAGGCCCGATTGCTCGTCCTTCGAACCCAGCACCCAGGAGACCGATGGCCAGCGGTCCGGCCCTTTGACGGCGACAGCCCAGTAGTCATGGTCCAGCACCAGCTCGACGCCGGGAGATCCCGGCAACACGATGGGGACGCCTTCGCCCGATGACGGCGTGTCCGTCACGGCGCTCCACGGTCTCACGATGCGGGCAGAGCGACGGCTGTAGCCGATCACCCGCAGGGCGGCTTCGTCCGGCGTCTCTCGCGACACCCGTCGCGGCTCTGGAACAGCCGGCGCAGCACAGGCGGCGAGCGCGCCCAGGACCACCCACGCCCACGCCCCAATTCCTCTCACGATCTCATTGTCGGCGAACGGCGCCTTCGTCGCTACCCATGACGACGGCCTCCGCTGTCCGGCCAATCATCCGGCCACGCCGGTCCACAGCGCCGCGTCGCGGGCGAACAGCTCGACGATGAAGTCCATCACCGCCCGCACCCGCGCGACGCGCGCGAGGTCGGGGTGGACGACCAGGTGGATGTCGCGCGCGCCCAGGACCCGGGGCGTCAACCGGCGCAGCTCGGGCGCGCCCTCGGCGAGAAAGCACGGCAGCACCGCCACGCCCATCCCGCAGACCGCCGCGTTCAGAACGGCGACGACGCTGTTGCCGCGCATGGCGACGTTGCACCCCTTGGCGTGGGCGCCGAACCAGGTCCCGCCGGGCGTGGCGGCCATGCTGTCGTCGAAGGTGATGACGTCGTGGCCGTCCAGCGTCTCGGGCGCGGGCGGCGTCCCCCGGCGCGCCAGGTAGTCGGCGGAGGCGTACATCGACCAGCCGGCGCAGGTCAGCTTGCGCGCGACGAGATCCGGCTCGGTCACCGGGCGCGCCCGGACCGCCAGGTCGGCCTCGCCGCGCAGCAGGTCCGAGGCGTGGTTGCCGGTCTGCACCTCGACGGTCAGGCCGGGGTGGCGGTCGCGCAGCGCCGCCGACTGCTTGACGAAGTAGCTGGAGAGCGCCTCCGAGACCGACACGCGCACCGTCCCCTCGACGCGGCCGTCGTCGCCCGAGGCGCGCCGCTCGATCGCCTGCGCCCGCGCCGCCAGCTCCTCGCACAGCGGCAGGACGTCGCGCCCGGCCCCGGTGAGGGTGAGCCCCTCGGGCCCGCGGAGAAAGAGCCTCGTCCCCAGCGCCGCCTCGAGCGCGGTCAGGCGGCGGCCGACGGTGGTGTGCTCGACCTTCAGCTCCCGCGCCGCGCCCGCGAACGTCCCCGCCCGGGCGATGGCCAAGAAGTAGCGGAAATCATTCCAGTCCACCACCCGTGCAGATTCGCACGGGCGGTGTGCCACTTTCAATCGATCCACCCGGCGCGCGCCGCGCGTACCGTGCTTGCAGCTCGAGCGATTTCAAACGACCAGGACCAAGGGGGAAGACAATGGGCGCACCACCGTGGATCAAACCGGAAATTCAGAAGGGCGTCGCCGCGCGCAACGGTGACGTCTGGATCGCCGTGCCGGCCAAGAGCGGCACCAACTGGATGATGAACATCGTCCACCAGCTGCTCACCGGCGGCAGCGGGGACTTCGACAACATCTACGGCGTGGTGCCCTGGCCCGAGTTCGTCGAGCGCCCCGGCCAACCGGCGCAGGAGGTCCTGGACCGCATCGCCGCGATGCCGGCCGGCCAGCGCCGCGCCTTCAAGACCCACGCCGGGCCGCCGGACCTGCCGTTCGTCGAGGTCGGTTCGGGCAAGGACGTCAGGTACGTGGTGGTCGGCCGCAACCCGGAGGAGGCGCTGGTCTCGTTCAAGCTCTTCCTCGATCAGCACACCGACGCGTTCTACGACCTGTGGAAGGTCCCGCGCGCCGCGATGTGCCGGCCCGACTTCGAGACCTGGTACCGCGAGGTGGCGGTGCCGAAAGAGCTGACCGGGATGTTCTTCGGCCCCATCGCGGGCTGGTGGCCGCTGCGCCACGAGAAGAACGTCCTCTTCATGCACTTCGCCGACCTGAAGCGTGATCTGGCGGGCGCGACCCGCAAGGTCGCCGACTTCCTGGGGATCGCGCCCACCGCCGCCGCGTGGGCCCGGATCGACGAGCACGTCTCGTTCGACTGGATGAAGCGGCACGAGAGCAAGTTCGAGCCGATGGCCAACACCACCATCCGCGTCCTCGAGCCGGGCGGCATGATGCGCAAGGGGAAGACCGGGGCCAGCCGCGAGGACGGGATGACCGACGACATCGCCCAGCAGGTGCGCGCCGTCGGCGCGAAGATCCTGCGGGACCAGGCGGCGCTGGCCTGGATGTATGGAGGCGGCGCGGTGGTGTAGGCTGGCGCCGTGCCCGATCGCCGCGCGTTCTCGGTGGCCGTCTTCTGCCGGAACGCCGGCGAGATCCTCCTCGTGCGCCACAAGCGCCTCGATCTCTGGCTCCCCGTCGGTGGCGAGCTCGAGCCGGGCGAGACGCCGCTCGAGGCCGCCCGCCGCGAGCTCCGCGAGGAGACCGGCCTCGAGGGCGAGTTCCCGCCGGGCATCGGCGTCGACGGCAGCCCGCCCGGCCTCATCGGCTACGAGGAGCACCCGGCGGGCAGCAAGGGCCTGCACCTGAACTTCGCCTTCGTGGCCGACGTGGCGACCCGCGACCTGGCCGCCTGCGACGAGTACACCGACGTCCGCTGGGTCGGCGATCCCGTCCCCGTCGAGTGCCCGCTCAACGTCCGCCAGCTGGTCCTCCGCGCGCTGGCCGCCGGACGCTGAGGCCGCCGCGCGACTGATCGCGCAGCCCGCCGGGGCGGCGACCACGAAAGTGGCAGAAGTGAGCCCGACCGCGTTATGAGGTCGGGCATCCATGAACCGCCTGTCCGTCGTCCTGGCCACGCTGGCGTTGCTGCTGCCTGCCGCCGCGAAGGCCGACCCCGCGCCGAGCAATCCGCCGCTGCCACCGCTGCCGCCGCTGCCCGACGCCGCCCCGGCGCAGGCCGCCCCGCCGAAGCCGCCGGCCCCCGCGCCGCCGCCCGAGCTGCCGTCCAGCGCGCCGACGACCAACACCAACAAGTCGATCGAGGCGGGCGAGCTGGTGCGCGCGCCCGGCGCCCCGGCCCGCACCGCCATCCCCGAGCACGTCACCACCAGCCCCGAGCGCCAGTACTTCTTCCTGCACGACGACAACTACTTCGCCATGCAGGCGAACGGCAGCTGGCCGCCGCGCGTGAAGTTCCAGGTCTCGATGCGCTTCGAGATGTTGAGCTTCGGCAATCACCCCAACGTCGCGCTCAACTTCGCCTACACGCAGACGTCGTTCTGGGACCTGTTCGCCTTCGGCCGCTCGTCGCCGTTCGTCGAGAACGACTACCGCCCCGAGCTGTTCGTCAGCTTCCGCCCCTGGCAGAGCGTCCGCTACCGCGAGATCCAGCTGGGCGTGCAGCACCAGTCGAACGGCCTGGGCGACGACGGCGTCGTCAACCAGACCGACAACTCGCGCAGCTGGAACTACGTCTTCGTCGACGCGCGCTGGGGCTTCACCCGCCAGAACCCGCACGACGCCTGGTTCTTCGTGACCCCCGGCGTGCGCGCCTGGATCCCGTTCGGCACCTACGCCTCCGACAACGCCGGCTACGACCTCTTGAAGTACGAGGGGTATGTGGCCGGAATCCTCGACGTCGACCTGCGCGTCCCCGACCACCCCGCCTTCGGCCGCCTTTCGGCGCGCTTGATCGTGCGCGAGCACAACCAGCAGGCCGATCTCTTCTATCCCATCTACGGCAAGGTCCGCTGCTGGCTGTTCGGCCAGTACTTCCACGGCCAGGCCGAGCGCCTCATCACCGTCGCCGACAACGTGAATTCGATCTACGTCGGCCTCGGGTTCCAGTGAGCGGCCCACCTCACGGCGGCCCTCACCCCTGCTCGATGGTCCCCGCCAGACGAAGCATCCCGCCCCGCGCGCGGGCGACGACCGAGTAGGTCCGGCCGATGTCGAGGTCCAGCGTGTGGACCACGGTGCTGCCGATCTGTTCGCGCCAGGAGAGCACCACCAGGTTCGCCCGCAGCAGCGCCGCCTGATATGGCACCGTCTCGCGGAAGCCGGCGTCCTCGCCGCCGATGATCTCCACCGTCAGCCGGTTGTCCGACTGGAACGTGATGCGCGGGGTGAAGGTCGGAAAGCGGATGACCAGGACGCGGCCCTCGGGAAACGAGAGCGGCTGCGAGAAGCCCGGCTCGGACACGGTCTCTCCAACATGTGGAGCGCCCCCGCGACGTCAAGGTCGCCGACGTCTAGGGCGAACCCTTAACCGGCAGCCAGAGCTCCGCCACCGCCGTCGCCTCCCCGGCCCCCTCGTCCCACTCGGGCGCGGTCCCCCCGGCGATCAGGACGCGCCCGTCGGGCAGCAGGGCGGCGGCGTGGTTCATGTGCGAACGGGCCGTGTTCCCGGCGTTGACCAGCTTGCCGGTGACCGGGCTCCAGAGGAGAGCGTCGTTCACGTAGTGCACGGGCCCGTCGTGCGGCGCCGTCTTGCAGCAGCCGCAGACGTTGAGCGCCCCGCCCACGATCAGCACCCGCCCGTCTGCCAGCAGCGTGGCCGTGTGATAGTCGCGCGCCGCGCCCTGGATCTGCGTCCACCGCCGCGCCGCCGGGTCCCACAGATAGGCGGTCGGACGGCGCGGAAAGACCGGATCCGGCTCGATGTTGCCGGCGCCGCCCATGATCAGCACCCGTCCGTCGGGCAGAGGGGTGGCGGTGTGCGCGGCCCGATCGCTGAAGTCGGGCAGGTCGCCGCCGGTCGCCAGCGCCGGCCCGTCGGTGAACCGGCGCGTGCGCGGGTCCCACAGCTCGACGGCATCGGTGGTGGTGGTGCAGGGCCCCTTCACGTCCTCGCAATCATAGGGATCGTTCGACATGACCCGGCCGCCGACCACCAGCACGCGCCCATTGGCGAGCAGCGTCGCCGTGTGACAGCAGCGGGCGAGGTGCAAGCGGCCCGCGGCGGTCCAGGCGCGCCGCTTGGGGTCCCAGATCTCGGCGGTGGCGAGCGGCCGCTCGTGCGGGTCGCGCCCGCCGATCACCAGCACCCGCCCATCCCCGAGCAGCGTCGCGGTGTGAAAGTGGCGGCTCACCGAGAGCCGGCCGGCCGGCTTGAAGGTTTGCGGATCCACGTCGCCCTCGCCCCACAGCTCGGCCAGCCGCGCCTGCGGGTCATGCCCCCCGCCGCCCACGACCAGCACGCGCCCGTCGCCGAGGGCCGTGACGGTGTGCCCGACGCGCGGGACCTGCATGCGGCCGGCCGGAGTCCAGTGCCCGGGCGCCTTCCCCTTGCCGTCGCTCCAGAGCTCCGCGCTCCGCAGCGGGCCCTCGAGGTCGTTCTCGCCGCCCACGACCAGGACCTCGCCCTCGACCGTGACGGCGCGGGCGCCGTTGCGGGCGATCTGGAGGCTGGCGGTGGCGACGAAGCGCCCGGCCGCGTCCTCGCCGCGCGCCGGGCCGCCGGCGAGGGCGCCGGCCACGACCACAGCCACCCCGACCGCCCTCCGCATGGGCCCAGGATACCGCCCGGAGCCACCCCTTCCATAGCGCCGGCCTCAGGCGACCGCGGTCACCGAGACCTTACCTCCCCGGCGAGCATCGAGTCTTACATGAGTGGCTATTCCGCGGGACCTTGCCTAGCCTCGGCACCATGAGGTCGGTGCGACTGGTGACCGAGCGGCCGGCCTGGCTGCGCTACGGCGCGGCGGTCGTGCTGACCTGCCTGGTGGTGGCGGGACGGGTCGCGCTCGACCCGGTGTGGGGGCACCAGCACAATCGCCACCTGGTCTTCATCCCCATCGTGATGGTGGCGGCCTGGCTGGGCGGGCTGGGCCCGGGCGTCGTCTCCGCTGTGCTGACGACCGGCGCGCTCGGCTACTTCTGGATGGATGGGCACGAGCCCCTGGGGGTGGCCGGCGTCGAGCTGGCCCTGTTCTTCGCCATCGGGGTAGCGCTGAGCGCCATGGTCGAGTCGATGCACCGGGCGCGCGCCCGCGCCGAGGCGGCCGTCCGCTCGCGCGAGCGCGTGATGGAGATCGTGGCCCACGACCTGCGGAATCCGCTGGGCGCGATCGGGATGAGCGCCGAGGCGCTGCGGACGCCAGGCCACGGCCAGGACCGGCGTCACCTCGACCGGATCGTGAACGCGGTGTCGCGGATGGACGGCCTCATCGGCGACCTGGTCGACGTGGCCGGCATCGAGCACCAGACGCTGGCCGTGACGCCCAGCCGCGAGCCCGTCGAGCCGATCGTGCGCGAGACCGCCGAGGCGTTCCTGCCCAAGGCCGAGCAGCGCCGCATCACCCTGGAGGTCGAGAGCCCGCCCGCCGATCTGACCATCGCCGCCGACCGCGCGCGGGTCGTCCAGCTGCTGGGGAACCTGGTCGGCAACGCGCTGAAGTTCACGCCCGAGGGGGGGCGCGTGGCGCTGCGGGTCTCGCGGTCCGATCACCAGGTCCGTTTCGAGGTCGCCGACAACGGCCCCGGCATCGCGCCGGAGAATGTCCCGCACATCTTCGAGCAGTACTGGAAGGGCGCCGGCCAGGGGACCGGCCTGGGCCTCTTCATCGCGCGCAGCATCGCCCGGGCGCACCGGGGCGATCTCCAGGTGAAGACGGCGCCCGGCGCCGGCGCGACGTTCTTCTTCACGCTCCCCGGCAACTGAGCGCGCTATCCTTCGCCACGAGGGCGAGTTCGATGCGCATCCTGTTTCGCAAGCTCTCCCGGCAGGAGCGGCCGGACGAGCGCCACGAGCTGACGCTCCTGCGCCCCGACGGCCGGCGCGAGAGCACCCTGTGCGAGACCCGCAGCGTGCTGATGCACGACTTCATTCATTACGCGGTCGAGGGCGCGGCGGGGATCGAGACCGGGTTCTGGGGCCGCCTCGCGGCCGGGCGGACGCTGGCCGACATGAATGACCGCGCCGGGCTCCCGTCGGCCGACGAGGCCGCCCAGATGGCGACCATCGAGCGGTTCGTGGGCGCGCTCTCCGGCGCGGCGAAGGGGGTCCCGGCGGCCGCGCTCGCCGCGGGGATCGCGCGCTACGCCGAGGCGACCGACGAGCGTGTCCCGCCCTGGTTGACCGAAGCGACGGTGATCGAGGCGCAGGAGCGCCTGCGCCGCATCGTCGGCGCCTGGCGGGCCGCGCCGTCCGGCGCCGCCATCGAGCTCGACTGGCCGCCCGCGGAGGGGAACGCGCCGGCGCGCGTGGTCGACCCCGGCCCGGCCGGGTGACGCGGCCCTTCGGCGCCCCGCCCGCGACCGCGTGCTAGCGTCCGGGCATGGTCACGCCCGGCTCGCCTCGCCTGGTCCTCTACGGCAACACGATGTGGAGCAGTCCGTACGTCCTCTCCTGCTTCGTGGCGTTGACCGAGAAGCAGCTGCCGTTCGAGGTCCAGACGGTGGCGCTGCACGAAGGGGCGCACCGATCCCCGGCGTACGTAGAGACCTCGTTCACGGCGCGCGTCCCGGCGCTGGTCGACGGCGACTTCTCGCTGTCCGAGTCGAGCGCCATCGTCGAGTACCTGGACGAGAGGTGGCCCGCGCCGGGGCACGCGCCGCTCTTGCCGCGGGACCTCCGGCAGCGGGCGCGGGCCCGGCAGATCATGGCCTGGGTCCGGAGCGATCTCGGGCCGCTGCGCGAGGAGCGCTCGTCGGAGTACGTCTTCTACCCGCACGACGGCCTCCCCGCCTACGCGCCGCTCTCACCCGTCGCGCGCCGCGCCGCCGACAAGCTGATCGGCCTCGCCGAGCGCCTGGTCCCCCAGGACGGCGGTCCGCTGTTCGGCGGCTGGTCGATCGCCGACACCGACCTGGCGATGATGTTGCAGCGCCTGCTCAAGACGGACGGCGCGCTCCCGGCACACCTGCGCAGCTTCGCCGAGCGCGAGTGGCGACGCCCGTCGGTGCAGGCGTTCGTCGACAAGCCGCGCCCCCCGCACCGCCCGGCGCAGACCTGACCTGCCGCGAAGCTCAGCGCCTGGGGCGCCGGGCGGACGGCAGCCGCTTCGCTTTCACCTTGGCCTGCGCCTTCGCCGGCTCGGCCCGCTTCCCCTCGTAGCGCGGCTTGTGCGGGTGGCGCTTGTAGAGCAGCAGCACGCGGCCGACCATCTGCACCAGGCTGACCCCCGGCTCGGCGCCGAGCCGCTCGGCCACCTGGTGCCGGTCGAGCGGACACTCGCCGCCGATCTTGACCTTGATGAGCTCGTGGTCGGCCAGCGCCTGCTCGATCTGCTTGATGACCGCCTCGGTGACGCCCGACTTGCCGATCTGGACGATCGCCGACATGGCGTGCCCGTGTCCGCGCAGGGCGCGCCGCAGCTCACTCGCTTGCATCACCGCCATGGTCCTACTCCGCCGCCGCCACGGTGATCGGCGCGGGGCCGGGCCCCACCGCCTGGGCCTGCGCCGCCGACTTGCGCATCACCGCCCGGTTGATCGGGTACATCAGCAACATCACCAGCGTCATCACGCTCATGACCACCCAGCCCAGCACGGGGTAGTGCTCGAGGTGGCCGTCGGCGGCCTGCACGACGATCATCCCGGCCAGCGACGAGGCGAGCCCGCCCGAGAACTGCTGGACCGAGGCGTTGACCGACATGAAGGCCCCGCGGTCGGGCAGGTCGGGGACCGCCGAGATGAGCGCGCTGGCCGAGATCATCCGGCAGGTGATGGCCACGAACAGCACCGCGTTCAGGCCCAGCACCGCGTAAAGGGGCGTCCGCCCCAGGTTGCAGTAGATCCCGACCAGCACCGCGCCCGCGATCGACCCGATGGCGAACAGCTTGTACTTGCCGATCACGTCGGCGACCTTGCCCAGCAGGGGCCCGGTGACCAGCGTGACCGCGCCGGTGGCCATGTAGATCCACTTCACGTGGGCGGCCGAGATCCCCAGGTTGTTCATGGTGAACGTGCTGCCGAACGGCATCAGCATGAAGCCGCCCGTCGCCAGCATCATCGTGGCCAGGAACGTCTGCAGGTAGCGCTCCTGGCCGATGGTGGCCACCAGGTGCCGCACCGGGTTGCGCGTCGACGGGATCTTGAGGTGCTCGACGATCGGCTGCAGCCGGAGCGCGATCACCACCCCCACCGGCGCCCCCACTGCCAGGATCATGATGAACGGCACGTGCCAGCCCCAGCGGTTCGCCAGCTCCCACCCGAGGGGCAGCCCGAAGACCTGGCTGGCCGCGAAGGCGGTCTGGATCGTCCCCATCACGCGGCCGCGCACCTGCAGCGGGAACAGGTCGGCGACGATGGCCATCACGATCGAGCCGATGACGCCGCCGAAGACGCCGGTCACGATGCGGGCGCCCACCAGGAATGGATAGCTGTTCGCCACCCCGCACAGCGCCGTGCCCAGCAGGAAGCCGACGTAGAAGAACAGCAGCAGGCGCTTGCGGTCGAACTTGTCGGCGAAGCCCGCGGCCAGCAGGCCCGAGGCGCCGGCGCTGAACGCGTAGGCCGACACCACCAGCCCGAACTGCCGGGTCGTGATGTGCATGTCCCGCAGGAGGAAGAACCCCAGCGGGCTGATGATCATGAAGTCGAGGATGATCGTGAACTGCAGGAAGGCCAAAACGGCCACCACGAACTTCTGGTACCGGGTGAAGACGGACGGCATGAGGGGCCCTAAGGGTAGGGGGCAATCGGTATCTGCGCCAGCGCCGTCGCTCGCCTCCGTGCGGGATCGCCGCTAGGCTCGCGCCCATGCCCGCAATGTCCGGAACTCTGCTGGTCGTCGAGGTCTCCGTTCACGTCAAACCCGACGCGGTGGAGGCGTTCCGCGCCGCCACGCTGGCCAACGCCCAGGCCAGCGTCCGCGAGCCGGGGGTCGCCCGCTTCGACGTGCTGCAAGACCGTGACGATCCCACCCGGTTCGTGCTGCTCGAGGTCTATCGCACGCCGGAGGCGCCCGCGGCGCACAAGGCCACGCCGCACTACGCCGCCTGGCGCGACGCCGTCGCCGACCTGATGGCCGAGCCGCGCACGAGCCGCAAGTTCGCGAACGTCTTCCCGCCGAACGACCAGTGGGGAACCCCGGGAGGGTTCCCCGACCCTCCCGCGACGACCGCGCTCGGCGAGGCCGAGCTCCGTCAACGCGGTGATCGGTGAGCGCGTTCGAGCTGGCGACGGCCGGGCGCGTCGCCTTCGGGGCCGGCGCGCAGCACCTGGTGGCGGCCGCCGTGGCGTCCGCGGTGGCCGGCGCGGACGCGCGCCGCGTCCTGCTGGTCACCGGCGCCAGCACGGCGCGGGCGGCGGCGCTGCTGGCCGATCTGATGGCGGCCGGCCTGGAGGTGGTGACGTTCCCCATCGGCGGCGAGCCGACGCTCGACCTCGCGCGCGCCGGGGCCACGACGGCGCGCGGGGCGGCCGTCGGCGCGGTGGTGGCGGTGGGCGGGGGCAGCGCGCTCGACGGCGGCAAGGCGATCGCGGCGCTGGCGGCCAACGACGGCGACGCGCTGGAGTACCTCGAGGTCGTGGGGGCCGGGCGCGCGCTGGAGCGGCCGTCGCTCCCGTTCTTCGCGGTCCCCACCACGGCCGGCACCGGCTCGGAGGTCACCCGCAACGCCGTGCTGTCGGTGCCCGAGGCCCGGGTGAAGGCCAGCCTCCGCAGCGCCTTCATGCTGCCGCGGCTGGCGGCGGTCGATCCCGAGCTGCTCGGCGCGCTGCCGCCGGCGGTGGTGGCCTCGAGCGGGCTCGACGCGCTGTCGCAGGTCATCGAGCCCTTCCTCTCGCTGCGCGCCAACCCGCTGACCGACGCGCTGGCGCGTGACGGCATCGGACGCTCGGCGCGCGCGTTGCGGCGCGCCTACGCGGGCGAGCTGGCGGGCGACGCCGCTCTGCGCGAGGACCTGGCGCTGGCCAGCCTCACGGGCGGCCTCTGCCTGGCCAACGCCGGGCTGGGCGCCGTGCACGGCTTCGCGGCGCCGGCGGGCGGGATGTTCGGGGCCCCGCACGGCGCCGTCTGCGCCGCGCTCCTGCCGCACGTCCTCGCGGTGAACCTGCGCGCGCTGCGGGCGCGCGCGCCCGAGCACCCGGCGCTGCCGCGCTTTCGCGAGCTGGCCGCGCTGCTGACCGGCGCGCCGGCGGCCGACGTCGCGCCCGAGGACGGCGTCGCCTTCGTGGCGGCGCTGGCGCGCGACCTCGGCGTCCCCGGGCTCGCCAGCCACGGGATGCGCGCCGCCGACGTCCCCGCGCTGGTCGAGAAGGCCAAGCAGGCGAGCAGCATGAAGGGGAACCCGCTGCCGCTCACCGACGCCGAGCTGACCGAGATCGCCCAGCGGGCGCTGTAACCGGCGCGGCTATCGCCCGGGCTTGAGCTGGCGGCTGGGCGCCGGCGCGGCCATCAGCTCGGGGCTGCGGGCCGGATCGACGTTCTTCCAGGCGCCGGGCGCGCGGCGATCGTTGCCGGCCGGGCGCAGGTACTCGCGGGGGCTGGCGTGCAGGTTGGCGCGGAACACGCGGTGGAACTGCGCGTAGCTGCCGAACCCGGCCTCCATCGCCGCCTCGAGCAGGTTGGTGCGCCCGTGATCGAGCAGCGTCTCGAACCGGTCGAGGCGCAGGCGGTTGCGGTACTCGACCAGCGACATCCCCATCAGGATCTTGAACACCCGGGCCAGGCGCGACAGGCTGATGTTCAGCGCCGACGCCAGCTCCTTGCCGCCGATCCCCGGGCGCTTGTTGAGCATCGCGACCGCCGAGGCGACCAGCCGCTGGCTGGGCGACTGGCCCGGCGAGCGGCTCCCCAGCCCGCCGCGCACCGGGTCGAGCATCGTCCCCAGCATCGCGCAGAGCACGGCGGCCTGCCCCTGCTTGACCTCGTCGACGGCGCCGCCCGTGAGGGCCGCGTCGTTGAACATCATGCCGATGACCCCCTGCATCGACCGGATCGGCGTCTTGGCGACCCAGCCGCGGCCGGCGATGCGCGTCTCGCCGCCCTGGTGCTCGATGATCGGGCAATTCTCGAACACCGCGAAGTGCGTCCCCTCCTCCTCCGAGCGGCGCAGCGCCTCGGAGTCGGTCCCGCGCACGCCGTAGACGACGCTGTGCTCGTCGACCACCGCGCAGGCGAGGTCCATCCCCCAGGTCCCCAGCATGAGGTTGCGCGAGCGATCGAGGACGAAGATTCCGGCGCGCTTGAGCCCGATGCGATCGCGCGCCACTTCGATGGCGCGCCTGAGGATGAGGTCGGTGTCGACCAGTCCGCGGAGCTCGTCCAGGGCCACCAGCAGGGAGGCCATCCCCCCGCTCACCGACCGGTCCATCAGCATGGGCGTCGGGGTGTCACGGACCACCGGGGCTTCGTTCGTCCCGGTAATTTTCCGATTTCCAGGTCGGCGCGTCATCGTCCCCACTCCCCAGTATTCCCGGATCCCTCCCGGCCCGATCACGGGATTCACAAGAAACAGTTTGGTGGCGGCGGTGTCCGGTCCCGGCCGGCGCGACCCTACTGCCCGTAGGCCGAGACGATGTTTGCCTGGACGGCGTCGTCCGCGCTGTCCGATGAGTAGGCGGCGGTCATCACTCCCTCGAACCAGTTCCCCTGGTCGCCGTTGCTGTTGTCACCCCCGGTCCCGAGGCCGATGGCCCCCTCCTTGCGCATGGGGATGTAGCGGGTGCTGGGGCGCTGGCCGTCGAACGGCGTGATCAGCGTCCCCGAGGTGGCGTTCCCTTCCTTGATGGTCCAGTGGTTCTTGCCGGCCGCGTCGCCCTTCACCATGCCCGTGACGTAGGTCCAGCTGGAGGGGACCGGCATGTTCTGGTCGTACGGGCTGTTGTTCCCGGCCCAGAGGCCGTTCTCGAGGTCGCCCATCACCCAGGGCCCGGACCCCGAGCCCTTGCCCCAGATGGTGCAGGTCCCGAAATAGACCGCCTCCATGGTCCCCTCGCCGTCGTCGCGGCTGGTGGTCTCCATGTTGCCGTAGTCGAAGCAGCAACCGCCGTTGTAGACGCTGCCGCCGGCGATCATGTACTCGGTCTCGGCGTTGTCGCCGGTCGCGGTGCCGGTGGCGGCGTTGTCGCGGTACCCGACGCCCGGGACGATGTGGACGCCGTAGACCTTGTGGCCGCTGATGGTGATGGCGACCGACTTGGCGTTCGCCTCGTTGTCGGGCGTCGTCTTGGCGCCGCCGGCCGGCGCCTTGGTGAGGTGGTTGCCGTGGCCCGACTGATCGTAGATGAGCGAGATGGTGCAGGCGTCGGTGCCGCAGAAGCTGTCCTGATCGGCCGAGCTGGCGAAGCCTCCCGGCGCGAGGACGCCGATGTCCTTGGTCGTGCAGTCCGCCTTTCGCACCTGATAGAGGAAGCCGTTGTACCCGGCGTAGAGCGCGCGGACCGTGCTGTGGGCCGCGACGCAGGGGCCGCCGTCGGCGGCGTAGAGGTCGCAGGGGCCCATCGCGCCGCCGGCCGCGCCGGCCGAGCCGGTGGCTGCCGCCGAGGCGGCGGGCGTGGCCGCCGGACAGGCCGACCCGCCGCCCGTGCCGGTGGAGCCGCCGGTCGCGGTCGAGCCGCCCGTGCCCGTCGAGCCGCCGCTGTCGGACGTGCCGCCGGACCCGGTCGAGCCGCCCATCGCCGTCGAGCCGCCCGTGCCCGTCGAAGCGCCGGTGTTGATCGTGCATCCCAGCGCAGCGGCACCGAGGATGCCGAACGTCAGGAGACCGATCGCGGAGTGCCTGGTGGAGCGCTTGCTCTGCATGATGCTCACGCTCACTTCCCGTACCCGGCGCTCTGCACGTTCGTGAAGACCGAGGCGTCCGTCGTATCCGACGGCTCGCCGTTGGTGATGGCTCCCTCGTAGAACGTGCCGAACGAGTTGTTGCTGTTGTCGCTGCCGATCCCGAGGAGGATCCCGCCCGAGTTGTTCCAGGTCTTGGCGGCGTTGTTCCCGGCGAAGGCGGTCGTCAGCCCGGTGGCCGTGGGCAGGTTCCCGTTGCCCGCGCGGATCGACATGGCCGACGGCGGGGCCGTCTTCACGATCCCGAAGGCGAACGGGTACTTCATCGACGGGTCGTTGTTGTTCTTGTCCGGGGTGCTGGCGCCGTCGGACCAGACGCCACCCTCGAAATCGCCCATGAACCACGGCCCGCTGCCGGCGCCGCTGCCCCAGAAGCCGGTCCCGAAGAAGATGGTGTTCATGGTGGTGTACTGCGTGGGGTTGGTGGAGACGTCGCCGAAGTCCCAGCAGCACGCGGTGCCCGAGTGCGTGCCGTCGGCCAGCTCGTAGATCCCCTGGGCCTTGGCGCCGGTCGGCATCCCCTTCCCCACGGCGGTGAGCCGGTATCCCTCGCGGGCGTTCATGTAGAGCGGGTAGACCTTGTGACCCGCGATGGTCAGCGAGACGTGGTTGGCGCTCGACTCGAAGTCGGGCATGGCCGAGTACGATCCGCCGCTGGTCGTTCCGGCCGGCGCGACCTTGAGGTTGTTCCCGTTCCCCGACTGGTCATAGAGGATCGAGATGGTGCAGGTCGACCCGCTGCAAAAGGTGTCCTGCGAGGAGGTGTCGGCGAAGCCGTCGGCCGTCATGCCGATGTCCTTGGTGGTGCCGCCCGAGCCGGTGTTCATGCTCGAGCTGCCGCTGCGGACCTGGTACAGCGAGCCGGAGTACGTCTTCGAGAGCGCCCGGATCGTGCTGTAGGCCGCGGCGCAGGGCTGACCGGCGGCCGAGTAGATGTCGCATGGTCCGTCGCTGCGCGTGCCGGAGCTCCCGCCGGTGCTCGTCGTGCCCCCGCTGCCGGCCGCGCCGCCCGTCCCCGTGCCACCGGTTCCGGTCGCGCCCCCCTTGGCCCCGCCGGTCCCGGTCGCCCCGCCGCTGCTCGCACCGCCACTGCCGGTCGTGCCGCCGCTGCTGGTGCCGCCGCTCCCCGTCGCGCCGCCCTTGCTGCCGATGCTGCCGCCGCTGCCGGAGCCGCCGCTGCCGGTCGAGCCGCCGGTGGCGACCGTGCCGCCCGTCCCGGTGCTGCCGCCGCTGCCGGTTCCCGACCCCTTCTGGAACACCACGGTCCCGGTCGTGGTCGGGCTGGTGGTCTGCGGCGTCCAGGTCATCTGGCTCCCCGAGACGCAGTACGCATACGGGGTGCTGCCGTCGATGGTGAGCGTGCTGCCCGACGTCGCGTAGTTGCCGCTGCCCGAGGCCGCCGACGAGAGCACACCGGGGAGCCCGGCCTGCTGCACGGTGGCGGTGCAGGTGCAGCCGCCGCCGCTGGTCGCGTTCTGGCAGTCGACGGTGGAGAAGCCCAGCCCGGTGAGCGGTGAATCGAGGTGATCGCAGGTCGTGGTGGTGCCCGAGAGCATCAAGCATCCAGCCGGCATCTGCAGCTGGGCGTTGCCGGTGGTCATCGTCGCGTCGGTGTACGTCCCGTCGGCGTTGGCGGTCCAGGTTCCGCTCACCGTGAGCGACGCGGTCATCGCGACGTTCTTGCAGCTGTTGGGATCGAGGCCTGCCAGCGTGACGTCCAGGCTGCTGCTGGAGAGATCGAGGCACGACGAGGTCGCCGTCCAGGTCCCCACCACGTTGCCGCCGCAGGCGCTGACGTTCTTGCAGGAGGACGATCCGCCGGTGCCCGTGCTGCCGCCGCTGCTGCTGCCGCCGCTGCCGACGGTTCCACCGCTCCCGACCGAGCCGCCGCTGGCGGAGCTTCCGCCCGTGCCCGTGGTCCCCGACAGGGAGTTCGAACAGCCGGCGCCGGCGATCGCGAGCACGGCCAGCAGGGTCCGAAGCGAAATACGGTGCGTCATAGGGTTCTCCTCAGGCGTGGGGACGACGTCCGCGACAGCGGCCTCAGGAGTTCGTTTGTCGGAAACCCGGGAGAATTGTCATGGCGGGTGCGCGAAAAGATCGCGCCCCGCGCTCATCGGCGACGGCGCGAGATCGCCGCCACGAGGAGGCCGAACCCGAGCCAGGCCGCCCGGTTGGGTGCGCGCGCGTCGGGGCCGCCGACCCCGCAGCCGCAACCGCCGCCGGCGTGGCCGGGTGGCGGCGTCGCGGCGTCCTGACCGGCGGCGTCGGCGCCGCCGTCGCCGGGACCTGCCGCCGGCTGGATGGTAATCAGCGATACCCCAAAGCGAGGGAGATCGAAGTCGAGCGCGAGCGCGCCGTCCGGAAGCACGGCGACGGTGGCGTCCGGAACCAGCGGCGCCGGATCCATCGCCGCCGCGAGCGCCGCGCGCTCGGGCGTCGTGGGCGCGGCCGGCATCCCCAGCGCGACCCAGACGGTGTAGGCGTCGCCGTGCGATTCGTCGACCCGCAGGTGCGAGACGCGCGCGCCGGCGCCGAAGCCCGCGGGCAGCGCGATCGCCAGGTGAACCGGCGTCGCCGCGACCTCGACCAGGTCGTCGTGGTAGTTCCAGACCAGCACCTGCACGGCGCCACCGTCGAGCGTCGCCATCCCGTCGACCTCGGCCGCGTCGCGCACGCCGCTGCCGAGGATGGTGTCGAGCGCGATCGCCCCGCTGCTGGTCAACGGCAGGCGGGCGCCGGCGAGGCGGCCCAGCAGCTCGAACGCGCCCATCACCGGCAGGTGGATCCCGTTCGTGCCGAGGACGCGGTACCCGGCGAAGTACGGCGTGCCGGGGAAGGTGAACGCCCAGGTCAAGAGGCCCCCCAGCTTGACCCCCACCTCGGCCTCGAGCTCGAGCGAGTGCTTCATCATCGCGATCTCGTAGGCGCCGTAGGCCGGGGAGAAGCGGTAGGCGTCGGCGGGCGTGCCGCTGACCGGGCAGGCGGCGCAGCCGTCGGGATCGGCCTCGGTGACGTAGATGGGCGTCGCCTGGAGCTGGGCGTGCGCCGCCACCGCGGCGAAGCCGGCGCGGTGCTCGCGCAGCTGCGTGCCGAGGTCCATCTCGACGTGGCCGCCGGTGACGGCGACGCCCCCCTTGGCGTGGAAGGTCACCAGGTCGAGGCGCGTTCCGGTCTGTCCGGTGACCGCGTTGGTGCCCGTGGCGCAGTGATCGAGGAACTGGGCCATGAAGCTGCCGGCCGGGCCGGCCACCGCCGGTCCGCCCAGCGCCGCGTCGGGCAGCGCGGCGTGCAGCGCCGACTCGGTGTAGTCGTAGAGCTTCTGGTAGTCGGCCGGCGTGCCGTTCCAGTAGCCGATGTCGGGCTCGTTCCACAGCTCCCACAGCCAGCGCTGCGCGACGTCCGGGTAGCGCGCGCTGGCGTGCATCGCCCAGGCGCCGACGAGGTCGGCCCACTTGGTGTAGTCGGTCGGCGGATAGAAGCAGCCGCCGTCGAGCGCCGTGGTGCTCGAGTTCTGGTAGGGCACGGGGTGCGTGGAGAGCGCCTCGGGCATGAACCCGATCTCGACGAAGGGGAAGGCCCCGGCGCCGGTGATGGTGTCCATGATCCCGTCGGTGAGCGTCCAGCTGTAGACGGGGTTGCCGGCGGCGTCCTCGGTGTAGACGTTGGTCGAGCCCCACTTCATCGCCGGCGTGCCGTCGCCGGTGTTGAGCAGGAAGTGGTTCCGCACGTGCACGGGCGCGCTGTGCGCGGCGACGATGTCCTGCAGCAGCGCCGCGCCTTCGGGCAGCGTGGTGTAATTGATCTCGTCGTAGCCGTGAAACGGCCAGATCCGCTCGAGCGGCGCGCCGGGCGCCGTGGCGTCGACGGAGATGGTCACCGCCGGCGGCGCCTGCGCGAGCGCGCGCGAGGTCAGCGCCAGCAGACCCGCCCAGACCAACCAGCAGACCCGCGCCGCCGCCATCGCCGCCTCCTACCGCGTGGAGAACCTGTAGATCGTGGTCTGCGTGTAACGCTGCCCCGGCCGCAGCACGGCGCTGGGGAAGGTCGGGTGGTTGGGCGCGTCCGGAAACGCCTGCGCCTCGAGGCAGAGCGCAGTGCGGTGCTGGTAGGTCACGCCCTGCTTGCCGTGGATGCTGCCGTCGAGGAAGTTGCCCGAATAGAACTGCAGGCCCGGCTGGTCGGTGAGGACCTGCATGACGATGCCGCTGCGCGGATCGTAGACCTCGGCCGCCGGGCGGACCCCGTGGCCGGGCGCCCGCAGGACCCAGTTGTGGTCGTAGCCCTTGCCGAGCAGGAGCTGCGGGTCATTTCCGTTTCGTTGCCCGTCGATGCGCGCGCCGATCTCGGTCGGCTGGCGGAAGTCGAGCGGCGTCCCCGCCACGTCGGCCAGCTTCCCCGTCGGGATGAGGCCGGGGCCGACGGCGGTCGTCTGGTCGGCGTCGAGCCGCAGCGTCTCGGCGAGGATCGTCTGCCGCGGGTCGCCGCTGAGGTTGAAGTACGAGTGGTGGGTCGGGTTGAGCAGCGTGGGCGCGTCGGTCGTCCCGCGGTAGTCGACGCGCAGGGCGTTGTCGCGCGTCAGGGTGTAGGTGACGGTCAGCGTGACCTTGCCGGGATACCCCTCTTCACCGTCGGGGCTCACGACGGTGAGCTCGACGGCGGGACCCTCCTTGCCGTGGACCGGCTTGGCGCGCCACAGCTTCTTGTAGAAGCCGCGCGCGCCGCCGTGCAGGTGGTTGGGCCCGTCGTTGAGGCCCAGCTGGTAGCTCTTTCCGTCCAGCGTGAACTTGCCGCCCGCGATGCGGTTCGCGTAGCGGCCGACGATGGCGCCCAGGAAGGCCTTGTCCTGCACGTACCCGGCGAGCTCGTCGTAGCCCAGGACGACGTCGCGCAGCTTGCCCTGGCGGTCGGGGACCTTCAGCGACACGACGATGGCGCCGTAGTCGATGATCTTCACCTCGGCGCCCGACGGGTTGGTGAGCGTGTAGAGCGTGACCTTGCTGCCGTCACCGAGCGCGCCGAACGGCGCCTCGGCGACGGCGGGCGGCCTGGCGGACACCGACGGCGCGAGCATCAGCAGACCCGAGGCGACCGCCAGGGCATACGAAGATCGACCCACGAAGACGCCGTCGCTAGTACCAGGTCTCGGCCTGCACGCCGAAGGTGTAGCCGTCGAGGAGGTTGGTCGGCCGGTAGATCTGGCCCGAGTCGATGTTGGCGCCGCGGGCGGCCGCGTTCCACACCGCCCAGGTCAGGAACAGCCGCAGCTCGGGCCGGGTCATAAACCCTTTGCCGGTGGTGAGCGTCGGCGCGATGGTGGCCTTGAACAGCTCCTGCGGCGCGGCGCCGTTGCTCTTGGTGATCTTGTCGTAGCCGATCTCGCCCGCCAGCTTGGCGTACCGGTCGAACGCCCACACCAGGCGCCCGCCGGCCGAGTACCAGTTGGTGTTCTGCCCGGCGACGCCCAGGAAGTTCTGGTCGCGCTGGTAGATGAAGACGAACTGCCCGCCCAGGTCCTCGATCGGCTGCATGGTCAGCACGTCGAGGAACCGGATCCGGTACTCGCTGGGATCGAAGTAGAGCGAGAAGTCCGGGTAGTAGAAGCGCGACAGCGTCCCGAAGCCGGTGCCGCCGCCCTTGCCGAACTGGAACACCGTCTTGTTGTCGCCTCCCAGCGCCTTCTGCACGAACTGCAGCGTGAAGCCGTAGCCGCCGTGGGTGATCGACGACCCGGTCGGGTTGCCGTAGGCGTCGAGCATCGGGTGGTTGCTGTAATCGGCGATGTACTGGATGCCCAGCTGCAGCTCGCCGGTGTCCCAGGGCTTGATCCCGCGCACCTGGAAATCGGTGCGGGCCCCGAAGTCGACCTGCAGCGGCAGCTGCGGATCGGTGCCGACGGTCGACATCTGCGGCTCGCCGTCGACGGCGAACACGCCCAGGCTGAAGCGCAGGTCCTGAAAACCGAAGTTGGCGTCCTCGATGCCGGCGCCGACGCCCGAGGGGTTCCAGTAGAAGAAGTCGTTGATGTAGACCGACTCGCGCTTGTAGTAGCGCGTGCCCGCCCAGGCCGTCCCGCCGGCCAGGAAGGGGAGCCCCTTGATGTCGACGTAGAGGTTGGGGAACGACAGCGTGGCGCCGGTCGAGGTGGTGAAGATGGCCGGCGAGATGACCGTGCCGTTCGGCGAGTAGCCGATGTTGGTGGTGGGGATGAAGATGGTCGGCATGAAGTGCACCGTCGACACCACGCCGTTGTCGTCGGCGTAGGTGACCATCGTGAAGTGCGTTTCGGACCAGACCTCGCACTCGTTGCCCAGGCGGTACTTGGCCACCAGCCCGGCCGGGTTCGAGAGCGAGAAGCAGGTCTGGCGTCCGCCCACCGTGGTGGCCGGCATGTAGTTGTTGTCGCCCGGGTTGCCGACCGCCGGGGCGGTCTCCTTCAGGGTCGCGCCGTAGCCGCCGCGGAAGTAGCCGGTGATCGAGAGGTCACCGACCTTGGGCCGCGCCTTCGGCAGCGTCGGCGGCGGCGTCGGCGCGATGGCGCCGGTGGGCGGCGTCTTGGTCTCGGCGCTCGGCTCGAGGACGGGGGCCGGGTGCTCGGCCGACTTGGGCTCCTCGGTGTTGTGATGGGTGTCGGCCTGCGTATCGTTGGCGTTGGTGTCGTCGTCCTTGTCGGCGTCCTGGGCCAAGGCCCGCGTCGACATCACGCCCATCACGAACAACCCCGACAACCCCAGTGCTCGTAGTGCTCGTCCCATTTACCGTTGGCCCTTTCTCCAGTGCGCTTCTCGATCCTCCGCGGCCACGACCTGCCTGGCGCGAAGCTGCTCTATTGCCCGTAGTAGGCGCTCTTCCCGTGCTTGCGCTCGAAGTGCTTGCGTACGAGGTGGTCCGGCAACCGCTGCGCCTGGGGGTCGAGCGCGCGGGTGAGGGAGGCGATCTTGGCCAGCTCCTCGAGGACCACGGCGTGGTACACGGCCTTGTCCGCCGTGTGGCCCCAGGTGAACGCGCCGTGTCCGGCCACCAGCACCATGGGCGTCTGGCGCGGATCGCGCTCCTTGAAGCAGTCGACGATCTGCGCCCCCGTCTCGGCCTCGTAGTCCCGCTCGACGGCCTCGGCGGTCATGAGCTCGGTGCAGGGGACGTCCTCGGCCAGATGGTCGGCGTGGGTCGTCCCGTAGATGGGGATCGGCATCCGGGCCTGCGCCCAGGCGGTGGCGTAGGTCGAGTGGGTGTGCACGACGCCGGCGATCCCGCGGGTGGCGAAGGCCCGGTAGAGCGCGGCGTGCGTCTTGGTGTCCGAGGAGGGGCGCAGGTGTCCCTCGACGATGTTGGCGTCGAGGTCGACGACGACCAGGTCGTCGGCCGTCAGGCTCTCGTAGGCGACGCCGCTCGGTTTGATGGCGAAGACCGCCCGCTCGGGGTCCAGCGCCGACACGTTCCCGAACGTGTAGACCGCCAGGCCCCGCCGCGGGATCTCCATGTTGGCCCGGAAGGCCTGCTCCTTCAGATCGGCGTAGGTCGACTTCATCGCGCTAGAGGCCCAGCCGGTAGGCGGCGTCGTTCCAGCGCAGCTCGTTCTTGAGCGCGGCGAGGTCGGTGTGGTCGCCGATCCGCACGCACTCGATCCCCAGCATGCCAGCCAGGTCGGCGAGCTCGGCGCCCGTGACCGCCTGGCTGAACGAGGTGTGGTGCGCCCCGCCGGCCAGCAGCCAGGCCTGGCACCCGCGCCGGAAGTCGGGCCGCGGCCGATAGAGAGCGCGCGCGACCGGGAGCTTCGGCATCGGGTGCTCGGCCCGGACGGCGTCCATCTCCTGCACCACCATGCGCATACGGCCGCCCATGTCGACGATCGAGGCGGCGACGGCCGGTCCGGGCGCGGCGTTGAACACCAGCCGGCAGGGCTCCGCCTTGCCGCCGATGGTGAGCGGGTGGATCTCCAGCGAGGGCTTCTCGTCGGTGATCGAGGGGCAGATCTCCAGCATGTGCGCGCCGAGGATCGTCTCCTCGCCGCGGACCAGGTGGTACGTGTAGTCCTCCATGAAGGACACGCCGTGCTTGCCCTTCTTGCCGGCGGCGATGACCTTCATGAGGCGCACCAGCCCCGAGGCCTTCCAGTCGCCCTCGGCGCCGAACCCGTAGCCCTCGGCCATCAGGCGCTGCACGGCCAGCCCGGGGAGCTGCTGCAGCCCGTGCAGATCCTCGAACGTCGTGGTGAAGGCGCCGTACCCGCCCTCGACGAGGAAGCCGCGGAGCGCCAGCTCCTGCCGGGCGGCGTAGCGCAGGCTCTCGCGCTTGGCGCCCCCCTTGCGCAGCTCGGGGACGACCGCGTACTCGGCCTCGTATCTCTCGACCAGCTGGTCGACCTCGGCGTCGCGCACCTCGGCGATGCGCGCGACCAGGTCGCCGACGCCGTGGCCGTTGGTGGCCCAGCCGAGCTGGATCTGCGCCTCCAGCCGATCGCCGCCCGTCACCGCGACCTCGCGCATGTTCATGCCGCCGAAGCGGACGATCTTGAGCCGGCGCGACTCGGCGACCGCGCCGGCGACGCGCGCCCAGGCGTCCAGCTCGGCGGCCACCTCGGCGTCCTGCCAGTGGCCCACCACGATCTTCCGATCGAGCCGCAGCCGGGCCAGGATGAAGCCGTACTCGCGGTCGCCGTGGGCCGACTGATTGAGGTTCATGAACCCCATGTCGATCTGCGACCAGGGGAGCTCGCGGTTGAACTGGGTGTGCAGGTGCGCCAGCGGCTTGCGCAGCTGGTTGAGGCCGTTGACCCACATCTTCGCGGGCGAGAAGGTGTGCATCCAGGTGATCACGCCGAAGCAGCCGGGCGCCGCGTTGGCCTGCAGGCACATCTCGGTGATGGCCTCGGGCCCTTTGAGCGTCGGCTGCCACACCACGCGGACCGGCAGCACGGCGTCGAGGTGCGCCGCGATCTGCCGGGAGTGCTCGGCGACCTGGTCCAGCGTCTCCTGACCGTAGAGCTCCTGGCTGCCGGTCAGAAACCAGACTTCGTTCTTCGTCTTTGCTTTGGGGGTGTCGGTCCCGCTCATGTTTGTTCGCTCACTTCGTTGGAGAACCATTCACGCGCGCCTCGACGAACGCGCCGAGCGCCTGGTACTCCTTGTACAACCGATCGTAACGGCGGGCGCGCTCCGGGTCGGGCCGGTAGACCGACTCGGTCGGCGAGGCCATCGCCCGCTGGGCCGCCTCGACGCCGCGGTAGAGGCCGGCCGCGGTGGCGGCGAACATCGCCGCGCCCAGCGCCACGGCCTGGTCGACCGCCGGGACGGTGACCTCCAGGTCCAGGACGTCCGCGATGGTCTGCATGACGAACGGGCTCTTGCGGGCGACGCCGCCGATCGCGATGGCGCCGTCGATGCGGGTCCCCTGGGCGCGGAAGCGCTCGACGATCGCGCGCGAGCCGAACGCCGTCGCCTCGACCAGGCTGCGATAGACGCGCGGCGCGTCGCTGCCGAGGCCGATGCCGGTGATGGCGCCGGTCAGCCGCTGGTTGGCGTCGGGCGTGCGCCGGCCGTTCATCCAGTCGAGCGCCAGCGGCGCGCTCGCCTCGATCGGCAGCGCGACCGCGGCCGCCTCGAGCGCGGGGATGATCTTTTCGGCGGTGCGCGCGGCGATGTCGAGCCGCGTCTCCTCCGGGACCCCGGCCAGCGTCGGCAGGATCATCTCCAGCGGCCAGGCGAGCAGCCCCTTGAACCAGGCGTAAACGTCCCCGAACGCCGACTGGCCCGCCTCGTAGCCGATCATCCCCGGGATCACCGAGCCGTCGACCTGGCCGCAGATGCCGGAGACCAGGCGCTCGGGCTCGTTGCTGGGCCCCGAGACGACGATGTCGCAGGTGCTGGTCCCCATCACCTTGAGCAGGCGGTGGGGGCCGATGCCGCCGCCGACCGCGCCCATGTGGGCGTCGAAGGCGCCGACCGCGACCACAATCTCGCGCGGCGACCCGGACAGTCCAAACTTGGCCGCCCACTCGGACGAGAGCGTGCTGAACGGCGTGTCGGCGGTGAACGTCTGGGACCCGAGCGACGCCTTCAGCGCGGGCAGGCGCGGGTCGAGCCTGGCCAGAAACGCGTCGGACGGGTAGCCGCCGAACTCCGCGTGCCAGAGGGCCTTGTGGCCCGCCGCGCACCGGCTGCGCCGGAAGCGCTCGAGGTCCGTCGTCCCGGTGAGCACCGCCGGGATCCAGTCGCAGTGCTCGACGATCGTCGCCGCGGCCTCCGCCACCGCCGCGTCGGTCGCGAGGAGGTGCATGGCCTTGGCCCAGAACCACTCGGACGAGTAGATGCCGCCGACGTACTTCGTGTAGTCGGGGCCGCCCCAGGTCCGCGCCAGCTGGTTGAGCCGCTCGGCCTCGGCCACCGCCGTGTGGTCTTTCCACAGCACGAACATCGCGTTCGGGTTGTCGGCGAACGGCGCGGCCAGCGCCAGCGGCCGGCCCGAGCGGTCGGCCAGCGCCGGCGTCGACCCCGTCGTGTCGACGGCGATGCCGCGCACGCGCGCGGCCGCCCCGGCGCCCGCCTCCCGCAGCGCCTCGCGAACGGAGGACTCCATGCTCTCGAGGTAGTCGAGCGGGTGTTGCCGGAACCGGTTGGCGACCGGATCGCAGTAACGCCCCTCGGCCCACCGCGGGTAGTGCTTGACCGACGTGCCGAGCACCCCGCCGGAGCCGGCGTCGACGACGACGCTCCGGACCGAATCGGTCCCGAAGTCGATGCCGACGACGCAGGCCACCGCGCTCACGAAGCTTTCTCCGCCGGTTCCCCGGCGTCCCCAAAGCAGAAGTTCACGTTTACCTACATTTGCGCGCTGGCGGCCGAAATTGTCACGGGCGCGCGCGAATCCCGCCGGCGCGCGCCCGCGTCGCGCGCATCAATGGCCATAGACCGAGACGATGTTGGCCTGGACCGCGTTGTCGGCGCTGTCCGACGCGTACTTGGCGGTCATGACCCCCTCGAAGAAGTTCCCCTGACCGCTGTCGCTGTTGTCGCCGCCGGTGCCGAGGCCGATGGCTCCCTCCTTGCGCATCGGGTTGTAGCGCGAGCTCGGGCGCGCACCGTCGAACTGCACCGTCAGCCCGCCCGTCTGCGCGTTGCCGGCCTTGATGGTCCAGTGGTTCTTGCCGGCGGCGTCGCCCTTCACCATCGCCGTCACGTAGGTGTACGCGACCGGCGTGTTGCCGTTGTACGGGCTGACGTTCCCGGCCCACAGGCCGTTCTCGAGATCGCCCATGACCCAGGGGCCGCTGCCCGAGCCCTTGCCCCAGATGGTGCAGGTGCCGAAGTAGACCGCCTCCATGGTCCCCTCGCCGTCGTCGCGGCTGGTGGTCTCCATGTTGCCGTAGTCGAAGCAGCAGCTGCCGTTGACGTAGTTGCCGCTGGTGATCATGTACTCGGTCTCGGGGTTGTCGCCGGTGGCGGTGCCCGAGGGGGCGTTGTTGCGGTAGCCGACGCCGGCCGGGTTGTGCTCGCCGTAGACCTTGTGGCCGCTGATGGTGATGGGCAGCGCCTTGGCGTCGGCCTCGTTGTCGCCGGTCGTCTTGGCGCCGCCGGGCGGCCCCTTGGTCAGGTGGTTGTTGCGGCCCGATTGATCGTAGATGATCGAGATCGTGCAGGCCCCGCTGCCGCAGAAGGTGTCCTGCGCCGCGGAGTTCGCGAAGCCGCCGGCCGAGAGCGTGCTGATGTCCATCGTCGTGTTGTCCGACGTGCGGCGCACCTGATAGAGCTTGCCGTTGTACGCCTGATACAGCGCGCGGACGGTGCTGTGGGCGGCGACGCAGGGGCCGCCGTCGGTGTTGTAGATGTCGCAGGGACCGGGCGAGACCGTGGCGCCCGCCGCGCCGCCCGACCCCGTCGTGCCGCCCGAGCCCGTCGCGCCGCCGGAGCCCGTCGCGCCGCCCTTGGCGCCGCCGGTCCCGGTCGCGCCGGCGTTTCCGCCCGAGCCCGTCGTGCCCCCCGAGGCGCTTCCGCCCGAGCCCGTCGTGCCACCCTTGGCGCCGCCCGTGCCGGTCGCGCCGCCCGACCCGTTCGTGCCGCCCGAGGCGCTTCCGCCCGAGCCCGTCGTGCCGCCGGTGCTGACGGCGCCACCGCTGCCGGTGGTCCCGCCCGAGCTGGTGTCGCCACCGCTGCCGGTGGTCCCACCCGAGCTGGTGTCGCCGCCGCTGCCGGTCGTCCCGCCCGAGCCGGTGTCGCCGCCGTAGCCGCTGCCCCCGCTGCCGGTGTCCGAGCCGCCGCTGCCGTTCGACCCGCCGTTCCCGCTGCCGGCCCCGGTCCCCGAGACGATGGTGCAACCCCAGCTGCAAACGCCGAGGACGGCGCAGAGCGCGATCGGATTCCAAAAAGCTCGTGTTCTCATCGAAGCGTACCCTCCGTGCGGGCGACTACCAGCTAGGTTGCATTTCGGACTGTCCGGGGTCCGGATTTGTGGGTCGATTGATTCCCCTAGGTGATAGGGGCCCCAGGCGCGGGGTTGATACACAAAGTTCCGCTTTCTTTGGTTTCCCCGCGTCATGCCGGCCGGTTGCGGCCTCGAAAAATGCTGCGAGGCCCCCCGATCGATCGATTCCTTTCCAAAAAGTCGTCCCTTCGACAATAGACGAGGGGACCTCATGCGAACCGGACGGATCGGACTACTCGGCGCGACGGCTCTGGCCTGCATCATCGCGACCGGCGGCTGTAACAACCCGGGCGGCGGCAGCGCCACCGGCGGAAGCAACGGAAGCACCGGCGGCAGCGGGACGCCGACCGGCAGCGGGGGCAGCGCCGGTGGAGCGACCGGCGCGGGAGGATCGACGGGCGCCGGCGGGAGCAGCGGAGGCGGCGGCGGGGCCGGCGCCGCGTGCACCGACGCGACCGCCTGCGGCGGCAGCGTCGTCGGAACCTGGAGCGTGACATCTTCTTGTCTCAGCGTGAGCGGCAACCTCGACCTGACCCTGGTCGGCGCCGGTTGCCCTTCGGCGCCGGTCACCGGATCGCTGCAGGTCAGCGGAACCTTCACCGCCAACGCCGACACCACCTACTCGGACGGCACGACGACCACCGGCACCGAGCAGTTCACGCTCGGGCCTTCCTGCCTCGTCATCTCGTCGACCCCGGTCAGCTGCGACGGCGCGGCCAGCATCATCATGTCGCTGGGATTCTCCTCGCTCACCTGCACGGCCACGGCCGGCGGCGGGTGTGACTGCTCGGGCGTCGTCCATCAGGCCGGCGGGCTGGGGCTCCCCTCCGTCGGACCGTCGACGAGCAACAACTACTCGGCTTCGGGCAACGACCTGACGCTCACCGAGGACTCGGGCCAGGCGAGCTACGGGTACTGCGTCGCGAACGGCCAGCTGACCGTGACACCGCAGAGCACGAACCCGACGATGACCGGCAAGATCGTTCTTCAGAAGATGACCACCACCGGCAGCGGCGGCTCGGTCGGCCAGGGCGGATCGTCGGGCACCGGCGGCTCCGGCGGCATGACCGGCTCCGGCGGTCAAAGTGGCTCGTCCGGCGCGACCGGCAAGGGTGGATCGACCGGCACCGGCGGTGCGGCCGGCAAGGGTGGATCGACCGGCTCCGGCGGCGCCGCCGGTGCGACCGGCTCCGGCGGCCAGAGTGGCTCGTCCGGCGCGACCGGCAAGGGTGGATCGACCGGCACGGGCGGCTCGGCCGCCGCGACGGGACCGTGTGACATCTACAAGAGCGGCGGCACGCCCTGCGTGGCCGCGCACAGCACGGTGCGCGCGCTGTTCGGCGCCTACGCCGGCAAGCTGTATCAAGTCCGGAACGCGGCCGGCACGACCAAGGACATCATGGCGGCCAGCGCGGGCGGCGCCGCCGACGGGGCGTCGCAGGACGCCTTCTGCTCGGGCACGACCTGCGTCATCACCGTCGTCTACGATCAGACGGGCAACGGGCACGACCTCGCGTATCAGGGCTCGGGCACCACGGTCGGAGGCCAGGCGGTCGGCGGCCAGGACAAGCCGGCCAGCGCGACCGCCGAGTCGATCAAGGTCGGCGGCAGCAAGGTCTACTCGCTCTACATCGCGCCCAGCAACAGCTACTGGACCCCCTCGACGATCGCCGGCATCCCCACCGGCGCCGCGCCCGAGGGGATGTACATGGTGACCAGCGGCAAGCACTACAACAGCGGCTGCTGCTTCGATTACGGCAACAGCGAATCCGACCGCAAGGCCGACGGCGCCGGCGCCATGGACGCCCTCAACTTCAGCAACATCACCGCCTGGGGGACGGGCGCCGGCTCGGGCCCCTGGATCATGGCCGACCTCGAGTACGGGATCTTCGCCCAGGGGAGCACCGCCAAGAACAACAACGACCCCAGCCAGACGGCCACCTTCGTCACCGCGGTCCTCAAGAACAACGGCACGAGCGAGTTCGCGCTCAAGGGCGCCGACGCGACGACGGGCGACCTGACGACCTACTACAAGGGCGCGCTCCCGGCGGGGTGGAGCCCGATGAAGAAGCAGGGGGCGATGGTCCTCGGCAGCGGCGGCGACTGCTGCGCGACGAACACCAACCTCAGCGACGGCACCTTCTACGAGGGGTGCCTGGTCTCCGGCTACCCCACGGACGCGACGGAGAGCGCCGTGCAGGCGAACATCGTGGCCGCCCGCTACGGCCAGTAGCGCGCCGGCGCGACCGCCGCGCCGGTGCCCTAACCGGTCGGCGTCCGCGTGCTCGAGGGCACGGGCTGGCTGCCGTCGACCGTCAGACTTCCGTCCGCGGCGATGGTCACGGCGTAGTGCTGGAGGGGCGTGTCGGCCGGCCCGCGGGTGACCGCGCCGTTGCCGTCGAAGTGCGAGCCGTGGCAGGGACAGCCCAGCCCGGCCGCGATGGTCTGGGCGCCGTCGTCGAGGAGGCAGCCCGCGTGGGTGCAGACGGCGGACATCCCGTAGACGCCGTTCGCGTCGAGCGCCACCACGACGTTCGACATGATCAGCAGCGTCCCGACCTGGAGCTGCGAGATGTTGCCCGCGCTCTCCGGCCCGGTCGGCGGGTCGCCGTGCGGGCTGCAGCCCGAGACGGAGCCTCCGAGCACCACCAGGCCCGTCGAGGCGCCGGCCAGCAGCAAGAGCTGGCGGCGGTCGAGGGCGCGCGGACAATCCAAGCAAGGCTTGCGGACATCGTCGGCCATATTTTCCTCCAACGAGCGGCAGGTACCCTGGAGGCGCGGCGAACAGGCCGACGTGCGACCCTGCTCACGTCACGGCGCGGAGACCGACGCCGTCAGCCGCGCGCGCGCTTGCCGGGCGCTCTCGCCGAGCGGGCTCTGCGGGAAGCGTGTCAGCAGCGCCTCGAGCAGGTGCGCCGCCTCGATCCGATCGCCCGAGCGCTCCGCCCGCAGGGCGGCGCCGAACAGATCGTTCTCCGTCGCCAGCGTCGACGGCGGCGCGGGCGGCGCCGGCCTGGGCGCTCGCCTCGTCACTGCGCGCTCGGCGATCGGCGCGCGCGGCTCCGCGCAGGCGGCGGGCCAGCGCTCGCCGGCGGGGACGCGGACCTCGCCGGCCGACGACCGGACCACGACGACGCCCTCGTCGACGATGACCCGGGTGGGCGTTCCGTGGCCGCAGGCCTCGACCGGCGAGGCGAGCGCGACGTGGAAGCGGGTGCCGCGGACCTCCACCTCGGCGTCGGGCGTGACCACCACGAACCGCTGGCCTTCCTTCAACTTCGCGACGTGCACGGCGACGGACCCGCCGCCCAGACGCAGCCACTGCTCGGTGTCGGTGCGCAACAACTTCAGGTCGGACCGCGCGGCCAGCTCGACCGTCGTCCCGTCGGCGGCCGCCAGCGTGACCGGCTGCGCCTCGGTGTGCAGCTGCTCGTCCGGGCCCCAGGCCTCGCCGGCCGCCATCGGCCGGCGGCTTCCGTCCGCAGCGGCCACCGTCGCGCGCGCCGCGCCCGCGGCGGCGAGCCCGGGCAGGGGCGCGATCTCGATGCGCGCCGGCTGCGCCACCGGCGCTCGTCTCGATTTCCAGGGAGCGATCACCACCAGGACGCCCGCAGCCGAGACCGCGGCGGCGAACCCGAGCGCGGTGGCGGCCCGCCGGCGCCGCCGCCGGACGGCGGCTCGGGCGATCGCCTCCGCGACGGCGGCCACGGCGTTCTCGGGCGGCGCCGACCGGTTCGGCCGGATGTGCGCGCGCGCGGCGCGCAGCAGCCGGGCCGCGCGCTCGGCGTAGCGAAACGCCGTCACGTCTCACCTCGGTCGAGGATCTGGGACAGGCGCGGATCGGCGGCGATGCGCTCGTGGATCTCGCGACGGCCGCGGACGAGCCGGCTCTGGGCCGCCGCCGCGGAGATCCCGCAGATGTGCGCCACCTCGTCCAGCGAGTAGCCGCACACGTCGTGAAGCAGGAAGGCCCACGAACGATCCTCGCGCATGGCGCCCAGGTGATCGGCGATCTGGCGCAGCGCCTCGCGCAAGGAGGTCGCGTCGGTGCCGGTCGTCCGCGCGGCGAGCGGCAGCTCGGCGTCGTCCTCCACGGCGGCGGCGAAGATGGTGCGCTCCAGGCGCCGGCGGCGGATGTGCTTGTAGACCACGTTCGCCGAGACGGTGGAGACCCAGGCGTCGAGCGCGCACTCGCCGCGGTAGGCCTTCACCGACTCGATGAGCTGGATGAGCCCGAGCTGAACCAGATCCTCGCCATCCCGGTCCAGTCTCCCGAGCAATCGGCGCACTGTGCGATCGACCACCGGCTTGACCCGCCAGTAGAAGTCCTCTGCCACGCCGGTGTCGCCGCGACGGAGCCCGGCCAGGATCTCGTCGTCGCTGCGACGGGACCGCTGCTCCGGTCGAGCTGCCCCGGCGCCGCTGACGACGCTGAGCCGTGGGGATTTTGAACGGGCGACGACCATGGGACCGACAGCTTCAAGAGTACCCTCACGCCGCCGGAAACAGGCGTCAGAAGCGCGAAAGCACGCCGAGCTCGAAGATGACGCGACCGCGCGGGGTGGTGGCGGGGGGCCGTCCCGGGGCCATCAGGCTCTCGCCGCTGAGGAAGCCCTCGAGACCGCCGCCAACGAGCAGGCTGGTCCCGGCCGAGAGCCCGAAGCCCATCTGGCCGACCAGATCGGCGCCCACCGTCCAGTGCCCCGAGATCTCGTCGTCGTCGTCCGCCCTGGCGCGTTCGATCGTCTCGTGAACCCCGAGCAGGTCGGCGCGCGCGGCGAACCCCAGCCGGCGCCCCTCGGTGAACCCCGGGCTGGTCCAGACGATCCCCAGCGACCCGAGCGTGGTGCGCGCGGTCGCCGCCGCGCCGTCCAGGTCGGCGACCCGGAAGCCGATCCCCAGCCGGAGCGCCCAGCGCGGGTTCAGCGAGCGACGCAGGCCGATCAGCCCGCCGATGGTGTCGTCGAAATCTTCCTGGGCATCCACGGCGGTGATGACGCTCATGTCCAGGCCCCAGCGCAGCAGCGACGGCGAGGCCGCCAGGGGCGCGGCGGGCACCGGCGGGACCTCGGCGTCGACCGCCTCGACCGCCGGTCGCGGCGGGGCGGCGGCGCCCGGCGCCGCACCCCATGTCTCGGTGAGGATCGACGCGATCACCAGCCCCAGCGCCCGCCCGCGCTCGGCCGGAAGGTCGCGCGCGCTGAAGACGACTGTCCGATCGGTCTGCCTGGTCGCGCCGCCCGCCGCCGCCGCGCGCACGCGAACGTCGCTCACCAGTCCATCGCCGTCGCGCCAGGTTACGACCACCGTCGCCGTGGCGCCGGCCGCGACGGCCGCCGCGGCGATCGCTGCGTCGTCGGGAGGCGCGGCGACCGTGCGCACCACGGTCCGGGCCCCCTCCGGCAGCGCGTGCACGCAAGCGGCCGCCGCCTCGTTCGCCGTCGCCGCGCCGTCGGGCGTGGTCGCCACGGCGATCAACAAGACGATGGGTGCGGTCACCATCGAGAGCCGAGCTTACGATCGTGCGGCCGCGAGATCTCGCCGAACCGAGCGCGGCTCAGTTGTTGAGCGCGCCGGCGTCGATCCAGGCCTTGATCGCCGCGATGTTCGCGGCCGGCGGCTTCGTCGAGCCCGGGGGCGGCATCCCGCCCCCGTTGACGGTCCTGTAGAAGCTCGACCCGGCGCCGTTGCCCGGCGTCACCAGACTCTTGATCGAATTGTACGCGTTGGCCTGCGTCGAGAACGCGACGTTGTGCTGGGAGCCGGGGTTGTGGCACGCGTTGCCCGAGCAGTAGACGCTGAGCGTCTGCGTGTAGATCTCCGTGAAGGTCGGCGCCGCCGCGCCGCCGGCCCCG
>Ga0070734_10000933_pt1 | contig 49186 bp, 36 predicted proteins | sample Coa_R1_8_FD_66444 | JGI IMG/M metagenome (GOLD analysis project Ga0070734, IMG submission 66444) | Surface soil microbial communities from Centralia Pennsylvania, which are recovering from an underground coalmine fire - Coalmine... | ecosystem: Environmental > Terrestrial > Soil > Unclassified ...
CGGGCACTTTGCGGGTGAATTCGACCAGGCGCACGGAATTGCAGTCGATTCGCAAGGCAACGTGTACGAGGCGGAGAACCGAGGCAAACGCGTGCAGAAGTTCCGGATCGTGAGCCGGTAAGCGGCGGGGCGGGCGTGTGCGGGGCGGCCTCGCCGGTAATATGCCGGAGCTCACAAAAGATGAGGGCGCCTAACATTTCGGTGGCACTTTCGTCATACTCTTTGCGTCTAGATCGTCATATAGAGGGATTCGTGTGTCCCGTCCCGGACGTCCGGTGGGGAGGTTTGTCATGCGATTGAAATGCGCCGTAGGGGTATGGATCGCCGCCGGTTGCGGGCTGATTGCGCAGCCGGCGAATGGGCCGCTCACCTTTGAAGTGGCATCCATCAGGCCGGCCGCGCAGGCAGGCCCCGGCCCGATGCGAATGGGTATTCAAATGATGCCCGGAGGCGGGTTGCGCGCGAACAACGTGAGTCTCCGGGTGCTCCTCACGCTGGCTTATGACGTTCGCGATTTTCAGGTCAGCGGAGGACCGCCCTGGCTCGGCTCGCAGCTTTACGATGTCCAGGCGCGCACCGGAAGCGCATCCGATGCGCCGGCTTCGCCGGATGGGATCGGGAACATGAGCGAGGAACAGCGCAAGACGTTCCAGGAGCAGATGCGCGAGCGCCTCCGCAACCTGCTGGCCGACCGCTTTCAATTGATGGTCCATCACGAGACCAAGGAAGCGCCCATCTACACTTTGGAAGTGGCCAAAGGCGGGCCGAAATTTCAGGAAAGCAAAGCGACAGGCCGGAGCGCCGGGATGATGCGCATGGGACGCGGGGAGTTGAACGGCGAAGGTGTGGGAATGGATTTCGTGGTACAGGTGCTCGCCAACCAGGTAGGGCGCGCCGTCATCGACAAAACCGGCCTGAAAGGGAAATACGACATGAAGCTCACCTGGACTCCAGACGGCCCGCAGGGTTTCGGCCCGGGCGGCGGGCCTCTGCCTGGGGGAGTCGAACCGCCCGCGCCCGATCCGAACGGCCCGACAATATTCAGCGCCCTGCAGGACCAGCTGGGGCTGAAGCTGGAATCGGGGAGGGGCCCGACCGACATGATTGTGATCGACCATGTCGAGAAGGCTTCGGAAAACTAACGGATGCGCGCGCGACGACGCATCGTACGATACGCCGTATTGGGCGCATTCGCGGCGCTGCTGCTGCCCGCGTCGGAGCACCATGGACAGGTGAAGTTCGGCGGGCTGCCGGTACCGGGAGCGACCGTGACAATCGCTCGGGACGACAAAAAATTCACGGCCATTACGGATGCGCAGGGCGCGTATTTGTTCGCCGATCTCCCCGACGGCGCGTGGATGCTGACGATCGAAATGCCGGGTTTCGCCACCGTCCGGCAGGAGATCGCCGTCGTGCCACAAGCGCCGGGCCCGGAATGGGAATTAAGAATGCTGCCGCTGGATGAAATTCAGGCGGTAACGCCCGCGCCTACGCCGGCTGCTCCGGCGGCGGAAACGAAGACGGCGGCGCCGCCTCCCAAGCAGCCAAAGCACGGTAAAAACCTTCCGGTGGGGCCCACTAATACTCAAAGCGCATTCCAACGCGCCGATCTCAATGCTGCCAATCCAGCTCCGGACGCGCCCGGTAATGACAGCGCCCCGCCTGGAAACGATGGGCCCGGAACGCCGGCCGAGTTGAGCCAGCGGGCGGCCGACGGGCTGCTGATCAACGGCACGACCAATAACGGCGCCAGCTCGCCATTCGCACAGGCACAGGCCTTCGGCAATAACCGCCGCGGCGCGCGCTCGCTGTACACCGGCTCGCTCGGCTTCATCATGGACAATTCCGCGCTGGACGCAGCGCCTTATTCGGTTACCGGCAAGGACACGGGCAAGCCCGGCTACAACAATTTTCGCGGCGTGGCGGCGTTCGGCGGGCCGCTCAAAATACCGCGGCTTGTGCCGCGCAACGGTCCGCAGTTCTTTTTTAACTACCAGTGGACGCGCAACCGCACTGACAGCACACTGCCGGGTGCAGTTCCCGATGCGCTGGAGCGCAGCGGCGATTTTTCGAAGACCGTGGATGCATTCGGAAACCCCGTGCAGATTCACGATCCGACCAGCCCCGCCCGGTTCTCGGGGAACGTGATACCTGCATATCTGATCAGCCGGCAGGCTCAGACGCTGCTGAATCTCGATCTCTATCCGCTGCCGAATTTCGCGGGCGGCCGTTACAACTACCAGGTTGCGACAGTCGGCATTACGCATCAGGACGCGCTGCAAACGCGAATGAACAAGTTAATCGGGCGCAAGAACCAGGTCTCCGGCCTGTTCGCGATGCAGGATTCGCGGGCCGACAATCAGAACCTGTTTGGTTTCCTGGATACTAGCGATTCTCTAGGGCTCACTTTGAATCTGAACTGGCGCCATAACATCACGCAGCGGTTCTTCGCCAATCTCGGGTTTCAGTACAGCCGCATGGCGCTGCGCACCAAGCCATACTTTGCGAACCGCGCGAACATCTCCGGCGATGCAGGAATTCTCGGCAACAACCAGGAGCCGTTAAACTGGGGTCCCCCGGCGCTCCAATTCGCCAGCGGCATCACGCCGCTGACCGACGGCCTGCCGTCGTTCACGCGGAACCAGGCGGCGGCCGTCTCGCTCGATAGTCTGTGGAATCGCGGCCGGCACAACGTTTCGTTTGGAGGTGATGTGCGCCGCCAGCAATTCAACTTGTTCAGCCAGCAGGATCCGCGCGGGCAATTCACATTCACCGGAGCCGCGTCGGGATTCGATTTTGCCGATTTCCTGCTCGGCGTGCCCGACACGAGCTCGATTGCATTCGGCAACGCGGACAAATATCTACGCGCCTCATCCTACGACGCCTACGTCGTTGACGACTGGCGGATGAGTCCGGGGCTGACGCTGAACGTCGGAGTACGCTGGGAATACTGGTCGCCCATCACGGAGAAGTACGGCCGTCTGGCGAACCTGGACATCATGGGCCCGTTCACGGCCGAAGCTCCCGTGCTGGCATTGGATCCCACTGGCCTGCTCACCGGGAGGCGCTATCCGGACTCGTTGCTGCAGCCTGACAAGCACGCGTTCCAGCCGCGCGTGGGGTTTTCGTGGCGCCCGTTTCCGGCCTCTTCGATGGTGGTGCGCGGCGGCTACGGCATTTACTACAACACCTCGGTGTACCTGCCGATTGCGATGCAGATGCTGCAGCAGGCGGCAATCCCCGGCACCAAGAGCCTGGTGGTCCCGAACCCGGATTACCAGCTCACGCTGGCCGACGGATTCAAGGCTTCTTCGGCCGTCACAGCCGATACCTTTGGTGTCGATCCCAACTTCCGCATCGGCTATTCGCAGAACTGGCAGTTGTCGGTGCAGCGCGATTTGCCGGGCTCGCTGGTGATCACGGCGATGTATCAGGGAAGTAAGGGAACGCGGGGTTTGCAGGAATTCCTGCCCAACACCTACGCACCGGGCGCGGCGAATCCGTGCCCGCTGTGCCCGAGCGGATTCGTTTACGTGGCCTCGAATGGAAACTCGAGCCGGGAAGCCGGCGTTCTGCAATTACGGCGGAGATTGCGGAGCGGGCCAGCGGCCTCCCTGCAATACACGTATTCGAAGTCGATCGATGATGACGCGCTGCTCGGCGGCGGAGGTCAGCTCGGGTTGACCGCGGGACCCGAGAACCAGAATCCAGGCGGCGGGCAGGGTAATCCCGGCGGAACGCCGGGAGCCGGGGGCAGTTCTCCCACCGGTCAGACCGGCGCCTCCGCCACTCCGGCTGCGGTTGCGCAGAACTGGCTGAACCTTCGCGCCGAGCGCAGCGTGTCCAATTTCGATCAACGGCACGCGATCAGTTTCCTGATGCAATATACAACCGGTATGGGCTTGCACGGCGGCGCGCTGGTGAACGGTTGGCGCGGCGCATTATTCAAGCAATGGACCGCGTTAACGCAAATCACGGCGGGTACCGGTCTGCCGCTCACGCCGGTGTACCCGGTGCCCTCGGGCGGAACGGGCGTAACGGGTTTCGTGCGGCCCCAAGTCACGGGCGCGCCCCTCTACGCGGCGCCGTCCGGGCTGTATCTGAATCCGGCGGCGTTTGCGCCTCCGCCCGCCGGGCAATGGGGCAATGCAGGGCGGAACTCCATCACCGGCCCGGCGCAATTCGTGTTGAGCGCTTCACTCGGGCGCACGTTTCAGGTTTCGGACCGCCTGAGCCTCGATTTGCGCGTCGACGCCAATAACGCCCTCAATCATGTGACGTTTCCGAGTTGGAATACAACGGTCGGCGGCGGCGTGTTCGGATTGCCGCCATATGCGAATGCGATGCGGAATATGCAGACCACGCTCCGCTTGAGGTTTTGATCATGACGCGAGCCAACCTCTTTTACTCCGCCGTGCTCTGCTCGAACCTCACTGCTTTTGCCCAGCAGATCGGGCAGAATACAACTCCGGCAACCAGCGGCCCCGCCACGTTTCAAACCAGCACGCAGCTGGTCGTAGAGCAGGTGTCGGTGAAAGATAAGAACGGCAAGCCCATCGAAGGGCTCACCGCTCGGGATTTCACCGTCACCGAGGACGGCGCGCCGCAAATGATCCGCTTTTTCGAATATCAGAAGCTGACGGCGCCTGTCGCGCAGTCTCAAACAAGCCCGCACGCGGCGGTCGCGCCGCTGGCCAAACTGCCGAGCACCCAGATCGCTCCCGAAACACCGGGTAATGTCAAATACCGCGACCGCCGGCTGCTCACGCTGTATTTCGACATGAGCGCGATGCCGATCGGCGATCAGCTGCGCGCCCTCGACGCCGCCCGCCAATTCATCCAGACTCGCGTCACACCTGACGACCTGGTGGCGCTGATGACGTACCAGAGCGGCGCTGTTCAGGTGCTGCAGGATTTCACGAACGATCGCGACCGGCTGTTGAGCATCATCGAAACACTCGTCGTCGGTGAGGACCAAAATTCGGATAGCGCCAACGACGTCGATTCCGATACCGGCGCGGGTTTCGGCCAGGACGATGCCGAGTTCAACATCTTTAATACCGACCGCCAGCTGGCCGCCCTGCAGACCGCCGCCAAGATGCTGGGTACGCTCAACGAGAAAAAAGCGCTCATCTATTTCGCCAGCGGGCTGCGGCTGAACGGCGTGGATAACCAGGCGCAACTGCACGCCACGGAGAGCGCGGCCATCCGCGCCGGGGTCTCGTTCTGGCCGATCGATGCCCGCGGACTGGTGGCGACGGCACCGCTTGGCGATGCTTCGAAGGGCTCATCGGGCAATATCGGCATGTACAACGGGACCGGTGCGATGGGAGTCCTGACCAATCTGCAGCGCTCACAGGATACACTCTATGCGCTCGCGGCCGACACGGGCGGCAAGGCGCTGCTCGATTTCAACGACCTCACGCGCGGCATCGCGCAGGCGCAGGAGGCCATGTCGAGCTACTACATCATCGGCTATTACACGTCGAATGCCGCACTCGATGGCCACTACCGCCGCATTAAGATCACGCTGAACGGCGGCTTGACCGCCAGCCTCGATTACCGCCAGGGGTACTTCGCCGCCAAGCAGTTCGGCAAATTCACGGCTGCCGAAAAGGAACGGCAGCTCGAGGATGCGCTGATGTTGGGCGACCCGATTACCGAGCTCACCATCGCGATGGAGCTGGACTATTTCCAGCTCAACCGCGCCGAATATTTTGTCCCACTGATCGTCAAAATTCCGGGCAGCGAGCTGGCGCTGGCGAAAAAGGGAGGCGCCGAGCGCACCCTGCTCGATTTTATCGGAGAGATCAAAGATGATTACGGCACCACGGTTTCCAATGTGCGCGACAAGGTGGACATTAAGCTGAACGATGCCACGGCTGCCGAGTTGGCCGGCCGCCCCCTCGAATACGATACCGGCTTTACGCTGCTTCCCGGCAAGTACAAGGTCAAATTTCTCGCGCGGGACGCGGAAACCGGCCGCATCGGCACCTACGAAACCCCGTTCGTCATTCCGAATTTGAACAAGGAAGAAAAGCGCGTCGCCATCAGTTCGGTAGTGCTGAGCAGCCAGCGCCTCGATTTGAAGGATACGCTATACAACGCGGCCAAAGACAAAGGACAGGCCGATTCCCTCAATCCGCTGGTGCAGGAAGGCCACGGCCTGATTCCCAGCGTCACGCGGGTCTTCCGCAAGAACCGGGATCTGTATATCTACCTTCAGGCATACCAGCAGTTCGCGACGACGGCCAAGCCGCTACTGGCCTACGTGACCTTTTACCGCGGACAGGCGAAAGCCTTTGAAACGTCGCCGATCAAGGTGACCGAATCGTTGAACAACCGCTTGAAAACCACCCCGATCAAGTTCAGCCTGCCGCTGAACAAACTCCGCGCCGGCGAATACAACTGCCAGGTTACAGTGCTCGACCCGACGAGTCAGAAGGCCGCGTTCTGGCAAGCCCCGGTGGTATTGATTCAGTAGGCAGCCAATCTTGGCCATGCAAAACACACCTCGAACCGAGTAGGCGCTTTCTGCTACCTGACGCCGGCCAGCTTCAATCCACCGCGGCTGATAAGATAACAAGCCGGGAATTCAGTTTGAATGAAGTTTTGCGTCCTGATTCTGTTAATCGCCTGCGCGATGAGTGGCGCGCAGGACGCGGTTCTGTTCTGGCATCCGCTCGCGGCCGGCAACTCCTGGACTTGGCGGAACGATTCCCTCGGCGGCGATTGGGCTCATCCCACCTTCAAACAATGGACGATGGAGCAGACCATCGTCAGGACATCGTTCGAGAATGCGACCGCCTGTATTGCGTACGCGAAGGGCGGCCGATAGCGCCTCCGACAGCCTTGACCTGCCCCTTCCAGCAGCCCGCCTCGGCCTGTCACACGCCTTGACACGCGCCCCCGCAGAACTGCCCGCCACGCTGGCTTACTCGGCTTTCAGGTTGATCTTCAATTCGGCTCCGAACAACATGGTGCGGTCGTTGTCGCGCGCGGCCCATTTCATCAGGGTAGCCAGATCCCGCTCCACGCGGCCATTGAATATTTCGCGGCCATTGGCGATGACGCGCACCGGCTGGCTGAAATCGAATTTCTCCGGCGAAAGCAGCAGCGTGAACGCTGTCACGCCGCGCGTGGTCGCTTCCACGGTGTTGCCGCTCCGGACGAGGTCGACGCGCCCTCCGTGCGCCCTGGGAAAGATCCTCGGGCCGCTTTCGTCGAACAGGTCCGGGTCGGATGTCGCCACCAGATTCATGTCCGGCAGGCTAGCCGCTTCGCCGGGCGCGGCTCCCAAGCGATCGATCACGAGCCAATGCGCGCGACCGTGCGCGGCATCGGCGGCCTGCCAGCTCAGCTTGTCCGGATACGGATCGCGCGGATGGCTTGCGACGAATTTCTCGAACTGGTCCTTGATCTCCGGCCACCACTTCGTATTGTGCTCGCCGTCCGGCTGCGGATGATAGTCGATTTCGACGCCGCCGCTCATGAGATGTTTCGTGTACGGCTCGACGATGGAGATCGGATAGAGGCGGTCGCGCCCGCCGTTGACCACGAAAATCGGCTTGTTGCGGAGATTGCCGGGAAAGATGCCGCCGTCGTCGATATCATTGCTGGTGAGCACGGCAATAAAGCCGTTCAGAGGCAGAAAACTGGCGTATGGGGTAGTGTCGCGCATGCCGATGTAATAAGCCCCGGTCGCGCCATCGGAAACTCCGGCCACGACCACGCGGTTTTCATCGATGTTATACGTACGCTTGAGCGCGTCGACAATCGCACTCAAATTGGCGACCTGATCGTCGCTCCACCACGGGGCGTCTGTCCAAGCGTAGGGGAGGACGTAAATCTGCTCGGCGCCGGACAGCGCGCCGATTTCTCCGTTGCCGCGCGGGCGGTTGTCGGTCCGCCCCCCAATACCACCGTGGAGCTGAAAGCGCACCTGGTAGCGCCGCATCGGATCGTACGCCTGCGGGATATCGACGGCGAAGTTGTGCGCGACGCCGTCCGCGGTGCGGTTGCTCTGAAAGAAGACGCCGGTTGGCCGCGATGTGTAGCCGCGCCCGCTCTGCAACCGACGCCAGGCTTCGTCAAACGAAACTCCGGTTTTCACGATGTCCTCGGCCAGTGGCGCCGCCTCTCGGGGCGACGCCGCAGCCCAGAACTTTGCGAAGGTCGCGTCGATGCGGCTCGCCGCCGGCTGCGCCCAGCCGGCCGGTGATACTAGAAAAGCTGCGGCGGCCAAAGGCCAGGCGGATCGAGCGAAGGTCATAGCGCTCAGTATAGACCGGTCCGGCCGATCGCGGTCACATCCGCGCCTTGAAATCAGCCGGTTACCGCACCCTTAACTCTGGTGAACACGAAACGCTAGGAGCGCTGGTACTACGAAAACGGTACGAACAGCACTGGGGCCCAATGCCTCTCTATGGTGGAATTAGCTCATGGAACTCGCCATTGCGGTTTTGGCCTCCCCGGTCCTGGCACGCCGGCGTTCTCTGCGCGGCGAGCTCCGTGCCATGTGGGTCGAGTGGCGCGTGCGCCGCGGACTGCGCCTGGTTTTGGCGCAGGAGGCATAAAATCCATGGGATGGTTGAAGCCGCGCCCGGAGCGCGAGTACACGCGCGAGCACGCCCTGGCGCCCGTCATTACGCTGGAGCGCCGCACTTTGGCACAGCGCCTCCAAGAACGCATTGTGCCGCTTGGCGAGGCCTTGCGCATCGGCATGGAGGTTGCTCAAGCGTTACGCAACCTGCACGACGAAGAGCGTGTTCACGGCGCGCTGAGTCCTCAGTCCATCGAGCTGACGCCTTCCGGGATCGAGCTGGTCTCAGCGCGAACTCCGCGCGGCGTTCCCACTCCTTATTCCGCGCCGGAGGTTCTGACAGGCCAGCCGCCTGACGCGCGTTCTGATATTTTTTCCTTCGGCGCGGTGTTGTTTGAGATGATCGAGGGACGCTGGCCTTTCGAGGGCGATACGCCGGAATCGTTGGCGGTGGCCTTGCAAAGGGATCCGACTCCGCCGACAGGCAATCCCGCGGTCGATTCGCTGCTCTCCCATTGCCTGGCCAAAGATCCCGCCGCGCGCTGTCAGCGCATGCAAAAGCTGCAAGTCGAGTTGCGTCTGATCTGCGTTACCGCGCGGCGAACCGACAGCCCAGTGCGCCGGGACCATTTCGACGCCGCGGTCCGCTCCGAGATCCAGTCGGCCCTCGAATCGCAAGTGGAGCCTCGTTTCCAATCCCAGGAAACATCGGTCGTGCGGCTCCAGCAATGTGTGGCGACCTCGGCCGAACGCCTGAATCGCGTCGAACAGTCGATCGCAGTGGCCGAGAGACTTTCCGATGCATTCGCCGCGAATACCGCCGCTCAGTTACACGCGTTGGAACAGACTATCCGCGCTCAAGCGGCAGCGCTGGAAGCAGCGCGCACAGCTCTGGCTCAGACCGATGACCTGGTGGAGCGCATCGTCGAAGCGCTGGATTCGTTGCAGACCACGGTTCTGGAAAGGTCCGACTTCATTTCTGGGTCGGTGACCGCGTATCCCAGCCGCGCCGTGCGTCCCATCTCAGGCTGAACCAGGTTCGGACTCCAGCCTTACTCCCAGGCTGCGAAGGAATTCGAGATCGTGCAGACTGGGTGTATCCGGAGCTGGTAGCATCAGCCTTGTTTCCGTAGTTTCATCTTTCGGACACTCGGCCCAGCATTCGCTGAGGGGTTTGACCGCGTATACCGGACGCCGGCACGCCCCACAGTGCCAGTACACCGCGAGTTGATGGTCCACAGTGAGCCCGATCTCCTTGATTCGCAGCGGCGGGCGTCCACACTGGCAGCGTATAGACAATTCCTTGAACAACATCGCTAAAACGATTTATGGCACGAAAACCGCGCGCGAGACAGTCCCGCTTGCATGCAAATGTACTAACAATTGAGGCGAATGGTTGGGCTGGCGCTGGCACGTCGGCAGTGCCGTAAAACCTTTGCCTGATTTTTGGCTCAGTCTACGATTAGTATCTTCGGGCGTAAGGGAAATAAGCACTTGCTCGCCCGGCGAGTTGGGTTTCTACTAGATTGATCTCGCTGCGCCACGTCGTTCGCTTCGAGGACAAGGGGCCCATTCGGACCACGTTTCGTTTTTAGACCACTTGGAGGACTGGAATGACGGACAAGCCTGATCCCACCCAGAATGTCCTTTCCAGAGCTGTCACGCCTGGAGCGGCTTCGCGCGTTCTGGCGGCACCCGTGTCAGAACGGGAATGCTCGATTCCCGGCAGCCGGAAAGCTGCCATTCTGTTGATGAGCCTCGGTGATGAGGCGAGCGCCGCGGTTTTGCGGCAGCTTACCGTGGAGCAGGTCCATGACCTGACGCGTGAAATCAGTACGATGGGGCGTCTGAATCAAGAAGAACGGCAAGAGGTGCTGGCCGATTTCTTGTCGACCGCGAGCAGCGGCGCCGGGGGCTTCGGCGGGGTCGAGTATGCGACTTCGGTGTTGCTGGCGGCGTTCGGCCCCGAAACCGGCAAGCGGATGGCGGAGCGGCTGCTGCGCTCGATGGGAGGAGATGCATCGGGAGTCGATCTGCTGCGCAAGGTGGATCCGCAGCAACTGGCGAAGGTCGTACAGCGCGAGCATCCGCAGACCGTCGCCCTGATCGTAAGCAACCTGGATACGGTGCGCGGCGCGCGGCTGCTGGCCGAATTGCCGGACAAGCTGCAGGCGCAGGTAGTGCGGCGTGTCGCGGCTCTCGATCAGGTTTCGCCGGAGGTGACAAGCCGCCTGGCCAAGATCGTCGGCTCGAAACTGCGGCTGGTGGGCGAATCGGCGTCAGAGTCGTTCGGCGGCACGCGTACTGTTGCGGAAATGCTGAACCGCATCGATCCGGAGAGCAGCGAAGTAATTCTCAAGGAGATCACCAACGACGATCCGGAACTGGGGCAGGAAATCCGGCAGATCATGTTCGTGTTCGAAGATCTGCTGAACATTCCGGAGGATTCACTGCGCAAATTGCTGGGAAAATGTGACCGGAAAGTGCTCACGCTCGCGCTGAAGGGCGGCACGCCGCAACTTCGAAAGCACTTTGCGTCGGCAATGTCGCAGCGTTCCGCGGAGATGCTGGCCGAAGACATGGAAGCGCTGGGACCGGTGCGCCTCAAGGATGTGCAGTCCGCGCGCCAGGCCCTGGTAGCGACGGCGCGGCAAATGGCCGACGCGGGCGAGATCAGCCTGAGCATGGGCATGGAACAATATGTGGAATAGTTTTCCTCATAGCGCCGCTTCGGGCGTGTATGTCAGGATAGACAGCTATGAGACGCGTTCTCTGTGGGTGTCTATTCGCCGCGGCTGTATTGCATGCCGCCGATTATCAGCTCGAAGCGGGGCCGCGGACAATGGCCTGGGGTTATTACTGGGCCGGCGCCAAGCCCGTGTTGACGGTCAAATCCGGCGATGTCGTCGAGATCCAGACCGTTTCGGGCAACCCGGAAACCTTGCAGCAAGCCGGACTGCCGGCCGATCAGATCCAGCCGGAACTGCGCCAGACCTACGCTGAGGTGCCGCGGGAAAGCCGCGGGCCGGGCGGCCACCTTCTGACGGGCCCGGTCGCAATCGAAGGCGCGCAGCCGGGGGACGTGCTCGAGGTTCGCATCCGGAGTATCCGGCTGGATGTGCCGTACGCCTACAACAGTTTCGGGCGCAATGGATTTTTAGCCGATGTCTTTCCGCAAGGCCGCACGAAAATCATTCCACTCGATCGGCAGCGCATGATCGGCCACTTCGGCAGTGGCATCGAGCTGCCGCTGAAGCCGTTTTTCGGCAGCATGGGGGTAGCGCCACCCGCGGCCGCCGGCAAGATCAACAGCGCTCCGCCCGGAATTCACGCCGGTAATCTCGATAACAAGGAACTGGTGGCCGGGACCACTTTGTACATTCCGGTGCATGCCTCCGGAGCTCTGTTCGAGGTAGGCGATGGGCACGCGGGAATGGGCAACGGTGAGGTGGATATCACCGCGCTCGAGACCTCCATGACCGGCACCTTCCAGTTCATTGTCCGTCACGACATGCATCTGACATGGCCGCGCGCCGAGACGCCGACGCACTACATCACCATGGGGCTTGATCCCGATCTGACGCAAGCGGCGCGACTATGCGCGCTCGAGACAATCGACTTTTTGGTGAATGAGAAAAAGCTGAGCCGAGACGACGCGTACGCGCTAACTAGCGTCGCTGTCGATCTGGCGGTCACGCAACTGGTGGACGGCACCAAAGGCGTTCACGCCATGATCGCTAAAAGCCTGTTCGGGCGCTAGGCGCCGCGGCGTGGCTGGCGTTATTGCTTACGGGCGGCAGCCCGGCGCGCACCGCCGCGCCTCGCGGGTGTCGCCGCGCATGGGGTCATGCTCAAGCCCTCGACCTTGGCCTTTTCTGTGTCCATGGTCAGCATGAACGGATCTTTGGTGAACGCCGACGGCACACCTTCCCAGTGAAACTCTTTGTTGAGGTCTGGCTTCCCGGTGAGAGCCGAGTCGAGCTTGAGCGTGATTTCAGCGCGTAGCGGCTGCTGCGCATCCGGTAACGGAACCGCAACCAGCAATTCCTTCGGGCGGCATTCGGGCTTCGCCTCGACCAACGTCCCGCGGAGCTGCGGCACGGCTGAATTCTTCAGTTGATCCTCAAAGTACTGCTCGCCGGCGGTGTCCGCCAGTTGGCCCTTGATCTTCATCCACAAGGCGAGCTGGGGATTGCTCTGCTCGAACTGGTTCTCTTTTTCCTGGGCGATCTGCGTCGCGGTCTTGATCGTGAAGCCGGCCGGCGGCAGCGGGGTTCCCTTCACCTGCTGCTTAAGCTGGTCCAGGCCTTCGTTGCTGCCATGAACCGTGGCGTATGCCTGGTCGGCGAAATCCTGAATCTTCTTAGGATCGGCTCCGCCGCCCAACGTCGGATCGATTACCGCCGCACGTTCAAATTCGTACACCGCCTGCGGAATTTTGTCCGGGTTTTCTTTCTGCTGGCAGCGCAGCGCCAGTGCCAGTTGGTAGGCATGCATCGAACTATCAGGATAGACCATTAGTCCCTTTTTGAACGCCTCTTCGGCGGCCGGGCAATCTGGCGGTTTCTTGGCCATCGCCTGGTTGCCTGGGATCAGCGAAATCGCGATCAGGGATTTCTTGGCCGCAGTCTCGAGTTGCGTGCGCGCCTGCGTCCAGGCCTGATCGGTCGTGCCGGCCGGTTTCTTGTCATTGGCGAAGAATGTGGGCAGGTAGTCCAGTAGGTCATGCGCCGACTTCTCTCCGAGCGCCATCTGGTCCGGCGTGGGATTAGGCAGCGTGGGTATTGTCGCCGTCAGCAGATACAGCACATTCAGTATGACGGTCGGACCTTGCTGTGGATCCGTGAATGTCGTTTTCAGGCCTTTGTTCACCAATTGCATGCCGTATTCAACAACTTTGGCCGGCTGAGGCGGATTGGCTTTGCTGTAGGCCTGCATGTAGTAATACAGCCGGTCATCCTTGTAATCCGAATCGGGATATTTCTGCGTCCAGGTGTCGAGATCGGTCACCGCTTTGGCCGAATTGTTGGCTTGAATATCTTTGATGACATTGTTGAAGATGTCGTATTCGGCGTTATCTTTCGGCTTCTTCTGGGCAGCGGCGGGAGCCTGAGCATAGGCAGCGGGCGCAGTCGCTTGGATCGCTACCACGCCGAAAACGCTAAGAGCGCCGATCCCGATCAAAGTCCTGAACCTCTTCTGCATGGCGTACCTCCTGTTTGGATTTCGCTCCGCGGCTCGGGATGGAGCAGCGGTACTCTGCGGAGTATATGCAAACCGCGTGAGCGGTGCAACCGATTCGGCACTGGTGAACGCTATGGACCGCAACGCCGTCCCCGCGAGCGCATTTTTATTGTAGCTCCGCCGCAGCGGCTCCGGCCGCCAAATGCGCCATCCTTTACAATGAGGTTTCCGAATTGGAATCTGGCGGAGGATCGCATGACGGGAAAACGGATCGGTATCCTGACCGGCGGTGGCGACGTGCCGGGCCTCAATTCGGTGATCAAGACGGTGGTCTACCGCGGTGCGGAGATTGGCTGTGAATTTATGGGTATTCGCCGCGGCTGGGAAGGCCTCACACACGTCGATTTGCAGGAGCCGGCGAGCCGGGCCCGCTACATTCTGCCGCTGGACCGGCACAATACGCGCACCATCGACCGGACCGGCGGAACTTATTTGCACACGTCGCGGACCAACCCCTCTAAAATGAAGAAGCTTCCGCCGCCGCTGGCATCGCAGAGTTTTCCCAAAAAAGAGACCACCAAGAAGGGCGTAACCAGCGCCATGTACGATGTCACGTCGGCGGTGCTGCGCAATATCGAAATCCTGGGGTTGGATTATCTCATCGCGATCGGCGGCGATGACACGCTTAGCTACGCAGCCGAGCTCGAACGGCAGGGCATGAGCGTGATCGCCGTCCCGAAGACAATGGACAATGATGTGCGCAACACGGAATACTGCATCGGCTTTTCGACCGCGATCACGCGCGCCATGGAAGCAGTCGAGCGGCAGCGGACAACCGTCGGCTCTCATGAGCGCATCGGAATTTTTCGAGTATTCGGCCGGGACGCCGGCTACACGGCCTTGTACACGTCTTATGTCACCTCGACCCGCTGCGCCATTCCCGAATACCGGGTGAATCTCAACAAGCTGATTGATTTGCTGATGACCGATAAGCGCAACAATCCCAGCAACTACGCGCTGGTGATCCTCTCGGAAGGCGCCGAGTGGGAGGGCTATGAGGTCAAAGAATACGGGGAAGCGGACGCATTCGGCCACCGCAAGAAGGTGAGCGTAGCGGAGGATCTCAGCACGGAAATTCGCAAGAGCACGGGCGAGGAGACGATCGTCAGCGATTTGACGTACGATCTACGCTCGGGCAGCCCGGATTTCGTGGACCGCATGGTGGCTGCGACCTTCGCCGGCATGGCGATGGACGCGGTAGAAGAGGGCAAGCACGGCGTGATGACCTCTATTTGCAACGGCTGCTTTGTTTTCGCACCGATTCCGGATCCGGCCTTGGGGCCGCGCCGCGTGGATGTCGGGACCATGTACAATACCGAGCGCTACCGTCCGTTTTACGATCACAAGCTCGGGCTTCCAATTTTCCTGACACGGGCGTAGCGGGCACGCGGATGGACCGGTGAACTGGAATCGTCTTTTCGGGCGGCGTGCGGCCGCGCGCCTCACTCCGGAGCTACAGGCGCAAATTCGATCCTCCTTTGACGAGGCTGCCGGTGACGACGAGCATTTCCCCGCCACGATCGATCCGCGCATCTATCACGTCAAGCTGATTCGCGAACACTTGGGCGCGCTCGGTGGCAAGCGAGTGCTCGACGTCGGCTGCGGCAAAGGCCGATTTGCGCGTGTATTCTTGCAGCAGGAGCCCGGAGTTGAGCTCTGGGGCCTGGATATCTCCGAGGAGATGCTGCGTTTCGTCCCCGAAGCCATCCACACGCGCGCCGGCTCCATGACCGATCTTCCGTTTGAAAATGACTTCTTCGACGGCGCTTACGCCACCGAATCGCTGGAACACGCGGTCGAAATCGACAAGGCGGTCGGGGAAATCTGCCGCGTGGTGAAGCCCGGCGGGCGCATTGCCGTCATCGATAAGAACGCCGAACAGTGGGGCCGGCTCAAAACGCCCGAGTGGGAACGCTGGTTTAGGCGCAAAGAACTGGAGCGGCTGCTGGCCCGGCATTGCCGCCAGGTTTCCAGCCGCTTTATATCGTATTGGGAAGATGTGGAGCCAGACGGATTGTTCATCGCCTGGCTCGCCGTGAAGTAGTCTTACCGATTCGGCACTATACAGCCCGGGCCTGGATACGTGGCAGTAAATCCGGAAGCCGTGGCGGTGCCGCCGTTCGAGTATTCCGGCTGCACCCAGAACCCGCCGTTGCTCATCTGGTACAGGTTATGCCAGGCGCATTTGTCGTCGGCTTCGTAGCCGCTGCCGTCGTACCACGCGTTCGTGTTAAAGTCGCCGGGGTCGGTGACCGCCTCGCGAATTTCGTGGCTGCTCACGATGGTCAGCATATCGGCTGCGCTCAGCCCGGAGATGCTGCACCCTCTGCAGTTGGGATACGGAAACACCGCGTACTTGATCTGCGTGCTGCCGTACGTGAAATGGCTGTGGTATCCGCAGAAGCTCGAACACGAGCAGCCGCCCTGCAGGCAAACCTGCATGCCCGCCGGAAAATAGATTCCGTAAAGCACGCTGCTGTTGGCAGCCAGCTTGTGTGCATTAAACAGGTTCGTCAGATAAGTTTGGATTTGTGAATCCTTGAAGCGGCTGTACGTGCTCTGACTATCCACGAAATCCGGCTGCTTCATCAGTGAGGCCGCAATGGAAGAATGCGATCCGTACTGCTGCACGATGGCGAAGTCGTCGGTGGTGGAATTGTCCCAGTTGGCGCTGTCGGAAAACGCGCTCGCAAACGCGCCAATCTGGCTCTCTAGATTCGCATAGCCCATCGATGTCGAAGCCGAATGCGCGACGCTCGTATTCCAGTAGATCGGCTGAAAACTGGCGTTCGGAATCTCCAGGCCGCCGTGGTCGATCAGGTTTCCCGAGCCGTAGCTGGCCGGATAGACGGCCGTGCCCTGGTGGGGAGGCGCCAACATGGAAGCGTCCCGATGCGCGCCGATCCGGTCCGGGTTGGGCATCACATGTACCTTGCCGCCCTGATCGTCATGGTCTTCGAACGGATTGTCCGAGTTCCCTTCTTGGGCGTACAGGCCGGTTCCGGCAGCCAACAAAAGCACACATAGAGCTCGAGGTTTCAATGGCTATCCCCTCCTGGAGGTTTCCAGGTATAGATAGGATTAGGCGTAACCGGTCTGAGATCAACCCCTAAATTGGTAAGCAAGTACTGCTAACTTTTCGGCCAGTTCGCGGCGGGCACACTTCGGCCGCGAACTGATTGCCCGAGACCGTAAGGGAGCAACCGGCCTACCGGCTGCCGTTGTGACCCTGCTCCTGCTGTGCCTGCTCCTGCTGGAAGCGAGCCGCGGTTCCGTCCTGGATGCCGTGACGCAGCGCCGCGCGCGCCCGTTCAGCCAAGGCCTGCTGCAGCACGGGTTCGTCCTCCTTATGAGCCGCCAGTACCTGCAGGGTAACGCTGCCCATTTCATCGAAGGATTGCTCGCCCCATTGCACTCGCTTGGGCGGGTTGCTGGGGTTGCGCGGGTTGTCGGCAGAATTGTCATAGCGGATCTTCACATCGAGCCGCGTGCCCTTTGGCAATGCCACCGGAGCCTTGTAGGTATAGCGGTCCTGCCACGCGAAATCCCAGTCCGGGATCCACAGTAAGGGCTTGGTAGACCCGTCCGGCAGCGTTGCGGTCGCCTTCATTTCCTTGCCTACATAATGCGCATGGGCTCCCGCCGTGTATGCGACTACGTCCACAGGCAGCGTGAAGGAATCTTCAATCGAATAGTTCTTCTCGCCGGCGGGAATGTCGATGCCTGCGCCGAATCCGAAAATGGCCGGCAACTGCACCGCCATTAATTTCCGCTCCGGAGCCTGGTCAGCGAAATAAATACCGACCACGGATTTTTCGGTTTCCGGTTTTCCGGTAAGGTGAAAATGCATCTGCAGAACGAAGTCCGATCCTTTGGGCATCGGCAGAGCCAACCCTTCCGGCAGGAACACCGGAGTCGCGCCGACGGCCCAGCCGCCCAGGCTACCGCCGCCGCCGCCCGGCGCCACACCGATGCTGCCCATGCCGCCGAAGCCGGGCCGCCCGTCGGCGCCGTCTACCTTCGCCAGCGAACCTCCGCCCACATACGCGTACAGGACGTGGTGCACCACCTTGCGCGCGCTCGGATGAAATTCCACCGCGCGCACCCACTTGTCCTCGGTCAGATGGCTCGGAATGACGAAATTGCGGTAGATGTCGGGCCCGCTCGCCGGCAACTCAAACCCCGCCGGCATTTCGAGCACCAGGTCGGGTTTGCCCAGATGCCAGCCGTCCGGGAACTCCGGTATTTTGGGCATCTTCGCCGTATCCCCTTGCGGCATGCCTTGGCTGACCCAATCCCCGATCGCACCAATCTGCTCGTCCGTGAGCCGCCGCTCATCGGCGAACTCGCCGTACCCGTGCGCCGCGTGCCAGGGAGGCATGTAGCGGGACTTCGTAACCGTGGCGATCACCGCGCCGCGTTTTTTCACATCCTCGTAAGTGATCAACGAGAATGGCGCGGCTTGCCCCGGCCGGTGGCAGGTCACGCAATTCTGGTAAAGAATCGGAGCGATATTCTCAGAAAAGGTGACTTTCTCCGCGGCCGGCAATAAGGCGGCGGCAGCGATACACAACCCAAGGAGTCTGGCGCTCATTAACCCTCCCTCGCGATAGCTACTGTACACCAGTATACAGTGGGGCCTGCCCCAAGGTCGTCCCCGTGCGCCTCCGGCATTTCGGCGCACGCGCATCCCGCCCAGCACGAAAGCAAACCACAGGCGGTTCATTTTCTTACTCCCAATAGACAAATGCCATCGCGTTGCCCGTTCCGGCGTCTGAACGGTAACACGGCACGTAATCTACTTTGTGAAACCGGCGGCCTTCGGCGTTCATCGCCGCGATCACCGGATACCAGTTCTTGATTTCCGCAGTACCCACCTTGAACACATTCTCGGGCAGCTTGGCGAGCGTGTCTTCATCGCCCTTTTCCATGGCGGTCAGCACGGTGCGGTCCAATTCTTCGTCAATCACGAAGTGCGTCAGCCCGCCCGACGCGATGATCGCCACACGTCCGCATCCCTGGTAGTGTTTGACCGCCCGCCGCAGTGCGTGCCCGAGCTTCAAACACCGGCCGAGCTTCGGTTGATTATACGGAAAATGCACGTTGAGAATGATCGGAACGCTGGGCGGCGGATTGTCACCCAGGATCGAGTGATAGATGAACCCGTACGCGTGCGGAACGCCCGGCCGCGTCGCGCCCTTGGGCTTGGCGGAAGATTGCGCCAGATCGAAATCCTCGTCGGCTAGCGCGCGCAGAATATGATCCGCCAGGTCCGGCGAGCCCGGATACGTGGCGCCATCCTGGGGAGCGTTGCCCACCTCGGCAATCGCCAGCCCCGGCGCCGGCTCATGCGGATCGCGCTGGTTCACGATCTCCTTGCCGCGATACACCGTAATTGAGGGCGTGAGATCCTCGCCGAAGTATTCCCGCTGGTCGTTGCCCACGATAATAACCGCATCGGGCTTTACTTCCTGAAATTTGCGCGCCAGCGTCTCCATCGCCCGGCGGCACTGCGCGTGCCGCTCGCGCCGCACCTCGACGGCTACTTCCTTCGCGAAACCGGGGGCGCGCTCGTTCAGCAACGCTTCATAATCGTAAGTCTTGCCGCGGAACCAGTGATTCTTGTTCTCGCGGTCCGCCTTGGCACGCAGATCCCATTGCTCCGGCGGCGTCGACAAAAGCGGCCCGTGCGACGATCCCATCCCCAACACAATGTCGGCCATGTCTCGAATTCCTCTGAACTACTTTCGCAGCGCCAGCTTCTCTTTGCGATTCTCTTCCGATTTCACGCTCGCCCCGAACAGCTTTTCAAAAAAGCCGTCCCGCACCAGCCGATCGACATACGTATTGTCAACGACGGTCCGAAAATCGAAGCTCTTCAGCTGCGCGGCCAAACGCTCATCGGATTGCTGTGCGACGACCGATTTCACGGCGCCCGCCATCACGTACGGGACGCGCTCGAACAGGTTGCTCTGCTTGTACCGGTCGTAGATGCGCTTCACGTCGTCTTCCGGCTGCTTGTCGAAATCCTCGTATGCTTTCACCGCAAACGCTTCATCGTCATAAAAGCGCTTGATGGCTTCGGCGTGCGCCTTAATCAGTTGTTCAGGCAGGTTGGGGTCAGACGCCACCTTGCTTTTCCGGAGCAGGTAGACCGTGGCCGCATAGATTTCGTTGTGATCCGCCAGGTTGGCGAGGTTCTTGTAGCCCTGTTCTTCCAGCCGGAAATAGTTGGGCGCCGTGAGCAGCGTGGCGTCCGCCCGCCCGCTGACCAGCGCCGCCGCGCGCCCGCTGACATCGGTGCCCACCGGAATCCATTGCACATCGCGCACGCCGAGCCCGTAGCTCTTCAGCAGCGCCACCGTATAGTTGTAGGGAGCGTCGCCGAGTTGCCCAACCGCCAACCGTTTCCCCTTGAGTTGTTTTACGTCGGAAAAATTCTTGCTCGCCATCAACGCGAACAGCGCTTTGTTCAGCGAGCTGCCCACCATCACGAACGAGCCGTCCTTGGTGCTGGCGTCCATGGCCTGCTCGAGCGAGTAGTTGGCCATCGCCGCTTCTCCGCTCACCAGCATCGCAATGCCGGCCGGATGCACGCCGAACTTTAAGTCGACCTCCAGCCCGTACTTCTGGTAATACCCGCCTTGTTCGGCGATATACATCGGCCAGGAAGCCCCGCTCCGCGTCGGATAGTTGATCGTAATTTTCTGCAGCGGCTGGGCCGCCGCCGCACATGTAATCGCCAGGGCGGCGATCCAGGCCGTTGATCTTCCAGGCATGGCATTTCCTTAGATTCGCTGAGAGACTTGAATCTCCCGCATTATATCTTGACCGCCGCACGATGCCCGATCGCGCGGGCCTCGTGGTCACTTAACAGAAATACGATCGTACGGGAATTCTACAGGATTTTACGCTCTGGAACAGGAGGGCGGCGATGCCGCAAACTACCTCGATCCAAGCACACAAAACCCCCAGTAACGGCGGTGATCCTGTTACTGGGGGTTCTTTTCTCTCCGCGAATCAGAAGATCAATTTCAATCCCAACTGAATCGCGCGTGGCCCGCCGGAACCGAGCACCGGGTTGGAGCTGGTTACGTCGGGAGTTTCCGGACGTAATCCAAACGGGCTGTTCGCCGTCGGATCGGTAAACGTATTGTCGCCGCCTGGCCCTCCGAATACGTTGGAGATATTGGGATGGTTCAACACGTTGAAGAACTCCGCCCGGAACTGCGCCTTGAGCCGTTCCTTAAACGACCAGGACTTGGTGACTGAGAAGTCCACGTTCGTGTAGGGGAAGCTGCGGAAAATATTCGGACCGGTCGTTCCGTAGGTGCCAAACGCCGGCGGGATCAGAATCGAGTTGCCGTTCGCGTAGCAGCCGAGGTTGGCGAGCGAGGCTACCGCCAACGAGCCCTGCGCCTGCGCCTTCGCCAGGCAGGCCTTGTTGGACGTGCCTTCGAAATAGGGAATTCCGCCGCCGCCATCGTTCGTGTTAATGAACGCCTTCGTCGTTCTAAAATCCTCCGGGTTGCCGTAGAAATTCCATTGCTCGCCGATCGTGCTCTGGTTGCTGATTTCTCCAGTTCCGCTGAAATCGGTGCTGGTGTCGTTCACACCCCAGGGGAGCGAAGTTTGTAGCGTCACGATAGAGTTGATCGACCAGCCCTGCAACAACTGTCCGGGCGTCTTGATACCAGGAATGTTGTACGTCCATGACAGCGTAAACCGATGCCGGATATCGAAAGGAGTGTTCCCGTAGAGATTTCTCACATCATTGCTGTTGATGGGACTGAGGAAGCTCCAGTTGTCGGGCGACATGCCGAGTGCATGCGAGAACGTGTAGCCCAGAACGAATGACAACCCGTGAGATGTGCGCTGCGTCGCCGAAACCTGCAGCCCGTCGTAATTGGAGAAGTTGTTGTTCGACAACCAGTAAATGTAGCTGAGATAGGGGTACTTCTGAGCAAACGGGCGCGCGGCCTGTTCGGCGGCGTTATCTGGGTTGCAGTTGTCATATCCGGTGGCCGCGCTAGCCAGGCACATGTTGGCAGGGCTGCCGGGCGTGGCCGGATTGCCCCAGCCCGGGCTGAACCCGTTGACGAGCCGCGGCTGGTTCAGATCCGTCAAGCCCATCAACTTGGTTGCGTGGTTACCCACATAGGCGACATCCAAAGACAGGTTGTTGGTCAGGGCCTGCTGAATTCCGAGGTTCCAATTGCTGACGTACGGAGTGCGCAGATTGCGGTCGACGCCCAGAGTGACGCACGGACCCGGAGTCAGACCGCTCGGCAGTTTTACGGTGCCATCGCCGCAGGCCGCTCCTCCGGAGAACAGCGGAGTGCTGCTGCTGTTGTTCGCCCAATTGTAGCGGAACGTGCCAGGCGCGGTCTGAGAGCCGACCGCGCCGCCCGTCAGCGTGATCGCACCTAAATTGATGGTGCCCCCGGCCGTGGTCGGCGTCGGGTTTCCGTTCGTGTATAGGCTGACGCCGGTCGGCACAGTCCGCAACCCGAGCAGGTTGCCCAAGGCCATGAAAGAGTCGTAGCTGGCCTGTTCGTAGAAGACTCCTCCGCCGGCCCGCAGCACGGTTCTGCCATTGCCAAATACATCCCACGCAATGCCGACCCGCGGCGCGAAGTTGTTGTGATCGCCGTTGAATACGGAACCGATCTGTTTTCCAACCTGCACCAGCCCCTGATTCGGATCGAAGTTGCCGAGCAGATTGTTGGCATCCTTGACTACTGTGTTCAGCTCATAGCGGATCCCCAGATTCACAGTGACAGTTCGCGTCACGTGCCAGTCATCCTGCGCAAACACTCCGTACCCCTGATTTCCCAGGTGCCGCAGGAAGTCGCCGGCGGTAAACCGCACGCGATTCGGATTGCCGGCAAAGAAATTTTGCAGGCTGCTGAAGCGCGGGTTTCCCTTAGTGTTCGCGGTAACGTTGTTCGTGCTTTGATTAATCAGGATCTCGCCCCCGAATTTGAAAGAATGGTTTCCTCGCAGATAGGAAACGCTGTCGGCGATCTGCCAGACGCCATCCGGCCCCACGGTTTTCGGCCAGCCCAGACCCAATTGGAACGAGAAGCCGCCCTGAAAGTTCATGAGCGGGAGCCCGTAATAGGCCGGATTCGTCTGGCCCGTATAGATGTGATAGGCGTTGCCGTTATAGTTGTAATTGGCGGGGTTCTGCGAAGAGTCCACGCTGGAGAACGTTTGATAATAGTGCGAGTACCCAACGCGCAGTGAATTCACGACCGAGGAGGTCGGAGTAAAAATCCAGTTTCCCGAGCCGACCTGCGACCGCGCATATTGGTCGGTCAGCCAGGGCCCCGCGATTTGCAGAGTTGGATTATCTGCAAAGATTCCATTACCCGGGCTGATGAAGTACATCCCGCTAATGGTGTTCTTCGCGTTCACGTGATAATCGATCTTTCCCAGGCCGGAGTCGATTTTGTTTTCGCTGGGAATGGACGTCCCCAGGGCAGTAGTCGGTCCATTGTTGACCGGGAACAGGCCCGGGTAGTTGGATAGCGGCGTGCAATTAAGGCTCAGGCCCGCGATCTGGGCGCTGAGCGCCGTCAGTGTTCCGGCAGTCCTGGCGGCGTTGCAAGCTCCAGTCAGGTTCTGAGCCGCGGAGCCAACGCCTGCCGCCGTAATCGGCACACTGTGGCGGACCGGGTTGCCGACGCTGTACCGCTGCTCTTCGAAATTTCCGAAGAAGAACAACCTGTCTTTGCGGATCGGGCCGCCGAGGCTGCCGCCGAACTGCTCCAGCGAGAGATCCGCCACCGGGTCTCCGGGCTGGGTCCAGTAGTTCAAGGCATCCCACGAGCCGTCCCGTCCGTAGGCGTACGCTGTCCCATGATATTGGTTGGTTCCCGACTTGACGCCCACATTGACTACCGCGCCCGGCTTCCAGCCGAATTCGGCGCGCGGGTTCTGCTGGGTCTTGAATTCCTCGATCGCATCGATGGGCAGGATGGTTCCAGCGTCGCCGGCGGCCATGACCGCATTCATCACGCTTTGCGCCATCCACGGGTCATTGCTGTTAATGCCATCGACCATGAAGTAGTTATCGTGCGGCCGCATGCCGTTGGTGCTCTGCGTCCAGCCGGAGTTGCCGGGATACTTCGTTACGCCCGGCCGCAGGTCCAGCAGGTTCTCGAAATTCCTGCCATTCAGCGGTAGATCGTTGATCACCTGGTTTTGAATGGTTCCGCCCAACTCCGCACTGGTCGTATCCAAAAGCGGCGGCGCTTCTGTGACGCGAATGGTTTCACTCACCGCGCCGGGTTGCATGGTGATATCCAACCGCGCGTCCTGCGCGACTTCGAGCACGATGCCGCCCTGCTCGAATGCCTTAAATCCCCGCGCTTCGGCCTTGATTGTCTTACGGCCCGGAAGCAAACCCGGAAATGAATACTGGCCTGCGGCGTCCGTGACAGCGCTGCGCTCCAACCCGCGCCCCTCATCGGTCACTGAGACCGCGACACCGACCATCGCTCCGCCCGATTGATCGCGAACCGAGCCGCTGATGCGGCCCAAATTGGTTTGTGAGAAAAGTGGAGCAGAAAAAAGAAACAACGACAGGCCGGCCCCGAGCGCGATTGCAGTTCTCTTCGTGCTTAGCCACCCCGTTAGACGAATACCGAACGGTGCCAACATGGAACCCCTCCTAACAGTCAGTTTTTTCTGCGTCCGCCTGAAGCTGTTTTCCCGGACGCATTTATTCTTTGCTATTTGCTATCACCCGCAGATGCCAAAGTCAAGACAATTCAGCGTCAAATTGGAGTCAGCTACTTCCACGCCGAGTACACCGGCTTGCCTACCAGGAAGGCCGGATTCGCACCCGCGCGCGGAGTGAATTTTTGGACGCGGCCGTTGTCGACTTCCGCAACATAAAAGTTGCCGTCCTGATCCACGCTGAATCCATGCACACCCCAGAAGCCGCCCGGGAAATCGCCCCATGTGCCCCACGAATAAAGAAAATGCCCTTCCAGATCGTACTTGAGCATCTTCGAGGTGCCGCGATCGTATGCCCACAAGTTGCGGTCCGCGCCGACGTAGATCAGATGAATGTCAGATGGCTCCTGACCCATGCTCCACTCGTAGAGATATTTGCCGTTGTCGTCAAAGACCTGAATGCGGTGGTTGCCGCGATCGTTCACGAACACGTGCTTGGTCTGCGGATCGACCGCGATGCCGTGGACGTTGTTGAAGTAACCGGGGCGCTTGTCGTTGGGCGGCGTGCCTTTCTTTCCCCAGTCCATCAGGAATTTTCCGTCCTTATCGAATTTCGCCACGCGCGTGCCATTGTAACCGTCGGCCACGAGCAGCGTACTGTCGGGCAGCCACGCCAGAAAGGTCGGCCGGTTGAAATGCGTGCCATCGGCGCCCGATACTTCCGGAGTGCCGATCGTCTGGACCAGCTGCTTTCCGTCGTGTGTGAACTTGTAGATCGCGTGCATGTGGTCGTCGACCAGCCAGACATGCTTCTCCGGGTCGTACGGATTGATGGTGATGTAGTGCGGCCGTTTGAGAATTTTGTCCCACTGCGTCCAGGTCTCGACGATGTTGCCGTTGCCATCGACCACCGTGACGCAGTGTTCCCACTTCGCATCGACCCCGACCGTGCCTTTCCACAGCTTCATTCCGTCCTTGGGATCCTGGCCGGTTCCGCCGGCGCCCGGCAGAGCGGCGACGGTTGCGTCGCGCCAGGGCAAACGGCCGATGGGAAATTGCAAGCTCGGGCCGAAGTCGGGAATCAGCCTTGTTTCGGGCCGCTTGATGTTCGGCAGCTCGCCGCGAAATACGAGAAAAATCCGATTCGGATTTTCGGCGTAGACGGCCTGCCCGGCGCCCCAGGTCCATTTCTCGTTGCCCGGCAGGCTGCTGATATTCTTCGGCCAGCCGCTCGCGACGTCATACGCTCCGAACGGATCCTGGCCCCCGACTACTCCCGGAATCGCCGCGAAACCCGTGCCCGGCTTGTCTTTCCCCTCAACCGGCATCACCCGGTTGCCCAGCAGAAATCCGAGCACAAACACAAACGCGATCGTCAGAATTACGGATAACTTCGTGCGCAAATGCCCTCCTCAGTCCGTCCGAAAGGTATATCACCAGACGTTGCGTTGAGGCAAGCGAGCGGAAAAACTCTTAAGGGCTAGCGGGGCTGCAGCTTGACTCATGAAACTGGCGGGCGTATCGTGTCATCACCGGCCCACGAGGAGTGAAACCGTGATGTCTTTGGCGAATTTGAGCAGACGAAGCCTGGTGCGATGGGGCATGCTGACGGGCGGAATTTCGGCATTGCTGCCGGCGCGCGCGCAAGACGCGGGCTCGGAGAGCGGCACGATTGGAGCGGCCGGCGGGCGCGCGGAGACCGAGCTCTTTACCGGCAAGGCCCTGCCCGGCGGCGGCCAACTCGAGATCCGGCTTACCGCCAGCATCTATACCAGCGACGCCGACCAGCTCGAAGTGGCGCAGCGCATGAAGCCGTTCAACCTCGATTCCTGGATAACGGAGTGGACGCGTGTCGCCGAGCGCAACGAACAGATGGCGGACAAATTCGCCAAGGAAGGTTTCAAGCTCACCGCCAACGAGTATTATCTCCGCGCTTCGAACTTTTACCGCGAAGCCTCGTGGCCGGCTCCGGTAACCGAGCCCCGCATGATGCCCGCGTACAAGAAAATGCGCGAGACCTTCGATAAAGCCTGGGAACTGGTGCGGCCCCCATTCGAGCGGGTGAAGATCAACTACGAAGGCAAGATGCTCGATGGATATTTTCGCAAACCGAACGGCCCTGCCGGCCGCAAGTTTCCCGCCATTATCGCCTTCCAGGGCGCCGACACGATGGCCGAAGCCACCATCCAGAACGGGGGCGCGTACGTGCAGCGCGGCATGGCCTACCTCGCCGTCGATTTTCCCGGCCAGGGCGGTGCGCTGCGTCTTCACGAGCTGCACTTGCCCCCCGATACCGAGCGCATTTCCAAGGCGATGATCGATTTCCTGGAAACGCGTCCCGATGTGGATGCGAGCCGCATCGGCATGCAGGCGATCAGCATGGGTGGCTACGGCACCCCGCGCTGCGCCAGCGGCGACTCGCGGATTAAAGCCGCCATGATGAGCAGCGGCTCGTTCTGTCTACAGCAGGATATCTTCGATTACTACCCGCCTATCCAGGAGCGCGTGCGCTGGATCATCGGCGCCCGCGACCTGGCCGACGCGCGCAAGAAGCTGGCGGATTATACGCTCGAGGGGCGTGCCCAAAAAATAGAGTGCCCGATGCTGATCGGCTACAGCAAAGATGACCGCATCATGGATCCGGCCGGCGCGTTCCGCTTATACCAGGCCGCGAAGAATTCCAGGCGGGAAATGGTGGAGGGTACCGGCCACAACCAGGCCTCGAACGCCGGCGGCCCGCGGGGTCGCCGCGAGCCCGTCTTCCCGGATTGGGCGATGAAGCACCTGGTACCAGAAGCCTAGACAAAACACCTGAGCGGCCTGCTTCGCTGAACATCGAGGGCGATCGCGCCGTTCAGGCTTTGCGTTCCAAACCTACTGCGTCGGTGCTAAAGTCTTTCCACACATCCGCCGATCACCTCCTTGATGGCCTTTCTCCGTGCAGCAGTATTCGTCTTGGCAGGCATTGCGACAGCTCAGCCGCATTTTGAGACTGATGTCCGTTACATAGTGGTCGAAGGGACGCCGGCGGTGATGTATGCCGGTTGGGACCTTCTTAACGGCGCTGGCTCTGCATTGTTCCGCAGCGCGGACGAAGGAGCGAGTTGGGCACCCGTATATCTGACCGAGCCGGGCCTACCGCAACCGCAGATCCGCTCGTTCGTAGTAGATCCGACGAACCCCGCGGTTCTGTTCGTTGCCACCAATCCGGCGCACGGCGGCATCTGGCGCAGTGCCGACAGCGGCGCCACGTGGAGTTCCTCCAACACCGGTCTGCCGTCGGATGACAATGACGTGCAGAGCCTCTTCATCTTCCGTTCGAACCACTACCGCATGTACGCCCGGACCGCGCGCAGCGTCTATACGAGTGCGGACGCGGGCAAATCCTGGACGCTGCGCGGCGCGCTCCCGGCAGAGGCGGCCGCTTTCACCATCAACTCAGGCGACACTTCGCACATGTACCTGGCGACGGCCGCGGGCGTGATCTATCACAGCGCCGATGAAGGCGCGACGTGGCTGCGGATGAGCGCCTTTACACTTCAATACGGCAACTCCAAAGATACGCTGACGGACTTGGTCAGCGCTCCCCTGAACTCGCGGCTCGTGTTTGCGGGCGTCCGCGGTGGCCTTTTGTGGGTGAATGCGGGTTCCGGTGCGCAGTATTTGACCGGACTGCACTGGAGCCAGGATTTCGGCGCCACCTGGAACAATATCGCGCCCGGCCAACAGGTCTCCTATTTCTATCCGGATCCGGCCGGCCGTTCGATTGGCTACTACACCTACTCGGAATCGGCGAAAGTGTGCAAGACTCTCAACCTGGATTCGCAAAACTGGAATTGCGTTTCGCTGACCGGCTGGATCGGAGCCGTGCACCTTTGGATCCAATCCGCCACTCCGGACACGATGTACGGCGCCACCATGAGCGGCATTTATAAAAGCACCGATGGCGCCGCGACGTGGCATTACCTGGATGGCACCGTTCGTCCGACGCTCGTCAAGCCCGATTCCATAAATATCACTCTGGTGGCAGGCACGCAGGGATATCGAAAGCTGGACGTACGTGCTCTCGAGGACGAGCTCTGGAAAATGGAATTCACCGCCTCGGCCGCCGAGAGCTGGCTCTCAGTAAGCCCGGCCAGCGGAACATCGGCTGCGAGCATACAAGTAACTGTGAATGCCGGCGGGCTGGCGGTCGGTTCATATCAGGGCACGGTCCAGATTGCCTCTCAACACGCGGCCAACTCGGCCGTAAGCGTGCCGGTCCGCCTTTCAGTGATTCCGCCGGCGGCGCGCGGACCCGCATACGACCTCACTACCATCGCCGGAACCGGAAAATACGGTTTCAGCGGAGACGGCGGACCAGCTTTGGCGGCGCAACTGGCGGACGTGGCAGCTGTTGCGCTGGACTCTTCGGGAGCCCTCTATCTCGCCGATTCCGGTAACAACCGCGTTCGCCAGGTGACGCCCGGCGGCGCGATCCGTACCATTGCCGGCACGGGGCATTTCGGTTCCGCTGGCGACAATGGACCCGCGATCGACGCCCAGCTCTGGCGCCCGCAGGGGGTGGGAGCGATCGGGGGTAAGGTTTACATTGGCGATACCTGGAATTCATCGCTCCGCGTCATCAACTCGGCGGGTATCATCAGCACGATTCTTGACCTTGTTACGGCCCTGCCCCTTCGCGAGCCGCGCGGCATCGCAGTCAGTCCGCAGGGTGAAGTCTTCGTGGCGGACTCCTCCTACGGCCGCGTCGTCAAGCTCTCGGCAACCGGCGCCCCGTCGATCGCCGCGCGGAACTTTTATAAATCGGCCGATGTCGCGGTCGACGCCTCTGGGATGTTGTACGTCGCCGATTCCGGACACCATCGCATTGTCCGTGTGGATCCAAATGGCAATGCGGTTACGGTGGCGGGAACGGGCCTTGAGGGATTTGACGGAGATGGCGGGCCGGCAACCGCAGCCTCCCTGGCCTCACCAGAAGGCGTGGCCGTCGATCAGGCCGGCCAGATCTACATCGCCGATACCGGCAATCACCGGATCCGTGTCATCAGCCCCCAAGGCACCATTCGGACAGTGGCCGGAACGGGCACAGCCGGTTCCGACGGTGCCGGCGGGCCTGCAGCGGGCGCGCAACTGAAGAGCCCTACCGATGTCGTTGTCGACTCCAGCGGCGCGCTGTTCGTGGCCGATCGAGGCAACTCTCGTGTCGTCAAGCTGACCTTGCAGCCGGGATCAGGACCGCGGATCAGTGCGGGAGGCGTCCTCCACGCGGCGAGCTATGAAGCCGAAACGGCGCCGGGCGCGCTGTTCTCAATTTTCGGTGTGGAGCTTGCCTCCGGTCCTGCCGAAGCCGCTGGTATGCCGTGGCCGCTGAATCTGGCGGGAACCTCGGTGACCGTGGATGGAAGACCGGCGCCGATCTACTACGCGGGCGCCAATCAGATCAATGCGCAGGTCCCGTACGAGACATCGCTTGGCACGGCTCAAGTGGTGGTTGCCAGTGGAGACAATTACACTGTCCCGGCTCCGCTGACCGTCGGCGCGGCCGTACCGGGTATCTTTCAAGCATCGCAAGGTTGGGCGCTGGCGCAGCACCCCGACAACAGTCTAAACGGGCCTGAAAACCGCGTCGCCGCGGGCAGCGTAATTGTCGTTTACCTGACCGGTCAAGGATTGCTTGATAATCCGATTGCAACCGGAGCCGCGGCGCCGGCTGGGCCGCTCTCGCGCCCGATGCTGCCGGTCGCAGCGACCATCGGGGGGCAACCGGCCGAAGTGCTGTTCCTCGGCATGACGCCGGGCCTGATCGGGCTCGCCCAGGCGAATATTCGCGTCCCGGCACTCCCCGAAGGGCATCATCCGCTGGTCATCACGATCGGCGTCAAATCGAGTAAGCCCGCGCTTCTCGCAATTGGTCCCTAGACAAAACGAGCCGCGCAAAACTCCGCGGCTCGCTGGACTGGCAATTGCTCGCTACTTGATCTCGAGGATTTCTTTTTCCTTGGTCTTGGCGGCCTGGTCGATCTTCCCCATATAGCCGTCGGTCATTTTTTGAATCTCGTCGTGAGCCCGCTTGTCCTCGTCTTCGGTGATTTTCTTGTCCTTGAGCAGCTTCTTTACCGATTCGTTGCCGTCGCGCCGGATATTTCGGACTGATACCCGGTGATGCTCGGCGGCGGCATGCAGCTTCTTCACCAGTTCCTTGCGCCGCTCTTCGGTGAGCGGAGGAATCGGAAGCCGAATGATTTTCCCGTCATTGGCAGGATTGAGGCCGAGGTCCGAGATGCGGATAGCCTTTTCGATGGGTCCGATCTGCGACACGTCCCAGGGCTGGATCGTAATCAGGGAGGGCTCGGGAACGTGCAGGTTCGCAAGCTGGTTTAACGGCGTGGGCGTCCCATAATAATCGACGCGAATCTGATCGAGGATACTCACCGAGGCGCGCCCGGTGCGAATCGACGCCATCTCATGCGACAAGTCCGAAAGCGCCTTTTCCATCTTCGACTTCAAATGCGCCTCCACCTCTTTCACCGAATTGAAACTCGGGCCGACAGGGGCGGTAGTTTGCTCTGCTTTCATAGGCGGTAGTCTCCGAAGAATCCGGCTCGGGCCGGCGATTCCGCTGCTAACACACCGCATTATAACTCGCGGTGACAGTCAACCCGTTCGAAACGCGGAACTTGCTCCCACCCGCCGGGGAATCGGCTGATATTCTGGAATCATCGCTCCGAACCTCGCTTCCAACCTGCGGGTTGTAATGGTCGCCACCCGGAACCCGGTCAACCTGGGAGCGGCCGCGCGCGCGATGGCGAACTTCGGGTTTTCGCGGCTGCGTGTGGTGAATCCTTATGAGGTGGCCTTTCGGGAAGCGCGTTCGGCGGTAGGGGCTGCGCCCCTGCTGCGCTCGGCAGAAGAATATCGGACATTGACCGATGCGGTGGCCGATTGCCGGTTAGTGGTCGGCACTACATCGGTCGGACATCGCGAACTGCAGCATTCCATCCGGCGCCTCGAGTATGGCGCGAGGCTGATTTCGAAGGCGCTGGCGCGCGGGCCGGTGGCTCTGTTGTTCGGATCGGAGAAATTCGGCCTCTCGAACGAAGACCTCAGCCATTGCCAGTGGCTGATGAGGATTCCGACAGTCAGCCAGAACCTGTCGATGAATCTCGGTCAGGCCGTGGCGCTCTGCCTTTACGAACTGGCGCGCGATTCCAAAGCGGCGAAGGTGCGCCCGGAAAAAATCAAGCCGGCGCTGGCGGCAGAGAACGAGCAGATCACGGCGCTGCTTCTCGACGCGCTGAGACTCAGTGGATACGTGAATCCGCTGACCGCCGATTCGACGCAAGACAAAGTGCGCCGATTGGTTCGGCGGCTTAATATTGCGGGGCGCGACGCGCCAGTTCTGCTCGGGATGCTGCGGCAGATTTTATGGAAGCTGGGCTAATTCGGGGGCAACGGCTCGTCGAAGCGGCCCCGGCCGCCTTTCTTCGGCGGAGTCGCGCCGGCGAAGGTCAATGTGACATCGGCGGTGTGGTCCTGCTGGTTAACGTTGACGTCGGATTTGGTGTTGCCCAAGTTATCGAAAAGAGCTTCTTCGCGAACGCGATTTAAGAAAAATTGCGGATAATCGGGGTTGAACGGGCTCCCTTCCTTGAGAGTCCAAATGCGGCGCATCTCGAATTCACCATTCAGATCCAGGCCGGCAATGGTCAACTTACCCATCGCGTAGCGCGGACCGGGGTCGATCCGCACACCGACTTGCACGGTTTTTTTGGCATCATCGAGAACGCGGTTCGGCGTGAGCTTGGCGTCGAGGTACCCGTCATGCCGCAAGGCCTGGCGCATTTTTTCCAGGCCCTCGTTCACCTGGTCGAAGTTGGCGGCCTCATCGGTTTTGAAGCCGCCGGTTTTGATTAGGGAATCCGGGTTCAAAGGGCTGGGGCCGTCGACCGACACCTTGGACAGTTGATACGTATCGCCTTCTTCAACCGTCACGAACACGTGCAGGCCCTGCACGTCTTTGGTGGGCTCGGTGCGAATTCGCGTGAATTTCACCCGCAGGTACCCGCGTGCTTCGTAAGCGGGACGGACGGCCGTGTTCAGGAGCTCGCGGAAACGCTCCTCGGTGTAGGGCTGGCCGACGGCCACGCCGCCTATTGCATCGCGCAGCACGCCTTGAGGCACGCCTTTATTTCCGTCGAAAGTGACTTGCGCCACCGACGGATAATTGCGCGCCGGGCGGAACACGATTTCGAATTGGTCGGTGCCGATCGGGGTAAGGCGCGAGGTGAGCTTTTCGGAATTGCCTTTTGAGGAGACGTATTCCTCGATCCAGGCGACGTAGCGATCGAGAACCGGCTTGGTGGCCGGCATCTTCTTCGCGGAGAATAGCGGGTCTTTGGTGCGCAACCACTGGTCGAGTTCCGCCGCGGGGACGCCAAGCGCTTCGAAACGGACCGGGTACGCGGGTTCCACCTCCGTTACCTCAAAGGTGGCGACATAGCCTTTCTGATTCGGACCGGGCTCGAACTTGTAGCCCACCGTTTCAAACGCGCCGCTGGCCACCAGGCGGTCGCGCGCGGCGTCGAACTCTTCTTTTCCGGCCAACTGGCCGAGTTTCAGGCCGGCGACCGCCAGGATCTGGTCGGCCGTATAAATATGGTTACCGTCGACGAGCAGGGTCTCGATCGGCCACTTGGTGGGGGCTTCCGGCTTCCTCGGAGCAGCTTTCCGCGAATCCGGCCGCGCCTGGCCGAATCCGGGCCCCCCAGCCAGCATCAGAATAATGAGGAGCCATTTCATATCTTTATGTTAGACGCACCGAGTGATTCGGCGGTGACAGCAGGTAGAATGGAAAAAGTGTCCTACGACTTGATTGTGATTGGGAGCGGCCCGGGCGGCTACTCCGCAGCGATTCGTGCCGGCCAATACGGGCTCAAAACCGCGCTCATAGAAAAACAAGCCAGACTGGGCGGGACCTGCCTGCTGGTGGGCTGCATTCCCACCAAGGCCCTCCTGCAAACCGCGGACGTCTGGGAGCGGTTTGTCCACTCCGACAAAGAAGGGATCCACTGTGAGAACCCGCGGCTGGACTATCCGAAAGTCAAGGAACGCAAGGACGGAATAGTCACCAAGCACTCGAACGGTGTCGGCTTTCTTTTAAAGCGCGCCAAAGTGGAGCGGATTACGGGCTACGCCACACTAAAGGGGCAAGGCCGCGTCGAGGTGAAATCGGATTCCGGAGTGCAGACGCTGGAAGCGAAGAACATCATCATCGCGACGGGATCGGAAGCGCGGATGCTACCCGGGTTGCAGGCCGATGCCGAAACGATCCTGACGAACATCGAGATTCTGAATCTCACGGAAGTTCCGAAGAGCCTGATCATCATTGGCGCGGGGGCCGTGGGGGTGGAGTTCGCCTCGATTTTCCGCCGGTTCGGAACCGAAGTGGTGGTGATCGAAATGCTGCCGCGTATCGTTCCGGTGGAGGATGAGGACATCTCGAAAGAACTGGACCGCGCGTTTCGTAAGCAGAAAATCCGGGTGGAAACCGGGGCGCGGGCGGAGAACATTCAGAAAATCGGCAAGTGCGTGCGGCTGACGTTGACCACGAAAGATGGCAAACAGGAACAGCTCGACGCGGAAAAACTGCTGGTGGCGGTGGGGCGCAAACCGAACACGGAGAATATCGGGCTCGAAAACACGCGAGTGCAGCTCGACCGCGGGTTCATCAAAGTAGGCCCATACCAGGAAACCGGAGAACCAGGCGTTTACGCGATTGGAGACGTGGTGGCTGGGACGCCGCAACTGGCGCACGTGGCCACGATGGAGGGAATGATTGCGGTGGCGCACATGGCGGGCAAGCAGGCGACGCCGATAAACAAAAACCGCATTCCGGGTTGCACCTACACCGAGCCGGGAATCGGGAGCGTGGGCTTGACCGAAGCGCAGGCGCGCGCGCAGGGATTCAAAGTGAGAGTCGGGCGTTTCCCGTTTGCGGGCAACAGCCGCGCGACGATTCTGGGGAAACACGAAGGTTTCATCAAGGTGGTTTCCGACGAAACCTACGGCGAGATCCTGGGGGTCCACATCATCGGGCCGGAAGCATTCGAGCTGATTGCCGAAGCCGTCACGGCGATGAACGCGGAAGCCACCGTGCAGACTATGATGCAGACGATCCACGCGCATCCCACGCTTTACGAAGCAGTGGGCGAGGCATTCAACGCGGTTTACGGTCTATCGATCAATGCGTAGCTGCCAACTGAGGGAACTCGGGCGCATCGATTACGGCAGAGCCTTCGAACTGCAGCAGGCGCTGGTTGCGCAGCGCAAGCAGGGCGAGATCGGGGACCAGCTTTTGCTGCTGGAACATCCGCACGTGGTGACGCTCGGGCGCAATGGGCACAAAGAGAATCTGCTGGCCAGCGAAGAAATTCTGAGCCGAGCGGGGGTTTCGTTTTACCCGACTGATCGCGGCGGCGACATCACTTACCACGGGCCCGGACAGTTGGTGGGCTACCCGATTCTGGACCTGAGAGAGTGGAAGCGCGATGTCGTGGGATATGTCCGCGCCATCGAGCAGGTGATCATGGACACGCTGGCGGACTACGGGATCGCCGCCGGGCGGATTCCGAAGCTGACGGGTGTCTGGGTGGCGGACCGCAAGATCGCGGCGATTGGCGTGCACATCAGCCGCTGGGTGACTTCCCACGGTTTTGCGCTGAACGTGAATACGGATTTGAGCTATTTCCAATATATTGTCCCGTGCGGATTGACGAAGCCGGTCACATCCATGGCGCAACTGGAATGCGCAGCGGGCCTGACCGAAGTTTCGCAAACGCTGGCCCGGCACTTCGGCCGCGTTTTTAACTGTGAAATGCTGCTCGAGACTGTGCTCGCAGCGCCAGGAAGGTGAGTTCGAATTATGACTGATGTGGTAATGCCCCAAATGGGCGAAAGCATTGTAGAAGGAACGTTGACCAAGTGGCTGAAGAAGCCGGGCGAGCATGTCGAGCGCGATGAGCCGCTGTTCGAGATCTCGACGGATAAAGTGGATACCGAAATCCCCTCGCCGGCAGCGGGAACTCTTTCGGAAGTGCTGGTGGAAGAAGGAAAGACGGTGGGGATCAACACGATCGTGGCGCGCATCGAGGATGGCGGCAATGGAGCGGGCCGGCCGAAGGCCGCGCAGCAAGCCGCGCCGCCGCCGGCGCCAGTGGCACCACCTCCTCCGCGCCAGGCCGCCCCGCAGATGGAGACTCCGACTCAGGAGACCATTCAGCCTACGCCCGCGGCACATCAAGTGGAAGATGTGGCCCCGGCCGCAGGGCCGCTATCGCCCCTGGTGCGCAAGATGGTACGGGAGCACAATATCGACCTGAGCCGGATAACGGGAACCGGCTCGGGCGGACGGATCACGAAACAGGACATCGAGGGATATCTGGCGCAGCGTACCGCGCCCGCGGCAGCCCCGCCGGCACCCGCCCGAACTACGCCGGCGACACCTGCGCCGCAGGCCGCGAAACCGGCGCCCACTCCGGGGCCGCTCCCACCAGCCGGACAAGCCAAGACCCGTGTCGAGCCGATGAGTACGATGCGGATGAAGATCGCCGAACACATGGTGCTGTCGAAGCGAACCTCGGCGCATGTGACCACGATCCACAAAGTGGATATGACGAAGGTGGCCAAGATGCGCGAGCGTCACAAGGCCAACTTCCAGGCGCAGTATGGGTTCTCGCTGACGTACCTGCCTTTCGTGACGCGTGCCGCCGTGGTGGCCCTGCGGCAATTCCCGCTGCTCAACGCATCGATCGATGGCAATAGCATCATCTATCACAATGAAATCAATATCGGGATTGCGGTAGCGCTGGAGAACGGGCTGATTGTTCCGGTAATCCGTAACGCCGACGAAAAGAATGTGCTGGGTCTGCAGCGGGCAATTGTAGATTTGGCGGGGCGGGCGCGGTCCCGGCAGCTTAAACCCGAGGAGGTACAGGGCGGCACATTTTCCATCACGAACTTCGGGAGTTTCGGCAGCGTGCTGGCAACACCGGTGATCAACCAGCCGCAGGTGGCGATCCTGGGAGCCGGGATGGTGGAGAAGACGCCGGTGGTGATCGACGATGCGATCGCCATCCGATCAATCAGCTATCTGTCGCTGACGTTCGACCACCGCCTCATTGACGGCGCGCTAGCCGATCAGTTCGTGGCCAAGGCGAAGCAGGTACTCGAGGAGTGGTCCGAAGACGTGTTGTAAGCGCGATAGGCGCCCTGCCGGTGGTTTTCGCGGGGCTGAGTGCGGCGGCTCAGGCTGTGAATCCGCTGACCCCGCTGAGCGCCCGTGAAATCCGGGCAGCCGCGAAAATCCTAAGGGATTCGGGGCGTTTTCCGCGCGACGGCGAATTCAGCGCGCTCACGCTGGATGAGCCGTCCAAAGAGGCGGTTCTGCGCGGCGCTCCGGCCCCACGGCGCGCGTTCTCCGTGATCTATGACCGCGAGGGCAACCACACGTGGGAGGCAGTCGCCGACCTTGGCAGCGCCCGCGTGATTTCGTGGAAGGAGATACCAGGTGCGCAGCCGCCGATTACGGGCGCCGATTCCGATCTAGCCGAACGGATTGTGCGGGCGGACGGCCGATGGGTCCGAGCGATGCGGGAACGGCGCGTCCGGGATCTGCGCGAGGTCGAAGTGGTGATCTGGTCGGCCGGGTATTTCGCGCTGCCGGGAACCGAGCAGGGCCGGATCGTGCGCGCTCTCTCGTATTACCGGGCGGAAGACGGCAACTTCTTCGCTCATCCGATCGAGGGCGTAATCGCGCACGTGAACCTGACCACGCGCAAGGTCATCGACCTGGTGGATATCGACCGGGATGCCCCCATCCCGCGGGAAAACGCCGGCTTTGACGGGGGGCCCTTCCGCGCTGCCCCGGCCCCGCTGGCCATTACGCAGCCCGATGGTCCGGGATTTCAGATCGAGAATGGCGAGGTGCGCTGGCAGAAGTGGCGCTTCCGCTACGCGCTGGACCCGCGGGAGGGTCTCGTCGTGTACACGGTCGGGTACGAAGATGGAGGCCGGGTGCGGCCCCTGCTGTATCGGGGATCTTTATCTGAGATGGTGGTGCCGTATGGGGACCCGGGCGCCGGTTGGTTTTTTCGGAACAGCTTCGACGCGGGCGAGTTGGGCTTAGGCGCCACCGCGACTCCCCTTCGGCCGGGCGTGGACTGCCCCACCAATTGCAGCCTATTCAACGCGGTGATGGCGAACGAGGCGGGGGAGCCGCGCACGATTCCGCGGGCGGTTGCGCTCTACGAGCGTGACGGCGGCATCGCGTGGAAACACGGAGTGGATGCGCGCCGCGCCCGCGACCTGGTGCTTGGATTCGTGTCGGAAGTCGGCAACTACGATTACGGATTCGATTGGATCTTCCACCAGGATGGAACTCTGGAAGTGCGCGTGGCGCTTACTGGAATTATGGCGGTTAAGGCAGGGGCCGACGGACAGGATCAACCTTACAGCCATCCGGTGGCAAGGAACATCGCAGCGCCCCATCATCAGCATTTCTTCACGTTTCGCCTGGACCTGGATGTGGACGGCGCCACGCCGAATCGCGTGGTAGAGTTGAACAGCACGCCGGCCCCTGCCGGCAAGAACAACCCGCATGGCGGCGCCTTCACGATGCAGGAAACGCCACTGCGAACCGAGCACGAGGCGCAGCGAAACCTGAATCTGGCGACCAGCCGGCGGTGGGTGATCCTGAATCCGAATGCCAGGAACGCGCTGGGCCACGCCACGGGTTACGCGCTCGTGCCGGGCGCCAATGCGATGCCCTTTGCCGCCGCGGATTCATGGGTACGCAGGCGCGCCGGGTTTGTGAACGCGCACGTGTGGGTCACGCCGTACGAGGCCGCGGAACGGTACGCCGGCGGCGATTATCCGAACCAGAGCCGCGGCGGCGACGGCCTCGCCAGGTGGACCGCCGCCAATCGGAAGGTCGACGATACCGACGTCGTGCTGTGGTACACATTGGGAATCACGCACAACCCACGTCCGGAAGACTGGCCGGTGATGCCGGTGGATACGGCGGAATTCAAGCTGATCCCATGGGGATTCTTTGCGCAAAACCCGGCGCTGGATCTGCCGCCCGCGCGGTAGGGCCGGGGTTTCTTTGAGCGCTTCTGAACAAGAACGTCCAGATCAATTGAACGGTTCGAACGCGGCCGCGAGGCTACAATGAGGCTTCATGGCAAACGCGCTGACCATTCGTTCGGATGGCGCCCTGGATTTTCTGGCGCTCGGAGCCGTGGTGCATCGGCTGGATCCCGGCCTGATTCCGTTTCGAAAGGCTCACGAATGTCAAATTCATGTGAGCGGCGGAGAGTACAATTGCGCCGCAAACCTGTCGGACTGTTTCGGGATGCGAACGGCGATCGCATCGGCGATGGTCGATTATCCCATCGGTGAATTGATCGCAGAGCGCGTCAAGGCGATGGGCGTCAAGCCGTTTTACAAGCGGTTTGCCCACAATGGCGTGAATGGGCCCAATATGGCGGCGGTCTACAGCGACCGGGGGCATGGCGTACGGCCGCCGGTTGTCTTCTACAACCGGGCAAATGAGGCCGCCGCGCAATTGAAACCCGGCGATTTCGACTGGAAGGCGATTTTCGGGGCGGGCGTACGCTGGTTTCACAGCGGCGGGATCTTCGCCGCGCTCTCGGCAACAACCGGAGAACTGATCATCGAGGCGATGCAGGCGGCGAAAGCGGCCGGAGCCATCGTGTCTTTCGATCTGAATTATCGCGAAAAGCTCTGGAGCGTCTGGGGCGGGCGGCAGCGCGCCGCCGACGTGATGCAGCGGATCGTCCGGCACGTCGATGTGCTGGTGGGAAACGAGGAAGACCTGCAAAAAGGCCTGGGAATCGGTGGGCCTGAGGTTGCTTCCGGTTCGCGGCTCGACCCCGCCAGCTTTCTGGCCATGATCAATGGCGTCGTGGAGCAGTATCCACAGATTGAGGCCGTGGCTACCACGCTTCGCGAGGTTCATTCGGCGAGTCGTCATCAGTGGGGCGCTGTGGCTTGGGTGAAGGGGACAAGCTATAGCAGTCCGACGTGCGAACTCGATGTGCTCGACCGTGTCGGCGGCGGCGATGGATTCGCCTCCGGGTTCTTTTACGGCCTGCTCGCCGGCGAGCCGCCGGAAGAGGCGGTACGGTTGGGCTGGGCGCACGGCGCGCTGCTCACGACGTTTCCGGGCGACACCACGATGGCTACCCTGGAGCAGGTCCGCGCTTTCGCGCAGGGCCGCTCCTGCCGCATTCAAAGATAAGCGCAAATTGTTGAGCAGAATCGGCCAGCCACGTTACTAACTGTAGTAAGTGTTGCTCCGGGAACGCCTTTCCCGGACCATGGTAAAGGAGCGACCTATGGGCCTGCGCAGCTTTCTCGAACAGCAATTCATCGACGTCATTCATTGGACCGAGCCCGACACGGGCCTCCTCGTTTATCGGTTTCCGATGGCAAATATGGAAATCCAGAGCGGCGCACAGTTGACCGTGCGCGAGTCCCAGATGGCGGCGTTTGTGAACGAAGGGCGGATCGCGGACGTCTTCGGACCGGGCCTGTACACGCTCACCACGCGCACGCTGCCGCTGCTGACCGACCTCAAGAACTGGGATAAGGAATTCCATTCGCCGTTCAAGAGCGACGTCTTCTTTTTCTCGACGCGGCAGCAGATCAATCAAAAGTGGGGCACCGCGACGCCCATTACGATTCGCGAAAAGGAATTTGGCGCGGTTCGCGTGCGCGCTTATGGCATCTACTCGTATCACGTGACCGATCCGCGCGTATTCTTTACCAAGATCAGCGGCACGCAGGAGCTTTACCGGGTCGAGGATCTGGAAGGGCAGTTGCGGAACACGATTGTCGCCAAAATGACCGAGGTGATTGCGCCGGTGGACGTCGCTTTCCTGGATATGGCGGCAAATCAGGGCGAGTTGGCGCGGAGAGTGAGCGATCAAATCCGCCCGGCCTTTGCGGAGTTGGGGCTGGGTCTCGATTCGTTCGTTGTCGAGAATCTCTCGCTGCCGGACGAGCTGCAAAAATTCCTGGATCAGCGCATCAGTATGAACATGGTCGGTGATCTGGGCCGGTACACGCAGTTTTCAGCGGCGCAATCGATTCCCATCGCAGCTGCGAATCCCGGTGGCGGAGGAGCGGGGGAAGGCGTCGGCTTGGGCGCTGGAATTGCCATGGGACAGACGCTCATGAACGCGATGAAGAACGGCCCCGCCGCCGCGCCGCTTGCTTCAGCCGAAACCAAGTTCTGCCTGGAATGCGGCAAGGCGATTCCCCGCCCGGCCAAGTTCTGCCCGGAATGCGGCAAGCCGCAGCCCACGGCCTGAAGACGCCATGAACTGTCCCAACTGCGGCGCTCCGATGCGGCCGGCGGAGACCGAAGACTCGCTCTGTTGTGAATACTGCCGGAGCATCTACACGCCGGAAGAGAACGAAGAAGGTGTTCGCCTATTGGGCGAGGATTCGCCGCTACATTGCCCGGTATGCGCGGCGCCGCTTCAGGAGGCCGCACTCGCGAGCCACCGAATCCGTTATTGCTCCCGGTGCGAAGGGATGCTGGTGAAGATGGATGATTTTGTCGGGCTGATCAGCGAATTGCGTGCCGGGCACTCGGCAGCAGGTAATGTGCAATCCGCGGCAGACCGCCGGGGACTCGAGCGCCATATCCAGTGCCCGCAATGTAACCAGCCGATGGATACCCACTTCTACGAGGGCCCGGGTAACATCATAATCGACGACTGTTCCCATTGCTTCCTGAACTGGCTGGATAAAGGGGAGCTCATGCGGATCGTGCACGCACCCGATCATCTCTACGCTCGGGATGAGTACGGAAGGTAGACAGTGCCTGCCCGTCGGCCCCGCCAAAATACGCTATTCTTGTAATCTTTAGGAGCGTTCCATGAACGACTGGGTGTACGCGCAGGGCCACGCCGCCGAGCAACTGGCGCGTTTGCATCATTTCTCGATGCTGAAGAAAACGCAGGCGGGCGGCGAGGTGGAATTCACGATCACCGTGAAGGAATTTGCGACGCCAAAGGATGGAGCCCTCGTGTTCTTCGCCCAGGCCGATAAGCAGACCAATCAGAGCGTCGCACCTTACACGCCGTGCGGATGGGGTAAGACGCTGCTCGGGGCGCTGCAGGAGTGCGTTCGGGAAATCAATCGATTCCCCTACCAGGAGCAGGACTCACAAGCGGTGAACGCTTAAAACCCCGCTGAACCCCTAAATTGCGAGTGCTCCCGTGCTGTCACCAAGGTGTTCGACGGGGACACCCGCGTCGGCAAGCATCGTGAGCAGGAGATTGTTCATCGGAGTTTCCCTAGGGAGCCGCACATGTCCACCCCTGCCGGAAGCGCCGCCGGCCAGCAGAATCGGCAAGTTGTCGTGCTGATGAGTGTTTCCATCGCTCAGGCTGCTGCCGTACAGCAGTACGGTGTGATCCAGCAGATTGGCGTCTCCTTCGGGGATGTCTCGCAGTTTTTTGAGTAATTGCGCGAATATTTCGACGTGCAGCCGGTTAATTCGGGCGACGTGATCGATTTTTTCACGATCGCCCTGGTGATGGGTGAGAGTGTGATGCCCTTCGGACAGACCGATTGAATCGTAAACCCGTTCGCTGCCTTCGCGCCCGATCATGAACGTCACAACCCGCGTCAAGTCTGCCTGGTAAGCGAGGATTTGCAGGTCAATCATCAGGCGGGCGTGCTCTTTGAACGAAGCGGGGATTCCGGCAGGCCGCTCCAGAACCGGCAACAGGGAATTCCGCTTCTCGTAAGACTGCAGTCGGCGCTCGACGTCGCGGACCGAATCGAGGTATTGGTCGATCTTGAGCCGGTCGCCCGTACCAAGCTTGGCTTGTACGCGGCTTACATCTTTTTGAATGAAGTCGAGAAGGCTGCGGTCTTCGCGTCGGCGCGCGGTCTGAGACGAAGGCGCGCCGCCGTCTTCATCGCCGAAGAGACGATCGAAGACGGCGCGGGGATTGATCTCAAACGGCAATGGAGTGACCGGATCGCGCCAGCTTATGGTATTGGTATAGGCGCAGCTATATCCGCTGTCGCAGCCTCCCGCGAGCGCGCCGCGCTCCAGTCCGATTTCGAGCGATCCGAGTCGAGTCGACGCGCCCAGAAACCGGGCGCCCACCTGATCCGCCGAAACGCCGGCGCGAAGGTTGGCGCCTTCGGTTTTTCGTGGGTGCACGCCCGTGAGAAACGTGGCGCCTGCGCGGCCGTGATCACCCGGCCCGTCGCCCAATGCCCGCCCGTTCGCCTGGGCCAGTCCGCTTACCACTAGCACTTGGTCTGAAATGCCGGCCAGAGGCTCCAGAATGCCCGTGAATTCAAAACCGGCGCCTTCGGCGGCCGGTGTCCAGCGATCCATGATGACGCCGTTCGGGACATACACAAAACCCAGCCGCTTCGGCCACTGCGTCCTGCTTCGGGCCGAAAGGGCCGGAACCATGGCATCCAGAAAGGGCAAGGCAACAGTCGCCCCCAAGCCCCGAAGCACAGCACGCCTCGATAACGCTTTGCGGCTGATGATCAATTGCTCCTCCGCATCTGGAAAGGAGTGCTGCCCACGATGCCCAAGACAATCGAAGAGAAGCGGAACTCATCGCGAGCGGCTTTTCGATCAATGGCGCGAATCGTTGGCTGATCGTACCATTCCAGGCCGCGGCCGAGCGCGAACGTCAGCAATTTGGTGGTAAATGTGGCCACAAACTCTTGCCGGCGATCCCAAAGCGCGGCTTTCAACCCAGCGGGTCCTTCGAATTCGGTGCCATCCGGCAGCCGGGCGGAGGCGTCAATGAGACTGCCGGCTTCTTCAGTGCGCCACTTTCCCACGGCGTCATAGTTATCGAGAGCGAATCCCAACGGATCCATAACGGCGTGGCATGATGCGCAAGCAGCCTGACTGCGGTGCCGCTCCATTTGCCGCCGAACGGCGAGCATTTCTTGGTCCTTCTCCGGCTGAGGCAGGCTCGGAATATCCGGAGGAGGTGGAGGAGGAGGCGCGCCCAGAATGTTTTCCAGGATCCATTTACCACGTAGCACGACCGAAGTCCGTGTGGCGTAGGACGTCACGGTCAGAATGCTGCCCTGCCCGAGAAGGCCGCCCCGCCGGTTATCCGCGAAATCGACCCTCCGAAACTCATCGCCCTGCACACCGTCAATTCCGTAGTGCCGCGCCAGGCGTTCATTGAGGAAACTGAAATTGGCCGCCCACAGATCGGTGACACTCCGGTCTTCGCGAAAGATGTCTTCGATGAAGAGTTCTGTCTCGCGCCGGAACAACTGGCGCAGACCGTCATCGAATTCAGGAAACAGACGAGGATTCGGCCCCGCAAACCTCAGATTGGAGAGCGCGAGCCACTGGGTGGCGAAATTTTTCACTAGCGCATCCGATCGCGAGTCCGCGAGCATGCGCCTTACCTGATGCTCCAGTTCCCCGGGATCGCTCAACCGGCATTGCGCTGCAAGATTCAGCAACTCATCGTCGGGGATGCTGCTCCACAAGAAAAACGACAACCGCGACGCCAGTTCCAGGTCGCTGACGCGGTGCACGGAGGGACTGCCTGGCGGGTCTGTTTCAATGTGGAATAGAAACTCCGGAGATACCAGGACGGCTCGCAACGCGGCCTCAATTCCGGCCGCAAACCCACCGTGGCGCCGCCCCGAGGCGTAGAAAACCAGCAGTGGCTTTAAATCCGAATCCGCTATCGGCCGCCGGTACGCGTGCCGGGCGAGGGAGCCCAGGATGGCCTTCGCACAAGATAGGTTGGCGGAGGTGGGGGCCGGCTCACAGGTAAGGAGCTTCCGTCGGGCGACAGCATCCTCAAGCGCGAGCTTGCTGATGTGCCGCGCGGCTGCGAGACACCTCTCCAAAAACGCGGGCGATACCGACAAAACATCTCCGATGTTGTCGAAACCATACCCCGAGTCGTCCGGCGGCAAAAGGGAGTCGATGTCCACTTGCAAGCCGAGCAGGTCACGAACGGCGTTACCGTACTCGACACGATTGAGCCGGTGAACTACGGACCGGCCCGGATCGGGATGTAGTGCCGCGCTCTCGTCCAGCGCATCCTGCACCGCGGCCACGAAGGCGTTCCGGCTCTGGTTGTCCGGCTTCGGCACCACGGGCGGCGGCATCTCGCTTGTACGTACCTTGCGAAGAATGTGCTCCCATGTTGCCCCGGCGTCGGTTGTGCCGGAGGCGGCCTCGATCACCGGCAACTCTTCAAACGCCAGTCCGGCAGTCCGCAATGTGTGGTTGTGACAAACGAGGCAGTAGCGATTGACAAACGTCCGCGGCGCATCTTGGGGAAGCGCCGCGGAAGCCCAAAGAGCCACACTCCAGGTTAGTAGCCGCATGCTCAGACCGGCGATCGCGACTTAGTGTAGCACCCGCAAAAACGGAATCGGTCCCAGAAAATGACCCGTCGAGTACCGTAAGCGGTTGAGTACGCGAACCGTCTCGGTGCAACACCATAGGTCGTTCATTTCCAGGGGAAATTATGGTACCCCCGGTCGCCGCGGCGGGCTTCCATATCATTCTGTGCGCAGAGGATAACAAGCTGCTGCTGTTGGATTCGCCGAACACTGTTCGCTTCAAACCAATGGTACGCGGGTCGTACCATCCGGACTTGAGCAATTTCGTACAGTTTCTTATGATTCCATCAGATCGATGGAGCAATATCCGGAGAAAACTCCGAGCATATTGATCTTAATTAGTTACAGATTTCGATAATAACGGGATTCAAAAGGCGAAGCTTTGTCTAACGAGTCAATCAGGCCCTTGGAAAGCCGATATATCCTCGAAATGCGCGTCGACGCAACGTCCTATTCGGACGCCGTCAAACGAGTGCTCGGCTGGGCGAGAAACGGGGAAAGCCGGTATGTCTGCTGCGCCAACGTACATTCGGTGATGGAGTCGTTTGATTCAGCCGAATTCCGGCGCTGCATGAATGGCGCCGACCTGGTCACATCCGATGGCGTACCTCTGGTCTGGGCTCTCCGGCGCCTGGGAGTAGCCGCGGCTTCGCGCGTCTATGGTCCTGATCTGATGCCGGCGGTCCTCCGGGCCGCGGACGGGGAGGGGCTCCGGGTCGGGTATTACGGGGGCAATATCGAAGCCCTGAAGCGTTTGACCGAACTGACGAACCGGCAGTATCCCGGTTTGATCGGGTATAGTTTTTCGCCGCCTTTTCGCGACCTGACTCCGGACGAGGACCAGATGGTCGTCGATCGAATTAACGCTTCTGGAGTGCATATCCTGTTTGTCGGACTGGGCTGCCCGAAGCAGGAAAAGTGGATGGCAGCCCACAAGGATCGGGTTCGCGCCGTGATGCTCGGGGTCGGCGCGGCCTTCGATTTTCTGACAGGAATGAAGGCCCAGGCGCCATCGTGGCTTCAGGCGGCGGGTTTGGAATGGATGTTCCGCCTTGCCGTCGAACCGAACCGCCTCTGGCGGCGATACCTGAAGAACAATCCCCGTTTCGTGGCGCTGTTTGCGGCGCAACTGATGACGGCACGAAATTCATAATTCGATCACATGCTCGATTTTCACGCTCAACGCTCATGACTCCCCAATCCATTGAAGTAGCCGACTTGCCGGTCACAGACGAATCCACCGCGGCATTGAAGGAGCAGAAATGGGTCGGTTGGGTGCTGCTGCTCGGCGATGTGGTGGCGCTCCAGTTCGCTCTTCTGCTCGGGTATTTTACGCGTTTGGCGCTGCACGGCTGGTGGCCCATCCATCTGGGCGCCTCCCAATATCAGGGCTTGGCTCTGGGTGTGCTCTTCATCCCAGCCGGTTATCAGATGGCGGGCTTGTATCCCGGCTATGGCCTCGGGCCGGTCGAGAGGCTCCGCGCCCGCCTGAAAGTCTCGTTTGCCGTTTTTGGCGGACTGATCGTCTGGGACTATCTCATCCAACACGGAGCGTGGTCTCGCGGGGTGCTCCTGGTCTACGCCGTGTTCGCGCTAATTTTGCCGCCGTTGTTTGAGTCCGGTTTGGTGTTCCTGCTTCTGCGATTCAAACAGTGGGGCACGCCGGTCGTGGTGCTCGGCGCAACCCGAACGGGAGTCGATCTGGTCGAGCGTCTCCGGAAAAAGCGGTATCTCGGGCTCATTCCGGTTGCGGTCCTCGATGATGATTACGCGGAGCCCGATCACGAACACCCGGATGTGCCGGTGATCGGACCGCTCTCCATGGCCAGTTGGTTCCATGGCCGGGTTCATACCGCGGTGGTGGCAATGCCGCGCATGGGCCAGACGCGCCTCGGCAATCTGCTGGAAGATTTAGCGTTTCCGCGCGTCATCGTGATTCCGGAGTTTGCGGATCTGCAGAGCCAGTGGATTACGCCGCTCGACATGGGGGGCACGCTGGGCCTCGAGCTGAAGCGGAATCTGCTGCTGGGCAGGAACTGGTGGATCAAGCGGTTTCTGGATTATGTGCTGGTGCTTCCACTGTTCCTGTTCAGCCTGCCGATCATCGGGCTGTTCGCCCTGTGGATCAAGAGCGTTAGCCCCGGGCGGGCTTTCTACACCCAGACTCGCGAAGGTTATAAAGGCCGGCCGATTCGCATCTGGAAACTGCGGACCATGTACCCGAATGCCGAAGAACTCCTGGACCGCCATCTGGCGCAGAACCCGGCAGCCCGCCAGGAATGGACCCGCTTCTTCAAGCTGAAGAACGATCCGCGAATTCTTCCCGGCGTCGGCCATGTCCTGCGCAAGACTAGTCTGGATGAACTGCCGCAGTTGTGGAACGTGCTGAAAGGCGACATGAGCCTGGTGGGTCCCCGGCCGTTTCCCTCATATCATCTGGACACTTTCGACGGGGAATTTCGCCGGCTACGCCGCCGTGTTCTGCCGGGTATGACGGGCCTTTGGCAGGTCTCTGAGCGCAGCGAAGGTGATGTGACGGTACAGCAGGCGCTCGACACATATTACATCCGTAACTGGTCGATCTGGCAAGACATCTATCTGCTGGTGGCAACGCTGCGCGCGGTATTGTTGAGCCGCGGCGCGTATTAAGCCGGCGCTTCCGGAGTCACCCGGAACACTGCAATCAAATCCAACATCGAGGCATCTATGAGACGCGCTTTTGTCACGGGCATCACCGGTCAGGACGGCTCCTACCTGGCAGAGCTTCTTCTGAAAAAAGGATATGAAGTACACGGCGTCAAGCGCCGTTCGTCTTCGTTCAACACCGATCGCGTCAACCACCTTTACGAAGATCAGCACGAGTCGAATCCCGGGCTGGTTCTGCATTACGGGGACCTGACCGACGGCAGTTCCCTGACTCACCTCCTGACGAAAATTCAGCCCGACGAAGTGTACAACCTGGGCGCGCAGAGCCACGTTCGCGTCAGCTTCGACGTCCCCGAATATACGGCCGATTCGGTCGCGATGGGCACCCTGCGGCTGCTCGAAGCGATCCATCAAACCGGTTTGGCATGCCGCTATTACCAGGCCTCCTCCAGCGAAATGTACGGGTCCACGCCGCCGCCCCAGAACGAAACCACGATATTTCATCCGCGCAGCCCCTACGCCTGCGCCAAGGTTTTCGGTCACCAGCTGGCCGTGAATTATCGCGAGAGCTACGGCCTGCACGCTTCGTGTGGGATTCTCTTCAACCACGAATCGCCGCGCCGGGGGGAGACATTCGTCACCCGCAAAATTACCCGCGCGGCCTCCCGCATCAAGCTGGGACTCCAGGACCGGCTATACCTCGGTAATCTCGACGCACGCCGCGATTGGGGATTTGCCGGCGATTACGTCCGCGCCATGTGGATGATGCTTCAGCAGGACACGCCCGACGACTACGTGATCGGAACCGGTGAGTCCCATTCCGTCCGTGAATTCGTGGAGCTGACTTTCAGTTATCTGGATCTGGACTGGCGGAAGTACGTTGCCATTGATCCGCGCTATTTCCGGCCGGCTGAAGTGGATTTTTTGCATGCCGATCCCTCCAAAGCCCACCGCGTGCTCGGCTGGACTCCGGAAGTCTCCTTCGAGGAATTGGTGGTCATGATGGTTGACGCGGATCTGGCGGAGTTGAACCGCACGTTGAAAGGGGGCCCCGAGGCCATGCGTTCTCTAGTCGGCGTCGGTGACTGAAGATGTCGCGAAAACGCGGAGGAGACTGCCGATGAGCAGCCTCAGGGGCGACGTGGAATGCCCGGGGGGCGGCCGTGAGCTCTGGGTTACGACCAGCTGGGACGACGGCTATCCTCTAGACCTGCGCCTTGCCGCATTGCTTCACCGGTACGGAGTGCCGGGGACGTTTTACGTTCCCATTCGCTCGCAACTTCCCGTGATCGCGCCGGCCCAGGTCCGGGAGCTGGCGGCGCATTTCGATATCGGAGGACATACGGTCAGCCACGTGCTGCTGGACCGGATTCCAGGGCAATCCGCACGTGAGGAGATTTTCGAATCCAGACGGCGCATTGAAGACATCACCGGCGCCGCCTGCCGTATGTTCTGTCCTCCCAGCGGCCGCTTCCGGCGTGCTCACGTTCGGGACGTGCGGGAGGCAGGATACATCGGCCTGCGGACGGTGGAGCTGATGTCGGTCGCGTACCCCAAGTCCCAAGATGGCGTGCTCATGCTGCCGGCCACGGTACAACTCTACCGTCA
>Ga0070734_10000934_pt1 | contig 49093 bp, 41 predicted proteins | sample Coa_R1_8_FD_66444 | JGI IMG/M metagenome (GOLD analysis project Ga0070734, IMG submission 66444) | Surface soil microbial communities from Centralia Pennsylvania, which are recovering from an underground coalmine fire - Coalmine... | ecosystem: Environmental > Terrestrial > Soil > Unclassified ...
CAAAGAACTGTTCGATCCTTTCGACGCTATTCAAAGCATTGTTCCAGGATGTCCTCGTCTTGAAGATGGGAGCTTCAGCGTCCAAGCGATCGAGAAGGTTGGGAGGAACTTCACTTAAGAACCGTGAAGGCCGGGTCGAGCGCAGGTAGTCTTCGCCGTAGGAACGCCGGCGAGCCGCCCAGGTCAGAACCAGCCGTTGGCGGGCGCGAGTCATCCCCACATAACACAATCGCCGCTCTTCTTCGAGGGCCGCATCTTCCATCAGAGAGAGCTTATGCGGGAAGAGACCTTCTTCCATGCCCACCAGATAGACCGTTGAAAACTCCAGCCCTTTGGCCGTATGGAGCGTCATGAGGGTGACTCGCGAATGCTCACTATATTCATCGCTGTCGGAAACGAGGGCAGCGTGATCAAGGAATTGAGAGAGGGCCTCGCCTCGGCTTTCCGCCTCCCGAGCGGCGTTGACCAGTTCCTGGAGGTTTTCGATGCGTCCTTCAGCTTCGACCGTCCCTTCTGCCTCGAGCATGGCCAGATATCCCGTACGATCCAGGACATTTCTGAAAAATTCGCTCAAGGGAGCGGAAGCGTGATTTTCCATCAGTGGACGCATGACGGCTGCGAAGCTTTCCAACGCTTTTCGCAGACGCGGGGGCAACGCTCCTTGGGAAAGCTCGTGTTCAACGACTTCCCAAAGGCTCAGCCCCAATTGCTGCGCGGCAGCGTGCAGCATGGCGAGGGTTGAAGCTCCAATGCCGCGCGCCGGAACATTGATGATCCGCAGGAAAGCAGCGTTGTCCTTTGGATTGACGGCCAACCGCGCATAGGCCAGGGCGTCCTTAATCTCCGCGCGCTCGTAGAACCGGAAGCCGCCCACCAACTGAAATGGGGTGTTGCTGCGTCGGAGCGCTTCTTCAAAGAGGCGGGACTGAGCATTGGTGCGGTAAAGCACTCCTATGGTTGCCTCGGGATCTTCGGCAAGCGCGCGGACAAGATCATCCGCCACAAAAGCAGCCTCCGCGTCCGCATCCTCCGCGCGATAAAGTCCCACACGGCTGCCTTCCGCCCGCTCAGACCAGAGTTTCTTGCCGATGCGCGCCTGATTGTGACTGACCACAGCGGAAGCGGCGTCGAGAATGATCTGGGTGGAACGATAATTCTGTTCCAGACGAATGATTCTTGCGTCAGGGTAGTCCTTTTCAAAGCTCAGGATGTTCTCGATATCCGCACCTCGCCAGCGATAGATTGACTGATCCTCATCCCCCACGACGCAAATGTTCTGATGACCCTGAGTGAGTTGGCGGATGAGCCGGTACTGGATGCGATTTGTATCCTGATACTCATCCACCATGAGGTAGCGGAAAAACTGGTTGTAGAGTTGACAGATATCGGGAGCCCTCTCGAAAAGCTCCACGGTCTTCAGCAAAAGATCATCAAAGTCCAGGGCGTTCGATTCGCGCAGCTTTTTCTCATAGCGCTCATAGAGCGACGCCAGTTTTTCTGTTTGCACGTCGGTCGCCTGACGATAAAGATCGGCGGGTGAAATGCCTCGATTTTTGGCATGACTGATGCGCGATTGCGCGGTGCGGGCGGAAAGAAGCTCTTCGGTCAGACCAAGTTCTTGAGTAGACATCCGGATGAGCCGCTGCTGGTCTTCCTCGTCATAAATGGAAAAATCGCGGTGGTAGCCCAGACGGTCAATATCCCGTCGCAGCACGCGCACGCAGAAAGAATGGAAAGTTGAGATATGCGGCCCGCCATCGCCTGGAGAGCCGCCGAGCAGCGCGGCGACGCGCTCCTTCATCTGCTGCGCGGCCTTGTTGGTAAAAGTGACGGCGAGGATCGTTTCCGGTTGCACGCGCAGGCTTTCGATGAGATGCGCAATGCGATAAGTGATGACACGCGTCTTGCCGCTGCCGGCCCCAGCGAGAATCAGCAAGGGGCCTTCCGTCGATTCCACGGCGCGTCGCTGTTGAGGGTTGAGCTGATTGAGGAAATCTGTCATGTCCAGCCAGTCATTCTACACGATCGGTTCTGGCCGAACAAATTTCAGTGCGCTGGTTATTCAAGCTCATGAATCTTGATGGCAACCGACATGGCGAGCTGTTGTGGATCGGGATTGAATCGCCGGCGTTCGCGCTCCGGGAGGGAAAGAACAATCTCTTCGAACTTTCGCGCTGAAGCCACGCTGACGGTTGCGAATCCCAGGGCATCAGCCAACAGGCAGCTTCGATTCACCAGGGCCAGAATATCAAACTTGCCGTCGACTGCGTTGTGATGCTTGCTGATGACCTCAATAAAAGGCTTCGGCAGTTTCCAAGATTCGGCGAGCCAGCGCCCGGCTTGGCAATGATCAATTCCAAAAAGTTCCTTTTCGCGGGCGAAAACATCGGCGTGACTCTTGTGCCTTTCGGATAACAGATTGGCGTATTCCATAGGCTTGATCATCCCCAGGGCCAACCGGCCGACATCGTGCAGCAGACCTGCCAGATAGGCGAAATCTGATTCAATTAGACTCACTTTGGCAAGTTCCTCAGCCAATAATGCGCAGGCGAGGCTATGCTGCCAACAGGCCAACAGCGCGGGAATCTGAAAGGATTCCGCCAGGTAGGTCTTCATCGCAACGGTCAGTGCAATGCCCTTGACTCGTTGCGCGCCAAGAAGCGTTGTTGCCTGAAGAATACTCCGAATTTCGGTGCGAAAGCCAAACAAGGCGGAATTGGCCAAGGCCAGAATTTCAGAAGCAAGCGCCGGATCAGCCTGGATTTGTTGGCTTAGCTCCTTGAGCCCCATATCCTCCCGTGCGAGGAGCTTCAGCACCCTCATTGCTACCGCCGGAAAAGGTGGCAGGTTAATCAGGGCCCATGGCCGTTCGCGAGATTCATTCTTTAAACTCGTTATCATATAGTTAATATATATGCTAAACGAAGAGTGGAAAAGAGAAATTCAGCAGGAAGATTGGAAGGTCTAAGCGGTGCTAACGCAGGCTGTTCCCGAATCGCGCATCGGCTAAGTCTTGCGATGTCAGCGCTGCCTCTCCCGATTTCTCTGGGTCTTTCGGCACACTGACCACCCTCACCCTTACCGGTGTAACCCCTCGATGGACAAATCCTAAATGGCTTGCAGCAGCCTTTGAAAGATCGATAAGCCGGTTATGGAGGGCAGGCCCGCGGTCTTCGATCTTGACCACCACCGAACGCCCATTCCTGAGATTCGTGATTTTCACTTTTGTCCCGAAAGGTAGTGTGCGGTGAGCGGCAATAAGAGCTTGGTCGTTAAAGGGCCGACCACACGCCATCAGGCGGCCTTGTGCTTCAGCCCCATACCAGCTTGCCATGCCATATTGAACTTTTTGAATGGTGTGCGTGTGCGCACCTCCGTCCTGATGTGAGGCGCATATCGCTGGGAACGATAGGAAAGCGACCAATACGCCTGTAACCAAGCCTTTTAGGAAAGCCCCAGAAAAGGCATCAGCCCGTGAGCACAAAAAAGGCTTATGGAGGTGCCGTAGGCTCAAAATAACTCCTTTGTCCTTAAGACTTCGCAAGCACCTTGCGACTATCGAGAAGCGCCCTGACTTTCAGGCTCTTATCGCCAAAGCGTGTTTGACTTGGCGACTCCCAACCTGACGTTAATTGGTTGGCGCAAGCTAGGTACCAAAGAGGAGTCGGAATTATCTATCTTTAGCTTTATCAATTAGATATGAGATCAGTCGGTGAAAGAGCAAAAGCAAGCCAGACAGGTAAGAATTAGGAGGAGTAAGCAAAAAATATACAATTTTATGTTTCACATCATAAAACCATTGATGTGCCTTGGAGCTAATATCCCCCGGCAATGCCGAGGCCTTAGGACGTGAGCTGCTCAATACGGCTATTCGGCATTGCTAACGCGACACTGCTTTGCTGTGCCCCCGCCGTGGCCGCCCATTACCACCGGTTCATCTGATGCAGTCACTCATCCTTTTCCTCTTGCTTCCGCATGTACTCCTGACTCCCCCTTCATCCTGCCCCACCGTGGACACGAAAAATCCTCATGTCCAGAAGGGCTGGCCTACTCGACGTTCGGAACACTCACGCTACAATGGGGCGATGGCACCGGGCGAGCAAACTCCGCGAGCGCCCGGCTTAAAGAAAGGGGCAGCGAATGAAAGCGCTCGTCAAAAGCAGAAGAGAACCCGGCTTATGGCTTGAAGAAGTGGAAATGCCGCAAATCGGCATCAATGACGTGCTCATTCGAGTGCGGCGCACGGGCATTTGCGGAACCGATCTCCACATTTATGAATGGGATGATTGGGCGCAAAAGACCATTCCTGTACCGCTCGTGATCGGCCATGAATTTGTCGGTGAGATTGTGGAGGTCGGCGCCCACGTCCCCGACTTCTTTCCAGGCGAGATTGTCAGTGGAGAGGGGCATGTGGTTTGCGGCCATTGCCGCAATTGCCTTGCAGGCCGACGACATCTCTGCGCGAAGATGCAGGGCGTTGGCGTCAACCGTCCGGGGGCCTTTGCCCAATACATTGCCCTGCCGATGACGAATATCTGGCGCCATCATCCCTCGGTGGATCAGGATATCGCGGCAATTTTCGATCCTTTCGGGAACGCCGTTCATACTGCGTTATCCTTTCCAGTGCTGGGCGAGGACGTGTTGATTACCGGCGCGGGCCCCATCGGCCTGATGGCGGCGGCGGTGGTGCGCCATGCCGGTGCGCGATTTGTTGTCGTAACCGACGTGAATCCCTATCGCCTGGAGCTTGCGCGGAAGATGGGCGTCACGGAGGCGGTGGACGCGCGGCAGGAAAGACTTTCCGACGTGCAGAAAAGGCTGGGCATGGCTGAAGGTTTCGATGTGGGCCTCGAAATGTCAGGCAACCCTTCGGCTTTCCGCGAAATGCTGGCCAACATGAGTCATGGAGCCAAGATCGCCATCCTGGGAATTCCGCCGAACGAGATGTCGATTGACTGGCGCACCGTCATCTTCAACATGTTGACCTTGAAGGGAATCTATGGCCGCGAAATGTATGAAACCTGGTACAAGATGACGGTGATGCTTCAATCCGGTCTGGACATTCGACCGGTCATTACCCATCGCTTTCACTATGAAGAGTTTCACAAAGCTTTTGAAATAATGAAGAGCGGCGAATCGGGGAAAGTGATCCTGGAGTGGAATTGAATTCAACCATCGAGAGGCTTCTGAATAGACTTGGAAGCGGAAAGAGCCCAATAAACCGGCAATCCGAGAAGGACGATGACGAGGCCAGGCCAGGTCGTCGAGGGGCGATAGGCAAAGAGAACCACGAGCACGGCACCCGCGCCCAGCATGTAAATTCCCGGGACAACAGGGTAACCCCACGTCTTATACGGTCTCTCCACGTGAGGCCGAATCCTGCGCAAACGAATCAGACCCGCGATCGTGAGGATATAGAAAATCAAGGCCGAGGAAATCACGTAGTCCAGCAGGTTGCTGTAAAGATTCCCGTATTGTCGCGTGGCAGGATCGTACGTCCGGGGCAGAACGAGCAGCACCGCCCAGGCGCCCTGAATCCAGAGTGACCACCCGGGCACTTTCGCGCGATTCAATCGTGAGGCGGAACGGAAAAAAAGGCCATCCTGCGCCATCGCATAATAAGCTCTGGGACCAGCCAGCACCAGACTATTTATGCAGCCAAAGGTGGAAATCATGATGGCCAGAGCCATCAGCGTCTTCCCCATCCCGGGATAGACCGACGCCAGCGCGGCGGTGGCTACGCGGTCAGAAGGCGCATGCTGGATCGCGGGAAACGGCAGCAGGCAGAGATACGCGAGATTGGTGAGCAGATAAAGCGCAATGACCAGGATTGTCCCGATGGCGAGTGAGAGCGGCAGCGTGCGCCGGGGATTCTTGACTTCGCCGGCCGCAAAGGTGATATCGTGCCAGGAATCGGCTGAAAACAGCGAACCGGATTGTGAAACACAGATGGCAACGAAGAGTCCGAAGGCGGTGGTGGCGTCCAGACCGGTTGCCAGCGGCGTCAAACCGCGAGCGCTCCACGCATGCTCGAAATTTGTCTGGATGGCTTCCGCATTGCGCGCCACCACCAACCCCACCAGAATTAATGCCAGGAGTGCGCCGGTCTTCGCTAGGGTGAAAAAATTCTGAACGATTTTTCCATATTCAAGACCGCGGCTATTGGTCCAGGTCAGCAAAACAATAACAAGAATTCCCAGGCATTGGGCGCTTGAAAGTGAGACGGTGTAACCCGTGGAAAGGTGAATTGGAGCGATGAGATAGTGATCCTCGGAAATCCATGGCCACAAGGCTCCGGAAAAGCGCGCAAAAGCCACTGCCACGGCGGCGATGGTTCCGGTTTGAATCACCAGGAAGAGCGTCCAGCCATAAAGGAATCCGAGAAGTGGAGAATAGATCTCGCGCAAGTAAACGTACATACCGCCCGCACGGGGCATCATGGAAGCAAGCTCGCCGTAGGAAAGCGCCGCTGTAATCGTGAGAACTCCTGCAAACGCCCAGGCCACCAGCAGCCAGCCAGGACTGCCGATTTTGCGCGCCATGTCCGCCGAAACAATGAAGATTCCCGAGCCAATCATCGTGCCGGCCACGATCATGACCGAATCAAAAAGGCCCAGGCCGCGCACGAACTCGGTCTCCGTAGCGCTTAATCTCTTCACGGATTTCCCCGCGCCAGGTTCAAACATGCGAAGTCTTGCGCCTTTCAAAACAGGTTACGTAGCAGGAAGAAGACGTTGGCCGGTCGTTCCGCCAGCCGCCGCATAAACCAGGGAAACCAATAGCTTCCATAGGAAATCAGCACCCGCTCACGCCACCCTTCGCGCGCCAGCCGCTCCTGCTCCGCGCGCTGAATACCATAGAGCATCTGAAATTCGAGGCTATCCTTCTCGAGGCGGTTCAACTCAACAAATTCCAGGATGCGCCGGATCAGGCGGCGATCATGAGTCGCGAAAGCCGCGCGCACGCCCGCAGCACGCGCCTCAGGACTTAAAAGTGTCTTGCACAGGGCGAAATAATTTTCATCCACATCGCGCTTGCGGCGGAATGCGCGGTCCGGCGGCTCGCGATACGCCCCTTTCACCAGGCGGATCGCCGGCCCCATCGAAATGAGCGATTCCAAATCTCTGGTCGTGCGATAAAGATACGCCTGAAGGCATACTCCAACATTCGGGAAAGATCGGCGAGCGCGCCGATAAATTTCAAGCGTCACATCCACATAATTGCTGGCTTCCATATCGATCCAGACAACCCCCTTTTCATCGGCATGCTGGATGATTCTTTCGAGATTGCTGTAACAAAGTTCATGGTCCAGGTCCAGGCCAAGCTGCGTGAGCTTCACGGAAAGTTCCGTGTTCAGGTTCATTGCGCGAATGCGTTCCAGAACTTCAAGATAATGGTGGGTCACTCTCTCGGCCTCGGCAGGATCGGAAACGTTTTCGCCAAGATGGGTCAGGACGCTGCCGATGGATTTCTTCCCGAGCTCTGCGGCCGCGGCCAGCGCATCCTCCACTGATTCTCCCGGCATAAACCGCGCCACGGCGCGCCGCATGAAGACGTGCCTTGGTGCTTGCTCGCGCAGCCAACGGCTCTGCGAACAAGCCAGCAAAACGCTCCGCATAATGGCCATTTCATCTCCCATCAAAGGCATCGGACTTCAGAAAAGTTTATCAAGACATTTTGCCGCCTCGAAGATGTGATGCGGCAGAAATTTCAATTTCCTGTCCGACTGGGGGCCGGCGCCCGTACTTCCCAATGACAAAAGATTTCAAGACCCTGTACAAGGGGATGAAATTCATGTATTTATTTTCTCCCTTGAGTTGCTCGCGAAGTTAAATTGCGCCCGAAAGAGGCTGGATGGCGCAAGATGGCCATGAATGACCAGCGCCTGACCCTGGAAAATCCACTCGGTCGGTAATTTCATCTGGCCGGCTTTCGCGCATTGTTTTAGGCGGAGCTTTCCTCCGTGATGCCGTATTCTGGTGAAAACTAACGTCAAATTTCCAATCTGAATATGGAATCCTTTGTGCAATTTCGCAACTCATCGAGAAGAATTCTACGCGGGATGATTCATCGCCCACCGAAGCGCGTCAAAGGTCGTAACATCCCCGGCGTTGTTTTCTTTCACGGTTTTACGGGCGATCGCATGGAATCACACTGGCTGTTCGTGAAGTGTGCGCGAGCGCTCGCTGAAGCCGGAATGGCCTCACTCCGCTTCGATTTTTACGGCTCGGGAGAATCCGACGGAGATTTCGCAGAGGCTACCCTGCGCGGAGAGATTGCCGATGCGTTGACGGCAGTGGAATTTTTCCGCCATCAACCAGGCATTGACCCTGGGCGGATTGCACTGATCGGCATTTCTCTTGGCGGAGCCATAGCCGCCTCGATCGCGTCTCGCGCACGGGCGCAGGCTTTGATTCTCTGGGCGGCTGTGGCTCACCTGGAGGAACTTCGCGCTCTGGCGCAAAAGATTGCCAGGCCGATACCGGAACGCAGCGGATTCGTGGAATATAACGCCAACGTCATTTCCTTGCAATTCCTCGACAGCATTGAGAAAATCCATCCGCTCCGCGAAATCGGTCGTTTCCGCCGGCCTGCGTTAATCATTCATGGAAGCCAGGATGATACCGTGCCTCCATCCGCAGCCGAAGATTATTTCCAGGCTGCGGGATCGCAAATGAAAGAGAAAATCATCATCCCCGGAGCTGATCACACGTTTGCGTCGCTCGCCTGGGAGCGTCAGGTGATTCAGCGCTCGGTCGATTGGTTGCGAACCTTTCTCATGAAATCACCTCCTTCCCAGATTCGTTCACCGCGAACATTGACGGCTTAGATACCTGATCCTAGAATGGCAAATAGGACGGCTCTTGAATGCCTCAGACATCTACCCAGCGAAAGGCGAAGTCTTCAACTCACCCACCTAAGCCTCAAGTGCGGAGCCATCGCTTATTCGGGCAGTTAGCCTTTGTGATTCTAGTTCTTCTGGCAATTGGTGCGGGGTCGCTCACGGGTCTGATCTTTGTGTATTCCTCCAACCTGCCGCAGGTCAGTGAGCTTTTTGATTTTCGGCCCGACGTTACGACGGAGCTTTATGCCAGCAACGGTGCCGTGATCGGCAGCTTTGCGCTGCAGAGACGGGTGATGGTGACTTACGATCAAATTCCGCCCATCCTTCGCGAAGCCATTATCTCGGTTGAAGACCGCCATTTTGAGAGCCACTTCGGCGTTGATATCCTGCGCATTGTTCGTTCGGCGATTGTGGACATCCTTGAATGGCGCAAGGCCGAGGGCGCCAGCACACTGACCCAGCAGTTGAGTCGCAGGCTTTTTCTGACGCCACAGAAATCCTTCAAGCGAAAAATCCGCGAGGCGCTCCTGGCTATCCAGATTGAACGCCATTTCACCAAGGCGCAGATTTTTACGATGTATTGCAACATTATTCCCTGGGGCGGGGGAAGCTTTGGCGTGGAAGCGGCTTCAGAACGATACTTTGGAAAACATCTCGATCAGCTCACGCTGCCGGAGGCCGCATTACTGGCGGGGTTGCCCCGGAATCCCACGTACTATTCGCCCATCCATCATCCGCATCGCGCACTGATGCGCCGGAACGAAGTGCTGGCCGCCATGCTGAACAACGGCAAGATTACCCGGGAACAATATCAACAGGCTATCGCAGCTCCGCTCGGTCTCCATGTTCAGAAGTGGAATCAGGAAGTTGCGCCCTATTTCGTCGATTATGTGCGCAAACTGTTGATGGATAAATACGGCGCGGAAGTCGTGAACACCAACGGATTACGAGTCTACACATCATTGAACCTCCATCTTCAGAAGATCGCTGTTCATGCCTTGCGAAAGGGATTGCGCGAGGACGACAAGCGGCGCGGTTGGCGCGGGCCGGAGAAAAATATCCTCAAACACCAGGCGATTTCAGCCGACGAGCGCGAGACGATCCTGGACAGCTATTCTGATCCGGACTGGACAAAACCCATCACCCCCGACAGCCGCATTCACGGCCTAGTGATGGCCGTGAAACCTTCTTACGCTCTTGTCAGATTCGGTGATCTCACCGCTCGAATTACGCCGCCGGATTTCGCCTGGACGAAAAAGACGACTCCGGCAGATATCTTCTCAGTGGGTGATGTGGATCTCTTCCATATCACTGAAGTGACAGGCCACACGGTTCATGCAACCCTGGATCAGTACCCTACAGTTCAGGGAGCAATTCTGGTCATTGATAATAAAACCGGTACGATCGAAGCCATGGTGGGCGGCTATGATTACGACCGCAGCTCGTTTAATCGCGCCGTGCAGGCGGAGCGGCAGGTCGGATCGTCATTTAAAGTCTACGTTTATTCCGAAGCGCTGCTCGATGGCTTCAGTCCCTTTGATACGATTCTGGATGAGCCGGTCAGCTATGGCAACTGGGCGCCGCACAATTACGACAATCGCTTCGAGGGCCGCATCACGCTTCTGCACGCTCTGGCGGAATCGCGCAACGTGCCGGCGGTACGCTTGCTTGCGCGGGTGGGCGTGGACAAAGTCATCAAACTGTGTCGCGAATTCGGGATTACATCGCGCCTGACGCCCAATCTTCCTCTGGCGCTTGGAGCTTCCTCTCTCACCCTGCTGGAGCATACTTCAGCCTACACAACCTTTCCTGACGATGGCATTCATATCTCTCCGCGCCCCATTCTTCGCGTGACAGACTACGATGGTCGGTTGATTGATGATTTTCCTCCCAAGGTTACCGATGTGCTTCCCGCCGGCGTGGCGAGGCTGATGGTTTCCATGTTGCGCGAAGTGATCAATTCGGGCACGGCAGTTCGCGCACGCCCGCTGGCGGCCCAGTATCCCATCGCAGGCAAGACAGGCACAACGAATGACTTTACGGATGCCTGGTTCATCGGCTTCACGCCTTCAATCACATGCGGCGTCTGGGTGGGATTTGATGACCACCGGTCGCTTGGAAAGGGCGAAGAAGGGTCGCACGTGGCTCTGCCCATTTGGATGGACTTTATGAGCCAGGCGCTGAAGGGGCAGCCCGTCCATCCGTTCCCCGATTCGCCGCTGCTTACCAATCCCAACCAGGTGAAGCAAATCCTGGCCAGCGCGGGGCCGGAAAATGTCCTGCGTCAGAATGCGGGCCTGCAACAGGATCCATCGGCCAAAATCTCGACACCCAGCGCGCCGGTGCCGCCTGTGGCGGATCAATCCAGCGCCAAGCCCTGAGCGGTTGCCGCGCTCCAACCTGCATCGCCCTCTCGGGAGTTCAGTGAATATGTTCCCTTTCCACGGCGTCGACTTTCTGGAAATTGATTCGTTGTTGAGCGACGAAGAGAAACTGGTGCGCCAGACGGTGCGTGAATTCGTCAACCGCGAAGTGATTCCGCATATCGAGGCATGGAATCGCGAAAGCAGTTTTCCTCAGCATCTCGTCCGGTCTATGGGCGAACTGGGTTTGCTCGGAGCCAATCTTCAGGGATACGGCTGTGCAGGCATGTCGAACGTTCAATATGGCCTGATCATGCAGGAGCTTGAGCGGGGAGACAGCAGTTTGCGAAGTTTTGCCTCCGTTCAGGGAGCCCTGGTGATGTACCCCATTGCCACTTACGGCAGCGACGCGCAGAAAGAGCGCTGGCTGCCCCTCCTGCAACAAGGCAAGGCAGTGGGATGCTTCGGGCTGACGGAGCCGGATTTCGGCTCCAATCCCGCCGCCATGCGCACACGCGCGGTGAGAGACGGCGACGACTACATTCTGAATGGGGAGAAAGCCTGGATCACCTCCGGCTCAATCGCCGACGTCGCAGTCGTCTGGGCGCAGGCCGAGGATGGCATTCGCGGGTTCCTGGTGGAAAAGGACACTCCCGGCTTCAGCGCCAGAGATATCAAGGGTAAGTGGTCGCTGCGCGCGTCGGTCACCAGCATCCTCTCATTTCAGGATGCGCGTATTCCTTCGTGCAACGTATTGCCTGAAGCTCGCGGACTGAAAGCGCCTCTCAGTTGCCTGACGCAAGCGCGTTATGGCATCGGCTGGGGAGCTCTCGGCGCAGCCATGGCCTGTTACAACGAGGCACTGGAATATGCCAAAATCCGCAAACAGTTCAATGAAAAACCCATCGCTTCCCATCAGCTTGTTCAGGAAACACTGGTCGAGATGATTACGGAAATTACCAAGGCACAGTTGCTGGCCCTGCACGTAGGCCGGTTAAAAGACCGGGGGCGCGCTGACTTCGCCCACATCTCCATGCTGAAGCGCAACAATGTGAAGATGGCGCTCGACGTAGCGCGGTCAGCCCGAGACATTCTGGGCGCCAACGGTGTGGCGGATGAATACCCCGTTTTCCGCCACATGTGCAACCTGGAATCCGTTTATACCTACGAGGGAACGCACAACATTCATACCCTGATTATCGGCGAGCGCGTGACCGGCCTTGCCGCCTACGAATAGCCTGGGCACACCGTCTGCTCCACGGGACGACTCCTGTCGCCTTGAGGCAGGCGCGGGTTCCTTCTGCCCCTTTGGGGCGGACACCGTCTGCACCTTCCGAAAGAAATTGAAGAATAAGGATTGATTACTTCAGGATGGGTTTCAAACCGACGTTCATGCTGAGTTCGCTGGATTTCGGGGCAAAATAGCCGGGCTTGGTGCGCACAATCAGGCGCTTATTGGAATTGGGCATAAAGGCTTCCACCCGAACAGTCCGGAAACTTCCATCTTTGGCGGTGTTGGTTGGATAGTATGCCAGAGTATATTGGTCGCGGATCACGTGAGCAATACGCTCACAGGTCTCGTTCACCTGGTCAAGCGACTTCGGGAAATAGGCTTTACCACCCGTCGCTTCAGCCAGCTCCTTCAGGATTTTCGCTGCATGTCGGTCTCCGCCGCTGTGGATTTTGAAGAGCCCTCCGCCGGATTCATCGCCGCCGAGCAATCCGATGGTATAAATTTCGGCATTCGATTGCTGGGCGTAGCGCACCAACTGATCAAAAGTGTAGCGGCTGGCGTTATCTTCGCCGTCCGTAATAACCAGCAAAACTTTTTTATCCCGATTTCCAAGTTTCAGGTGATCCAGCGAGGCATAAACCGCGTCATAAAGCGCCGTGCCGCCACGCGAGTCAATCTTATCCAGAGCCGCCTTGAGTTGCTCCATATTTGAGGCGAAATTCCCAGGTGTATCCAGGTAATAGACGTCATTGAAATTCACCACAAAGACCTGGTCATCCGGATTGGAAGTCTTCACGAAATCCAGCGCCGCGGCATTTACAGCCGGGCGCTTCGGCCGCATGCTGCCGCTATCGTCAATCACAATGCCCATAGTCACCGGGATATCGCTATGGGAAAAGACCGCCAGTTTCTGCGGCACACCGTTTTCATACACGCGAAAGTCGTTTCGCCCCAGATCGTCGATCATGTGGCCTTTTTTATCGACTACTGTAGCGTGCAGCACCACCAGATTGACGTTGGCGTGCAGCGTGTACTGGCCATTCTGCTTCTGAATCGCTGGGGTCTGTCCGCTGGAGGGCTGTGGAGCCTGAGTCTGGGCAGCGCAGAGAGTTCCCAAGCCTACCCCCAGGAAAGCAGCCAGAATTCCTGAAAAGACCACGCGCGCGGTCATTTTACTGAGTCGGCGCATAATATCCTGTACGAGCATAGACCTGAAGCGGAGGCAGACCCCGAGGAGGGTTCAGCTTCACCTTGATTCGCCGCCAACGTCCGTCCGCAACCAGATTGGAAGGCTTATATCCGAGCACATACTGGTTACGAAGCTCGATGGAGATTTTTTCAGCGATATCGGGCAGCTCATTCGGGTCTTCAACGCTGAACATGCGGCCGCCGGTGATGTTGGCGAGATCCGACAGCAGGCTGGGGCCTGCTGCTTCCTCCGGCGTCCGGTCGCGGGAGCTGAGCGGCTCAAAAATGCCGATCGCGTAAATCTCCACATCCGATTCCTTCACCATCTGTTTGATGTCGCGCTCGGTATAACGGCTGTGGTTTTCCCCGCCATCCGAAATCACCAGCAAGGCCTTGCGATTTGTCGTGGCCTTCTTCATTTCCTGAAGGCCCAGGTAGATGGCATCCAGCAACGCCGTGCGGCCTCCGGACTTAACGAAAAGCAGACGATCCTGAAGATTTTCAAACCGTGAGGTAAATCCGGAAATCAGATTGGGCCTTTCGCTGAAATTGATCAGCATAAATTCGTCCTGCGGGTTTGCGGTCTCAAAGAATTGCAGCGCGGCCTCCTTGGATTTCTGAATCTTGTCCGACATGGAGCCGCTCGAGTCGAAAATCATGCCCACAGAAATAGGAGCATCCTCCGTGGAGAAGGATAAAATCGTCTGCTTCACCTTATCGTCGTAAACCTCAAAGTTCGACTGATCCAGGCCGGTGACAATACGGTCGTAGGGGTCCGTCACCGTCACATTCACTAGCACCCGGTTGACATTCACCTGGAGGGGTGTGGTGTAAACAGGAGGCTGTTTGACGTTGATCTGCGCTCCTTGAGAGTCTTGCGGCGGCTTCGGATGCTTTCGGGGAGCTGCGGCGGAAGGTCGCCCGGCAAAGACGCAGAAACAGCCTAGAATTGCGATGCCCCATGCCCACGTGAGTTGCTTGCCCGCCCAAAGACCTGTCATAACAGCGGCCTTTGCTTGCTTTTTATATCACTGAAACCAGGCTGCTAACGACCCGTATTTCTCCGTCATCCCCGCTAGGTTACTGAAAAACGTTTCAAGATGCTTTCTTTCCAGGCAAAGTGAGGCATCCCCTTGGAAGAGAGCACACTGACCACCTTCCTCCCACCGCAGCGCCTTGGAATGACAGGTTTAAACAGTTCTTCAGCAACCTCCCTGGAGCGCTTACGAGCCTATTCTACCACCGTCAAAGAATTCACCCAAGCAAAAGTAAAGATTTTGACACTCTGTTGACGCGTCATTGACTTTTGCCCTTTTTCCGGCTTGGCGAGTGTTCCAGATTAACCTGAGATACTGTTATCGGGCAGGAATAGGAAATCCGATTAAAGTCTTCACGGCTACAGGTTCGCCGTTTAACCTTGCCGGGCGGAACACCCATTTGGCGAGAGCTTCCGTTAGGGTGGAAGCAAATTGGGCATTCGGACTTTGCAAAACGCGTATTTCCTGGAGCTTGCCTTCCCGATCGAGGATGGCATAAACCACAGCCCATTGGCCCGCGCTTCGCAAAAGCATTTCAGGATCAAACCGAGGCCGCTCCTTGTGATTTGGGAAGGGTGGAACCAGCACTTGTTCGGCCACCGGCGACGACGGGTTCAGGAGGGCATACTGCAACGTCCAGGAAGGGGCGGGATCGGCGACCGATTGCCTCATATCGATGTAAACCGTGAAGACTGCCTCGTTTCGGAAGATGCCGAAATCTGGCAATCCTCCCCCATTATTTCCGGTTGAGACAATTGTCAGGCCGTAAGAACCTTGGGGTTGCAGCGGCACTTCTGCCACATGATACGGTGCACGAGGCAAAGCGCTGGAGCTTGAACCATCCGGTCCCCAACTTCCTCCCTGGATGGTGATTCCCGCAAAGGCTCCGTTGCCCGGCCCCGCTCCCGCTCCCGTCCCGCTCCCCGAGCCGTTGCCCGGTCCGTGGCCGTGCCCGCTTCCGACGCTGTTGCCTGCGCCGGTGGCATCCGTGCCCGTTCCGCCACTGCCTGCTTCACCCTTTTTCCCGGGCGATCCCGGCGAGTTTCCATGAGGTCCTGTCGCTCCCCCGTGGGCGCTTGTCGCATCGGCCCCGTTCGTAACCGGCGATGATCCTACCCCTACCCGGGCGGTTGGCGTGCTGGCCTTGCCCGACCCTGCCGGCCCGGCATGAGCCAGGGCAAGCTGCGGATTCGGTGTCACCACAAATTGGCCGCGCGCTTCAACGGGTGGGATTTGGAGTCTGGTGGCTGGGGAGGGGATGGCGCTGAGCGTAAGGATCGTGCGGGAGTTCTTCCCCGAAGCCGGAGTCGAAGAGGTTGCGGCTTGTTCCGGTTTCACTTCGTTCCTGCCTGGGACAGGCCCCGGCTCGGGTGGCTTCTCCGCAAGAACCTTTTTCGGCGTCAGCAACTCTTCAACAGGCGCTGCGGGAAGCGCAAGCTTTGGTTTCTCAAGCGTGGGAAGCGGAGAAGACTCGATCAATGGCTTCACTCGATTGGCAAAATTCAGGCGCGCGCGAGCAAGAGCGGAATTCACAGTCGACCGCGAAGACGACGCCGCATGAGGCGCTTGGGCAGGCGGAGCCGATTGGGCCAGCTTGACGACATCGGGCAGGGGAAGGAAAGTGGCCAAAGCGCGCGGGTGAGGCAATGATGGCTGAAGGATAGTCTGAATCCGGTTGGTAGGATGCGGTGGATTGGAAACAATCGCCTGTGACCCGGGATAACTGACCCCGCCGGGACTTGGGGCCGGGATCGCCGGGGTCTGCACCTTCTGCGGCCTGGCGCTCGATTCACCCCCTCGCCCGCCGCTTCCTTCATGGCCTCCACCCAATTGGGGAAGATAAATAGCCTCTTTCGGCATCATCGTCAGCTCCCACTGCCGCGAGGGAGGAATCATTTGTTTATGGTGAATGGCGATTAACGACAGGAAGATGATCAGGAAGAAAACAACTTCATGGGCCAGTAGAGAATAGAGCAACCCACGGCCAGGAAGTAGACCACCCTCAACGTAGGGAAACGTCAACGTGGGCGCTTCGCTCTCGCTGGGATCGCAAGGCTCTACGGGAACTTCGGGCGGTTCGAGATCGAGCGAGAGCGGAGACATAGAAGAATTCCATCCCTGAGCGAAACGGCGTCAGGCAACTGACCCTGTCACAAAGGATTCATCACAAAGAACACAGACATCGCAGACTTTTTCCCCCTGCTCTCTGCGCCCGCCTGTGGCAAAGCACTTCTAAGAAAAATTAAAACCGCAGACCTCAAAACCAGAGATTTACACTGCTCTCTATTGCAACAAACTCGCCTTCAGGATGTTGTAAATGGCGTTGGGGTTCAGCGCCATGGAAATACTGCCGTTTCCGGAAAGCACCAATTCATCTGTCGTAATATTTCCCAACACGTACGTGCCACTGCTGGGCGTACCTTGCAGTTGGACAAATGCGTTAAAGTCCGTCGAAGGACTGCAAGAAGGTGATCCAGGGCAGTTATGAAAATAAAGACTCCCTGCGAGTAAAAGCCCACCCCCTCCCTGCATGCTTGGCTGACCGTGAAGATCATTGTTCGCACGGTCATCGAAGAACAATAACCCTCGAATACCCCCCGATGACTCGCCCGGCGCTCCGATGTAGGTGCCCTTTGACGTACACTGTCCCATCAGGACGTTGCCATTCAGATTAGAGGGGAGACCAACCTGACTCGGCACTGGATCGCCACCGGGGCACTGAATATTGCTACTTGGAAACGAAGCGACCGACCGCTTCCCGGAGTTTGAATCGATGTAGACGGAGCCGTAACCGGTACTTGCACCGGGTCCAGAGAAGTAGAACATGGCTCCATTACCATTCCCCGTGACGTTGCTGGGCCTTACCAGAGAACCGCTCAGCAAGAGTAGGTCATACTTACACTGGCCGGTAACATTTCCCGACGTACAACTGCTCGGACTCCCACAGTTCGCTTTGGCAGAGTTCGGGTAGCTAGAGGGCTTGATGTAATAGATCCCTGGGTCGAAGATCGCAGTCCTGTTCTGAACGATGATCGAATGATTATAGAGTCCCGGCTGATACTCGTCGCAGCCGGCCGTATCCGGGCAACCATTGACCCCAGAGCCCACGCTAAGGGGAGCACTATTGGTTGGTGAAAGCGCAGGCAGCGATGGCACAGGAACCTGTGCGTATGGATCGCTAATGGGTGCTGCGACCGACCAGGTCCCGTCATTCTGGGTGTTAAATCCAGAGGCCGGCTGGCCAGGGGCGCCAGTAACCCCAAAACTGCTCCCATCAAAGTTCGGCCCGCCTTGACACAAATTGATGGCACTGTTTGAGGGTGCAGGACATCCACCCGGCTGGGAAATGGTAGGGCAGCCGGAATTCTGCGTGGCCGCAGCACAGGTTGTGTTATTGGAATTTACCTGAATGCTTCGAGAGGGGCCGCCGATGATGTTAACCTGCGCACTTCCGCTAACCTGAAAGGCATGCGGGCAGGTTGGATTCAGCACAATGATCGGCACGGGCGATTTGGCTTGAACCAGGCCACAAACCGCTTTGGCCCCCACATCCATCGTTTTGTTGCCGCTGAGCATGCCCAGGAAAAATACCTTCACCCGATCCGTAATATTCACCTGTAGGAACGGGGTAGGTGCAAGCCCGGCAGGCGGCGTAGTGACGCCGGAAACGCTGGCAGGGTAGCTCAACGCTACTTTGTTGGAAGGAGTTTGGGCGATAAGACCGGAACCATCATAACCGTTCAGCGCGGCATATTGGCAGGGAGCGACATTAGTAGTTCCTTTGCAGTCGCTGGTTTTACCTGTAATCCAGGAATAGCTGGCCGAACCTTCAGCCTGCGCGAGCATGTCCATCGCCCCGGCTGTGCAGGCGGCATCGGCGGCCGTCTGCGCAGCCTGGCGGTGGAACCAGAGATTGGCAATATCCACCGCACCGCCAATCGCGCCCAGCAGGAAAAGCCCGAGAGCCAGAACGACAAAAACCGAAGCCTGTCCGCTTTCGCTTGAGAATCTGCCTGGCTGCCGAGAACCATCCCCAAACAACGCCAATCCCGGCTCCGCACTTGTCACCCTGAGCGGCGGGAAAAGTCCCTGTCTTTCAATCATGATAAACTCCGCGAGGAATCTCCTCGGTACAGAAAAAAGCCCTGTAGGACTTTTTCCCTCGCAAGCTGGGGACCACCTTCGGCTCGTTGGAATGACCGGCGGCATGAGATTTCAAGCAAGCAGCTGAATCGCACTTTGTTCTTTCGCATTTCTCCTGCCGCAGGGGAGCAGTTTTCCTCCCGATGCGCCCCTGCGTCCCCTCAATAGGCGATGCGCCCCTCCGCCGCCGCGCGAACCGTGACGGTGGGCCACCCCAGGCCAAAAAACGGCTGGTAAGGATAACTCACCGTGACCCGAACCAGAGATGGAGCCGTACAAGCGCTCTCGGGGTAAGTCACGTTCACCGTCATGCCCGAAGTGCTGTGGAAAGAATACTCAGCATAGTTGGTGACCACGGTTTTGACGTTTGCCCCTGTCGAGTCGCCACAGCCAGGGCCGCTTCCGCTTGCATTCCCCGACCCGTGAACAACAGCATAGCGCACCCCCTCCTTCGCCGAATCCGCCAGCACGCTGTAGGTGTAGACCAGCATCACCACCTCGATCATCCCCAAGATGAAGAGTACGAGGAATACCACAGTGAAAATAAACTCGATCGAAGCCTGACCGTGGGCCTCCTTCCTGAAATGCGGCAAAGCAACCCGTTTTCTCTTTTGCGCCCGAATCATACGCCTAATTCATCACTCGCATGGAAGCCTGGCGGTGAAACGTGCAGGTCACGCCGCTGGTTGTCGAACAGATCGGAGAAGCCAGCAGCACAATATTGAAGGGCGTCCCCGGAATGAGCGGCGTGAACTGATAGGTGACATCCACCCGATTCAAAACAAAATTAGGAGCTTCAGGATCCGGAGCAGGCTCATAGGTCGGCGAACTATTGTATTGGGTGCAATTTGAAGTCTGGGACGATCCGCTGCCACTGACGCCGGAATATGAGGTACAGACCTGAACCTTGGCATTCCCACCGTTTGCCAGCGCGCCGGTCATATCATTCAACGTTAAATAACTCACCGAAGTCGTGGTAGTGGTCCCTCCGGGAGCGGGCAACGAAAGGTAGCCAGGTGTCGCAAACCCGAGAATCGAGTACTCCACGCCGCTGCGCGGCGCCGCCGCCAGGTTCACGGCGACAAAAAAGAAATAGCCGAAGTTGATGGCGTTCAGAATGAACATCAGCAGGAGCGGGACCATTATTGCAGTTTCAACCAGGCTCTGGCCCGACGCAGACTTCAGTTTCCTAACTCTTCCGATCCGCAGACGCATCAGATTTTCAAATCTCAAATTTCAGATCCCAGAAAGCTGCCGCTACCCAAAGAGCCACAGCGCACATCACACAAAATCTTCGCCGAACGAACGCAATTTACAGGGAGAGCCCAACACGGCCAAGCCGCAATCGCCTTCACATTTCAAATTTCAGATTCTCGCAAACAAGCCTCCCCAATCGAAGAGAACACCAACCGCATTCCCAAAATCCTTGGGGGGTAAAATATCCTCGGGACCGGTGGTGTAAAGAGCGCAAAGAAAAAGCCCCCATCCTCTCTCTGCCCCTTGCGGAGAATATCAAACGCTTGCTCCGCTCTATTGCACCCGATGGATGACAGCCGGCTCTTCAGCGAGCGCTGATTCCTCTTCCACCTCAACCTCCTCATCCACCCCTTCTTCCACACCCAACTGATTCAAAAGCCGGTGGAGATAGCACCGACTAATTTGCAATTCCTGTGCCGCCTTCAGCCTGTTTCCCCCATGAAGCTTCAAAGCCGCACGGATCAGCTCGCGCTTGAATGACCGCACCGCTTCATGGAAAGAGCCTCCCAGCAATTCCGAATTCACGGCCAATCGCCGGATTTCCGTCGGAAGGTCTTCCACTCCCAGCGCCTCGCCATCGCAAAGCACCAAGCTGCGCTCGATGACGTTCTGCAACTCGCGCACGTTGCCCGGCCAACTGTAACTCGCCAGAGCGTTCAGAAAACCTGGCGTCAGGCTGTGAACCCTTTTCTTGTGGGCCCTAGCAAACTCCTGCAGGAAATATTCGGCCAGCAGGGCAATATCGCCAGAACGCTCGCGTAGCGGCGGAAGATTAATCCTGACCACCGAGATCCTGAAATATAAGTCCTGCCGGAAGGTCCCTTCCTGCATCATCTTTTCGAGGTCCCGATGAGTGGCACAAATTAACCGCACGTCCACCGGAATCGTCTTGTTGGAGCCCAAGCGCTGCAAGCTCCGTTCCTGTAAAACGCGCAGTAATTTGGATTGCAAGGGAAGTGCCAAATCTCCGATTTCGTCCAAGAAGATGGTTCCGCCGTTAGCCTCCTCAAACCGGCCTCTGCGGCTTTGCTGCGCTCCAGTGAAAGCGCCTTTTTCGTGGCCGAAGAGTTCATCTTCAATCAGGCTGTCAGGCAAGGCGCAAGGCGAGAAGGCGACAAACGGCTCGTCGGCGCGCGAGCTGAGTTTATGGATGGCTCGCGCGACCAATTCCTTGCCGGTCCCACTTTCGCCATTGATCAGGACGTTCGTGGAAACGGCTGCCACCTTGCGGATCACTTCATAAATCCGTTGCATGGCCTTGCTGTTTCCAAGCAGGCCCTCAATATGGGTCGACGGGATGAGCCTCTTGGCGGCAGCAAGGTCACGGACCAATAGGACACGCCGATAGGCGCGATCGAGCGCGAACTTAAGCTCCAAAACGTCAAGCGGCTGGGGAAAGAAGTCCGTCGCTCCCAATCGGGCGATCTCAAGCGCTGTCGAGCGGCGGGTGTCCCAGCCGAAGGCGATTACGGGCGGGGCGCTGGCGCGGCTGGAAATGGCATGCAGCAGATCAGCCGGAGATCCTTTTCCAGGGGAACTGTTGGGATTCGCGTCCCAATTCAGCAAAATCACATCCGTCTCATCTTGCTCGAGCGCAGGCAGTACCTCGGCGAAATCGGCAATATGTGTTAGAACGTAGCCCTCACCCAGCACGCTCTTCAAGACGGTTGCGAATGCTTCATCACGATCAACCAGCAGAATTCTTTTCTGAATTAGCGACGATTCATCCACAGCGTACCCCCTCCTTCTTTTTTGGAGGAATTCAAAACCGACTGAGACTCTCTTGGAACATGGGAATCAATGCCTTAATACCATCGGGCAATTCGCGAAACTATGCAATGGCCCGGAAGTGCCATTAATAGTGCCATTAACTCAACCTATAAGAGTCTTGTGTTTACACAATCATTAACATGTATACATTCGTTGACATCGCTTTCGAACAAATTGGCAACAGACCTCAATTTTTGTTTTCATCTTTCCAAATCTGAAAATGCATGCAGCATTCCAAAGTCAGAATCGTACTGGGGCTGTACCCTCTGACCGGTACATGATCCGTCTCTTTCCATGGAGAGGGATCGGAAAGGTAAAAAGATTGTCCTTGCATTTACAACAGGGAACACACAGAGAAAGGAACTCCTTGGCTTCTGTGCTCTCTCTGGTGAAAACTCACCCATGTCGCTAGACAGACTGAGCAGAGTTAGTCAGGACGGCGGTAGATAACTAGCCTCACTTTTCTCCGACGTAAGGCCCGCCCTGTCCGCCGTTTCCTTTTTATGGAAATATTTTTCCACTTATGACCCTCAACAGTCTCACCTGTTAGTATCGACATCCGACCTTGATTCCATGAGCCTTATCAGCGGTTAATCAGGCAGGGATCCTATTTGGCTTCATCATCTTTCCGGGCAAGAGCCTCTCTGAAACTTGTATCGCCGATCGCCAACAAGGGGGGGTTCCGCAAGGCCGTGGGACCCACTTTGCGACCGTAAGAAGCTAAATATTTGGCACTCCAATTGCCACATTGTGACAGGTGTTCGCATAGGAGCGATCAACCAGATGTCATTGCACGAGGTGGAAACAGCGGTTTTGCAAGCGGGGAGCGCGCCTGAAGAGACGGCTCTTGCCGACTCGGAAGTAACGGCAACGCCCGTCGATGGCCGACCCGATGGTTTTGTTGCAAAGTTACGGCAACCACTGCAACTGCTTTTCTCATTCCCGGCAGCCATGCTCTCGGTCCTGGGACTGATCGTCTTTCTTATGGCCCGAAATGGATTTAATGATCCCGACATCTGGTGGCACATGCGCAATGCCGAGTATCTGCTCACCCACCTGCAATTTCCGCGCGTGGACATGTACTCCTTCACAGTAGCCGGCCATCCGTGGGTGAACCCAGAATGGCTGGGTGAGATTCCTTTTTATCTGGCATTTCGCGCCTGGGGGTTGGTGGGAGTCAAGCTGGTGACGCTGCTTGCAGCGGAGGTGGTCCTTTTTGGTCTTTTTTACCTTTGCTACAAAAGTTGCGACAATCTAAAAGCTTCGGTGGTGGCTGCCGGCTTGGCGGTCTTTCTGGCCGTGGTCAACTTTGGCCCGCGAACCATCCTCTTTGGCTATGGTTGCCTTCTGATCATGCTTCTCATTCTCGAGCGTTTCCGGGCGGAGGGCCGCGCCCGCCTATGGCTTCTGCCACCCCTGTTCTGCCTCTGGGTGAATACTCACGGCTCGTGGCTGATTGGCTTGGTGGTGTTTGGGATCGTCATCGCCTCAGGCCTGGTCGAGGGAGCGTGGGGAAGAGTTGAGGCAACGCGCTGGTCTCCAAGGCAGTTGCGCAACTTGCTCCTCGCCTTTGGCGGCTCCATCGCCGCCCTATTTGTGAACCCCTACGGTTCCAGGTTGGTTCTCTGGTCCATCGAATTCCCTTTTCGCATGAAGCTGGGCGTGGCACATGTTCAGGAGTTCATGTCGGTGAATTTTCACGACGCACGGGGCAAACTGGTTCTTTTGCTTCTGGTGGGACTGCTCATCGCGGCCCTCACAAGCGACTATCGGTGGAGTTTGAGGGAAGTGGGGCTCGTCCTGTTCGCCCTCTATAGCGGCCTCACCTACGAACGGTTCTTGTTCCTGGCAGCCATCCTGATCGCTCCGCTTATTGCAAAGTTTCTGGACTTCCTGCCACCCTATCAGCCGGAAATCGATAAGCCCCTGTTTAACGGAATCATTCTGGGTGGGGTTCTTGCGACCATCATCTTCTGGTTTCCCACCACGGCCCAGCTTCGGAAGTCGCTTGCGGCCGCATATCCGGTGGATGCCCTTCCTTATTTGCAGTCGCACAACATTTCCGGGCCGGTTTTCAATGATTATCTCTGGGGCGGATATCTCGAATGGAACCAGCGGGATCTGAAGACATTTGTGGACAGCCGCGTGGACGTGTTCGAAGATGCAGGCATCTTCAAAGATTACATCAACGCGCTGGATATGGTTGATCCGTTGCATGTGCTGGACAAATATCGGATTCGCTACGTTCTGTTCTCTGCAAATCAGCCGTTGACGTATTTACTCAGCAACAGCCCGGAATGGAAGGTGCTTTATAAGAGCCAGGTGAGCGTGCTGTTTGAGAGGAGCAACAAAAACAGTGATGAGTAACGAGTGAAACGATATCGCAGATTTTTTATGCGGCCCACTCAGCACTCGTCATTCTTCGTTCGTTTTCTGGGAGGGGGGAATTTAAATCACCATGATTCAACCGAGCGCCTTATTTTACGCCCGGGGTTTTGACCGATACTTGATGATATTGATTCCGACGGCGTTCCTTCTGTACGCCACGAGCCATCCGGTGAATCGCCTTCGCGTTGAGATGCCAACACAGTTTGTGGATGCGCCCGCCGGCGCCAGCAATGCGCGTTGGGGAACTGAGGCTGAGATCGCACAGGCTTACTGGAACGTGGCGGTCACGGTGATCCAGTGGCAGTACGGTTTTGGGTCTTCCCTGCCCGCTGAGCCGCCCGCGAACTTTCGCATCGATGAAACGCTCTTCGGAGCAGCGCCTGGATCGCGTGCGCGTTACTGGCGCAAGCTGCGACAGATTTGGTCCTCTCCGGCATGCTGGCGGGCGACGAGAGAATGGAACAGCGCCTGGGTCACGCGCCAGGCAACCAAAGTGCTTGATGCCCTACCCGAGTATGTGAAAAAGCTTGCGGAAGGAGCATGATGCGGCGCATCAAGGGTAAGGGAAGCTCATTGGCATGCCTCAGAAGAAGCGGACAATCGATCGGCTTTTGGTCCTGGTGGTTCCCGCTGGGCTTTTCATCTATGCCTCAACGCGGCCTCTGATGCGCCTTCAGGCGGATATGCCAAGAGAGTTTTTTCTAAAGTCGCACGACGAGCCAACGCGTCGAGTCGCTGCTGAGGATGTGGCCCGGGCTTATTGGGACTGCGCGGTCACGGTGATCCAGTGGAAATACTCATATGGTTCGGGCTTGCCGGAAAATCCGCCGGATGACTTCCAGCCAACCGGCGCAAACCTGGGGCTAATAGCCAATGACCCGGTGCTCCGGGCGATGTACTGGCAAAGACTGCGGAAAGTCTGGGCGCTGCCCAGCGTCTGGAAGCGCACGCAGGTCTGGAGCACAGCGTGGGCGGTTGACCCCATCAAGAATGCAGTTCGATGGATTGGAGATTACGTCAGTAACCTGATAAAAGCCGCATGAATGCCCATCATGCGAGGGGTTACGGATTCTAATGGCACCACGCCTGGCTCATGTTACGGAGGGAGAGCGCCGAAGGTCAAGGCAGGGAGATTGGGGATACGCGCAGGTCGCAATGAGCGAGTTCGATCAGTTTTCAGATAACTATCACGCCCTGCTGAACGCCAGCGTCAGCATCACGGGGGAGGCGGGCGAATATTTCGCAGCCTACAAAGCGAAATTTGTTGCCGCAAAGATCGTGCCCAAGCCGGACTGCCGCATTCTGGATTACGGTTGCGGAGTGGGCCTTGTCTCAGGTCAGCTTAAAAAATTTCTGCCGCAAGCTCGCATCGATGGCTACGATGTTTCGCAACTCAGCCTGGACCGAATCGATCCGGAGCTCAAGGCGCAAGGAACCTTTGCCTGCAACACGCGCGATTTGGGCGGCGCCTATGACGTCGTGGTGCTGGCGAATGTCCTCCATCACATCGAACCTCCTGACCGCCAAAGGACGATCTCCGAAGCCGCGGGATTGCTCAGACAAAACGGAAAGCTGGTGATATTCGAGCACAATCCGGCCAACCCCCTTACCCGCTGCGCGGTTGATCGCTGCCCTTTTGATGAGAACGCCATCCTGCTGCCTCCGCGCGAAACACGGGAGTACCTTGTGTGCAGCGGGCTTCGGCAGATCTTGTTGAATTACATTGTGTTTTTTCCTCGCGCGCTCAAATGGCTTCGCCCGCTTGAGGGGAGGCTTGGCTGGTGCCCTCTTGGAGCGCAATATGCCATGGTGGGGAGCGGAACTTAACGGAGGGTGGTCCTATGAGCCCAAAATCCGACGGAAGCTCGCGACATCCGGAATTTCCGGCGCGCGACGCTGCATCAGTGTTGCTCTCGGTCGTGGTCCCTTGCGCCAATGAGGAAGAAGTGCTGTTTGAAACTCATCGTCGGCTGACTGAGGTGCTTGAAAACATCGGGATGAGCTTCGAGATTGTCTATGTCGATGACGGAAGCTCCGATGCAACGCCCAACCTGCTGCGAGAATTGCAGCAGACGGATGACCGCGTGCGCGTGGTGCGACTCTCGCGGAATTTCGGCCATCAGGTGGCAATTACCGCTGGGATGGAGCATGCCGCAGGCGATGCGGTGGCGGTGATTGATGCCGATCTGCAGGACCCCCCGGAGGTGATTGCGGAGTTTGTCATCCATTGGCGGCAGGGGTACGACGTGGTCTACGGAGTTCGCACCGAACGGGAAGGCGAAACGGCATTCAAGTTGTGGACAGCCAAGCTCTTTTACCGGCTCATCGGGCGATTGTCGGAAACCCCAATCCCTCTGGATACAGGCGATTTCCGTCTGATGGACCGCAAAGTGGTGGAAGCCCTGCTCGCCATGCCGGAGCGTGATCGATTTATCCGTGGCATGGTGAGTTGGCTCGGCTTTTCCCAGAGGGCAGTCGCCTATCGCCGCGCCCCGCGCTTTGCGGGCAAAACGAAGTATCCGCTGTTCAAAATGGTCCGTTTTGCCACTGACGGCATTGTTTCATTCTCGACCGTGCCTTTGAGGCTGGCCACCTGGCTGGGTTTTACGGTTTCGGGTGTAGCCATTCTGGGAATTCTCTTTGCCTTGTATGCGCGCTTTTTCGCCAGGAACTGGGTACAAGGCTGGACCAGCATTGTCGCCGCCGTGCTCTTCCTCGGCGGAGTCCAGCTTATTTGCCTGGGCATTATCGGGGAATACGTCGGACGGATTTACGGAGAATCCAAGCGGCGCCCGCTCTATCTGGTGCGGGAGCGATTGGGCTTTCGCGCGCCCACCACAACCGCAGAACCTGCTCCAGACGCGCAGCCGGAGGAGGAACAAGCCCATGATGCAAAGACCCGCCACACGGAAATTTTGCGCTTCCCGCGCAAGCGAGCCTCTGAGAGCGGAAACGCCCGGGGTGGCGCTGCTGTTCGTGCTGAGTTGAGCCAAACAAAACTGAAGGTTCGATGAGCCAGCTTGTAGTCGAAAAACCTGCCGCAATTAACGCTCCCCGAAGCGATCGGGGGCAGGGACTCACAAGCGCCTTGCGCAAAGCGTTCTCGTTCCCGGTCATGCTTCATGCGTGGCTTGTTCTCATTATCGTGCGGCTGGCAGAGAAAAATCTGCCGGATGTAGACATCTGGTGGCACCTGCGCAACGCTCAGTATTTGTTCACCCACCATCGGCTCCCTAACTTCGATACGTATTCATTCACTGTTGCGGGCCATCCCTGGATAAACCCCGAGTGGCTGGCGGAAATTCCCTACTATCTGGCCTGGCGGGCGTTGGGACTTGAAGGAATCGAGATCCTGATGCTGGCCGTGCTCGAAGTCATTTTCCTCGGCGTTCTCTACCTGTGTTACATGCAAAGCAAGCATATCAAGGCTTCGATCCTCGCTTGCTGGTTGGCCGCATTCCTGGGAACCATCAACTTTGGCCCTCGAACCGCTCTCTTTGGCTACGCATGCTTGGTGATTCTTCTCGTTATCCTTGAGCGCTTCCGATCCAACAGGCAGGCGCCACTATGGCTGCTTCCACCCTTATTCTGCCTGTGGATTAATCTGCACGGATCGTGGTGCCTGGGCATGGCAGTGTTGGGTATCTTTGTTGCGTGCGGATTGCTGGAAGGCGAATGGGGAATGATCTCTACCAGCCGGTGGCCACGGCCGCAACTTCATCAATTGCTAGCGGCGTTCGCAGTCTCTTGCACCGCGTTGTTCGTGAATCCTTACGGCTACCACCTAGTGCTCTATCCACTCGATATGGTCTTTCGCCAGCGACTGAATGTGGCTTCCATTCAGGAATGGGCCTCGGTGGATTTCCATGGACCAAGAGGGATTGTAGTTCTGGTCATGATGGCGGGTCTCTTTTGTTCAGCGCTTCTCATGCGACATCGGTGGAGGTTGACCGATCTGGTTTTAGTCCTGGTTGCGCTTTACGGAGGCTTGTCTCACGAAAGATTACTGTTCTTTGCCGGCATCATAGTAGCACCCGTTATCGCCGAGTTGCTTGAAGTCGTGCCCTATTACCGCTCGGAAATTGATAAGCCCTGGCTCAACGCCGCCATCATCTGCGGCATTTTAGCATTTGTCGTGCTGCGTTTTCCGGGTCCAGCTCAACTTGAGCAGCAGGTTGCAGAGCAATATCCGGCAGAAGTTCTGTCTTATCTCCAATCCCATCCGCCTTCAGGAAACGTGCTGAATTTCTACGAGTGGGGCGGCTATCTCGGCTGGAAGGACCCGGGTTTGAAAGTCTTTATGGATAGCCGCGTGGACATTTTCGAGTATGCGGGCGTGTTCAAGGACTATCTCGACCTCATCGGGTTCAGAGACCCCATGCGCATCCTGGGCAAATACCGGATCCGTTACGTGCTCTTTCCTCGTGATGCGCCGCTTGTAATTCTGCTCAGAGCAAATTCCAAGTGGAAAGTCGATTTTGATGGTCGTCTCAGCGTGGTGATGGAAAGGGTAGGACCAATGCCGGCAGATCCTCCAACAGTTGCTTTAAAGGACGGGCGCCTTCGAACTTGTCAAGGTACATGAGATGAAGTTCATGAAATGGGCAGGCCGCAACGCGCACTGGATCGTGACCGCTCTCCTGGCTCTCGCTCTGCTTCCGGCCTTCTCCCTGGCCGAGTTGCCGCTTCGCATCAACTGGCCCAGATTTCTGTCCATGTACTGGATCCATCTCGCTGCGACTTCCGTTGCGTTCGCAACGTTCCTGTACCTTCTAGGCTTTCCGTTGAAGGATACGCTTTTACCGCTCTGGCGCCACTACTGGGGTCAGAAGCCGAGATTCGTCGTCCTGGCAGTATTTGCAATCGCGATGGTTTGGGAATTCGGCTGGGCGCCTGGAATAATTATCGTACTTGGAACCGTAATCTTTCTCGAATTCTTCGATCGGATCAGCGGCGACCCGCAGAAGCTATGGGAATCTGCGACCGGGGTTTTCATTCCGGCTGCGTACCTGTTTACGGGTCTTGTTCTGGTGTTTTGCTATAACGACCTCACCGCAAGCCTGAGATTCGTCGGTAGCTACGATGCGGCGTTTAACAGGCTTGATGCAGCTCTTTTTCACGGCTTCACGGTCTCGGCCCTCAGCCACGCTGCCGCGCGCTATTTTTCCTTGGGCTTCTTCAAGTTTCTGGAATTCATTTATTACGGGATGTTCAACCAGATCGGCGCAGCGCTGATTATTATCCCGCTTTGCCTGGGCAGGAAACGCGCGCTGGAATTTGCTGGCACCGTGCTGACAGCTTACTACCTGGCGCTAGTAATCTTTTTCGTTTGGCCGACTATTGGGCCATTTTCCATTTGCCCAACGCATTTTGCTGATTTTCCTCACTCTCTGGCTACGTATGGATTTCAAAAAGTCTTCGTCACCAAGGCACAGGGATTCTTGACGCACCAAATGCCTTTTCGAGTGGATACCGACTTCTACATTGCTTTTCCCTCGATGCATATTGCGCAGCCACTGATCGTGCTGTGGTTTCTGCGAAGGTGGAAGCGCATCACGCTCTTCCTCCTGGCTTATGATGTCATCCTGGTAGGAGCCATCCTTCTGCTGGAATGGCACTATTTCGTGGATCTGATTGGCGGCATTCTGATTGCAGCTTTAGCGATCGCCGTAGTGGAGCCGAAACGCCTCGAGGTAGAGCCGATGAACTCTGAACAACCCCTGTGCGTCGGAACCTATGCGGAGCCACTCTCTGTTTCACCGGTTTCGACAACCAAATGGAACAAATCTTAAGAGAGACAGGCACTAAAACCCGTTGGAAATTTAATGAACTCTCTCACAACAGACCAGATTGCACCTGAGGCGGTTGGCACTGAGACGAATCCAATTCAGGAACCCGGCGCGGTTACCATCCCGGAGAAATCGCTCTGTGAGTGGGGTATTGCGCTGGCCATTGGCATTCTGAGCTGTCTTTATCTTCTTGCTTTCCGACGAGTTAGCATTCTAAATCCCGACGAGGGAATCTCACTTGAGGCGGCCGAACGGATTCTTCATGGCCAGATCCCCTATCGGGACTTTTTCTCGCTGGTTACACCAGGTTCTTATTATTGGACTGCGCTGCTCTTCAAGGTGTTCGGCGACTCAATCCTGGTGGCACGCACAGCGCTAGTTATTTATGGAGGTCTCTTCTCGGTTCTCACCTACCTCCTTGCCCGCCGGGTATGCTCGCGGATAAACGCTGCGCTGGGGGCTGTCCTGCTGACCATCACCTGTCTGCCCTACTATTTTGTTTTTGAGCACAATCGAGACAGCACTTTGTGGGCCTTACTAGCCCTGTATTGCGCTGTGCGGTGGCTGGAGAAAGCAAAGAGCGGAAGGGAGAAGGCGGAAAGCAGAACGCGGAAGGCTGCAGCTCAGCGGGCTGATGGTTCTCACTGGGCACTCGTCATCCATCCCTTATCACTGTCCTCCCGCCTCTCGTCTCCGTTACTTTGGGCATTTAGCACGGGAAGCCTTGCCTCTTTGACCTGCCTCTTTGAGCAATCCAAGGGGGCAGGGCTAGTACTGGGGTTAGCGCTCGGATTCCTGCTCATCCATAGCGCGTCCCGGAAGCGGCCTTTGCAGAAAGATTTACCACAGACGGCACAAAGGACATGGAAAGAAACCTCAGTGCCCTCTGTGGTAAAAGCCAGCCTCCGTGGGGAATGGATTTATGCTGCTTTGGGCTTCGCGTGGCCATTCGTCGTAACACTTGTCTATTTCGCAATGAATCACAGCCTCAAGGCAATGCTTGCGGACTGGCTCTGGCCCTTGAAGCATTACAACAGTGTCAACCGCGTTTCTTACGGTTTTATGCACGTGCCTATTTCTGAGTTGGACAAACTACGATCCAGCTCTTTGATTTGGAAGCTTTTTGCCGTCTTTACCATGAGTCCTGGCTTCGTGATCTCAGTCTTGCCGGTTTTGGCGCTGGTGGTGTTAGGATACCGCCTTTACAAAGTGCGAGAGCAGCGAGCCTGGGATGAGGAAAGCGCTCATTACGTCGTCGTCTGCTCATGCACTGGCGGTCTGCTGCTGTCGGTGCTTGATGCGAGACCGAACTTCAGCCACCTGATGTATCTGGCCCCAATTTTCTATCTTGTGCTTTGCTGGATTTTCGAGGGCAAGGCTTTCGGTGGGACGATTTTGCCCGCAGTACGTCCAGCCATTACTGCATACTTGCTTCTTTCTTTCGCCGCCTTTGGCCTCGCTATGCTTATCCAGGCGGGCAATGCTCATCGTCAGCTAGTGAGCCGGCGCGGGACGCTGATGACAACCGATCCAGACACGGTGGTCCCCTATGTCCAGGCGCATGTACAGGCACGCACCAGAATCTTCGTCTATCCCTATCAGCCACTCTATTACTACTTCACGGACACAGCCAATCCGACTTCTTTTGATTTCCTCTATAGTGGATATAATACGCCTGACCAATTTCGGCAGGTAGCCCGCCAGTTGGACGCCGACAGCACTCCGGTGGTCTTATTGTGCCCTTCTTTCCTTCTAAATATTGGTCTTAATGCATTCCCCGGTACGCCCCTGAAAGTGGTTGCCCAGCGTGATTCGATGGTGGATTTCATATTCTCGCGCTATCATCCCTGCAAGGTTCTGCATTCAACCCAAGGACTCCGATATGTGTTCATGACGCGGAAGGGTTTAGCATGCCCCGGAGAGCCCGTTCAGGAGGTGCCGGGCCAGGCGCCAAGTGTCCACCCCGGAGAGCGCTAGAACACCAGGAGAAAACATCCGTGGCCTCTCTGCTCTCAGTGGTGAATAGGACGGATGTGCTGCCGAACCCATGCCTATGCCATCGACCATCACAGACGGCACGAATCTGAAACCCGAGACTGAAGCGGAAATCCACGGAATTGCCAACCCACGCGCTAACGCCAACGGCGGGGATAAGCCTAGAGCGGATAGAGTTCCGACCCATGCATGGAAGGAGTTGGCCGTTGCGCTGATCGTATTCACGGTCTCATGCCTCTACCTGCTTCTCTTCCGCCGTTATACCAGCATTGAGCCTGATGAAGGCATCATCCTTCAAGGCGCGCAGCGCATTCTGGAGGGCCAAGTCCTCTATCGGGACTTCTTTTCATTTCTCACTCCGGGCTCCTATTACTTTGTAGCCTTTCTCTTCAAGGTCTTTGGAAGCTCCATCCTTACGGCTCGGACAGCCATGGCGGTCTATAGCGGGCTTCTGCCAACCCTGACTTACCTTCTTGCGCGACGCGTCTCGATACGCAGAAGCGCTTTGATGGTTACCGGCCTCGTGGCGATCACAGGCGTGCCTTACCGGTTTTTGGTGCTTCATAACTGGGATAGCACGCTTCTGGCCTGCCTTACGCTTTATTGCGCCGTGCGATGGCTGGAGCAGGCGGAAGGCAGAAAGCAGCAAGCAGGAGGCAGCAAGCAGAAAACACCGACGTACGGGACTAGCGATTTTCGCTCATCACTCATCACTCATCTCTCATCACTTGCTCCTCGCCTCTCGCCTCTGGCCGCTCGTCTCTGGTCGTTGCCTTTCTGGGCATTTGCTACCGGAACCTTCGCGGCGTTTACCGTTCTTTTTGAACAATCAAAAGGAGCGGGATTGATTGCCGGGCTTATCGCAGGATTTTTAGCTATTGTTGTTGCCGAAGGACAACCTTCGCCGACACTCCGTGAAGCACAGGAAGACTCAGCGCCAAGGGCGCGGAGATCGCAGAGTTTCTTCTCCGCGACCTCGATGGTGAACGTCGCCCCCCGCGGCGAATGGATTAGCCTCGCGGCAGGCTTTCTCTGGCCCTTTCTTTTAACAATCACGTACTTCGCTGTGCACCACGCAGTCGGCCCTATGCTCACCGATTGGCTCTGGCCGCTGCGCCATTATTCAGGAGCAAATCATGTGCCCTTCGGCTATCAGAACTGGTCCGATCAAACACGGCAGGCCATCTTTGGCGGAACACGGATGGAGTGCCTGATCGCCATCTTGATCGTTACTCCCTGCTTTCTGATCCCCGTTCTACCTCTTGTGGCAGTGGGAATGCTGGTTTACTGGCTCACACCGTTTGGGCGTCGCAAGTTGCCCCCTGAGCGATGGCGATATGACGTGCTGGTCTCAAGCGCTATTTCAGGCTTGCTGCTTTCCGTCGTCGTCTCCCGGGCGGATATCCTTCATTTCGTCTACTTGGCACCTTTGTTCTATCTTCCTCTGGCCTGGATTTTCGATGGCCGGGATCTGAAATTGTGTGCTTCGGCAAGGCGCATTCTGACGCTCTCTATTCTTGCCTCTTTTACCATCCTCGGCGCGGCTTTGCTTTTCAGCGCGCGCGGCGGGCACGAGAGGCTGCAAAGCCGGCGGGGAGCTCTGGAGACTTCAAAGCCCGATTTGGTGATTCCGTATGTCCAGGCGCATGTGCCCCCTGGCTCGAAGATGCTGGTTTATCCCTATCTGCCGCTCTATTACTATCTCACCGCGACCTATAGTCCCACCCGTTATGACTATCTGCAACCTGGGATGCATACCCGCCAACAGGAAGAAGAAGCCATCCGCGAAATTGCGACCAACCGCACTCCCTTCGCGCTCTTTGAACCCGCTTTCAATGAAAAAATCCCGACCTCCTGGCCGAACACGAACATCAAGGATGTGTTATACGACCCTGTAGGCAATTACCTGCTTCAACACTATCATTCGTGCAAGGTGCTGCACTCCGCCGGGGGCTGGCGCTTTCTGTTTATGGTCCGCAAAGACCTCTCGTGTGCGAAATGAAAGGATATTTACCACAGAGAACACAGAGAAGGAACCTCTGTGGTGAATCAGGTGCAGATCAACTGTTACCAATTGTATTCAGATGGGTAGTTCGAACTGTTGCGGATTCGTTGTGTGAGGCCCCTGCTAGTTTTGCGGCAAAGCAAAGGCATCAAATCTTCAGCCCCCTTCCCGAACCACATGAAACACCCATCTCCTTTAGTTTCAATATGAAAATGCTTCGCTTGCCCCACCCAGCACGGTAGATTAGTAAACCTTAAGACCACGCCATGCCCTCCCCTGGACGGTCTCCCACTCCTCCAGACTTTGGCGGGCAAGTTGCAATATAGCGTAGCGTTCAAGTTGCTTCGCCAACCCTTTTCGCGGGCGGCTGGGGCGATGGAGAACATATTTCAAGACTGGATGTGGAGGATAAAAAATCATGACAGGTATTTTGAAGGAATCCCTGGTTCGCCTGCATCAGGATGAATCAGGTCAGGGGCTAGTTGAGTATGTATTGCTCATCGCTTTGGTGGCCTTTGCGGCAACGGCTGGCATGAGCAGCCTGGCAAGCTCAATCAACAGCGCTTTCAGCCAAGTTGGAACGATCCTAGGCAAGTACATTTCCTAGTTCCGGGCAAGCGTAGAAAGCTCGTCCTCTGTGACCTCTGTGTTCTCTGTGGTGAAGGAACCTTAACCACGGAGGGCACGGAGACACGGAGAAAAAGCTCAGTGCTCTCTGTGGTGAGAAGCCATCTGAGCATCGTTAAACATTTTTGAGGACATTTTGTGGATAAAGGATTGTTGATCGGAGCATTCCTCTGTGCCCTTTGCGGCGCCGTGACAGACATTCGGGAAAAAAGGATTCCCAACTGGCTGACTTACGGAGGCATTTTAACGGCGTTCATGCTGCGAGCTGCTCTGGCAGGTTGGAGCGGAGCGAAGGACGGCTTGGAGGGCGTCTTATTCTGCGGTGGAATCTTTTTCGTCTTTTTCTTTATTGGCGGTATGGGCGCCGGCGATGTGAAGCTGATGGCAGCGGTAGGTGGCTTCGCAGGTGCCAGTCATGCGGTGATGGTAGTCTTTGCCACGGCTGTGGCCGGCGGGGCTCTAGCGATTTTCTATGTGGTGGCTAAAGGGCGCGTCAGGCGCACAGCCATGAATATGGGAAAGCTTCTTCAGTTTCATCTGACTTCGGGCGCGCAGGAAAACCCCGAGCTCAGCCTGCAAAGTTCAGATGCCTTGCGTCTGCCCTACGGAGTTGCAATTGCCGCAGGGACTCTTTATTCATTTGGAACATTGTTGTTGCGGGGGTGACGTACGAATCCACGAAGAATATTGGTTGCCTTATTTCTGGCTTTCGTCTTTGCAGGCGGCGCCACTTATCTTCTTTATAGCCGCTTGCGGCACAACGCGGCGCGGCCACAATTGATAAAAGTTGTTGCGGCTGCCAAGGACTTGCCGGCGGGCGTAGCCCTGACTGCCGAAGATCTGAACCTGGTCGATTGGCCCGCCACCGTCCCTCTGCCGGGGTCATATTCCAAAGTTGAACAAGTAGTGGGCAGACCCCTCATCTATCCGCTCGGCGCGAAAGAACCGGTGCTTGAGCGTGACCTGGCCGTAGCCGGTTCGGGCATTGGACTTTCAGTGAAGATTCCGCCCGGCATGAGGGCGACTTCCGTAAGATCCAATGAGATTGTCGGCGTGGCGGGGTTCCTCTATCCCGGCTCGCATGTCGATGTGCTGGCGACTTTTAATGTGCCAGGGGGGCAGGGTCAGGGACCGGTGACACAGACGATTCTCCAGAATGTGGAAGTGCTTACCGCCGGAGAGAAGATCGAACCTGATCCTCAGGGCAAGCCGCAGACTGTGAATGTGGTGACACTCCTTCTGACTCCTGAGGACTCCGAAAAGCTGCTTCTTGCCAGCACGCAGGGAAGCATTCAATTTGTGATGCGCAACGGCGTGGATCAGCACAAGCTCAATACCGAACCTATCCGGCTGAGCGAACTGGTCACGGGTATTCAGCCCGCGCCTGCTCCGGCGCGCAGCGTTCATGCGGTTCATCACAAGCCGCGGCCGGCGCCGAAACCGGCGGATATTTACGTCCTCGAGATGATTCAAGGCGAAAAGCGAAGTGTTGTGAAATTCTAGCATGGGCGGAGAGTAAAGGGTGGTGGCCAAGGGAATGAGAAACTGGGGGATTCCGAAAATAGCAGGCATTGTCCTGAGTTTGGCGCTTGTGGCGGGAGGAGCCAGGGGCCGGGGGCAGGAAACGCCTGCACCCCCGGCTCCTGAGGCGCAGCCCCTCCATATTCTGGTGGGGAAATCCGTGGTGGTCAATATGTCAACGCGCCTGAAGCGCGTGCTGGTGAGCAATCCAGCGGTGATTGAGGCGCTCGCCACGACGCCCAGCCAGGTGGTGGTGGAGGCGAAGGCCGCGGGCACCAGCAGCCTGATCCTATGGGATGAAAGCGGCCAATCGCACATGCTGGACGTAACGGTGGATCTGAATCTTGAACCGCTGCGCTCCGCAATCCAAAGAGCCTATCCGGATTTGCAGGTTCAGGCACAGGCGGATGGAGGCCGCATCATCCTGAGTGGAATTGTCCCCGACTCACATATTACGGATGATCTGGTGAAGATGGCGGGGATTTATTCCACGCAGATTGTGAACTCTTTGACGGTAGAACCACCGCACCAGCGCCAGATTCTGCTGGAAGTGCGTATTGTCGAGGTGGACCGGGTCAAATTCGATCAGTTTGGTGTCAATTTCCTGAGCACCGGAGTCCTGAACACCCCGGGCACCGTGACAACGCAGCAGTTCACCCCCGCCGGAGGTCAGGGTGGCGGGCCCTTTACGCTTCAAGGGATTATCGGTGCGCACGCTACGGGCACTTCCACCACTTTCGGTCTTACGAATCTCTTAAACATCTTCTTTTTCCGGCCAGATATCAACCTGGGCGCTACGGTCCAGGCGCTTGAGCAAAGAAATGTCCTGCAAATCCTGGCCCAGCCCAACTTGATGGCTCTGGACGGTCAGAAGGCCAGCTTCCTTGCGGGCGGCGAGTTCCCGTTTCCGGTGGTTCAGGGCGGCATCAATATCGGGGCGGTCACCATCCAATTCCGTCCTTTTGGTGTGCGCCTAGACTTTACGGGATATATCGAGCCCAACAATATCATCCGTCTCCAAGTGGCGCCGGAAGTGAGTTCACTGGATTTTACCAATGCGGTGACCATATCCGGTTTCACGGTACCAGCCATCTCGACGCGGCGGGCGGAAACAGTGATCGAGCTCAAGGACGGGCAGGCATTCGGCATCGCCGGACTCCTGGACCAGAGGGTTACGGCACAGCTCAGCAAGATTCCAGGAATTGGCGACATTCCGGTTCTGGGCGAACTTTTTCGCTCGCATTCCTATAATCGCAGCCGCTCAGAGCTGATCGTGCTAGTTGAGCCTCACATCACAGACCCGGTGCGGACCGGAGCCATAGCTCCAGCCGCCCCGCCGCCGGCCATGCCTTTTCTGAAAGTTCCACCTTTTGATCAGAAACTGCCGGGCCGTAAGGATCTCGAAAAAATACCGGGACCCGCAACGAACAAGTAACCATGATCATGGATGCTCGCGAAACAGACCGTTCCGCACCCCGAGCCAAACCGCTCTCGAACGAAGCGCTTTCCCTGATCAGCATCTGTCTGGACTCGGAATCGATGGAACAACTCAGGCATTTCATCGAGTCACCCGGGCTGATCTCCTTGCAGGGTGAGTTGCAAAGTTATCTCACGGAACAGGATGATTCCCTGCTCGACTGGGTCAATGAATCAGCTCCGGATATTTGCCTGATCGATTTCGACAAGAATCGCCGGAGCGCGACGCTGACGGCGGAGCGCATTCATGAAAAGCTCCCCGGGACTTCCCTTTTTGCGCTCTCGGGAAATTCCCAGTCAAGCCTGATCATCGACGCCATGCGGTGCGGCTGCAATGAATACCTGGTGAAGCCCCTCAATCGCGACGAATTGCTGGAAGCCGTGGCGCGCGTCAGCGGACGGAAGAAAGAGAAGCGGGAGCAAACCGGTGGTCAATTGCTGGTTTTTCTCGGCGCGAAGGGAGGGGTGGGCGTGACAACCCTGGCCACGCACCTGGGAGGGTTGCTCGCCAAGTTCTATTCCCGCAAGACCGTGCTGGTAGATCTTCACCCGGATTTTGGCGATGCGGGACTCTATCTCGGCCTCACCCAGCAGCGCTATCACTTTTATGAACTGGCGGAAAGCACGGAACGGCTGGATGCTGACCTGCTTCAGAGCTTTTTGGGCCATCATCCGAGCGGTCTGGATTTACTGCATTCGCCGGACGGCCTGGAGCCGGGGCGCCAAGTGTCGCCAGAAGCTATCGCCCAGACCATCGACTTTCTTCGCCTGCGTTATGACTTCATCATTGTCGATTGTCCTCCCGGCTTGAGCGAGCAAAACGTCCAGATGCTGCGGCAATGCGACCAACTGTACCTGGTCACCGTGCCGGAAGTCTCGCCGCTGCGGAATGCGGCGCGGCTGCTGGATTATCTGAATCGCACCGAATTTCCTCAAGAAAAGGTCAAGGTGGTTCTGAACCGGTATTTGAAGAGAGCTGCCATTGGCGACGACCAGATTGAAAAGGCTTTAAGAAGGAATATCTCTTGGAAAATTCCCAACCAGTACGGGCACGTGGTGAAGGCGATTCATGGCGGCGATCCCACCTCACAGGTCTCAAGCTCCGATGTGGCGCGCAGCATGATGGGGTGGGCGGAATCGCTGGGGGGAAAGCCTGCGGCCGGTCACGAGACTAAAAAAGTCAATAAAGGAATACGTGGCTTGTGGGGCCGCTGACAGGCGGCGTGGCGAGCCAGGGAGAGATTATGGGGGAAATGAATCCAGCAGTCACATTGACGGAAGGCAACCTGTCGCGGGCAGGCGACGACCGGAAAAAGGCGGGGTTGGACTTCAAGACTTACCAGGAACTGAAGTCCTCTGTGCACCGAGACCTCCTCAGCCGCATCGACCTTGAAAAAGTGGCGCATCTTCGCGATAACCGCATCCGGCTTCAGGTGTTTTCGGTGATTCAGGACCTTGTTGGGAACCTGAGTGTCGCGCTGAGCGGAGCGGAGCGGGATCGGCTATCCCGCGAAGTGCTGGATGAAGTGTTCGGATTGGGCCCTCTCGAGCCTCTGCTCCAGGACCCCACCATCAACGACATCCTGGTGAATACTCATAAACATGTCTATGTGGAGCGGGCAGGAATCCTTGAAGAAACAAACGTGATGTTCAAGGATGACGCTCATCTGATGCACATCATTGAAAAGATCGTCTCCGGCGTCGGGCGGCGCGTGGACGAGTCGTCGCCCATGGTGGACGCCCGGCTGCTGGACGGCTCGCGGGTTAACGTCATCATTCCTCCCCTCGCGATTGATGGACCGATGGTTTCCATCCGCCGATTCGGCCATATCCCGTTGACAGCGGATGATCTCTTATCAAACTGCACTTTGACGCCTCCAATGCTGGAATTGCTGAAAGGGGCTATTAAGGCACGGCTCAGCATCGTGATTTCGGGTGGAACAGGCGCCGGCAAAACCACGTTTCTGAACGTTCTTTCGGGCTACATTTCCGATCGGGAAAGAATTGTCACGATTGAAGACTCGGCCGAATTACAGCTCAAGCAAAGACACGTGGTGCGCCTGGAGTGCCGTCCTGCAAACGTGGAAGGGAAAGGCGCCGTCAAGCAGAGACAACTGGTGATTAATTCTCTCCGCATGCGCCCTGACCGCATCATCGTGGGCGAAGTCCGCGGCGAGGAAGCGCTCGACATGCTCCAGGCGATGAATACAGGCCATGACGGTTCGCTGACCACCATCCATGCCAACAGCCCGCGTGATGCGATCTCACGAATCGAAACCATGGCGCTCATGGCCAACTTGAATCTCCCGGAGAGAGCGATTCGACAGCAGATCGCCTCCGCCATTTCAATTGTGGTTCAGGTTTCCCGCATGAGTGATGGCACGCGCCGCGTTACCCACCTGACCGAGATTACGGGGATGGACGAGGACGTCGTCAGCATGCAGGATATCTTTCTTTTTCAAAAGCGCGGGATCGCGGAGAACGGCCGAGTGATCGGAACGTTTATGGCGACAGGAATCCGTCCCAAATTTGCGGAAAAACTGAAAGCTTCCGGCATTCCGGTGCCGGCGAATCTCTTCGAGCATTCGATGGACGTGCGATAGAGGGCGCCTATGTCTCCTTTAGTTCTCTTCTTACTGCTACTACTGCTGTGCTTCGGTGTGCTGGTGTTTGCGCTGAAGCCTTCCAAGGCTGAGGAGGATATCGAGCGACACCTGAAGCATATCGGAGGTCTCTATACGGTAGACACCGAGGATGGCAGCATTCTGAAACAGGAGGCACTGAGCTCGATTCCCTGGCTGGACAACCTACTTCGGCAAATTCCAGGCGTCTTTCGGTTGAGGCTTTTTATTGCCCAATCCGGGCAGAACTGGAGTGTCGGCTCCCTTTTACTGGGCTCGTGCGTGGCGATGTTCTTCCTCGGCTGGGTGATTCAGTTCTGGATTCAGATCATGCCGCTTGTGGCGATCGTCGCAATCGCAGGCGGAGCCATGCCCTTTGTTTACCTTTGGATGAAAAGAGAAGCCCGCTTCAAGCGCTTCGACACCTTATTGCCCGAGACAGTTGACCTGATGTCGCGCGCACTCAGAGCGGGTCATACCGTGACTTCAGCCATTGAGATGGTTGCAGAGGAGATTTCGGAGCCAGTGGCTTCAGAATTCCGCATTGTTTTTGAACAACAGAATCTGGGATTGCCTATCCGCGAGGCCATTTTGAATCTGGTGGAACGCGTGCCGTTGGAAGACGTTCGGTTTCTGGCCGCCGCCATTCTGATACAGAAAGAAACGGGAGGCAACCTGGCGGAGGTGCTTGATAAAACGTCCGCCGTGATGAGGGAGCGAATCCGACTGCGCGGCCAATTGCGGATCTACACGGCGCAAGGTCGGCTGACAGGCTGGATTCTTTGCACATTGCCCTTTTTGGTGTTCCTTGTCATCAATCTGATTAATCACGATTACGAAAAAAAGCTGCTTTCAGACCCGCTGGGATTGCACCTAGTTTACGCGGGCCTGGGAATGATGACCATCGGAGTGCTGATCATCCGTAAAATCATCAACATTAAAGTGTAAAATCCATGGACCTTCTTATTGGCGTTACCGGCATTGGATTTCTTTTGGGCTTCTTCTTTCTGTTTTTCTGGTTGAGCCGCCCTTCGGCAGAAAGCGAACTGCTGGCGGAAGTGACGGAGCAGGCGCGCACGTTCCCATCCGAAGCCGTGAGGCCAACGTGGTGGACCGGTCTCAATGCTGATCGCTTTGCCAAGCCCTTTGGATGGTTTCGCAGCCTGTTTGGTGGTGAGCCGAACCCCGAACTGGTCCGGCGCTTGTCCCTGGCCGGTTACCGGAAACGGTCTCACGCTGATCTCTTTCTTGGGGTAAGGCTTCTCTTACCGGTTGTCGTTGGCCTGGCAGTTGCATTTTTAGTGAAAAGTAACGTCTTTTTCTGGTTCATTTTGGCAATCGTTGCAGCTTTCTTTCTGCCAGATGTCTGGGTGAATCAAGCCATTAAGAAGAGGCGCGAGCATATCAGGCTCAGCCTGCCTGACGCACTTGACCTTCTGGTTATTTGTATGGAGGCGGGCCTCGGCCTGGATCAGGCCATCGTCCATGTTGGCAAGGAATTGAGTGTCAGCCATCCGGAATTGAGTGAGGAGTTCCTCCAAATTAATCTCGAGCAGCGGGCTGGCAATCCGCGAATCGGCGCCTGGCGCAATATGGCAGACCGTGTGGATGTGGAAAATGTCCGTTCGTTCGTCAATATGTTGATTCAAACGGAAAGGTTTGGAACGCCGATCTCCAGGTCACTGGGAGCTTTTTCGGACGCTCTGCGCACGCAGAGGAGACAGCAGGCTGAAGAGATGGCGGCGAAGACAACCATCAAGCTGGTTCTCCCGTTGGTCTTCTTTATCTTTCCAAGCATTTTTATCGTAACGGTTGCGCCCGCGGTGATCACGCTGATAAAAAGTTTCTCGATGATCAAGTGACGAACGAAAGGCGGCTGGGCAATGAAGGACCGCCACGCTCTGCCAAGCGACTGAGAAGGACATTTCTGCCGCAGAAACCGATGAGTTCTATCGGGCATTGGTTCCGGTAGCGCTGGAGATACTCAGGTTACTGAAAGACAATGATGGAGTCTGTCATTCCGATCCAGAACGTAGTGAGGGGAGAAATCTCTCTGCAAATCACGAGCTCACGAGCCCCCTCCTCGCCCTCGGCTCTTCGGAATGACCGACTGCAAAGACGCTCGGCTCGATTCGAAAGCCAAACAACACGAGGCCTTAAGCGGCTTGTTGATCAAATTTTGTAAATTCTAAATCTGGAGGAAAAGTATGGATAACGTGATGCTAATCAGGGTCATTTCGGGAGCGCTCGCTGTGATGGTGCTGGTTATTCTGGTGTTCAGGATGAAAAAAAAGGCCCCTCGCTAGTTCAGGCGATCGGCTTCTCTTCTTCAGAGAATACGAACGCGACCACTTCCGGCGACTCGAATCATTGTGACATCAAGTGTGGAGGAGATTCGCGGAGCGGGCGGATCGCTCGGTAGCTTGTGAGGGCGCAAGGAAAAGATACGGTGCGAACGACGTTGGCGGCCAACTTTCGGCTGCCGCCCGTAGGCTTTCCAGCGCCAGGCGCAGCATCCCAAGCGAGAAAATCGTTATGCCTCAAAAACGCAGTGAGATGTTCGTGTACAACAAGACGAAAGAGACCTTCCTGGCATTCCGTGTCAAGGTAGCTGACTCTTTCCTGGCCCGTCTGATTGGCCTGCTCGGAAAGAGATCGTTGAATCCTGAGGCCGGATGCTGGATCGTGCCCGGGAACTCCATTCACACGATCGGCATGCTCTTCACGATTGATGTGGTTTTCATTGATAAGAGTTTCAAGGTGGTGGGCCTTCGGGAGCTGGTGCGCCCGTTCTCGATTACGCGACCCAATTTCCGCGCGGAAAGCGTCATTGAATTACCCGCTCACACGATCTTCCGAAGCCGAACAGAGGTTGGGGATCAACTAGTCATTGATCCCTATGACGGCAAATCGTCAGGACTTCAAATGAGTGGCGCGGCAAATTCGCGTCATACATCGTGAAGAAACTCATACAGTGGTTTGCCTCTTGCTCCCTGCGGGCGCGATCCTGCATCTGGGAATAAGGTCATTTCAGCCTCTCAAGGCTGCAAGCCATAACAAAAAAGGGAACAAGTCCGGACGCGGCAAAGGAGTCCTTTGTTACCCTTCCTTTTGTTCAGCCACGTCTCAGGCAGGAGGCAACTTGCGTTCCGCCTGTAAATCCAAGGCCGGCAGTTACTTAGGTGAGCACTGGGCATTCTCTCCCGCGCCCCGCTTCCCTTCCCGACCCTTCTCTCCTTTGCCTGTTCAATCTGCTTTCAATCAATTTTGCTCCTGCTGGAACTGGATCGCCCACTGGACTGCTGCCCATGAAATCAAAGGCTGCATTGCTTGCCATCTTCTTGGGTCAGATGTTAAGTTGTCTTAGAGTTGGCTGACCTGCAAAGGTTAAGATGGATGAGTTTTGCGGGAATACTCTGAGATAGATCACAAATTCCTGCATGGAGCTCCAGAAAATACACAACCCATGAAGCCACCGATTGGGGGCCCATAGCTCAGACGGTCAGAGCGGCGGACTCATAATCCGTTGGTCGCAGGTTCGAATCCTGCTGGGCCCACCAATGTTTTCAATGAGTTGAGGCGGGTTAACTGTCTTGCTGGTCGGTGCAGGTTGCGCGGGGGTTGCGGATTTCGGCCGACTTGTTACCGTATCCAGCCGATCGATCCAATCAATATTTCCTCCCGGAATCAGGTGCCCGTATATGTCGACGGTCACCTGGATAGAGCTGTGACCCAATTGTTCCTTAACATACGCCAAGCTGGCCCCCTGCTGGAGGAGAAGTGAGGCGAATGTGTGCCGAAGCGCATGGAAACTCACTCGCCGAATGCCGGCGCCTTCGATACAAGGCACGAAATCGCGGTTGTAAACGTTGTTTCCATCGAGCGGCCCCCCGGTCCGTGAAGGGAATACGAGCTGTGGAATCGCGGGCTGACACGGGTCGGTGAACTGACCACGCTCAATTGCTTCAATGGTTCTCTGATCGCGCAAGTCGAGGAGCGCTTGGCGGAGTTCTTTGCTGAGGTCCACCCGGCGCTCTTTTCGGTTCTTCGTCGTCGTGAATTCACGCCGGGTGTAATTTTGGCGGACGAGAATGAAGCGATTGTGATCGAGATCGCTCTCCCCGAATTGGATATCCTGCCATCGCAGCGCGAGCAATTCTCCGAGCCGCAAACCAGAACGGAGCGCGGTGAGAAAGAACGGATACCGTTCTGGCCGTAGCACCTTCGCCGTTCGCAAAAACCGCTGTGCTTCATCGGCTGTGAGAAATTCCGGGGGCTTTCGGCGGGCCGCGCGCAGCGCAATTCGCCCGAGGCGAACGGCAGGATTGATTGAGATGATCTCCTCCTCTACCGCGTAGTTCAGAATTGCCCGTATCGTAGCCAGGATATTCTTTAGAGAACCGTGCGCTAGTTTACCTGACCCGAGGAGCTCGGCAAAATATGTCTTCAGCGCCTCTCGCGTGATGCGATCAAGAGGCGCTGCCCCGAAGCGCGGCAGGAGGTTCAGCCTGAGCACTTGCTCGTATCTCATCGCAGTTGACTTTTTGCAATGAGGATTCACATGAACGCTTAGCCAATGCTGAGCATATTCCTTGAAAAGAGGAGTCTTTTGCTCTTGAAAAACCCTTGGATCCCCGTTCGCTAAGCGGGCTTCAATTTCGCGTCTCACTCTCTCCGCTGCTTCACGTGAACCTATTCTCTTCGCCTTTCTGTGGCCGTTGTGATTGATGAAAACGTACCACTGGCCTTTGTACTTTCTCACTTTAATGCCCATCGGCAACTCCTTTCATGACATCTTGAACAATCGCATCTATGTTAAGAGATTTCAGCGGCTTGACGCGGTAACGCTGAAGATACGCGTCAAAATCGGATTTTCGAACCAGGACCTTGCCGCAAACTTTGGCGGCCGGGAGCGGATCGACTGGAGAGTAAATCCAGGATCGCAGCGTTCTCTGCGAAACATCAGCGTACTGGCTGAGTTCCCGTAGGCCCAGCCATTCGCGGTGCGTTCGGTTTTCAAATTCTGCTACTCGCTCTCTCCGTTGCATGCTCATCCTCAATATCGTGCCTAAAATTCCCAGCACAATCACGAGATCTTAAATAGCGCCGATATCCGCCCTCTTGTGCACCACCATTTATCATCTGATGTCTGCTCCATCTCGATGCGCGTGATCGTCGCTGCGTCGCAATCATAAGGACCCAGCGCCCCGCGCCGCTGTTGTCAGGGGCGCTCAATAACCTGTCCGCAGCAACGGCACATGAAGGACTGCTCCCAAAGACGGTAGCGCTTCGGAACTGTCCAAACGTTGTGCCGGAAAGTGGCACAGAGAATGAATGCGACAATGCCGAGCCAGGCGTAGCCGAACCAGGCGAGCTGCTGGTTGAAGTTCCCTCCTGTCCGTAAGAACGTATCGACGTACCCGAGGATGAATTCAAGAACCAGCATCCCGACTACCCCGGAAAACAAGATTTTCCAGTACGACCATTTACGTGGCGGCGAGACTCTCTGGGACAGCCGGGTTTGAATCTGGCCCTTGGTTCTGACCTTCCCGAAACCCAGATCCGCGCCGCCGCCTCCGACGAGAAGCCCCCAACCGCTCGAGCTGGCATTCAAATCAGAGAGACCTTCGGCGTGTACCAGCGAGAGCTTCGTGAATTCCGTCGATCCGCATGTCGGGCATTTAACGTTCATAGGCTTACTCGGAAAAGTTCCAAACTGTTTGAGGTCCTTCTCCGCCACTGCATCTGACTGAGCAGATCAAAACCCCAGCAACGGCGCGATACGGTCAAGCACGTCTCGCAACGTGCTCACCGGGAGCCGGCCGGCAAGCGCAGCGCGCCGCATTCTCCAGTCCACACTCTTAAGGTGGTCTGCAAGTATCACCCCCCCGAAAGGCAGCCCCTCCGGCAACTCGACCTCGAAGGGATAACCCTTCACTTGGCTCGTGATGGGGCAGACCACCGCGAGCCCACTCCGGCGATTGTACTCAGCCGGCGAGAGAATCACCGCCGGCCGCCGGCCCGCCTGCTCGCGTCCGGCCTGCGGATCAAACGTTAACCACACCAGGTCCCCGGCGTCGGGCGTCCATCGGCGTCTCACCACAGCTCACTCCCTTTGGGTTTGCCCCAGTCGGTCTCTTCGTGCCGGTTCCGTGCGGTGATCCGGCCGACAAGTTGCCGGAGTTGGTACTTACGGCGCGACGGCTTAATGACCAGCCCACCGTCAATCGGAACTGTCATCGTGACGGGTTCGCCTTCGCGTAACTGCGCGTCTTGCGCTACCGCTTTGGGGATGCGTACGGCCAAGCTATTTCCCCACTTCGCTATCTGTGTCGTTGCCATGTTCTTTTGCCTCCCTCGTGGTATATACTTCGACTATACGCTGAACAAGTACCCGGGGCAAGCTGTTTTTCTGCGGCGCTTTGGTCGACTTCCCGGCAATATGGTTCCTCTCGCGGCTACCACAGACCTGGAATGAGCCGATGGCGGACCGATCTCAGGTATTCAGGATAGGAGGCGAGGTTTTCAGTTAGAAAGCCGTCCTCTCGCTGCAGCCGCCATAAAATCACGGCCGCATAACAGACCGCCGGAATGAGCGCGGCGAGCGAACCAAGCGCCATCGCCGTTGCCGGCATCATAACGATCATCGCCAGGTAGCCTGGATGCCGGATGAAGCGATACGGGCCGCGTGTGATGAGCTCGTGACCACGCTCGGCCTGAATCCGAATTGCGGTGGAAAAGAACGGATTCACGGCCATCGCCCAAACCTGAAGCGCTGCCGCGAGGATCAGCACGGGCAAAGCCAAGATTTGGGTCGATCTGCTCAAAGCGGTCCAGTGAAAGCGGCCATCATCAAGAGCCGCTACGATTACGGTCACGAGGAAAAGCGCCGTCGCTCCCCTGCGCGAATTAGGATAGGCTTCCTCCGGGCCTGGCCTCCGCCGTTCTTCGTCCAGAGAGGCATGGGTCAAGACGGCAGTTACCAAGCTCGCGCCCGTAAAGATCAATAGATACGCTGTCAGTGGGGCGTTCACCCGTCCGGCACACAGCGTGAGCATCGTGGCCAGAACGAAACTGGATGCGCCCCACCGCGCTAACGGAATCGCCCGAGTCACGGCGTCACCCCCAATCCGAGCTGTTGAGCCTGTTCCTGCCGATGCGCGGGTGCGCCCTGTTGCTGCTCGTTGGCCATTCCCAACTTTGCCATGAACTCCTGGACCGTCTGACGGGCGTACTGCTCGCCGTTCTCGTGAGAGTTCGGCGGATACGCCTGGATCGCCTGAACGACCGCCTCAGGATTGTCTCCCCGGCTGAGTGCGACTTTCGCGTAGGCCCGGGTGACGGTGCGGCGGGCGTAATACTGCGGCCGCGGCTTGTCGTAGCGGTAATCTTCAAGCCGCTGGATCAGCACCGAGATTGACTCTCCGCTCCTGATCCGGTCCTGCGCCCATCGCCAATCGTGATCGGAAGGCGTTCGCTTGGCCGCCACCTGAGGCCGGTTCGAATGAGCCGCCGCCTGAGCGTGCTCGGGCATCTGAGCCTGGCGCTCGCCCAGCTTGAAATCGGCGAGCCGATAAGTAGCGGTTGAGAGCTCGCGCGCTTCCACGCGGTAATCCTGCTGATACTTCTTATTGTAAAAGCCTGGAAGCCTCAAGACGCGGGTTGAATCTGTGGCCGCAGGATCGCCGCCAAAGGCTTCGACCATCCGGCGCTGCAACGACTCCGCTTGAGTCTGGCTCATCCCCTCAACCTTCCAGATCACCTGGTACTTGCCGGGTGAGGTGGAAAGCACGTAGTTCGGCTGCGGGATTTCCTTGCTTGCTTGAATTGCGGCAAGCGACCTTTCGCCATCCTTGTCGAGATCAAGATAGACGTGCCGGATGGCTGCCACGTCAGCCTTCGTCCGGTTGCGCGTGTCTTCCCGCAAGGCGTTGTATGAGATATAGATATTGGCGCCGCGGGCGTTTTCGCCTCTCAGCCATGCCTGCCAGCGGTCGGTGGCAAGCATCTCGGCCGTTATCACCCGCTGGGTCTTGGTGTCAGCCTCCCGGTTAAGCACCAGCACCGCGATCCGGTCCGTCGGCTGGAAATTCCGGCGGATGTATTCTTCGGTTGTCAAAGCATGATCGCCTTCGGGATTCTGTTGCTGTGCGGGCATGGAATGGTCACCTCCCTTCAACTTCGCGGCTGTAAAGCTGGCTGAACTCGTACCGGTCCCCCTCAGGGTCGTATCCCTGGATTTCGAGGATTTCGGAAATGAACCGGCATCCTGGCCGGCGCTCAAGCTGCACGATCAGATGAAGCGAATCGGCGATGTTGGTCTTGATCGCCTTGTAGGGCAGCTCGATGCCGCTCTCGAGGACGCAGCTCGTGAACCGGGAGAGGCCTTGGGCAGCCGAGGTGGCATGAACGGTTGAGAGCGTCCCGGAGTGGCCGGTGTTGAGCAATTGGAGCAGGTCGAACGCTTCGCCTCCCCGAATCTCGCCCAGGATGATCCGGTCCGGCCGGTGGCGGAGCGTGGCACGGAGTAATTCTCGGATGGTGACGGCGGGCACGCCATTCTGCTCGCGCCGGGCTTCAAAGCGCACCAAGTTGTCCTTGTGAAGCTGAATCTCTGCCGTGTCTTCGATCACGACCAGGCGCTCGTCATTCGGAATAAAGCCGGCCAGGATATTGAGCAGTGTGGTCTTGCCGGTTCCCGTACCACCACTGATGAGGATGTTCTTCCGGCTGAGGACTGCCTGCTTCAGGTAGTCGGCTAAACTTCGAGGCAGCGTGCCGATCTCGATCAGGTCCTCCATCGTGAAATGCCGGGCGTTGAACTTGCGGATGGT
>Ga0070734_10000935_pt1 | contig 49084 bp, 46 predicted proteins | sample Coa_R1_8_FD_66444 | JGI IMG/M metagenome (GOLD analysis project Ga0070734, IMG submission 66444) | Surface soil microbial communities from Centralia Pennsylvania, which are recovering from an underground coalmine fire - Coalmine... | ecosystem: Environmental > Terrestrial > Soil > Unclassified ...
ACGGTGGCTCGCCTCGATCATCTAATCGCCAACGCCCCTAGCGAAGTGGAGAAGGCCAAGGCGACACGAGCACTATCCCATCTCTTCAAGTTGCTGCAAAGTCAGCACGTTTCGAAGGGACGTGCGTTATGAAGTTGCATCATCTGCGTGTGACTAACTTCGCCGGTGTACGGGAAGCCGACGTCGATTTCGGCAGAGGTCTGAACGTCCTGTACGGTCCGAACGATCTCGGTAAATCCACATTAGTCGACGCGATTCGCTTGGTTTTATTGCTGCCTTATACCTCGACATCTATCGAGCAATATATCGCCTGGACTGGCGGGCGCGAACCCGTGGTGGAGCTGACGTTTGAGACCGAAAAACATCGCATATGGCGCGTACGCAAGGAATTTGGCAAGGGCGGTTCCGCGCTCCTGCAAGAGTCCAAGAACGGCCAAGATTTCGATGATGTCGAGCGCGCCAGAAAGGTCGATGGCAGGCTGCGTGAGATCTTGCGTTGGGGAGTTCCTGAGCCCGGGGGCACCGGAGGTGGCAAAGGTCTCCCCACCAGTTTTCTGGCTACGGCAATGTTGTCGACACAATCTGATGTTGCCGCCATACTTGGCGAGAGCTTGCAGAAGGATCTGACGGGCAGCGGGAGAGAGTGGATTGCGGCAGCTCTCCAGGCGGTCGCACAAGACCCCTTGTTCGTTTCCTTATTAAGGGACGTCCAAGCAAGACGGGATGAGGCGTACACGGACAAGGGATCTAAGAAGACTGCCAAGGGCAGCGCATTCAAAGTCGCAGCTGATCGTGTGAGGGATACCAGAGTGGAGAAGGACCGGCTCCAGAGAGTAGTGGACGACTCCGAAGGGGCCGAAGCTCTCCTCAGGGAACTTTTCCAGAACCGGGACGAGAGGCGCGAAGCTCTTACTATCGCGAGGGAACAAGTCAGCATTATAGAGAAGCTAGCCGCCCAGGCGGCAGACCGTTCCGCCGCCGCCGAACTGGTTCGTTGTGCCGAGCAAGAGGTCGAACGCATTCTCTCTCTGGCGCGCGAGATCCAGGAAGGAGAGGCGAAAGCCCAGTTTCTGCTATCCCAGGTGGAAGGGGCAAAGGGCGGGGTTGCGACCGCGCAGCAGACCCAGTCCGAAGCCGAATTCGCTCACAAAGCGGCAGAAGAGTCGGCGCGCGAAAAAGCCGATCCCAACATTAATGAAACTGTGATTCGCCAGGAATTAGAACTGAAGGTAGCGGCTGCAGATCGTTCAGCGGGTGCCGCCCAACAGAGTCTCGATGGTGCTCGTATCGCACAGCAATTGGTCAATGCTGCGGCCGAGGCCGAGCGAAAATTCCGTGAGCAGGAAGAAGCGGCGGCTATCGCGCGAAGAACCTCGGACGAAAACTCAACACAAGAAAGAGCGGCCAACTCCGAGCTGCTTCGTTGTGACTCGCTCGAACGGGCTCTTGACTTGCGACTTGCGGACAAGAGGGTTGCCGATGCCAAAGCTGCCGTGCAGAAAAAGGCAAAGCTTCAAGAAAGTCTCGATGCGGTTCTCGCAGAGCGCACAAAGCTAACCGACAAGCGCTCCAGGATGAAACTACCTACGGTAACAGCCGTTGCGCCCATGCGCCGTCTGGCGCATGAACTAGCCGCTGCCCGCGGAGCGCTGAGCGTTGGCTTCGTCGTGGCCATCGAGCCTGTAAAACCCTTAGATTTGCGGATCCAGCGGGACGGCACATTGCTGGAGCCCACACCGGCCCGGCAAACTCTGGAACTCGAAGCCGACACGGCACTCGAGATCGGAATCCCCGAAGTGGCCACATTTCGGATCCGAGGCGGACGCAAAGACGCGCGGGAGCGAGTCCATGCGCTTGAGCAGCAATGGGCCCAAGAGGTGGTGCCACATCTTGCAGCGGCTGCCGTTACAGACCTTGATGATCTCGATTCCAAAATCAACGAGAGCGTAAAGTTGGATGGGCAAATCAAGGAAAAGAACACAGAATCTCAGACGCTCGAAATGCAACTCGCCTCCTTGGCCGAAGCGGCGAGCGAGCTACAAGGTGCTATGCAGCACGCGGCCGCCTGTCGCACTTTACTCCGCGATGTACCCGTCGAGCCTCTGTTTGCCGATCTCGAACTCCTGGGTTCAGATCCGGTACAGACTTTGCGCTCCCGGCGAGACGAGTTATCGAAGAGGATGGAGAGTGCTAGAGCGCGGGCTACTGAAAGCGCGAAAGCCTACACGCTCGCTGAGGATCGAGCCACCAACCTTCGAGCACTCTGGGAAGCAGCTACTTCAAAATGCGATGAGGTTTTAGCGGCCTTTCCAGACGGAGTGGAAGAAGCATTGTTGGCTTTCGAGCAGAAGCTTTCCCAGGCGAAGTCGGAAAAACAAAATGCCGTCGCTGATCTAGAGGCGTTGGACCAGACAATCGCTTCCCGAAAGCGCATTATCCACGAGGCCGTTAGCAGCACTCGCACTCAACTAGAGATTGCCAACCGCGGTGTGGAAACAGCACAGCAGAATCTGACAACAGCGATTACTAACCATGCGAGACATACTGGCCAGCTTGCCGAATTGCAAAAGCGGCGCGATGCAGAAGACTTATCTGCGGCCGAATTGCGACTGGAAGGGGCGACCTCTCACTACGCAGGCTTACCAATACCTGAACGCAACGCGACTCAAGATGAAGTGGATGCGGAGAGGACCCGTGAAAAGGAGGCGCAGTTCGATTATGAGGCCAACGAGGCCGAGATCCAGAGAGCGCGAGGTCGGTTGGAGCAGGTGGGTGGAGCGGTGGCTAGGGAGCGGCTCCGCGATGCGAGCGAAGCCTTTGAACTCGCGGAACGTCAAGAGAGGGAAATTGAAGCTGACTACGAGGCATGGAAACTGCTGCTGGAGCAAATGAAGGCGGCTGATGCAGCGCAGGCAAGCAATCTCGGCCAAGCACTGGCGCCGACCGTTGGGGGCCTGTTTCAGACTCTCACGCAACGACGCTACCAGTCCATACAGTTGGGAGCTCAGCTGAACACGGAAGGTGTTCTGGTGCATGGCGCACCGCACCCACCCTCCTTGCTGTCAGTTGGGACGAGGGAACAGCTGTCGACCCTCTATCGCCTCGCTCTGGCAGAGTACTTGCAAACCACGGTAGTGTTCGATGATCAACTTGTGCAGAGTGATGGCAATCGCATGGACTGGTTTCGGGGACTGCTAGCCGAAAAAGCCCGTATGTTTCAAATGATTGTCCTGACTTGCCGGCCTTCCGATTATCTCGGTACGGCAAAACCAGTATCGGATGGGACCAACGCCCACATGGATCAGGCTGACGGCTTCATCCGTGCCATTGATCTCGAGCGTGTGGTCCAGCGACATTAAGAAACCAAAGAAAGGCGGTTCATCCATGTTGGCGCGGGGGCTCGAAATTTCGACTTAACAAATACCTGTCTTCGTCGACCGTGACGATCCGGTCGACAGGACGAGCCGGTATCGGCGACGTACCTCTTCGCGAATCGTAACAGTGCAGCGGCGATTGCAGGGTTAGAGGCTGCGTGATTTCCATAGAAGTGAAGCGGGCTCCACGCTCATGTCGCTTGTCACCTCAGGATTCATGCGGATGCCGTTGAGGGCACCCTCCGCCAAATGGGCTGTAGGTCGAGCAGAAACTAACCGCCAGTCCTTCAGAGTTCTTAAGGAGTTTCCCATGTTCCTGGAAACGCTCAGGCTGAATAACTTCCGCTCGTTCGAGGACGAGCGTATCTGCTTTTCAAAAGATCTAACGATACTTGGCGGTGAGAACAACGGAGGTAAAAGCAATGCCATCGACGCTCTTCGGCTTGTAACTATGCCCCTTAGTGGACGCCGCGAAATATATTGTGAACCTACCGATATTCGCTTAGGAAGCTCAGAACCGCGATTCGAACTCGACGCGACCTTTGCCGACCTCAGTGTTCCCCAACAAGGTAGATTAATCTCGGCCGTTACGGACCACACGCTGCAAAAGGCGGTATTCGGTCTCAGCTACGATGAGAGCAATAAGCGGCCTCCTATCCGACCCACGACTTGGGCTGGGCATCTGAAATCACCTCCCGAACCTGGCTGTCAGGAGTCGATTCGCCATGTGTATCTGCCTACGCTGCGCGACGCTAAACGTGCCTTGGGCTCCGGCAACCCGAGTCGTATCTATGCACTGTTACGGCACTTTCTGGGGGAGGACGATCCCAAGGATTTAGCAAACCGCCTCAAGCGCGATGCCAACGAGAAGATTCTTAAGAACATCGGAGTAGTCGTGGACGTTGGCCTCACAGCCCTAACAGCCGGCGTTCGTCGTCAAGCCGCCTCCCTTGGCTTCAGCACGGATGAAGCGCTAATCGACATTGCACGCGATCTGCGCTTTAAGCTAGGTGACCACGGAATCGAACCAGAGGATTTGCGTTACACCGGTCACGGGTATGCGAACCTGTTGTACATAGCGACCATCGCCGTTGAACTGGAAAAGGTCACCAACACAGACTTAACACTTTTCTTGGTGGAAGAGCCCGAAGCCCATCTCCACCCCCAGCTCCAGGCAGCAGTGTTGTGCTTTCTTGAAGAGCAGGCTGAGAAATCAAGGTCGGACCGCGCTGGCTATCAAGGCCCGGCGGGACAGTTGCAGGTGATCGTTGCGACGCATTCACCAAATCTTTCCGCCTGGGTATCAAGCAGCAACCTTGTATTCTTTCGGTCAGTTCACGCATCCGCACAAAGCACTGATCCGATCAATCCCCCGAGCGAAGCGGAAATACTGGTTGTCGCCTCGGCTATTGCCGAAGCCAATAGCGAAAGCCCGATGATCACAACGACAGAAATCATATCAGCCCAACTTCGTCCAGAGATTGAGGCACCGCCCGCAGAGGACGAACTCCCGGGACACGATCGCGTTCAGACTGCGGCAGAGACGCTTTCTTTGCCGCTTGCGCCGCGCCGCTCGACGCGGTGCATCCCGCTTAAGTCATTGGCATTGTCCGACCTTGAGCGCCGGAAGGTCGATTGATATCTCGACGTCACCAAGTCAGCACTCCTGTTCGGCGGACGAGTCCTACTCGTGGAGGGGATAGCAGAAGCCCTGCTCATCCCTGTAATTGCAAAGAAGTATGTTCTAAAAGGAGATCAGGAAAAATTTCGCATCTTTCGCAGTGCAGTCTTCGTACCCATCGACGGTGTCGATTTCGAATGTTACTTACGACTGCTGCTCACTCCCTATAACGGCGTTCGTATCGCTGACCGCGTCGTCGTCATCACCAATGGTGACCGAACGAACCAGGCGTCGGGCATAGTCACACCAGGCGAACTCAGGAAATCAGCTTACGAAAAGGTGGCGGCAACCCTTGCCGCTTCTCAGATATTTCACGCCATCACCAACACCTACTCGCTCGAAAGCGAGTTAGTCAACTCAGGAAACGGGGCCTTGTTGAGGGAAGTTTACCTGAAGCTGCATCCGAAGTCCGGCGCGAAGTGGGATGCAGCCGTTGCGCTCACTGGAGATGCGCGAGCCGCAGACGTTCAAGGTCTATTCAAAGACACACCAAAGGGGGACTTTGCTCAACTCCTCGCGGAAGCCATTCGCAACGCGGCCACTTTTAGTGTGCCGGGATATCTTCGCACGGCTATTGAGGCATTGGTGCAATGAGCCGAAAGCCGTTCAAAGCAACCGAAGAACAGAAGAATGTAATCGCGCATTCAAGCTGCGCATTCATATCCGCCTGTCCTGGTGCAGGTAAGACGCAGGTGCTTGTAGAGCGCGCACGCTATGAGTTGAAAGAAATGTCGACCGGCAAGGGCCTGGCCTTCCTATCGTTCACCAACGCCGCGATTTTCGAGCTAAAGAGTAGACTGCAATCAGAGGCTCTTCTATTGAATCCAGCGTTCCCGCACTACGTGGGAACATTCGACAGCTTTATCTGGCAGTTTTTCATCGCGTCTCTCGGCATCCCGGGGCAGATGAAAGCTCCGCGGCTAATCCCCGACATGGATGACCGTGTCATTGTTCCTTATGACAAAGCCCAACAACTCACTCTTTCATGTTTTGATCGCGTTACCGGGAAGATGATTCCCGAGAAAGCCAAGCTGGCCGGCTTCGATGCGGCATCCAAGCCCGCATTGACCTCAAAGTACGAAGCGAGCGCGAGGCAGTGTCGCGAACGCTTCTTGGCAAGAGGAGAAGTCGGTTTTAGTGATGTTCGAGCAATCGTCAAAGACCACCTCACCAATTTACCATTATCGGCAAAGTTGTCCGCTGCTCTGGCCGCTCGTTTTCGTGAGATCGTCGTCGACGAAGCTCAGGACTGTAGTCCAGCCGACATTGAAATCATCAATTGGCTACGCGCTGCGGGTATCGTTACGAAGATAATCTGCGATCCGCATCAGTCAATTTATGAATTCAGAGGCGGCGTTACAGATCAACTCTTCGAACTTCGCAATTCGTTCCATCAAAGCCAGCGGCTTGAAATGAAAGGGAATTTCCGCTCCAATCCAAATGTTTGCAAAGCGATTGCGGCCTTTCGCGCTCCCGGAGAGCAGGACCCAACAGACGAGCCTGTGGGGCCAGCAGCGAACGATATGACGCCGATTCAAGTTTTGCACTACTCCGGCAATTCAATTCCTATCTCGATTGGGCAGACATTCAAGAGGCTTGTACAAGACAACAATCTGTCTCCTACGGACTGCCCAGTAATTTCATCAACGAAAGACGCCGCGTGTAAGGCCATCGGGCAGGCCGTAGCCGCGACCACCCAAGACCGCACCTTGCGGCTAGCCTTAGCCGTTACAAGCTTTCATGCAGGACTAGAAGTCAATGTGCGAAAACAGGCAATGGAAAGTTTGCACGGCATTGTGCTAGAGCTTGGCGGAAAGATGAAAGAAAAGACCTACCATCAGTATATCGTCGCGGAAAATTTGAAGCCCGAAGACTGGCGACCAACAGTTCTGGACCTACTCCAAAAGCTCGCTCTTGATCCAGCGCGCGACGCTGACGCTGACGCTTGGCTAGCTCGCGCACGAGTGGACATGGCACCCTATTTGGGTGACTCTGGTGGGTCGATCGCGCAAAAGCTGAGAAAACACCAGTCCTTGGGAGAAATCCTGACTTGCAATCCGATGCCCAGCTTGAGGGCACGAACGATTCATTCCGTAAAGGGCTTGGAATTTCCAGGCGTGTGTGTAGTGTTGAGTACGACAACCTGCAAGGACATCATCGACTATCTCACGATCGGAAAGCCTGCAAAAAGCGCCGAGGGCGCTCGAAAGCTATACGTTGCAGTCTCACGAGCAGAACGCCTGCTTGTCATCGCCGCCCCAAAAAGCCAGGGATCGCGATTGGTTGCACACATCAAGAAGACGGGTGCTGAAGTAACTGAGATTATCTTGACGTAGCCGTGGTCTTTCGAGCTAACCAACGCGTTCCGGCTCGGTCTAGTTTTGCGACACATTTTGTGGGTGCGGCAGCGCGATCTAACAGGCAGAATGTGGCTCTTTCAAGGCTGAGGTGGGAGTTCGACGCTTCCATGCTCCAGTGTTTGCCGCCTTGTTTTTGCCTTAACCCCGACATTGGCTGGAAGCAGTTTCGTCGTTTCGTCCCGACTGGCCTTCGTCGTACAGCTTGCCGCCAATTGAAACCAAGTTGGCATTCACTCCGTGCTCCCTGGCCATTTGGGCCACCGAGGCATCTTTCGCCAACCCTATGCCGACAGACGTGGGACAAAGCTTTGCCGTTCAGTCCTGCGCTACGCGTGGTGGGGTTCGCGAGAAGGGCACGCCCCAATTAAAGGTATTCCGACTGGTAACAACTCTCAAATTCCAACCATATACCAGCATGAAGGATTGCCGATTGGGAGTTCGCTGACGAGACGAACCTCGGGTACATGTGCATTGACGTCCTGCAAGCCTGCGATTCAAGGATTGCAGTCGATCACAAATCCAAGAAAATGCAGTAATATGCAAGCTCAGGTGAGCCCGAGGTGAACAGAGATACCAGATGTTGAGTGATTCTGCTCAGTTTATTGCCTCTCTTCAACGCGAGGGCACCAGTATTGATCTAAAAACCGTCGATCTATGCTTTCTGGTTGCGTTATATACACGTGCTCGCGATAAGGCCCTTACATGTTTCGACGAAGAATTGCTTATTGATGTTTTTGAGCAGATTTCCGAACTGGTCGAACCCGGAACCGAGAATGTACGGAAGCGTTCAACCCATTCCATTCAGCGGTTTCGCGAGCAGCGATTGCTTTCCCGTGTTGACGGTGCGGGAGTGGTTCGGGCTGGTGAATACACTCTCACCAGTCTCGCGAACGGTATTGTCGAGTTCTTCCTTCATGACGAGGCACTTACACGCGAGAGTCTGACACTGCTCACGAAGACGCTTCTCGCGAGTCTCGCTGAGGTCAAGGCCGAAGCACGCAATGCTGCGACAGATGATGCTTGGCGTTCTCGCGTAGTCGCTCCGCTGCGGGTCACGGTTTCGGATCTCGTGGCTGGAATTGAGCGACGACAAAGGGGATTAGATGCTCAGCAGGAGGAAGTCCAACACCGCATTGGCGAACTCCTTCAATCCGATTGGTTCGCCGCAGTAGATCAATGCCAAAGATTGCTCGATGACACAATCGCGACCCTGACGGAGCTCAATGAGGTGCTTCTCCATGACACAAATCAGATTCAGAATTTGCTCCAGGACATCGAACAGATGGCTAACTCCGGTGGATCTCCTGAAGGTGAGGAGGCGGCGCAACGGGTAACTGACCAGGTGGATCGGGTGGCTTCATGGGGAAGCGCGCGCCAGCGCGCCTGGTCGGAATACTACCAGTACGTCCATCGATTCTTACGGGATGTTGTTCGTCTCGACCCAAGCCGTGCAGTGAGCGACCGCTTGCGTAACCAGCTTGTTGGTTGGACTCGAAATCAGTTCTTTCTCGTAGCCGTCCGTTTCCCCTCAATCCGGCTTCTTCGTGAAATCGAGGCACGAAATGTTCGCCCACCCGTGGTGTCACCGGGCCGGGACCGTGAACGGCCTCTTGATGAGGTTGCTCCCGATACGCACCTTGAACAGATGGAGAGCCGCGTACGAACTGCACTCTCCAAACCATCGCAGAGGCTTTCGGAAGTACTCCAGGATGTCCTTCCAGCCGTTCTCCAACCGTATCGCTTTGTCGCAATTGGTTGGATCGCAAAGCAGGTAGCCGAGGAGGCCATGCCGGTTTCCGCACACGAACGGCTTTGGATTAGAGTTGTTGACAACATCGAGATCGAGGATTGGGACCTGAGGAGAGGTAATCCATGACGAATGCATCCTTTGTTCGTTTGGAAGAGGCTATCGTCGACGAGCTTTTTCCAGAAGTCGATGTGGACTTAAGATCCGGACGCCATATCGATCGTAATGACGCAGACCGGTATACGTTTTTGGTGGAAGCCCAGGTGCAGCTCGAAGCGTTTTACCGGCGGTATGGATGTGAACTTGTGCATTCGACGGACGGCTATTTTTACCTTGTGCCAACTGGTGATCGGCTCGGTCGACGACATCTGTCCCTAGGCGAGATGCTTATTGGTCAAACGCTCGCATTGGCATATCTTGAACCCACCACCGTTTCTACGGGTGGCATTATTGGTCGAGAACAGGTTTTGTCCCGACTGGCTGGCCTCGTTGGTGAGCGCGAGTTAGTACAAGCATTGAATCCGCGCCGAAAAAAATATGATGAACGAGTTGCTCAGGAAACGGTACGCGTCGAGATTGGGAAAGCATTGCGCGGTCTGACCGCTCTTGGATTTATCGAATTCATCGATGCAGATCACGTGAAATTGCGCGCGCCGATTCTCCGGTTCGCGGATTCAGTTCGTAGTCTTGAGGACCCCGCCGCGGCTCTGGCGCGGCTTGTCTCAGAGGGAAAAGCTGTGACCGAACGCCAAGACGAAGAAGTGGAGGATGAGGCGTGAGGCGAACCCGCGCAGTGGCGCTAGCAATCGTCAACTGGCGGGGAGTGTTCTATGAACGATATCTCCTGGATCCGAATGTGACAGCACTTGAAGGAGCGAACGGATCAGGAAAGACCACTGTACTCATCGCTGCTTTTCTGGTTCTGCTTCCAGATATGAGTCGACTTCGGTTCACCAGCTTGGCTGAGCATGCTGGCGGTAGCGACAGGGGTATATGGGGTCGGCTGGGTCAGCCGGGAAGACCTTCTTATGCTGTAATGGAATTGGGGCTTCCGAGCGGGGAGCGGCTGCTAGCAGGTGTCCACTTAGAGCGTCGAAGTGAGCCAATTGTGGAACCCACTACATTCCTAATCACTGGATTGGCCGACGGTATCGCGCTTCAGGACATTCTGCTTGATCGAGGTGAGCTCGATTCCGTTCCCGAACTCAGTCAAATGCGCAGCCAAGTCGCGCGGCTGGGCGGAAGGCTGCACACTTATACAACAGTCAAGGAATATTTCGCCGCCTTGTTCGATTACGGTGTAACTCCTCTTCGCCTCGCGACAGATGAAGAGCGGTCGAAGCTCAATGAAATGTTGCGCACAAGCATGATGGGTGGCATCTCTCGTGCGCTTACCACGGACCTTAGAGAGTTCCTTTTGAAGGAGGAAACGGGCCTTTCTGACACATTGAAAAGGATGCGGGCCAACCTCGAGGCATGCCGGCGAACGCGGACTGAGGTTGCAGAATCACAGAAACTTGAACACGAGATCTCAGCGGTTTACGAAGCTGGCCAAGAGATGTTTGCGGCCGCGGTTCACGCTACCCGTGAAAGGGCGCAGGAAATACTAGGGCTCGTCTCTCAAGCGCGAGAATTGGTTCGTCAAGCAGAGCGTAACCTCGATGCTCTTTCTCAGCAATACGAGGTGGCCGAACAGGATCTCGATCGAATCACACATCAGCTCGCCGATATCAATCGGTCCCTAGAATATGATCGTAGACTTCTTGAGCGCATCGAGCAAGCCCGCGTTGTACTAAAGCGAATACGCGATCGCGAGGCAAACCTCGCGCAAGCCAACGAGGTTCTGCACAATGCCAAATCACTGCAAGAGACTGCTGATCGCAGGCGTGATTCAGCTCGCCAAAAATGGGATGCGGCGCAGTTGGCGCGAGAGCGGGCTGCAGAAGGACTCGCGGATTTTAAGCGCGGATTGGAGGAGCTAGAGCGCCGCGCCGCCGAACATCTGCTTGTGACCGAGCGGTTTGCGCACGCTAAGGGCTTTCGCACCAATCTGGATACTGATCCAGAAACTCTGATTCAGGCTATCGAGGATCTCGAGGGTTTGCGGATCCGTGCGAATTCCGAATTCAACGACCTAGATCGGATCCTTTCGACTATAGCGGAAAGACGAAAGGAGCATGTGCAGATCCTTGCGGCTCTTCAAACTCTCCAGGGCAAACACGCCCTCGCAGATCGAGCATTTGAACAGGCTCGATCTATTCTCGCTAGCCTAGGACGACTTGAAATTCAGGTAAGGGAGGCAAAGGAATTACCAGCAGAGATTGACAGAATCCGGGAACTTGCAGAACGTCAGCAACACGCGCGAGAGGCGGCCGGCGGTCTGGAGACAGAAGAAATGAGGTTATCCTCGCAGCAGGAGGTCGAGCGTGCTCTGGCGTCCTGCGAGTCAAAACTGCAGGCACTAGAACTCCGGCGCGTCAAAGAAGAGAGAGTTGTCGATGATGCGCAGCGCCAACTCCAGCAGAATTTGGCACGGGTAGTCACACTCGAAACTTCCCTAGCCCAATGGCGGAATATAGAGGGCAAGATCTTTGGGTTGGAAGATGAGTGGAACTGTGTGATTCGCACGCGTGACGGCGTTCTTGAACTACGACGGACGATCCTTCAACTTCGGGACAACGAGCGAACCTCGTTGACGGAATGTGAAGCACGGCAAGTCGGTCTTTACGAAGAGTGCCGCGGCCTTGAGCAGGCTGGCGGAACTTTTTCGCCGCAGCTTCTACGGATCCGGGACGCCATTGGAGGAGAGCTGCTCGCGGGTCGGTTTGAAGAAATCGACCCGGACGAGGCACCAACCGTTCAGGCCCTTCTTGGACCGCTGGCCGAGGCCATTATGGTTGAGGATCCTGCATGTGCATTTGCAACCATTGCAAAAGTTTCCGAGAGACCTGATTCTATCTGGTTGGTGGGCGGTGACGCAGCATTGAGCGTTAACGAACAGGGGTATCCTGTCGGAGAAGCAGTCGATGGGAATGTATTGGTTCGCACCGAGAATAGCGGCTGGCGTGTCACCCGAATCCCGGATCAGTCGGCTCTAGGACGCCGCGCACGAGAGCGCCGTTTGCTTGAGCTGCGTGAACGTCAAGCCGCCGCAGGTCTCGAGGTGGGTCAACACCAGAGCCGTCTCAGGCAATTAGAAGAATCTCTAAACGTGATGGATCAGTTGCTGACTGCTGCGGACGTTTTGGATAACGGTGATCCAACTAGCGAACTGGAAATCACACGCCAAGCAGCGCTAGAAGACGCGCGAGTCGTCGATCAGCATCAAAGCCTCCGTGACGAAATCGACAGTGAAATCCAAGCGCTGCGTCCACTGTATCGAGGGCTGCGTGACCTGCTCGCTCTCTCATGGATGCTTGACGAGCCTGATTATCGCGCACGATTGAAGGAACTGCGACTCCAATTGGAGGCAGTGAAACTGGCGCACGTGCGTCTCGACGAAGCTCGGCCGCACCGAATTATTCTTGAGGAAAAGCTCGACGTTCTCGGCTCCCACCACCGTCCGACGATGAAGTTACCGGGCTGCAAGAGCACCGAACCAGTCTGGAAAAGCAGCAGGCCCGTTTGACAGAAGTGCTGCAATCGCTGCGCTATGTGAATGAACATCGGGTTGCCCTGGAGTGGAGTGATGCACAAGTTTCGCTTCGGGAAAAGATGAACTTGGCTCCGGCCCTGAAGGATCAGCTCGAAGTTGCGAAGAGTGCTGCTAGCGCGGCCGAACAAGAACTAAAGGCCAGAGAAGCAGAGGTGCAGACAGCGATCCAGAGAGTTAACGAGAGACTGGCGATGGTGAATGGCCTCGTGGAGGCCATTGCATTGGATCGGCAAGAATGGTCGAAGTTCGGGATCGAGGATGCGAGCGAGGCAGAGCTCGAAGCGATCAGCGTACGGATTGGTGAGGCTGAAGACAGATCTCAGACACTTCAACAGCAAAATAAAGAGATCTCCAAACGATTTAATCAACTCGAACTCTTGCGCTCGCAAGCCAAGGAGGAACTGCAATCTGCCACCACACGTTTCGCAGAGCAGGAGAGAGCGTGGAAGCCTGAACAAGAGCGCTGGCAGCGCCTGCAGGGAAGCGCAGAAGAACATGGAGTTCTGGCGGCGACTTTAACGCACCGATTCATTGAAGCATTCTCGGGACAAGGCAGCCCCAATCTCCGACAAAAGGCCAGAGAACGCGCGACTGCGTTGAAGGAACGGCTAGCCCGTGCCCGCGATGTCGAACAGGTCCAGAAAGCGGTGGAGCGGCTGCTTGGCCCCCAAGAACTTTCAGGGGAAACATATCTTCAAGCCTGGCTGGAAGTTCGCAATTGGCTGAGACGGCGCATCCCCGCGCAAATCGCTCAGGTGGATGAACCGATCGAGGCGTTGGGTCGGTTGAGGGAGCACTTGGTTGCACTCGAAGTGCGGCTACATCAACAAGAGACAGAGCTTCGAGGGGAATCCGAGGACATTGCACGGAATATCGATATTCACATTAGACGTGCGCAGCGGGAAACAAACCGACTCACTCTTGATTTAGAGAAGGTCCGATTTGGAAGCATTCAAGGTGTTCGGCTTCACTTGCAGCGAGTAGAAAGAATGGAGCAGGTGCTAAATGCTCTGCGAGAAGGTCAAGCTCAGGAGCTTCTGTTTACGCCTGACATGCCAATTGAGGAAGCGCTCGAAGAAATCTTGAAGCGTTTTGCCGGTGGCCGCACAGGCGGGCAAAAGTTGCTCGATTATCGCGAATACCTAGATCCGAAGATCGCAGTGAAACGAAAGGGGGCTGAAGTATGGGAGATCGTCAATGCTAATCGTCTTTCAACGGGGGAAGGCATCGGCATTGGTGCCGCAGTGATGATGGTCATTTTGGCCGCTTGGGAACGTGACGCCAACCTTTTGCGGCCCAAGCGATCCCATGGGACGCTCCGGTTGCTATTTCTTGACGAGGCAAACCGGTTGGATAAGGCGAATCTGGGAGTACTTTTTGACCTCTGCCAGAGTCTCGAACTCCAGCTCATCGTTGCCGCACCAGAGGTAGCGCGTGCGGAAGGCAATACCACTTATCGCCTTGTGCGCCGGCTTGACGGTGAGGGTCGCGAAGAGGTCATCGTTACTGGCCGTCGAACTGCTGTTGCTGGAGCAAATGCCTAATGTGGTCGCGAGAAGAAAACCGTGTTGCATTGCTTGAGTTGTATCATTCGGGAAGGCTCCCGCGAAGGCGAACTCAGGAAAAGGTTTGGGACTGGCTCGCAGAGCTTCCATGGACCCGGCGTACGGGCCGGCGGAATGTGCTCTCGATAGCAGTTGGATGCAAGAATGAGTTAGAGCAACTTTTGATGCGTGTCTGGCCAGCTTGGCAACCAGTGCTAGAGCAGCTACTTGCTGCTAGTCTCCCGGTGAGTGAGCAGGGCTGGAGCAAGCTATGCGATTTGGAAAGGGCGGCAGCACTCGGCTCCCTTCCGTCGCGACTGAATCGGCGTACTGCCAGCGCTTTAGTCGGGCCACACTCGAAAGCGTCGTTGTCCCGCTCGCGACGGGAGGCGCTTGGCGAAATGAACACCACTCATGACGGAATTGTCCGACTCCGCCCGAATGAAGGGCTTTTGATTGCGCGCGAGAACCACACTGTCGAAGCCGCCTCCATTTCAGATATTGCAGGAGAAGTAGTGCTGACGGAGCGCGCTTTCAATGGCGGTACCAAGCTTACTGGAAACCTACCAAGGGCTGTGCTCTTGGTGGAAAACCTCGGTCCCTATCTGGACGTGCCTTCTCCAGAGGGCTGGCTGATTGCCCATGTTCCTGGTTGGGATACAGCGACCGTTCGGCTCTTGCTTGAACAACTTGTTGACATCCCGGTGGTGCATTTTGGAGATCTGGATCCGAATGGCGTGCGAATCACCTCTCATCTTCGTTCTATTCGTCCCGACGTTCGTTGGGCTGTACCGGATTTTTGGCGGGAGTACGTCCGGAAGTGCGGCCGCAGGCTTACTTGGCCAGACGACCTGAACCTAGATGGCACGCCGCCACTCGTTCGGGATCTTGCAAAAGCAGGGCTGTGGCTAGAGCAAGAACCAATTATTTTGGACGAGCGTATGTCACGAGCGCTCGAAGACTTCTTGGATCCGTCTCATTGTTTGCATCGGTAGCTTGCCGGTGCCCAGGTTGAACCGCCTTGCCTTTGTGGGCCCTGCATGTTCACTCAATTTTCCCCAAGCAACAGAAGAAACCTTCACCAGTGAACAATGCAAAGTTGTCCTTGTGGGTTTATATCCGGTGTCTGTCAACGCTGTTGAAGGCTGACACCGCCTTTGTCACGAAACCCAGAGGTCATAGGGAGCATTCGAGTCCCCACTGCCACAACATGAGGAGAATTTCTATGGCACGCTAATCGCGGAAACAGGAGAAGACGCAGGCTGAAGATTGGCTCCATCAAGGAATGGCCCAATCCATCCCGAACGCAAGCTCCGATTGCTGGCTTGCGCATGAAGCTCAATCTTTACGACTCGTTTGGGTCTCCTTGCGAGGAAGTGTCCATTATCAGCTTCACTGGACACTATTTCCTGCATCTCCGCTTAGGCAGCTTGGGGGGAGAAATGGCAACCCGGTCCACTCCGCCAGCTCCGTAAGCTTACTTTCAATTCGACCTCTCGAGTGGATCCCAACCGCCTAAATGAATGAGTCATCTCTCAAGAGTAGGACTTTTGTCCGTTCTATTTCTCAAACGGGAGGACAATTCAATGCGCATCCGTCATCAAGAGGGATATTTACGGCTCGCTTCGCGAAGGAGTGGGCCATCGTGCTGGGAATTTCTTTGGTGGGAAACTGAATCGACCGGGCGCTCGATTAGACGAAAGACGACTATCGGCACGATTCTTCAATTTCCAGACATCGAAGATGCGTGGCATGCAAGCAACGGACTCCGCACGATAATAAACGAAGAGCGAAAACGCTGCCGTCTACAGCCTGTGACCGTTCGCGACCTAGTGGATCATTACATCCAGACCGAATTGAACCGCAAGGAAAAGTCTCATGCCACCCGGATCATATACAAGGAATTTCTCAACCGCTGGATTAAGCCCCATTGGGGCAGCTTCAACCTATATGAAATTCGTACCGTTGCTGTCGAAAGATGGCTGGGAGGGCTGCGCCGAGTTGACGCTCAGCCACTTGCCCCTTCCACCAGAGCGAAGATCCGCAATCTCATGAGTGTTCTTTTTAATCACGCCATTCGTTATGAGTGGCTAGAGCAGGGCAGGAACCCAATTACTTTGGTCCGTCAAAGTGCAATACGGCAAAAAGAGCCAGATTTTTTGGAGCCGGAGGAATATACCGCTCTTTTACGTCACCTGCCTCCACAGGTCCGTGTCATGGTATTTCTGGACGCAGCGACCGGACTCCGCCGTAGCGAATTGGTAGGCTTGCAGTGGAAGGACATCGATTTCGGCAATTTGGAGATTCGAATTCAACGTTCGATTTACCTTGGGGTTGTGGGACGTTGCAAGACAGCCGCATCTCGAAAACCAATCCCCATGGATCCTGCACTAGCATACGAACTCTGGGCTTGGAAACAGCAGAGCAAATACTCGGATCCGGATGACTGGGTGTTCGCGAGTCCGCGAACGAAAGGCAGGAAACCCTATACACCCGACATCATTCTGACAAAGATCATTCGTCCTGCTGCAGGGAGAGCTGGCATCGGTAAGCATATCGGCTGGCACACGTTCCGGCATAGTTTTTCAACTCTGCTGCTGGCAAACGGCGAGAAGGTGAAGGTCGTCCAGGAACTCATGCGTCACGCGAACTGCCGCTTTACCCTCGATATCTATTCGCAAGCACGAGTAGAGGCAAAGAGGGCAGCCCAGCGCCGGATCATCGAAATGATTTCTCCTGAGCATGAAATAGTGGTCGTCTGCGTCGGCAACCATCCCTGAGGGAATGTGCGATTTGCTGAGACGATCACGAGAGTACGTTGCAGGCTCTTTAGGAGTTCGACTCCAGCAAACCGAATGATCGGCGAGATCGAGCCTTAATGGAGCCTTTTGGAGCCGTGAGTACAACGCGATTGGCGGGTAAGGTGTTAAGGAATATGGCAGGCACGAGGAGACTCGAATTCCTGACTTCTATCTGTCAGACACTTGCGACATCGCATGAGCGCTTGCGAGAATCAGCGACGTAGGTCATTTCTCCGGACGGAGGAAATCGAATGGACAATACCATGATCCGCTATGCCACAGCTGATGATTACAAGGTGATCATCGCCAACGTTGACGAGTGGTGGGGTGGACGACGGATGGCACAAATGCTTCCCAAGTTGTTTTTCGTTCATTTTTGCCCGACCAGCTTTGTCGCGGAACAGAATGGTCTCATCATCGGCTTTGTGGTTGGCTTGGTTTCACAGTCCTATCCTGACGAGGGTTATATTCACTTTGTCGGCGTGCATCCGAATGCTCGCGAAGGAGGTTTGGGACATTTGCTTTACGAGCGAGTCTTCGAAGCCATGCTTCGCAACGGCTGCAGGGTCGTTCGATGCGTGACATCCCCCGTCAACAAAGGCTCAATCGCCTTTCACCTTCATTTGGGGTTCGAAGCAGAGATCTCAGAAAAGGTAGTCGAAGGTGTCTCGGTTTTCGAAGACTATGATGGACCGGGAGAAGATCGAGTGCTATTTTCTGAAAATATTAAGGAGATCCGATTAATTAACATTCTCTACAAACCACCCTGCGGAAACCGCTGCAAACGCGGATATTGGCAAATCTTCTGCACTCAGCCACTGGCAGTCTGGTATTTTCTGCTATTGCGTCAGGACAAATCACTCATCAAGTTTTTCTTGTGCTCTGAATCAGGAATAGATTCCCGGAAACTCGCTTATCGACATTAATTCCCGAATTTGCTGGCAAACTGGAAGTAGGGTTTGAAAACGGCTTTCAGCGGAAGGTGTCCAGAGGGCCTCTTGCAAGATATTGGAATTCATCAGCCTTTCGGAAGGAGGCGACGGCGTTTCCGCAAGTCGCTTCCAAGGGCGACCAATCTTAAGTAAATTTATCGCTTTGAAAAAACTCCGAGAACCCAAATACTCAAGAATGTTCCACGACTGACCTGCAACTGATCCAATATCGATCAATTGTAGCCCCTGTTTCAAGATGGGCTAAAATGCGATTCGGAACCCTGGTTAGCGATCTGTTCAAAGTTACTCAAGTTCCGTACTTTCTTGACACATCGCTGACGCCTTTGACATAAACGCCGGATTAGAGTAGGCTAAAACTTAAGCGAGAATGATTCCTCACTTTTCAGGTCCTCTGAACTAAGTCAGCCTATCTGAAGTTTTCCCTCTTAGGTAACTCCAAGAAGGAATTGCATTATGACATTATCAGCCCGCTGGGAACCTTTCCATGAATTTTCCCCCATGCACGACCGCTTGAACCGTATGAATCGTATTTTCCGTGAGGCATATAGCCACGAAGGTCCGGAAGAGGCGTTGACAACCGCCGGCTTCTCACCGCTAGTGGACGTCTACGAAGACGAGCACACCATCACTCTGAAACTTGAAGTCCCGGGCATTGACGAGAAAGACATCGATGTCCACATTGATAACAACGCCCTCACCGTCCATGGCGAGCGCAAGCTCGAGAAGGGTGAGAAAGAGGAGAACTTCCGCCGCATCGAACGGCGGTACGGAAGCTTCACCCGCTCGTTCATGCTTCCCAGTTCCCTCGATATTGGGCAAGTGAGCGCCTACTACGACCAAGGCGTGCTGAAGATTAGCTTGGCCAAGAAAGCCGAGGCCAAGCCCAAGCAGATCAAGGTTAATGTCGGCGGCGAGAAGACCCTCGAAGCCAAGGCCGCCGACAAGGCCGCATGAGACCAAGCAGCTAATGAGAAAATGGGAGGCAGTTTACGGCGCCTCCCGTTTGGTCTTGTCCTACCGGAGCTAGCTCTTGTTCATTTGCAGGAACTCAGATACCTGAACCAAGACTCGTTCGTTGAGTCGCAAGGGTTCCCTGCCGTCATTTTCAGAGCATCAAGCTAGACTGCGCTAACCATGGACAAAGGAACGGGCCAGAAAACGAAAGCGAACTCAACAGAATTAATGGCGCCGCTGCGTGACATCGTCCTTTTGGATGCCAGTTTAATATCAGTGTTATGTGGTGAGGGAGGAGCCATGTCATTCTTGACTGCAAGTTGCCCTCGAATCTTGTTAGCCTGCATTGGGACGAACACACTGCTTCAGCTCGGCGAGCGCCGGCTCCAACAGGGTCTATGAGCCTACTGCTGCGCGTTTTCCACCTCCTCTTTGGGTGTCGCCACAGGAACTTGAGCCGCGTATTCACTATCAAGAAGCGCACATATCAGGTCTGCTTTAGTTGTGGACAAGAGTTTGATATTCGTGGGAGTTGATGCGCTCCTTGCAAACGAATGTCACTGACGGCGTGTAAGTGCCTCTCAACAGCGCCAATGAGGTCGGCGGCCTCATCAGTAGATTTAGGGCTATCTGCGGCTCGATTCAGTTATTTTTAGTACGAAGAGGAGTTCATTGATAATGAGTCATCATGGACAGTAATCATTGCTATATATATGCGACGTTTTGCGCTGTGAATTCTGAACTACTATATCTCTGTGCAGTGTACTCCACTCACCGGCAAGACTGCGGAGATCCGTTGTTGAAACGTGCCTGAATCACCAACACTCGGGGACGGGCGCCGGTTATGGGCCGAGATTGCCAGAGCAAAAGCAATAGGCCGGACTGGCTGAACCCCGAACTTGGCTAAGAGAAACACGGTCGGGATGCATAATTGCGCTGTCCGCTTTTTATCTCTGCGACCAGGTTAAGGCGGGTCCGCGAAGCTCGGCTGATGCGCGACGACAAAAACTTTGAACGTGGAAGACAACCATGGCTGTGAAGGTTCGGGCCGGGAATAACACTGTTCGCTTTGGGGCGCTGTAATGAAATCGCCCCCCGCCAAGGGCAGCGTTGGCGGGGGAGTAAAGCTCGCGTCGTTCCACACAATATCCTTTTTTAAACCTAAGTTACTGTTCAAAACAGTACATGTTTAATGAGGGCAAAGATGCTTCCCAGACCGAGCTGCGGGGTGACGCGCCTGCGCTGGGCGGCCCATCCGCCCAGCCTAACGTGTAGCTACGTGTAACAACAGTAGAGTCCGGTGGTTGCGGTCGCCGGTGTGAGCGATTCTGCACAGACTCGTTTGCTTTGGCCACGTCATACTTGGAGCGGCCTTAAACTTCGCCTGCAATTTTCACTGTGTTTGGCTCGATATTTTCGAGGCCGAAAATAGCATGTCAAGTTGAGGAGGATTCAATGTGGCTCTTAATTTGCTTTGTAATACTCACGATGCTCGTCTGCATCGGGATGAGCAGGCTGTGTCAATATGATTCCGATCCCGCGCAGGCTCTTTTGGTGGCCAAAGATCGAAATGGCTCTCAGGCAAAGGACCACCGAATGGCGAAGAAATACAGATATTCGGAACACTGGGGTTGCTATTGACCTCCGCTTGGATTCACCACTGGAGCATTCCTAGACCAAAGGAAATTTTCGATGAGAGAGCTGGATAAGTTCATTGCCGCATCCGACGAGAGAATTGAGAAGAAACAGAATTTCCACATGCAACAAAGTGACGCGGAGAGAGAAGAAACGAACAAGAAGAGCGCTGAAGCATCTATGGCCCGAAGTTTGGCGGCATCGATTGAGACCGAACTTATCGCGATTTTGAAGCCACGATATCGGGGAGCCGAGGCGGGCGACCGGGGCAGAATCTATTTTGATATTGAGGGGAAAACTTTTTATATCATCTGCGATCCGTTCCTGAAAGATGGCGAGGTGCTAGCCGGGTGGTTTGGAGTCATCCGCCACGGCGCGAATGAGCAACTCGCCATGCTGCAGTTTAGAAGCGAATCATTTCAGGACGATTTGCTGCAGGGCATCCGGCACACGAGATAGACCGGGCTGGACTCTTAACGATGGAATTCACTTCGGTGGTGTTGAGAGGTAGGACATGCGTGATTTTCTAACTATTGTTGCGATCGCGGCCGCGCTGCTAGTTTTCGCGATCTGGGTTGAGCTGAGGGAGCGGCCCCGGAGCCCATGAGTCGCACGGCGAGCGAGTCTTGGAAATATTGAAAGCAGCCAAAGGCCACTGACCTGGGGCCTAACGGCCAGAGAAGATTACATGTTGAGCAGCGAAAGACTGTTCACAACTACGGTCCCTGAATGGGATCCTCAAATTTACACAAAGCTGATCAAGCATCCGAAAGGTTTAGCGCCCATCCCGCTGTTTCCGTCCGTAACCGGGTTGCTTGCGACGCTTACCATACACTTCTCACTTTCTGCGTCTCATCTGAACAACCCACAACGTTTCGGTTGGATTAAAACTCGCGAAGGCAGCCAATAGTGGCAATCAACAATGGAGACGGGGACTATCGCCTTTTGTAATCCGGCTGATTGATCCTGGCTGTTCCATTTTACCCAGATTGCGGTTTCGATAGGTGTAACATTTATTGTATGGAGAAGTCCCTATGTCGGAAAGTTCCAGTGGCGAATAGTGTTCCTGCCGGTTCGTGCCAGAGTGTCACCGGTGCCGAACGGGCGGAAACAGAACACGGCACTCGCTACCTGCATCTCTCGGCATTCCCCTGCGAGAGGTGCAGCGGGCCGGTCATTGCCGGCTGGTTTGGGATTCAACACGATGACATAAGCAACGAGACCGGGATCCAGGATATTGGAGCCGCTTGTCTGGCCTGTGGCTCCAGGCCGCAAGTCATGGTTGAACCATTGGCCGGACATCGTTTTCGTCCGGTAGAGTGGGAATGGGCGATCCGAGAGAAGGCGCAACCGGCAGATGGCGGCGATGATTCGCTGGCGGCGGAGTTGTCGCAGGATGCCGATACGGTACGGCAGCAGCCAACCTAGACCGTCTATTTCCTATTAAGGATCGCATAATATAGTTACAGAGGAAGGGGGCTCCGCTTGTTTCCAGAAGGCAGAGATCAGAGTTGGCCGACGGCGCATGCGACCTAGAGCCTGGCGGGCTTCGTAGCTCAAAGCCGCATAGTCTTCGGGGTAGAGGTTGGGCAGTTCGTGATGCTTCCAGTAGCCCCAGAGATATTCCACGGGATTGAGTTCAGGAGCGTAGGCGGGGAGAAACTCCAGCCATAATCTTCTTTTTTGCTGCCTTACGAATTCCCATACCGCTTTGCTGCGGTGACTGGATAATCCGTCCCATACCACCAGCAGTTTGCCGCGGATATGGCAGAGCAATCTGTAGGAGCCACGAATCATGTGGGGAGAGTAGTTTCGCCGCTGGAGTTCCCCAACATGCGCTGCCGAAGATAGGTCACAACGCGTCCTAGCGTTCTGACCTACTCTATGCGGGACCCGCGCGCCCGGTCATCTGGAATAAAGCCGGAGGCGAGCAAAGAATCTGGTGTACCGGAAGACAAAAGATTGATGAACGAGGCCCTCTGTCGCAAGAGCGGCTTCGTTCAATCGACATTATCGTAGCTAATATGCACAGGCATTATTGAGCGACCGCGCAACTATTCGCTTTCCGTCGTGCTACTCTGAGGTTGTGAGCCAAGTGAATGAAATACGAACTAAAAGGGACACGATCAAACTTCAAGAGCCCTACAAAGACGCCACGATCTACCTGACGATTACAGCGTGGAGCGACGGGAAATTCAGCCTGGTGGCGCACTACATGCTCGGGGATTCCAAGATTGGTGGTTTCAACGCCCAAACGAGCAGAGAGTGGACTTATTCCCCCAGCGTAGACGCTGTCAAGGAGACCGGCCTGACCTGGGCCAAAAGAGAAATTGATCGATGGGAGGCGGCCTAAAGACCCATGCCCCAGCCCTGTGAACCGTTTGCCGCACCTGCTGTCCAGCACCCTCTTTGCGACTATTGCTCACTCATGGACTCTGTGGGCGCGGACAACGAATCTTTCGGGCGCAGGACCGACAAAAGAAAAAGGATAGCAGGTAACCAGAGTTAAGATTTCAGCGTCGGAGCCATCCAATATTTCCATGTGCCTGGGTGTTACCACTTGAGTAAGATCCACGCGATAATGATATGACCCATCCAATGTTTCCAAAATGATTTCATCGTTCTTGCGGATGTTGCGCAATCTTCTAAAAAACGTGTCCCGATGGCCTGCGAGGGCCACATTTCCCGGTTGGCCCGGAAGCGCCGTGCCCGGAATGTGCCCGACCCCTCGTTGCAGAGTTTCGGGGTCGATACCTTCCTCGATCATCGCTGAAAGGCCAGTTGAAGCTATTTCGATTCGGCCCCATGCAGGGCTTTCGCTAACAGCCCCTCGCCCTTGAGTTTTGCCACGGTCCGGCTCTCCAATCCGTACGCGAGCCAGCGGCAGATTGGGACTCTGATTGTAGGCGGGCGGACTGCCTCTCTCTTGCGACTGTCGGGCGTATTCAAATCTGAAGGCTTGATGGGCCTGGTGGAGACTAACGTCCAGCAGGGTAGCGGCGACATAGCCGAGCAAGATAATACCGACAACAAAAAAGAATCGCGGAATCCAGATAAGAGGTGGCGGTGATGTGTGTGGAACCATAGGCCGTCTCATCATTGGCTTCGCGGCGTGTAACTAACGACCGGCGATGGCTGAGGGGCCAAAGGAGCCCGGTAGCCGGCACGGGTTCTCACCAACAAGTGCCTGCGGCCTGGAGTACTGGTCTTTACCTGTATAGTCCGATAGGTTCCATCCTGCCTTTTGTTGGTTGGGACATAGGCGATCGTATACTGGTTACGAATATCGCGAGCGATTCGTTCACAGGTAGGCACCGTCTCTTTCAGTGAGCGAGGCAGAAAAGCTTCGCCGCCCGTCTCGCGGGCAAGCTTCCTTAGAACACGCAGGTCGCGGTCCTCATCGGTATCATCGAAAAAGCCAATCGTATAGATGATTGCGTCGGCCTGCTGGGCCAAGGCCATAACCTGGCGCAGATTGTGATGGCTAGCATTGTCGCCACCATCGCTGATCACGATCAGCACCTTCTTGTCCCGGTCACCAATACTCAGGTGATCAATCCCCGCGGCCACGGCGTCATAGAGAGCCGTCTGCCCATTGGTGATGATTGTGGACAGCGCAATTCTCAGCTCCGATACCTTGTCCGTAAATGGCGTATTATCCGGGAGGGCAAAGCGAACATGTTCGTTGAAATTAATCACGAACATCTGGTCTTGAGGATTGCTGGAGCGGGCAAACGCCAAAGCCGAGGCCATGATTTCTGTGCGTTTTCTTCGCATGCTTCCGCTATTATCGATGAGTAAACCTACTGTCACCGGGATATCATCGTGGCTGAAATAGCTGATCTGCTGAAGCGCTCCATCCTCATATACCTGAAAATTATCTTGATCGAGTCCAGAAATCGGGATGCCTTTAGCATCCTTGACAGTCGCGTGCAAGAGCACCAGGTTGGCGTTTACCTTGATCCGGTATGGGTTATCCGGACGGCCTTGTTGTGCAGAAGGTGCCTTCAACAGGGCAATGCCCGGCAGCATGATCAGAAAAGGGACGAGCACCAGATACCAGATCCTGGTGGACATGCGGGCTGTGGATGAATAGAGCATTGTGATACGCCGACTGCTTTTGATGACGTGGAAGTTGGCCTACAGCCGGTGACGGAACCTCAAATGACTATGAGGGGTAGTGCGGGCCGCACTACCTCTCGTTTCTGTCTGGTGATTTCCTCAGCGTGCCCGACTGGAAGCCAGAGCAGGTTGATAGGAGTCTTTTCTAAAAAACATCAAGAAAACAAACCCTGCACCCAACGACACCAGGCCGGCCAGTCCAAGAGTCGGCAACCAACCGGCCGTCGCCGGTAGACTCTCGATAGCCGCAGGCGGCGGTTCAACAACCTTCGCCAATTCAACCGTTTCTCCCGTAGGCGCAACGGCCTCCACAGGCGCGGTCTTCAGAGCTTCCACGGGCGCGTCTGACAAGTCGTCCGGCGTAGCCAGAACGGGGGCTTGCGTTATCTTTGCCAGCTCGATCGCCCTTGATTTGTGATACACAAACTCTTGGCCCCAGTTTGCTCCAGGATAAAACCAAGCCCTCAGGACTTCGGGTTGCCCTTCCGCTCTTTCCCGAAACGTCATTACAGTCTTATCGGTCGCGCGTAAACGATAATTTGGGATTGCGAGAATGGTGGTGTACACGTGCATTCCATCCTGGCTGAATATCTGGACGATGTTCCGGTCGGATGGCGAATCCATCAGCTTAAAGAGATACGTGCCAGCGGGCAAAAGGTGGACGCCCACACCGGGAACTTCGACCGGAGCGCTAAAGGTCACCGTAGTGCTTTTGTTGTATTCATCAGCCGCTGCTGAGGGCAACAGGAATGCACCGGCCACCAGAACACAACTTACAACTAACAACGCTTTGATCAATTTCATTACTGTCTCCTGCTTCATGTTCTTTCTTCCCGGATCCCTTTGACGCGATCAGAGAAGACATCTTGTGAGCCTTCGGCTATTTCTTGCCGCTGGAGCACATGAATCTGTGGCCACCAATCTTTGTTAGGACCTCCCAACACTGTCCGCTAACGACACTTGTGAGCGTGCGAAAGAAGCTGCCCGGTCTTGCTGGTGAGTGGAACGCTGCTGGATAGAAAGGTGGTAGTTCAGAGGCTCACAACACTAGCATCACATATAGGTCATAATGGTTAACGGTCAGGATTGCTCATTACGGAATGAATTCCTCTGTTGTAACGCGGAAGCCAAAGCCGGCAGCGCACCATCTCCCCCAGAGAGACCTCCCACGGCAATTGTTGCTCAGTAGACAATTGGCGTTTGCCGGCGTTAAGGGGCAGGGACAACGTTGAGTCTTGCCAGCTCACTGGCAAAGAGTGGATTTTGGGGAAATTCCGCGACCAGTTCCTTGAGGTGCGTGCGTGCCACTTCTGGCTCCTTCTCGCGCAGGGCAATCAGAGCCAGCAAGATTTTGGCAAATGGCCTGAGGTAGTGGCCTCGTGCGGCGGCGATCTCGAGCTGCTGCATCCCGAGGCGTTTGTCACCGTGGATCCCTTCCAAAGCCAGAAGGAACCGTTTGTGTACTGGCAAGCTTCCAATGATGTAATTCGCGGTTCCCAAACCGAAGTAGGCATCGGCGGCGTCTGGCGCGACTGTCAGCAGTTTCTTAGCATATTTATCCGCCTCGGAAGTCATTTTCAGGCTTTCGCTTTGGTGTTTCTCGATCAGGCTTGCATAGTCGGCTTGCATGCCCAGTCCCATGGTCATGGAGAGCAAGGCGTTCGGATCAATGGGGTTGGTATTCAGACGAAGCCGGGCCAAGTCGATTGCACGTTTGTTTGCAGTAAAGAATGCAACACGTAGGGCCGGATCGGGCTTGAGGGCGGCCTTGCCCTGAAAATGCCTATCGTTCAGAAAAAAATCCGAGGTCAAGACGCCTTGCCGGTAGCATTCCTCGAATAAATAACTTGCCGCTTCCGAGGCGCTGCCGAGAGGGTCTTCCGGGTGGGACTTTTGCCAGGCCTCAAAGTGTGCACGAGCCTCTGCCAGCTTTAATTCATAAAGCAGGTGAAACCCAGCATCGAGCTCTGGCATGTGCAATGGATCAATTTGGGCCGATCCCGGGTCCACCGCGATCATTGGAGCGCCAGCCGCCACCACGATAATCAGACGCCAGAGCAACGAGCATATGAGTAAGCAAAGCCTGCACGTTTGCGCCGTTTCTTTCCTCCGCCTGTGCTGCACTTGCTTGACGAGTGACCAATGCGCGAGAAAATCAAACGCCATCGTAGCGTCCAACCTAGATTATTACTTCAGAGTAAGAACCCCTAGCGCCAAAACGGGTTGCCGATATTCGCCGTGATCAGTCACGGTCAAGGAGTGGGATTGTGAGTATTGTTGAGCAGAACGTGTTAAAAGCTTAAAAAGGCGTCAATCGGTTATGAGATGCGCTGAGGAAATGATTGTAAAAGACGATTTGGAACGGCAACCCTGTGGGCTGGCGATATCGCCATTATGTCATCGTGGATACTTTGATACTTTGCAAGGCCTGCGATTTCCGATAACGGATTTTAGATTCCAGGCGCTCCTAAGGGCGCAATTCACAAGTCAAGCACTTGGGCATCGATGCCTGCTCCATGGACTAGGGCCGCAATTTCTGCCGGCGTAAGACGGGAAATGTCGTATTCGATCTTGATGATTCCATGCTTTTCCTCGAACGAGGTCTTCCGCACCCCATATACTTCACGGAGGAGATTGAGGGTAATCATCTGCCGCTCTGTGGGTGTCGTACGACATTGAAAAGCAATATCAACAGTGGTCATGATTCCTGGAGTCTTCTTTCTCCGTTTGCGTGCGCGGAAGTGTCCCACTTTCATCCTAGGCGTTAGCAGAAACAAGAATCTGGTCTTTTTTGCACAACCGATCGGTCTCCAGGAACCTTTGCGGAGCGCTTCGGCAAGTTACCGATGCTGGGTCCAGCTCGCGGAGGTGACCATCCCCGGCCCTACCCGCGGTCGAAGTGAAGAGTCTTAAAGGTGATCTGATTGGATCGCGCCTAATGCGGACGATAGACCGGTCGCGACAATCGTCGCGGTCAGTAAGCAAATGGGACGTGTTCAGTTGTCCTCTGTCTGATTCCCGGCGCCGGCGAATGACTGGCAAGACCTGGGATCAGCGTGAAATCTGCGCCCTCTTTCTCTCCAAAGAAAGCTGGATAATTCCAAGCGCCACGAATCCAGGGGAAAATGACTAAACCCTGAGTCATCTATCGGCGAAGCAGATGGCCATTAGATTCCGTGAAACGATGCGTTGCCTTGAGTCGTCAGCAAATTTGGGCAACCTTTGCGGAGTCAAACCCGGCAGAAGTGTTCAAAATTGACCAGCGGAACCCTAGAGCAGAAATTATGATTTTGAAAAGTGAAGACTGTCAGTACAAGACTTCGTCAGGGACTGGCCTTTCAGCCTGCGGAGTTTCTCGCCAAAACCGGCTTGGGGCGGACCATAGTTAATCTCAGGAAAAATCAGACCGTCTTTTCCCAGGGAGATTCCGCAAATGCTGTGTTTTACGTCCAGAAGGGCCGGATCAAGCTTACCGTTATTTCTAAGCGTGGCAAAGAAGCGACCATCGCCTTGCTGGGAGGCGGGAGCTTTTTAGGCGAGGAATGCATTGCAGCGATTCAACCGCAACGCATGACCACTGCGACAGCCATCGTACCTACGATCCTCCTCAGGATTGAAAGAAAAGAAATGGCGCGGGTGCTCCACGAGGAAAAACTATTTTCTGAGCTTTTTGTTGCTTACCTGCTAGGACGCAATATTCGCATTCAGGAAGACCTGGTGGATCAGCTTTTCAATTCGAGTGAAAAGCGCTTAGCGCGCGCCCTGTTGCTGCTAGCTCAATTTGGCAAGGATGGCGCACCGGAGACGGTGATTCCCAAAATAAGCCAGGAAGTGCTGGCGGAGATGATCGGCACAACCCGCTCCAGGGTCAGCTTCTTCATGAATCGCTTCCGCAAACTTGGGTTCATCGAATACAACGGCACCTTGAGCGTTCATAGTTCCTTGCTGAACGTTATCCTCCACGATTAATTAAATTTGGCGTCTTTTCTTCTAAGTCATTGAGCTGGTAGCTGCAGCGGACGGCGGCCCCAACCTCCTTCTCGGTTGGATTGTTTTGACGAAAGTGCCCCTTATTGAAACGACCATCTCGAGGTAGCGGCGATAATTGTCTATGCACCCAGGTCCAAAGCGAAATCTATCAAGCGATAGAATCACAAATAGATGGGGACCGTGAATACTTGGCTTCTGCCAAACGGTGCGCCCGCCGGATCAGCGACTAGGTAAACGTGGGAGAAAACATGATCGGGCGATACAAACGACGGGGAAATGCCACTGGCACATTGCTCAAAAAGCGGCCCAGAACGAACCCCGGGCTATGTGGAAAGCTTTCAGAGATCGTCCGCGGCAGGCAGGAAGCCGCAATGTACTCAGGCCGATCCTGCTCTCAATGCCAGCAACACTTCCAGAAGAACAGCGTTGCTTAGGATATTGCCAGAGATTGTCATAATTTCCCTTTCCATGATCGGATGCTGATCTGCTAGTAATTCAAGGCGGCTGCTTACGCCCCTGAGCTGATCAATTTCGTATTGGAGGGCTTTCTCCGACATCATTTTCACGGCTTCCTGGTGGTCCGGGCAAAACAGCTTCAGCCGGCGCGCTACGAACTCGAAGGGGCCACGCCGCGTGAGCCGCTTTGAATTAAAGTTTATGTGGATGCCTATTCGCTTTGTGGTCAATCCTGCGCACCTTGGGGCAATAATCCGATGACCTGCTTCTTCTCTTCCTTTTCTTCCCAGGAAATCGGCCAGGGCGATCCATGCACCGTTCGATTTGCCGCTTCGTGTGAGCCGACTCCTCCATGAACGGGTTCAGCAGTAAATGGCAACACCTGCACTGAAGCTCTAGAACGGGTACATAGCTTTGCGAAATGCTCAATGGGATCATGATTTCGCAAAAATCTATTTCTCCGGAACAACGAAGAGAGAAAGGTGCCACATGAAAGATTCTTTCAAATCAGAAATTTTAGTGGTGGATGATGACGCCGCCGTTCGCGATAGCGTTGCAATGGTGCTCAGAACGGCAGGATATAACGTCAGCAGTGCAGAGCACGGCTTCGACGCGCTCTTGCAGATGAAGAGCACGCTTCCTGCGATCGTGCTTTCCGACCTGAATATGCCACAAATGTCGGGTTTTGAGTTCCTCTCCGTGGTTCGCCAGAGATTTCCCCAAGTATCCGTGATTGCCATGAGCGGGGCTTACCACTCAGGAGAGGCTGTGCCCAGTGAGATGATCGCAGACGCCTTCTATAGCAAAGGCCAAAGCAGCCCGGAGGCGCTCTTGAGCATGGTGGCTGAACTGTGCCGCGCAAAGCGCGGTACCCTCTTTGAGGAAAGGCGGGCGCGCTAACATTCGCCCTTGACGAATCCTGATTTAATCGTGTTCTCTTACTCAGTTATGCAAAACTACGGTACTCGCCCTATAGAGGATCCCCAATCTATGGCGTTGACAAGCTATTTGAGAACGACAACGAAATCTTCATTCGCTGCGACCAACAAAACCAGGAATCGGATACCGCCGCGGGGCGCAACAGAAATCTGCGCAGCGCTCTAATAAAGCTTCAATCGTGGAGAATGACGTTTAGGAGCGAACTGTGAACGCTTAAAGTTCCGTTGTACTCGATGAAGCCCAGTTTGCGGAAGCGATTCATAAAGAAACTCACCCGTGAGCGGGTTGTGCCGATCATCTCGGCCAGCATCTCCTGGCTGATTTTTGGAATCACTGTTTCCGGCTTACCTTCCTTACCAAATCGCGCAAGCAGTAAAAGGGCCCGAGCTAGACGCTTTTCGCTGGAATTGAAAAGCTGATCAATCAGGTCTTCCTGGAAACGAACGTTGCGGCTGAGCAGATAAGTAACAAAAAGCTCCGAGAACGTTTTTTCGTCGCGGAGCACCCGCAACATCTCTTTTCGGTCAATTCTGAGTACCGAACATGCTGTCAGGGTTACGGCCGTCGCCATGCGCAAGGGCTGGATTGCGGCAACGCACTCTTCTCCAAGAAAATCTCCAGCACCGAGCAACGCGATGGTTGCTTCTTTCCCGCGCTTCGAGTTAACGATCAGCTTAATCCTGCCCTCTTGAATAAAAAAGATGGCATTCGCAACGTCTCCTTGGCAAAACACGGCGTGGCTCTTCTGTATATCAACCACCTTCCGCCCCAAGCCGCTATTTGCCAGGAATAACTTAGGATCAAAAACCGCCTTGCTGAGACGCCGCATAATTCACACCGCTGTCATCATTATTTTACTATTCGACCGCCCAACAGCAGAACCGTTCAATCTTGAGTTTCACTTTTAGGCTTGAACCTTCGGAAAAATCGATCATTGCAGCTTAGCTGGCTATTCAGCGCCTTAAGGCATAAAGAAAGCTGGGCAGAGCCTGTCCTCGGAAGCTTTCCCGGTTGTAGCTAAGATGGGCTCTGGGTCTCACCGTCAAATTGCTCTGTGCTTGGTATTTGTTTAGCGTGGAAGAAGCTTGAGAATTCCAGACTGGGAGCACAGGGTAGTTGTTGGAGCAGCGGTAGGATTGGTTGGTCTGCAGCCTGCACGTGGTCAGAGCACTGAGCAAGATACTCTGGATGCGAACTCCCTCATGGGCGCGGCTACCGCCCCACTCTTTGCGGGTCACCATCCTGGGACGAATTTGCTTGTTCGACGTGCCAATTGGTGGCTTCCAAACCGGGACCGTAGAGGAAAGTGAACAACGCATTCGGTTCTCGCCATAGAAGAAGGGCCAGCCGCTGGTTAGGGGGGCGAGCGTCTCGGTCGGCACAGCGGTTCATCCATACGCGCTTCTAATCGTCCCCCGGGCGATTGCTAATCCGAGGGAACTATCCTTCCGCAGTTTCCAGATCATCGCGTATGGGGCGCCGATCCTCCTATTCCGTTCATCCGACAAAGACCGAACCCAATGTGAATCCGGCCTGAAAATATGCATAAGGCAAGCGCATTTTCCAATTCTTTCAATGAAACCACCTTCATCGTCCAATCGCAATAAAGCTTCGTCGTCGAAGGTGTGCTCTGCGGGGACTTCCGCGGGTTCATCAATGCCCTCTCTGCCGTTGTGCCAGGCGATGGTCAGGAGGAAGGCGCTTTCTTCTAGGGCTTCGAGGTCATGCAGTACCCCACGGTCCAGCACCAGCAATTCTCCGGCCGACAGATTAATCTTCCGGCCCGGCAGATGCACGCTCATTTTCCCCAGCAGATGATGAATGGAAATCCTACCTTTGGCCCGGTGTTGGGTCATGTGGGTGTTGGGCTTCATCAGTACCAGAACGATGCGAAAGTCGGGATGCTTTGCGAGGGTCTTTGAACTCCGCCCTGTCTCCCGGTCCCACGATTCTTTAAGCCGAAGCTTCTGGAGTTCTTGTGTGAGGGAGAATTTTAGTTGAGGGTTAGCCAACCAGGGCAGTCTCGTCAAGGCCCTGCTTCCTTCTTCCGTATTGCAAGTATTGCCATCTGTAATCATGATTCGTTTGCTTCGCCTCGGTGAACCCAAGGAAGTGAATGCTTTGTCTCCCAAATATAATGGTGAATCATTGCCCGTTAACCATAAATCATTCTTTTAAGACTGGCCTGGAGTTGTGTTCCCCGCTGAGACTCGGGCAAGCTCAACTGACTGGAACGAGCACGACATAGTAGTAAATCCGCATCCGTTAAGGAAGTCCTATTGGTGTGCCGGTGCGTCGCGAACCTCCTGATATCCGTCTTCAACGGTTGTCGCGGCTTCCTCTCTTTTACGGGCAAATATTGCTTTCCCGGGCTTGGCCATTTCACCCACCTGACCACGGGTAACTCGACCCAGGGAAACTAAGTATTCGTGGCATGATTCACTCCAGTTGCAATCTCATCGCGCGTTTCGCGTCCGGACTTGGGAGCAAGAAAAACGCCAACTAGAGTTCCAACGGCTATTCCAGCCATTAACCAAACAGCGTTGTTCTTAAATTCTTCTAACATGTTACCCTCCTGACTCCGCTTGTCCGTCCTGCCCCCAGCCACCGTCATGGCCGTGCTCATCCCAATCATGAACATAGTGCCAGCGTCGCTCATGTTGACTCACCACCGCCGTCGTACTTTCCAGCAAACCTCCCGTGTTTCGCGCAGCTCATGTCGCCAATGAATGGCTTGCCGGTTACGACATCCATGGCGCTCGATCGCTTCATGAAGCCTACGCTCCGCATGCTCGGTGCGCCTATAGCAAACATCATCCCCGGCTGCGCAGAACGCAGCCGGGGCCCAGAAACCCAGCAGTTATTCCAGCCGCGATCAATGTCTTTCTCACAAGGAAATGCGTCGTTGCATGCCTTGTGGTTAGCCGCCATAAGAACAAAATTCCGCGTGTCATTAGCCGGCTCTATGCTTGGACCGCTGATGCATAGCCGGTTGGCTGTCAAAGGCAGGGATCCACTCGCTCACTTGCTTCTCAGCCAGCTCCGTGGCAATACCATACCGCTCTTGCACCTTACCTATCAGTAAGTCGCGTTTACCTGCAATCACATCCAGGTCGCTGTCGGTCAATTTGCCCCATTTTGTCTTCACGGAGCCCTTCAACTGCTTCCATTTACCTTCAATTTGTTCCCAATTCATGATTTTCTCCCGTCGTCGTTTACTTTTAGAATGGTAAAAATGATCAAACTAAGCTCTGAAATATAAGTGCAACAGCAATATTTTTGATTCCAGAATCAGAGTCTTCCTGCAGTTTATCGAACCGCGGTGACCTTGATTGAAAACCAGTATCAAGCACGGCCCTTCCGAGTACTGGTCACTATTGACCGCAACGTCCAAGGCAATTTTTCATAGCCTGGATATCCCCCAGCTAGACACAGGTATTTCAATATTTGATTGAAAGGGCGGTCACGCTGATTCACTGCGCAATTTTCACGATCGCCGCGTGCAAGATCTGTCCACGACGTGACCACAAGACCGTTTGCCATCCAGGACGTGGCTGGTATCTGCTGATATAGCTATAGGTCTTCTGGGTAACCTGATTTGTGAAAATGATTGCTCCTATGCAAGTTTGTCGAATCCCAAAGCCTGATCTTCGCGATCTCTTTTATGTATTCACCGAAGGACTGGTTGGTTTGACGCTTTTCCGGCTGAAGATGCAAGGAGAATGGATATTCGGGTCCGCCGTCTCTGGCTTAAATTGATCGACATATCCCGAAAAGACTCCGTGCAACCCGAATAAAACTCACTGCTTACAGACGATTCCGTATCCCATATGTTAGCGTAATGCACCAAATTGACCATACTACCAACTCGCTGAGCGATATATTGTTGCAAGCTAAGATTTCGGCGATGGAAATTCTAGCCGAAGGAGGAATGAGATGCAGACTATATATCGATATTTAGGTTTAGTTCTAGCGGCGGTTATTCTTATGATGTCGATGGGGCTAACAGCTAGTGCTACTCTTCAAGACGATCACCGTGACGACGGTCGGCGTGGAGGAGATAACGACCAGCGGAGATATTATGACCGCAACCACAAGGATTATCATGTCTGGGACAATCACGAAGATGGCGTCTATCGGGCATGGTTGAGCGATCGACACGAGGTCTATCGTGACTTTTCTAAGCAGAAACGATCCAGGCAGGTGGAATATTGGAAGTATCGCCATGAACAACGGGATGACGCCCGGTAATAAAAGCTTCTCCCGTGACTGCTACGGACCGCACATTCGAGGTGTAGAGACGTTGTGACGCGATGTCTCTACAACCTTGCTTCGCAAGTTGTCTTCCATTCTCTGCACTGAGCACACCGGAGAAGTTGACATTGCTCTGTCACCATCCTACCGGTTCTCAGAAGGGCCATTCTTTCTCCAAACAGAATAGAACTGCCGGGGCGCATAGCACAGAAAGAGCGCAAAACTATTGACGAGATTGCCCGCGTCCTCGCTGCCCAAGCAGTCAAGTTGGCGAAAGACGGCCGACCCAACAATCAGATAGGGCTATCTTGAGGCAATCGAATCCGAAGAATCATGGAAATGGCGAAGCCGCATTCAAACAACTGGATCAGCCAGTGCGCTGCCCCTAAAAGAATGAGTGTCGCATAGTGAGCGAGTAAACTGATCGTCTCAAGCAAAGCGACGTTCTTGTTAAATTAACCATCTTGAACAGATCATAGAAGAGGATGGTTAGCGGCACACTACATGCGAGATAGAATACCTCGGCCGCGTGTCGTTGCGTCAGCGCGTCGGACGCGACCTTCGGAAACGAGCCGGGAGTCTCATGTTTGCTCTAGCGGGAACCCGTTGTCCTGTTTCCGCTGCTCGGTGTAATGTCCAGGAGCCTGCCCCGAATTCGTGTCTGTGCTCGCAACGGTTGTTGCCCGGTGGGCCATTCGCACGTGGGCCTTGAAGAGCGCTGCCACCATCCTGCGTCTTTCTTCCGTACCGAGCTTGCCCAACATGGAAAACACCTGCTGGCATTGGGAACAACGCCAAGCGACTGCGTTGCCGTCAATCTTGCTGATTACGATCAGTTCAGCCATGGCACGCAGGATCTCATATCCGGGCTACCCGACTTGTTCAATTGAGCACAGTATTGTTTCCCTGCACGTACGATCCTTGTTCCGTGAGTCGTTTATTTTCTTTCGTTTCTTTGAGTTCAATTACAAATATACTCGCCGACATTTCATTCGTACCCTCGGGCCGCGGTTCGTTAAAGCTACCGGAGGCACACCAAGACACAAGTTGCTTTCAACATTCTTATGCGCTCCCGTTGCGCACAGGAGATAACCATGCTTTGGGCAGTCGTAGCCGTCCTCTTGATTATGTGGCTCCTCGGCTTCAGTTTTCGTATCGCCGGAAATATAGTTCACCTATTTCTGATAGTGGCTCTCGGGATCGTGGTCATCAACTTCTTTCGCGGACGCCAGTCTGCGTAATGCGTTGAGCCAGCGTCTTAGCGGCAACTCTTTGCACCCGCCGGTTTCGCAAGGTTCTGAATTGCCGCTCAAGACCAGAGGCGTCGCGCCGAGGAGCGAGCAAGTGCTCCTGAACGATTTCAAACTCGAGATATCCAGCTCTTCATACGTTAGCATTGAAGGCTTTCTACGCTTGGGCACTATAGCCCACATGGAACGGCACAATCTGAAACGATGCGCGAAATTGCCCAGATCTGCCGGAATTGCTATGTGTGCCCGCCCCTTTGTAATCAATCTATCCGAAACAACGAGACATTCCCGCCACCCCAACAATGGGGGCACGCCTGAGTCTATCCTCCAATGGAGGTGTGTTCTCTTCTGGCCAGTTTTGAAGGCATTGAAATGAGATGATCCCTGCTAAAGGCGGTGCTATGTGTTAGAGCCACGAGAGGCAACAGATCTAGTATTCGAGCCTGACTTTGTAACGTCAATCATTCACTTCGTGGACCACAGGCTAAGGAGTTGCCAGCTTGAGGTAGCAAGGGACGCCGAGCTGAATGAATTGGTGACTGGCTGAGTTCTGCAGGTAGAGCTCAAATGTCAAGCTTACCCTGAACGTGGCCCATGCGAGAGATGGAACACTATCGCAGCGGATGATCCGGGCTGTGGGAGATCTACTCCTAACGGTCCATCGCTTGGGTCATCGCCAAAGTTTCCTGCTGCCCATGCGCAAAGCATGGAACGCCGCGTATCCAGAGAAGTAATTGGGGCGTATCGCGAATTACTTTGAGTTCCCTTTTTGACTGAATTTTGGAGGTTCAGTGTGTTCAGCCCTCGGTATGAGAGCAGGTACGACCAAAGCCACGTACGACTGAGATCCCTTAGAACACGCTGTGATCAACGGTTAAAAGGTGAGGACTGGCAGGGAGCACTTATGATTTATTTGGAGAGAGACGTTCTACCGGCCTTCTTAGTCCTTGCCCAACGAGCTTTTGCGGCCTCTGAAATCTTCTTCCGGGCCGCGGCGGACAATCTCCGCCTCCTTCCGCGACCTTGGTCTCCGATGTCAGCATTCACTGTGCCAGGCGGGCGTCCGGCTCGTTGGCCAAGTTTTCTTCCGTTGCTTGATTTGCCGCTACGAGCGCCGTCCAGAGCTCTTATAGCGGCGTCAATTCGGTCACGTTCCTGCTTTAGCTCGTTTAATATATCCACGCTCGGGATTATAGACTAATCGCAATATAGCGCCCATCGCCTAACTTGGGCTCAGGCTCGAGAGTCACGGGGAAGTCACGTCCAAGAATAGCCCAATTTCATCCTCTTTCTTCCTCGTCGCGGCTGATGTTGACAATGCCAAAAACTAACTGCTGAGTCACAGAAGCCGAAATTATGTCTTTCATTGATGCTACTCTCGCACCCGTTTCGACCACCAGCCTCCGGCGCGGGCCCACTCTTCAGACCGCGGGCGGCAGACCGTGGTTCCAGAAACTCCACATTCGCATGGCCCTCGTCGCGTGTCCGCTCGAAGTCTCAGCTTTTCCCAAATTGCCTTTTCTTGCTAACCAGTTAAGGAAGATGTCGTCATATAGCCAGCTAGGGGAAGAATATGGGCAAACATCCTAACGACCGCCTACAAGGAACTTTGGATCTGTTGGTTTTGAGATCCCTTGCCGCCCGCGGGGCATTGCACGGCTACGGCATCACCATCCACATTCAGTCTGTCGCCGGCGAGGCGCTGCGTATAGAGGAAGGATCGCTCTATCCGGCGTTGCATCGCATGACACAGGAGGGGTGGATTAGTGCCAAGTGGGGCGTCAGTGAGAACAACCGGCGGGCCCGTTATTACTCGATCACTGCGTCGGGGCGAAAGCAGCTTGTCCTTGAGCGGCAAAGGTGGGATGAGCTGACCGGCGCTGTGGCACGGGTGCTCGAATTGGCTTAGGGCAGGAACCTAATTCTATGTCATTGATGAACCGCATGTGGAACACATTGCGCTCCAATTCACTGCAGCGCGAATTGGACGAAGAGCTGAGCCTGCATCTCGACTTGCGCGCACAAGAACTGGAGCGTGCCGGCATGAACGCGGAAGAAGCCCGCGCCGCCGCTACCCGGCAGTTCGGCAACACAACCTTAGAGACTGAGAGAATGAGGAAAATGGACATCGCCGCCTGGATGGAAACTCTTTTGAAAGACCTTCGGTACGCTTCGCGACAGTTCTCGCGTAACCCGGTCTTTACCGCAGTGGCGGTGCTGTCACTGGCGATCGGCATCGGCGCAAACACCGCCGTCTTCAGCGTTCTAAACGCCACTATGTTGAAGGCCCTTCCGGTGCGCGACCCCCAGGAGTTGGTGAATCAACTCGCGCGGGCCACTGGCGCCGATGTATCACTGGGTTTGTTGATAGATGGCGAGCAAAGCGCAAGATTGTTCGGCACCGCCAATGCACCCCGGATCGCACCAGCCGACGATAGGCATTGAACGCTGCCTGCAAGCGATATCCACGCTGTTTAGCGGCCTCTTCACCCACGACCAAAATACGGCGCTACGAAGGCCACCTTACCAAGACCGCTGGCAGACTCGCATTGTTTCCTCCTGGCCATCGCGGATCTCGAGTGGGGCAACGTTTCTATACGCTTGCTCTGTTGCGTCTCATGAAATCCAGCACAAGGAATATCAGGGCCGCAACCAAGGCAACGTGAATGAAGGCGGTAGTTATATGAAATACTAAAACTCCAAGCAGCCAAAGAACAATCAGAATTGCCGCGATTCCAAACATGTTTCATCTCCTTACGCTGATGCATCTTTGCGTGCAGAAAACACAACACAGTTGTTAGATTAACCGGAGAGAACACAGACTGCTGTCTCGTTGTGACCACTCGCATTTCGATTGCGTATTTCACATTTGCTGACGGCATGTTAGATGGACTTCGTCGTTCGGCATCGTGGCGTGTGCGGACAGGAATTCGTATTTCATAGTCGCCCGGCGAGTCTGCCGGGTGACATCGCGGTCAGAGCGATTCTCTTTTGTTGCCCTGCCGTATCAGGGCTTGCGCGCACGACCTCGCTGAAACAAGCGGCATGGCGATGCTACGTCAGGAATGACAATAGCCGATAATTCGGGCAGAGCAGCTACGAGAAAACATCCGCAAGCGCGGACATAATCTGCCGCCCATGATACGCATGCATCAAATCGTGGGCATCGTGCCACCGTCGGCAATGTAATCGGCGCCGCTAATGAACGCCCCTCGGTCTGACGCGAGGAAGGCTACCAACTCCGCCACTTCCTCGGGTCGGCCTGGACGGCCGATGGGAATGCCACCAAGCATCTCCATAACCCGTTGACGTGCAGCGTCCTCGCTGATACCGCTACCTCTTGCAATATCGGCGATCATTCCGTGGGCGCCCGAGGTCTCGATGAAACCTGGCGAAATCATCGTGACTCGCACTCCTTTCGGAGCAACGCCCTTGGCCAGACCCTTGCTGTAAGTCGAAAGGGCTCCTTTGGCTGCGGCGTACGCGAGAGTCGAATCGGAGAACGGTAGACGATGAGCGATGGAAGAGATATGAATAACGACTCCTGACTTGCGTTCGAGCATGCCGGGAAGGAAAGCGCGGTCAAGGCGAACCGCGGCGAGCAGGTTGAGCTCCAGTATTCTTTGCCAGTCCTCGTCGGAGAGGGCCTCAAATCCGCCTGGTCTTGTTTCTGCTCCACCGACGTTGTTTACCAAGACGTCGAGCCCATCCCACTCTTGAAGAATGCGATCGAGGACGTCTTGGACACCACGGGCCGTTCCGAGATCCGCCTTTATGAAGAGAGCGGGAGCCTGGCCTGGAGCTGGTTCACAGCGCGCGGCGGTCGCGACCGCCGCACCGCTCAATTCAAAACGACGTACAATCGCTTCTCCTATACCCTTCGTACCACCGGTCACTAGAACACGCTTGCTCTTGAACTCATCGCCAGAAACAACAAAAGGATAGATGTTGGTCATGGTCTCCCCAAAAGAATAGTGATTCAACAGATGTTTGAGCCCAGTGGGCAAACCGGTTAGATGCCAAGTTTTAGGTCCGGGCGTTCGACCAGCCGCAGCAGCATTGGCCCGAAGTCTGGCGCTTCAAAGAATGGATGGCCGCCTACGTCGCCTGTGAGGACAGCAGCACGATTTCAGTTATCAACACCGCCACTAACACTGTAACCGCAACCATCACACTCACAGGACCGTTTGGGCTCGTAGGCCCCAGGTTCCCAGCAACCCCCCCCCGGATGGAAACACCCTCTACGTGCCTGGCAACGGCGTCGAAGCCACCGTTGAGGTTGTGAGCACAGCAACCAACGCAGAACGGCAGCGACCCGCTTGAAGCATTCTTCGCAGGGGCCGTGGCGATCGCTCCGGATGGAAAGCACGTGTATGTCGAGACCGTGGACGTTGCTCCTCAGCCAGGCTTTGCGGTCATTGACACTGCAACCAACATACTGGCGGTTCAGGGCATAGCAAGAGTAGAGCGGCCGGAGCTGACCGGTGTTCCGATGTTGGCCGTGTGCACGGGATTGTGATTTCTCAACCCATGCTGTCTAAGTGGACACTCACAAGATAGTGTCCACTTGAGGTGATAGTGGACACTTCCTCGGAAGCAGAGGCACAACCCAGCCATAGAGACAATCAAAACAATCCAAGCCCAGCGTCGTCGGTATCGTTCGGTGGAAGAGAAACGCCGGATCGTTGAGAAGACTCTGGTGAGAGGTGCGTCGGGTGGCCCAGGTGACCGGAGAGCACGGAATGAACTGGCGCAAGTTGTACAACGAAAAGCGGCTTAATCAAGCTTCTTGGATTCCGCGCCTGCAGCTCGTGCTTGGGAACCTGTGTGGCCCATGCAACTGGAAAAACCGCCTCGGCGATGAGGGCGCGCATCGAGATTGAAGAACGCAGGCCGGAGAGAGTGTGGCAATTATCCTTCATTTCGAATGCACAATCGGCCGATCACAGCTATGCCGTCGCTATGGTACAACAACCGGAAAGAGCAACAGAGATCGCAACCACACGCTAAGGGATGGCTCTCGTATGTCTGAATCGATAAAGGCACAGGATTTTCTAAAGGCGTAATATGAAAGTAGGTAAGCTAAGATGGGAGACTAAATGCCGAAGACCAACGCAAGAAAGAACATCCACAGTAGGAAACGAGCCAAGATGCGCGCAAAAAACCGGGACCTAAAGGAGACCGTACAGAGGCCTTTCACGAATACGTTTAAGACCACACCGGCAAAGTAAGGTTACCGATGAGACGACTCACTCGTGAGCAAAACTGCGCTGGAAGCGGCTTCAGCGCACGGACGAGGCGCATGGCCAGTCGGACTGCGAGCCTACTTACGAATAGCGTAATTGGAAAAAGGTGAGTTCAGAATATTCCAATCGCCAGCAAGACTGCGGAGACCCGTTGGTGTGCACCTTGCCTGAACGACCAACACGAGCGCGAACGGAGGCGCCGGTCGCGGACCGGAATTGCCAGGGCAAAGCAATAGGCTGCTGCCTGACTGAACCGCGAACGTGGCCAGAGAGAAACGCTCGGGATGCATAATTGCGCTGTCGCCTTTTGTCTCTGCCATTCTGGTTCAGGTTCAGGCGGGTCCGCCAAGCTCTCTGATGCGCCACGACAAAAGCTTTGAACGCGGAAAGCAACCATGGCAGGGAAGATTCGGGCGAGGAATGACACTGTTTGCTTTGGGGTGCTGCAATGAAATCGCCCCCGCCAAGGGCAGCGTGGGCGGGGGAGTTAAAGCTCGCGTCGTTTCACACAATATCTTTTCAAACCTAAGTTGCTGTTCAAAATAGTACATATTTAATGACAGCAAAAGATGCTTCCCAGACCTAGCTGCGGGTTGACGTGCCTGCGCTGGGCGGCCTATCCGCCCAGCCTAACGTGTAGCTAGGTGTAACCACAGTAAAGCGACCGAGCTGTCCACCGACAAATGAATGCAGAAGGCAATCGCCTTGGGGCGGGACCACGTTACTCCGGCGAGTCAGCAGGAGATGTACAGTTTTGAAAATCTTTGCTGTCGGGCTAAGGGTAAGAATCTGCAGAAAACCGCTCATTGCAGTTTAGAGAAGCAGTTCCTCGTTCACTAAAAAGGACTCGCCTGGCGACCACCGCAACATCCCGGCATGGAGATCGTCGCTTTGGACGGCCACTATCGTCGATAAGCGTGGTCCGGCAATATTTTTGCTGGATAAACAAAGACTTCCTATTCCCGCGAAACGAGCTATGAGCGGTTTTGACCAGCTTGACTTCTTCTTGAAGCCCACAATCTGTCTGGGGGAAAACGATATGCGTGTCCTTTGGGAACAAACGGGAGTCCTGCTCCCCATTTACCGCTTAGTAGCGCGCGGCGCCGAGGATGCCGAAATCGCGAGCCAATTGAATATGACGGAAGCTGCCATACAGAGCTGTATGACGTGGCTATTGCATTTCTTGAACTTGCCGACCCGGAGTCACCTAATCGAGTACGCTTCGGCCCCCCCCCAAGGTCACTCTGATTGCCAGATGCCGCACAGGCATTTCGCGTCGTCGGGTTCGAACAGCGCCGAAAACAGAACCATCAAGGAGTTCACAGGCTATGCATCTCAACATATCAAACTCGCTGTGGACGGCAGTAGTGGGCATGAGCCTTTTGCATCCGGCTGCGTTGGCGCAATCGACCGAACGGGAACAGAACCTCTCCGCTTGTATGGACGGTTTCAGACCTTGCGATCGCTCACAACTCAGCACACTGGAACAAACCCGATTAGCTGTTGCCGAGCACCAACGCAACCTGGTCGATTGCAGAAGTGCCTGGAAGACGTGTGACCGATCCAAACTCACGCCGGAGGAAGGCAACGCCTTATCTCTGGCTCTACATCAGCGCAATTTTGAGATCTGTATGGACGGCCGGGATGGTTGCGATCACTCCAGGTTGTCCACCCAGGAAGTAGGCGCTGTATCTGTCGCCGAGCATCGGCGCAACATTGCGAATTGCGAGAACAGTGCGCCGACATGTGATCGCTCCAGATTGACCCAACTCGAGACGCGGGAAATCACTATCGCGAAGCGCCTACGGAACACTTCTGATTGCATGGATGGGATGGCGGCCTGCGATCACTCCAGGCTCACCGCACCGGAAGCTCTTTCAGTGGCCGCGTCCGAGCATGAACGCAATCGATCCTATTGTATGTATGGCTGGGAGCCATGCAACCACGCGGCTCTGACCAAGTCAGAGGCGGATGCAGTAGCACGCAGCCACCGGCAACGTAATTTCTATGCTTGCCAGAGCGGCGATCCGTCTTGTGACTATTCCGCCTTGACGCCGGCTCAAGCTAACCAACTAACTATTGCGGAGCATCGGCGCAATTATGAGGCTTGCCTGAAAGGCTTCGGCTATTGTGATCGCTCTCTACTTACACCGTCGGAACAAAAAGCAATTCCCTGAAATAGACGCGGTGCATACGAAGCATCATAGAGAAGTCGCAATCTTCCACCACTGGGCGGACACACCATAGGGCAGAACAAAGAGGTCCCGTCGGTAAAGGACGGCCGATTGGGGCTTCTCGATCAAACCACTGCCTGCGTGGTCCGACGGTGACCGGATTTTAATGCAGTCACATCCAGGGACGAGATTGCCCCTATCCGATAGGACTTGGGGAATGACTTGTACCAAGCGATGCCGCCCAGCCCGCCCTAAGCAGAGCGTTTTTGCAATGCAATGAATCCGATTATTGTCGGCCAAGAGATGCCTGAGATGAATGATTGCGAAGATTGCGTCGTCTCAATGCCAATATGGCCAGCATCATGAGCTATGGGAAGCCGGGAATGTCTATGCGAGCGGACTTTTGCAACTGATGGTTATGTTCCTAAAAAGAGGATGCTTTCGTTTCTCTCCCTTCCCTGATTGCCGCCCTGCTAACCAGCACGATGCCTCCACGTAAAGCGAATACTTGTTTTGACGAACCATTTCCGCTGCTTCCGCCATCATGATGACATCGGTCGGCCCACGTTTCCATTGCCTCCCCTTATTCTCTCTAGCTGATGCTATCCTCCGCCCTCACCAGGTGCTCTGGAGAACTCGCCCCTCCGTACTCAAGCTCGGTGAGGCGCGAAGCTGCGACCGCTTCATCTTATAGAGTAGCGCCTTGTAGCTGATCTGGAGATGTGCTGCAGCGGCCTTGGCATTCCCATGTGTTGCCTGCAACGCTTGGGCAATGGCCTGCGCTTCCGCGGCAGCTACCACACGCCGCACCTGCGGCTTCAGAGCTGCTGATTGCGTCTCCCAGCCATTCGCTTGGGAAAAACTGGGTTCGGCTCCAAAGCTGCTTCTGTCCGCCAGTTCTTCAACCGCACCCTTCTCATCCCGAAGAACGATGTAGCGTCTCACAAAATTCTCCAATTCGCGGAGATTTCCGGGCCAAGGATGGCGCATGCAGGCGCCGTCCAAAGCCTCGGAGTACTCCAGAGGCCGTTGACCATACGTATGCGACCATCGGCTCATGAATCCATCAAAGAGCAATGGAATCTCCGCCCGCCTTTCGCGAAGCGGCGGCACATTCACGATAAACGTGCCCAACCGGTAATAGAGGTCCTCGCGAAACGTCTTGCCCGCAATGGCCTTCTCCATGTCTATGTTTGTCGTGGCGTAAATGCAAACATCGGGCCTTATGTTGAGGCGCCCTCCCAAACGGGAATATTGTCCATCCTGCAAGACATGCAGCAACTTTGCCTGCATTGTTGGGCTCATCTCGCCTATTTCGTCCAAAAGAATCGCGCCTTTGTCGCATAGTTCAAACTTACCCGGCTTAGATCGGACCGCGCCTGTGAATGCTCCTTTTTCGTAGCCGAAAAGTTCGCTTTCCAGAAGATCCGCAGGCAGCGCCGCACAATTTATTTTCAGAAATGGTTTGTTGGCGCGGCGGGATAGCTTGTGGATCAATCGCACTACGATTTCTTTGCCAACGCCGCTTTCCCCGAGTACGAGAACGGGCATATCTACCTTGGCAATCAATGCAGCCTGGGACCGGATCTGCTTCATAGAAGGTGTGGCAGCCATGAAAAAAGAACGATTTCCGAGCTCCTCGATTTGAGTATTCCGGTTGATGTTCTCCGTTTGGAATACAGCGGGCGCTGCCCCACGGATTGATTTATCGGCCAGATATTCTCGCAGGACGCGCGTTAGCGCGGTCTCATCATAGGGCTTCGTTACGTAGTCCACCGCACCCGCTTTGATCGTACGCACGATAGTTCGAGGATCAGACGCCGTTGAAAACGCTACTAATTTCGATGCGGGATAAAGATTCCTCCATTTTTCGACCGTCCGTAGGCTATCGTTGCCGGAAATGTCCATATCCAAGAAAACAAGACGTGGAATCAGCCCATTATGAAAGCATCTATCGCCCTCGTCGGCGCTCGCGGCTCTTTCAACCGTGTAGTTATTGGTGCTCAGCAAGGGCGCGATTCGCGTATATAGCTCGGAGCCGTTACCGACAATAAGGATGCTCACCCGGCCTGGGCTGTGGGGAGGTTCGGCCATGAGTTCTTCCTATTCCTGGGAATCGTCAGATTTTCTGAGCGTGGCGCAAATCCATTTATATAGCTCTCATCGCGATTCCCTTGTGGTTACTCTACAGGTCGATTCCAAAATTGAACTGTATAAGATTGCACACTTAAGTTCGGGTCGCGTTACGCTCGTGCTCAATTCTGCACAGGCCGTTAAGGCTGCAAGCGGGATAATTAACGTGGAGGTTGATCCCTTCGAGGCAAGAGTTGATGGTTCATCCTGGGATGACAAGACTCGCTCACTCAATCCAGCAAGCTAAACCGGAACCCCAATGGCTGGCCCTTCGCTGGCGTGTTTTCTCACAGGCGCGCACAAGATAAGCGCGTTAGCAGGATACGAGTCCGTTCTCAAAAGCGGTCGGGAGCGGCCTCTGTCTCCAGAAAGAGGATACTAATATGCATTCGCCGATTATGCTGGGAACAGTCGCGTTGACCATGTTCCTCTGGAGCTGTGATGCGGCTCATGCCATAGAGCAGGCTCCTTTAGGCTCAAACCAACATCCATATAACTACGGCATTCCGGAGGTTAAGCAAAAACACGGGCTCATTGCCATCGGCATGTCACCGGTAGTCCTGGACACGGGCGATACCTGGGCGGTGATCTCCTGGACGACCAATGCGGGAGGTCTCTCTATTGTTTATGCCGGTACCGATAAGCGCCATTTGAACAAGATGGCCCAATCCGTACAGGAGGATAGCAATAGCATCGAAGAATCATATAGCGAGCAACAATATAGGCATCTGGTTCGTATAGGCAATTTACAATCTAAGACAACTTACTATTTCGTCGCCGCCTCCGGGCAAGAAGGCGACGTTGGCTTGGAATCAAGGAGCGATATTTCGCAGTTCACCACCAAAGAATCTGTGCCGACCCCCATGAGAAAGGCCGTAACCATAGCGCAGGGACCTGAGATCGATAGTATAGGCGATAGCTGGGTTGCGATTAGCTGGACGACGAATGTCAGAGCCAGCTCGATCGTCCAATATGGCATCGACAGGAATAATTTGGATCAGACGGTAGGATCGTCCTATATGGTCGGCAGCACAACTCATCGTGTTTATCTCGCGCATTTGGCTCCGGGAACGACATACTATTTCGTGGTTGATTCAGTGCAAGACGGAGACACAATGCGGGAAGCCACCAGTGCCGTAGCACACTTCACAACCCGGAGTTCATTCTAGCGTTGCTGGCTGCATTCGCGGCCAACTATGCCAAGGAAGGTGAAGGGCCTCTGGGCCCTTGCCTCCTGAAGGTCCATTGTGGATCTTTTTTCGAAAAACTATATTTCACGGTTCTTAAGGGCAACAGATACCCGCCGCAATCCATTAGCCACGATGCCCTCTGGCCCGTTCGGCTTTCCGAATCTTTCCAAAGCGTAGATTGACCACTCTTCCAGCGGCCATCTGCTTAGAGAACCACGGTCTTAGCCCATCATTTTCCTTTTATCCGCTTCGCTTGCCGAGCGCAGCATCTCCAGAAAGTGCTGGCCGCTGTCGCGAAGGCTCTCGATCCGATAGCCGGCATTGTCGACGCGTTCAAAACGCACGATGTCGTGGCGCTGGGCGAGGGCGCTCATGGCAATGAGCAGGGCGCGGCGTTCCGCGCGAAGCTCTATCGCTACCCCCGCTTCCAGGCTGTCGTCAACGACATTGTCGTTGAAAGCGGCAACGGGCGCCATCAGGCGACGATGAACGCGATTTGAACTGGCCGCCAAACGATCACCTGACCTGATCGCAGAGCAAAGATGTTGGTGTGGCTGGTCGAGGCGGGGAGCATGCCAAAGTTGTCCTGACGAAGAAGCGTCGTCAGAAGGATCGGCGAAAATCGCACATGTCAGAAGGCATAACTATACGCGACCGTTATGGGTCTACGCCAAAGATTGCTGGGCAGAAGAATCAGCCCATAGTGGATAGATGCGGCGCAGCCCGCTGGTACCGGGCTCGACAGAACTTCTGCCGGATCATTGCCCCCCGTTGTCCCTGACCCCAACCCTGCGAAATGCTCAGATCCTGGCTTGGAGCCTCGCTTCCAAGTACAGCAGCATTGGAAATTATCCTGTTCTCGGCATAGTAGCCTTTCCTCCAACCCCCCATTCAATGAAGGGCATCCTATGAGACAAATTATGCGGTTGAAGATTAAGCCGGTGCTCCAAGCCTGGGGCCGTATTTTGCGAGGTGAACTCCCGTCTCTTTCTCTTGAAATTACTCGTGAATGCCCCCTTCGTTGTCCCGGGTGCTACGCATATGAACCGGCGCATCTTGGAGCTGTTCCCTTGCGTGACCTTTCCGACTTCAAAGGAGAAGAGCTGATTGCACGTGTGCTCGGCTTGGTGGACCGGTATAGGCCGTTACATCTGTCCATCGTTGGAGGGGACCCATTAGTCCGCTACCGCGAACTCGACATTCTACTGCCGCAGCTGATCTGCCACACTCACGTTCAGATAGTGACCAGCGCATTCCGTCCCATCCCATTGTCGTGGGCCATGGTGCCGAACCTGCAACTGGTCGTCTCGGTAGACGGTCTACAGCCGGAGCACGACATGCGACGGAGGCCCGCAACTTATCAGCGCATCCTCCACAACATACAGGGTCATCACGTTGCGATTCACTGCACCATCACCAGCGCCATGGTAAAACGCAGCGGGTATATCCCAGAGTTCGTTGATTTCTGGTCAGCCAATCCGGCAGTGGAGAAAATCTGGATGAGCATGTTCACTCCGCAGCGGGGAGCCGTGAATGTTGAATGCCTCACCTCTGATGAGCGTAGGAATGCGATAGGAATACTGTTTCAGAACCGGCTATATCAGCCCAAGCTTGACATGCCCGAATCGGTGATCAAGGAATTCCTGTCTCCTCCGGTATCCCCCGAGCGCTGCATCTTCGCCCAAACAACGCGCACTCTTTCGGCGGATTTAGAGACCGTTGTCAAGCCTTGCCAGTTTGGAGGCAGTCCTGATTGTTCCCAATGCGGTTGCATCGCCTCAATGGGACTGGCTGCGGCCGCACATCAGAGGATTATTGGCCCGATCACCGCTGGACATATCTTCTGGACCTCAAACGCAATTGGCCGATACCTACAACGCGGCAAGACGATGCTGCGCCAGCTTGTAAATCGGCAGAAAACTCAGAGAACTCCTTCCACCCCAAGAACCTGCTAAACGGACGAAACGTGCCACGCAGTCGCCGGCTTCGCCGGTGCGAGTCAGATCCTTTAAGGTGAGTTCATGACTTCGGTCAAGTGATTTCCCCGTTCGTCGCGCCTCAGCGGCCGCGCTGTCCAAGTCCGAAAGGTTGGGTGGGTGCAAACCGTCACTCCGAAAGATAGGCCCGCCAGAAAACTGCGCGAACTTCAGCGCATTGTCGTAGTACAAGTGATGACGTGGTGAACGATCGACCGCGTGTATCGCCTCAATCGGGTCCTTTTGGTAACGAACGAGAAATCGTCTAGGCCAATCGAGCGCGAGATTGGCGTAGACGCGCGCCCTTCCCTTCTTGAACGGAACTGCATAAGGCAGAACAAGTTGCGGATCAAATTCGCTAGAGATGTCCGCGGCGAGCATGGAGTTACCGAGGGACACCCCAAACCAATCCTGCGATTGTTCGAGCCGTACCGCCTCAACGATAGGGCCTCCTAAAGACGTTCCGGTGCGCAAATGCATAACCGCTGTGCCCGCTGCGAGCGCACCGCGAAGAGGTAGGCCCATCTGGAGTGTCTCGCAAACCATGTCGGCACAGGGAGCCATGAAGGCAGCGGGGCGGGAATTCATAAGCATATCGGCTGGCACACGTTCCGGCATAGTTTTTCAACTCTGCTGCTGGCAAACGGCGA
>Ga0070734_10000936_pt1 | contig 48940 bp, 27 predicted proteins | sample Coa_R1_8_FD_66444 | JGI IMG/M metagenome (GOLD analysis project Ga0070734, IMG submission 66444) | Surface soil microbial communities from Centralia Pennsylvania, which are recovering from an underground coalmine fire - Coalmine... | ecosystem: Environmental > Terrestrial > Soil > Unclassified ...
CGGGAAGAGCGGCGGTGGTGAGAGTGGCGGTTCCCGTGTTGTCGAGCGGGACTTGGGTAGAGGTGCTGCCGATGGTGAAAGTCACGGAACCCGTCGCGACCCCGGTCGAGACGCTGACACTGGCGCTGAAGGTGATCGTTTGGCCGAAGACCGACGGGTTCGCCGAGGAACTGATCGATGTGGTGGTAGGACTGGCAGGTGGAGGCGCGTTCACGGTTTCCGTGCCGGTCCCCTGGCTGCCGGCGAAAGTGGAATCCCCGCTGTAGATTGCGGAAAGCTGATGGACTCCGACAGGCAAGGAAACACCCGTCAGCACGGCAGTGCCGGTCTGATCGACCGCGGCTGTGGCGAGGAGCGTGGGGCCGTCGAAGAACTCAACCGAGCCGGTTGGCGTGCCGGGAGCAGCCGACGTCACAGTTGCCGTTAACGTGATGGCCGTGCCGGCCGTCACCGGATTTGCCGAGGACGTCAAAGTTGTGGTGGTTGGTGCCGGGGGAGGAGTCGTTACCGTCACGCTCACAGGAGATGAACTACTGGCACCGTCGGTGCTGCTGCCGCCGTAAGCCGCGACGATCTGATGCGTGCCGATCGCCAGGGTGGAGATGCTCAGAGTCGCCGTGCCCGTCGAATCGAGGTTGACCACGCCCAGAGTGGTCGCGCCGTCCGACGTGAATGTGACCGGGCCAGTGGGAATGTCTCCCGCCTTAGAGGTTACGGTGGCCGTGAACGTGACTGATGTGCTTTGTGTCACCTGGCCCGCGGAGACAGTGAGCGCCGTGGTGGTAACAGAAGGCGCCGACTGCTGGACCACCTGGATCACGATCGATGAAGTGCTGCCGGCATAAATGTTATCGCCGGAGTAGCTCGCTTGGACGGAATACGAGCCGGGAGCCAAGTTGGATATCGTGATGAAAGCCCCGGTCACCGTATGGGTGCCCGATCCGGTTGCTACGGCCGCGCTTCCCAGTACTGTGTTGGTATTCGTGTCGGTGAAGGTGATAGTTCCAGAGGGGCGCGTCAGAAGCGTGAATGTGTAAGTCAGGGTGGCGCTGAGCGTGACGGATTGGCCCACGGTGGAAGGGTTTTGGGATGACGCGAGGGTCGTAGTGGTCTGCGTGTACTGCGACAGAACCGTTACAATGAGAGCCGCCGAGTTCGCCGTCAAAAAATTGGCGTCCCCGGCATAGCTTGCGACGACCGTGAAGGCTCCGGCACAGGGCCAAGTCGAAACCATGAGTTGCCCGTTGCCGCTCGAATCCAGAGTAACCACGCCGAGTTGTACATTGGCCGCACAGGACGCTGTGGCGTTGATCGTAACCTGGCCGCTCGGCAAGGCCGGCGCTGCGACTCCAGTCGCGGGCTTTACGGTCACGGAGATCGTAACATTGGAGCCGTTAACGACCGGATTCGGTTGAACGGAGATCAGAACTACTGGAGTGGTTTTCTGAGCGCTCGCCGAAACGGCCCCGAAGATCGAAAGCAGAACTGCCGCGAAAATACGCGTCCTGCCAAGCTGTAAGTTCATGACACTCTCCACCCCAATTCGATCGATGACCACAGTGGCGCCGGGTCGAATCGTCGGAGGGTTCTTTTAGCTGCCGACCAAGAGTTAAGGCTTCTGTGGCACAATAATCGTTAATTTCTGGATATAGTCGTGCGCCTCGCCGGCATCTGAGTTCACGTCGATGCGGAGCGTGTCCGCAGCCAGCCCCGTATTGGATGTGAGCTTCGTCGGGTCATAAGTCACTGTGATCGAACACGTGTTGCCGACCTTGATCTCTCCGTCGCAGGTGGTGCCTTTCAAAGTCGCCACGCCGTGCAGCGCGCTGACCGTCACGCTGTTAATGTCAACCGGGATGTCGCCGTCGCTCTTCAGGACCACCTGGAGCGTATAGACGAACTGGTGAATAACGGCATTGCTGGCCGGCGTGAGCCATGTGTAGTGCGCGCCCGGGGAGTTGACAAAACCCCGCTCCGGCAGCTTCGAGTCGGTTCCTGTGTAGTTGCTGCCGCTCGCCGCATAAACCACCTGGGTGCCCTTGGTATAGAGCGCCGGCGGCGCGACTGGTGCGCCCTTCTGGACGCTCACGAGGTTGCCGAACAAGTCCCACGTGCAGGTCTGCGGATATTGTTTGATAGCTCCTCGGCCGCCCCCCTTGCCGGAGCCGCCGGACATCGTGTAATAGCTACAGTTTCCGACGACTTCGCCATTGGCGATCTCATAGCCCGCTACCACCAACCCGCGGAAGCCGGCGTTGGGGGTGAATTGCAGCGGATATTCGTACGACCGCGCCAGGGGCGCCAAGGCCGCTCCGCATAAAGCCAATAACATGATCGACCGTCTCATCGTCCACTCCCCCCGCTGGCGCCTGATCACCTCAGCGGCTCCGCCGAGTTTGCAGGCGTCAACTCCTGGTACCGAAAATCCCGCTTACCTCATTGCCGTTTCGCGTTTGAGGCGACTTCGGCGTCCGGCTTCGCAAACTGCGCCTCTTCCAACTTGGGATTCACTACGACTTTTTCGATCCTCGTCCGCTCGACCGGAACCGGTGGATCCTTGAACCCCAGAGCGGTCCGGCCTACCGGGAGAACCTTGGTCTCCAGCACGAACGGAATCTCGAGCCCGTCGATATTGCGATAGTCCCGGAGGTAGACTTCGACCGGATGATCCGTGCCGTCCAGCCGCCGCGGCTGTCCTTCCATTTTGGTTTCCAGGAACGTCTGCGTGTCTATCCAGACATGCAGCGACTCGCCGGATTTCAGAGTCAGTTTGATCTTATAATTGTCCCGCCCTTCGACCTGCTCCACGCCGGCCAGTTCGACGCGGCTCCCCTTAGCGGCGTAATCGACCAGCGGCCCATCGAGGTCGGCCTGCTTGGATGTGGTTTTCATTTCGTCCGCCGTATAGGGTTCGACCACGCGCCGCCCGAGAAACGGCCGGAGCTTCCATCCGTTGGTCCCGTCGAACACCTGGAGGGCCGTCTGGCCCGCAAACTCGAGCTCAAACCGCATCTTACGCGGGCGCTCGAGTTTCATGACAAAGGGTAGTTGGACCTCTTCAACCGGGCGCTGCGGCACGGTCATCTCACCAGGCTTGGCCCGGCCGGCCGGCCCATTGTTCGGTGTCTGCAAAGTAGCACGCTGATTGCCGCCGGCCCCGAGCTTCCCCGATAACGTCATCGTCTGAACGGCGCGCCAGGCTTCCAGCCCGCCGCGAGCCGCCACATTTTTTTCAACGATCTGGGCAGCCGATAGCTTGACCGGGTCGGAAGAGAGGTCTGCGGCCGCGGCGAACGAAACAGCAACGGCCCAAGAGCCAGCGAACACCAGGGATTTTCGGATCATCGATATCTTCCTCACAGCCCGATTTGTAAACACACTCTCCTCAACAGTAAGATCTTCCCGGCGTTTCCTATTTGCGCTTCGTCAAAGTGTTCAATCCACCACCAGCCCCTGGGCTCGGAAATTTCCGATCACCACGTCGACGCGGTGCCCTTTTTTCACCGGCCGCCCCGAATTGGAGAATGCCATCCAATAAGACTTACCGGCCTCGGGCGTGCTGCTCTGCCGCAGTTGGCCGACCTTTTCCATTTGCGGAACCACCAGCCGAACGCGAGCCTCCGGATCAATCAAGGACGGCTCGCTTTTTTTATCGTTGAGCGCCTTGGCCCGCTCGGGGTCTAGGACGCGGTAGCTGAACCGGACCATTTCGCCGGATTCAGCGAGCTTTACGCTGAGCGAATCGATTCCCCAGACGCCTTCGTAATACATCAGGGCGCGCCGGGAGAAGCGATTGGGCAGGTAACGGACGGGCGCGGCGGATTTTGCTGCGGGCGCAGCCGGCGGAGGAGCGGATTGACCTACAACGATCGGGAGCAGGACGCTACCGGCCAGCGAACCTAACAAGAGAAACATCTTCACTCCCCGCATCGTCTGATTTCGAGACATCGATGATTTCCTCATAGTCGCCTTCGCGAGTGGGCCGGCAGCGATACCGGCCCATCCGCAGTTCGCCTTACTGGTTCGGAAGCTCGACGGCGCCGATGTCGATCGTATTGTTGCCATGATCGGGCCGCGCGTTGCCGAAGTAATCCGTCGCTGGGGCCTGGATTGTCGTCACGCCGCTGCTACCGGCGGGTAGAGTTATGGTGCAAACGCCGCCAGCCGTACTGGAGCACGATATCGCGTTTATAGCTGGCGAAGTCGTTTGGGGCGCGTAGTTGCCGAGGACTACGTTGGTGCTCGAATTGCTCGTCATCGGATTCAGCTGGGATAGCGGTCCCCAACTAATGTTGATCCAGTTGTTGCCTTCGTCCACCGTCGCGGTCGGCGTCAGGCTGAAGATCGGGTTCGGGATGACCGCATCGGAGATGCCCGGCGGCACCTGATAGCCCAAGCCTCCGTTCTCCGGCGGCACACGCGAACCGTTGCAGTACTGGCTGACCACCGCGGGGTTGCTGCTCGAATTGGTGCCGCTGTAACCGCTGGTATTGGTCAGAACTCCATAGAGCGGATTCAGCGTAAAGCCCGATCCGTGGTTGGTCGGACTGGTATCGTTGCGCACGCCGATGTCCCAGTAGCTGGAACCGGCCGGGCAAGCGCCGGTGGATGCCTGGCTGGCCGCCACCGTATTGCTGAACGCGTTGTACAGCGTGACGACGTTCTGCTGGTTCTGAGTGCCCGTGCCCAGAGCGCCAACCGTGATATCGAATGACCGGTTCTGCCACAAGATATTGTTGTACAGAGCCGGGTACGAAATCTTAGTGCAACTCCCGTTACCCGCGCCGGTTCCAGGAGCGTAGTTGCCGGCGGGACAAGTGATGGTGCCGACGCCGACGAACGAGGAGGTCAGCTGGGGGCTGTTCTGCATGGTCACCAGGCCGGCGGGCTGCGGGCACGATGCCGTGCCGCCAGTCTTCGACTGGCAGATAGGCCCCGGCGACTGCGAACTGGCCAGCGGAGCGCCCAGCGTGTTGAAGAGCACGCCGGAGGAAGCCGTCGTGTCATTCGAAGCGATGGTATTGTTCGTGAGCGTCACCGCCAAAGCGTCTTCCAGCGATACCCCGGCACCGTCCCAACCAGCCACGTTGTTCACGATGATGTTATTGGTGACGGTAACGTGATACCACAAGGCCGGGTTGGAGGGGAAGCGCGCGACATCGGTGCCGTTGACCCCCTGTAACCGCAGGCCGCCGCCGCTGCCGGCATCGGCCGAGTTCCCTTGGATCAGGTTCGCGTTGATGACGAGCCTGGGTCCGGTGCCGTCGCTCAGGCCCGGTACGCAGTCGTTATCGGTTACCGAGCCGCATTCCACGCCGTTGACCGTCGCGTCAGGGGCGGCGCCCATAATCATGAGACCGCCGCCGTTGGCCTGGATGCTCGGGTTGGTCGCCTGGTTGAAGAGGAAGCTGTTATGCTCGATATCCCCGTTCCACGAGAAGCCCAGGTGGCCGACGCCGCCGGCATCGCCGGTGCTCAGGTTGCCGCACACCCAGTTGTAATTGAAATCGTACCAGTCGGCGCCGGTGCAGATGCTGACGCCGCCTGCGCCAGCCGGAGTACCGGTGAACAACTCGTCACCTGTGGAAGAGTTGTTAGTGACCATGTTGTTATGCACGTTCAGGTTGATGTTCTCGCAATAGGGCAACTGCGTATTTGCCGGCAGGCTATTTTGGACCAAGTTCGACAGACAGGTATTGGGAGTTGAAGTGGTCGCGCTGCCGTTAAGATACGCCTCCGGGAATTCGCCCTGCCCCAGAGTCATCCCGCCCGAGAGCGTTCCGGCGTTGTTGAAGATCCGGTTATTGGCAATCTGGAGGTTATGCGCCCAGGCGTGGACGAAGATGCCTCCGCCGCCCTGCGAGGAATCTGTGATCCCCAGCCCATCAATGCTTGATGGGCCACAGCTGAAGTTGCTCGGGTAGGGATTGGTCGCATTTCCAGCACTGGTGTGGCAGACCGGGTTGAGTTCGGTCGGCATCACCCCGCCGTTCGGACCCACCGGTCCGGTGAGCAGCGTAGTGCCGGCCGGGAAAGCGGCTTCCGCTCCGGATCCAAATGGATCGGCGGATCCGGTGGGAATGTTGACGCCCTTCGCCACCACCGTAATACCGGCGCCCTCGTAAGCCCCCATGATGGAGGGTTCTTGCAACTGCTCCGCGAGGTTGCCGTTGACCGTGGCATCCCAGCCGAGGATGCCTTCCAGCGGGATGCGGTCCACGACCATGGTCGGGAAACTCGCACCGCCGTAGAAGTAGTTCCAGGTATTCCCGTCCGGGCCAGTCCCGCTGGCGGTCGGGTTGCTCGGGTTGGGGCAACTGTACATTCCGGTCGGATCGAACGGATTTCCGCCGGTGCTGGGTTGACCGTTGAGCGCCAAGCCAAACAGGCAGTTGATGGATGCGCGCCATGGGTTCAGCAGTGTGCCGGCCGGGTGCGCATTCGCGTCGATGATGGAGGATGCCGCGCCTACGCCTTGGAGCCGCACGGGTTTCCACATGATCAACATCTCGTGGTAGGTACCGGGAGGAACGATGATCATATCCCCTGGGGCAGCCGCGTCGATCGCGGATTGAATTGTTTTTCCCGCCGCCAGCACGGTAGGCTTCTTGCCGCCAACCGTGACGGTGACGGTATCGATCGACTGCATGCCGCTGGCGGCCGTGATCACCAGTTGGCCGCAATAGGCTGCCGTAACGCTGCTGCCGTTAGGGCCGCCAAATTGCGCTTGCTGCTGGAGTGGACACAAATCGCTGAGAGGCAGCGCCGGTACCTGCACCACGATCTGTGTGTCGCTCCAACTCTGGATGGGAGCATTGACGCCGCCGATGGTCACGGTTCCCTGGGTGCCGCCGAAGCCGTAGTGCCGCGTAACGGTCTTCTGATTAAACGGAGCCGACGCCGCTGCGGGCCCCGAGTAGCCGTAATTGATCACCGTCTGGTCACCGAGCGAAGTGATCGTCAGGATTCCGCCGCCGGAGTTACCGATCGTTGCAGTGGCTGCTGCGCCGCTGCCTCCGGTTCCAGCGTTGATGAAGTTTACGGACGGTGCGCTGGTATAGCCGGAGCCGCCGTTGGTGACGGTCACGCCGTTGGGGACAGTGACGTCCCCGGTGGCCGTGGCTGCCGCTCCGCTGCCGCCGCCACCGCTGAAACTGACGGTCGGCATGGTGCTGTAGCCCGAACCTCCGTTAGTCAGCGGGTTGAGGTAGACTCCACCGGTGGCAGCCAGTGTGGCTGTAGCCGCGCCGCCGCTGCCGCCGCCGCCGCTGATGGTGATCGTCGGCGCGGCCGTGTAACCGGCGCCTGGGTTGGACAGAATGACCAGGCTGAGCTGCATCGTGCTGGTGCCAGTCGGGGTGCCGCCGCTTACTGGCGCGCTGAAGGTCACCGATGCCGGGGTTTGGTATCCCACCCCGCCGGTATTGACGACGACAGATGCCACATTTAGAAACGCCGTGGCCGCGGCGCCGCTGCCCGTGCATGGTGACGTGCAGGTAAAGGTTATTGAGGGCGGGCTAGTGTAGCCGGAGCCTCCATTGGTGATAGTGACTGCTGTTACGTGGCCGGTTCCGCTTACCGTCGCGGTCGCTGTAGCGCCGCCGCTGCCCGAAATATTAACCGTCGGCGGGTGTGCGGAGGTGTAGCCGCTGCCGCCGGCCGTCACGCTGGCCGATCCCACTTTCATAACGGCCGTCCCGGTTGCCGCAGCGGCGGTATAGCCTATCGGTGCGCCGGCGGGCGTGTTGAAGGTTACGGTCGCCGGAGACGCATAGTGTGTCCCGGTGCTCGTGTTGCCGCTCACATTAACTGAAAGGACGCTTAGGAACGTACCTGTGGTATTGGAGTTAGCCGCCGCCGCGTTGGGCGGGCCGTTAGGCGACGCGCTGAAGGTAGCGGTCGGCTTGCTCGTATAGCCACTGCCGCCACCGCCGGTCGGCACAGTCGCCGAGGCGACGCCATAACCCACGTATGCCGTGGCCGCTGCACCGCTGCCGCCGCCACCGTTGAAGCTGACGATCGGCGCGCTGCTGTAGCCCGAACCGTGATTCGTGACGTTCAGGGCGTTGACCGTAAGTGTTGCCGTGGCCGTGGCTCCGGTGCCGCCGCCGCCAGTAATCGTGACGGGTGGCGCCGACCTGTAGCCGCTGCCGCCGTTGGTGACGGTTATTCCCGTCACGGATACCGTGGCCGGGTTCTGAACCCAAGGCCCTGCCACATCGCCGGTAACCGACGAGATCGCCGGCGTGAGGGTCGGGTAGTTACAGTCCGGATTGTTGTAGCCGGCGCCCACAAAGGCGGCGGTTGGCACAACGGGGGTGTCCAGATAATCGGTTGTACCCGGCATCGAGGGAAGTTCGTAACAGAACTGGCTGTACAACGGGTTGAACAGCGGGTCCGTGATCATGGTGTTGTTGGGACCCGGGATCGGCCCCTTATCGTTCATGCAAAACACCAGCATGGTGGGCGAATAACCCGTCGGGTTGGGAGGGTTCACTTCCCACGTGGAGTACGTCAGGCCATTGAATGCGCCCCAGTGGTCGGAGTAGACGCGCGAGATTTCGTTGCCGGCCCAATCCTTAACGGAAACCGGCATGTTCGGGGGCGCGAACTTCTCGCCGAATACGGGCGCGAACGGGTCGAACTCGGAAGTAAAGTCGTCGGTGATTCCGCCGGTGAACTTGGCGGCGATGTGGGTCGAGGTGTAGAGGTAGAACTTCGCGATGGCGCTCATTTGGTTGGTAAGCGTCACTTCCTTGCGGTCGCAAAGATTGCGCGTGGCTCCGGCAAATGGCGCTACTTCGGCCGACTGCGGGAAGAGACTGATGTAGTCGGGTACGATGTGCGGCTCGCCGACGCATGGCCAGACCGGCTCGGGCGCGAATCCGGGCACAATCTGGTTATTCGGCACGGCGCCTAAGTTCTGGGTAGAATTCTGCGCGTTGTAAGCGTTGTAACCCGGACCGCCGAGACCGGCGGTGGCTACCGAAGCCTGGTCGGGCAGAATGAAGATCTCCGCCAGACCCGCGAACTGCTGCGTCGCCGGGGCGATGAAGTTATCGCCGATGAGAATGTTCTTATCCTCTTCCTTCACCAGCTCATAACCCGGAGGCAGAACTACTTCGACGACGTATTTGCCCGGAGGCAGCATCGGAGTGTTGTGCCGCCACGGGTCCGTCGAATCGGGGTTCGGGATGCAGATGGTGCAGTTCGTGCCGCCCATGTTGGCCGCCGTGAATGAGGTACCCGAGCCAACGCCTCCGGGCAATGAGGTATTCAGTTTGCCCGCGCTGGGGCCGTTCGGAACGATACCGAGCACGCTGGGAAACTTGTACATGCCGTCGTAAGGCGCCGGCTGGAGCTGGTTCCAGTTGTGCATGCCGTCGTAGCACTTGAACTGCGAGCTATAGGGCAGGTTGGTCAGCATCGCGCCGTTGAAATAGGAGTTGTAGAGGTTCAGGTAATTCGGCTGGTTGTACAACGTATAGAAGAACAGGTCCGGATTCCCTCCGCCACTGGCCGTGCCCTGGCCAGGGCAGCTCATGTTGGGCATGCCGTCGGAACGGAAGCCCTGCGCCCAGTCGTCCCAACTGCTGGTTTGTGTGGTATCCACCAGCGTCAGAGCCGGCGTGACGCCGTCTGCTGCCAAGCCTTCCTGATAGAGGTTTATCGTGACATGGGGAATCAACGGCTCCCACGGTTGTTGCACGTTCATCTGCGGATCATCGAAGGGGCGCGTCGAAGCATACACGACATGGCCCTGGATGCCGCCGTTTTCGCCAGGCGCGTAGGGCGTCTTGCCAAACTCGATGAAGTTGCTCTGGCCGGAGAAACCCTGCCAGCCTTCCGCGGCGACCCATGGGGGATCGATTCGGCCGGTGGAGGCGCTTGACGAGCTTAGGACCGGTACGCCGGTATTGATCGATTGGCCGGAGCATGTTGCGCTGGTGCAATAGATCGCTCCCGGCACGGACAGGTCGCCGGGCAGCGGGTAGGGATCGATCGTATTTGCCATATTGGCGTACGGAGTGTTTGTTGGTCCGCACGGCGGGTAAGATCCACCGCAAGTGGTGCCATCCGCCGGCCCGCCCGCGTCGTACACGGTATGGATGCCTGTCGTCTTATAGCGCGTGGTATCCGTTTCCACTACGTACCAATTGAACAAGGGGAATGTCTCATTAAAGTTGGCGACGCCGGTGAAGTCCGTGCCGAGGACGTTGGCCCGGCTGCCGTCCCGGTATCGGACAGTCGTGTTGATGAGTGGAATTCCTATCTCGTTCGATTGATAGATACCGTCTTTGTTGTCGTCGATAAACGTCCGCGTGTAAACGTTGGCCTGCCACTGTTGTACCGGAACATCTCCCATATTGACCGTCTGGTTATTCCCATTCGCGACATTGACCGGTGTGGAGAGGCCATCCATCAACTGATCGTTCCATTGATCGAAGATGCTCAACCGCCAGCTTCCGCTGGGGACTCCGGTGAACGTGAAGTTCCCGTTGGCGTCGCACTTGGTGAACATGAAATCTTCACCATCGGGGTCGCCCAGGCTGACGAAGCACTGTGTCCAATAGAAGGCGTCGCGCGAGCCGCTGCTATACAACCGCTCATCGGGGATACGGCTCATTCGCTCGTCGGTAATCTTTCCGGTGACTGTATTCGTGCAATTGTTGGCCGTGAGGTTGAGGTCGGTTCCGTTGCATACGCCAGCGAGGCGGGCATTGATGAGTTTGGGGTTGGCGAAGCCGATGGAGACGTGATAGCCGGCGGGCCCGTACTCCTGGAAGTAGCTCGGTTCGCCGATGCGGATGAAAGAGTCGTGCGGGTGCTGGCCGTCCAGCGTATTGGTTTGCAGCCACTCCTCGCCGCGCGCGATGCGGTCGGCGCCCGGCACCGCCTGCACACTGAACCGGCCTGGCATGAGATTCGCAATCACAGCCTGACCGGCGAGGGGGGACTGAATCGGGTTGCCCATCGGATCTTTGCCGGCTTCGTATTTCGGGCAGGTCACGATCATGCCGGTAATGCCGGCCTGCTTCGGATCGCTGGTGGCCTGAGTCGCGATCGGGCAGGCGTCGAAGCCAGTCGCGGGATCGATCGTGCCCGCCAGGCTGTTGGACAGCGGCATGTTGAACATGTCGTAGGTCATCTGACCGGTCGGGTCGCCCGAGGCGCCCATGTCGTCGAAGAGGATGATGTTGAAGCCGCCCAGACCCGGCTCGTTGGTGGCAATCACATCGATGCCGCCGCCGGAGTCCTGTTCGCCGTTGAGCGGGAAGTCATCCTCGAACACCATGACCGATAGTTTGCCGGGCGGGAGCGGGGTTGGCTCGACAATCACCGTGACGGGATTCCAGGAATTGGTAGCGGTGTTCCAAGTGATGGGCGCGCCGCCCATGGTGTGGCCGAGAGGCAGCCCGCCAAACGGGTTGGCCGCATCGCCGGGCAGGACGGAGATGTAATAGCGTTTGGGGAAGGGCGCCGCGCCACTGGTGCATGGGCTAGTCGGGAACCCGCAGCCGGGATCCAGTGAGACCGCGCTGGGGAGCACGGCCGTCTTCTGCGTACCTGTGGTTCGGCAATTGCCATTGCCGACGTCGCATACCGCCGCTTTTCCCAACAGCGTTTGGCCTTGCTCGCAAGACAAGTCTGTCGAGTTGACCCCCGTACAGCCCTGAGCCACGTACTCCATGTGGCTGGTGTGGAAATTGACGCCGAATGTGGCGGGAACAAATTGCCCGCCCGATCCAAAACTCGGGCAGCCCGCAATCGGCGAGCTGCTGGTCGAGGTGCAGTTGGGGTTAACGTAGAAGGTCTTGTCTTCTTCTATAATCCAGCGGTAGTCGGTGAGAACGTTGCCCTGTGGGTCCTTCACGATAACCGCCAGATTGCTGGCCGGCGGGAAGGTTACGGTCACGGTGGCAGTGCTGCTGCTGGTTGTACCTTGACTGTTTATGGCGTTATAGGTAAACGAGGCCGTGCACCCGGTTGGCGTGGTACACGGTGACGCCAATGTCGCGTCGAATCCGCCATTCGCATCTCCTACTATCGTGGCACCGGTCGCTACAATGCTGGACACGACGACCGAAAGCGGATACCCAGCAGGGTCTTTGTCGAACGCTAGGACTCCAGGGGGCTTGATGCTTGTGTATTGTGCTGTGTTCGCCCTGAACGCGGAGTTTCCCATAATGATCGCGCCGGCGGACTCTACTGTGGCCGCCCCGAGTGTCACCGTGGCGGTTATACCCGAGGAGCATGTTGTGCCGCTAACTGTGCCATTGGCGCAGTAGGTAAACGAGTCGGAAGTGGTCCCGGCATTCGCCGTATACACGAAGGTTCCGTTGGGACAAATCGGTGTTGTGCTTCCCGGAATTGTGCAACTGAGCGTGCCGCCCGTCGGCGGCGTTAACAGCGTTACGCCGTAAACATTCGTATCATTGGCAATTACGCCCTTAGCCGGATCCGAAACGGTAAGCGCTTGGCCCTTGACCACGGAGTTGTACGTGTCCGATCTGGCTACGGCTCCTCCCAACGCTCCGCTAGTCGGCAGCGAGTTACTGTTCACATTGATATAAGCCAGCATTCCGGCGTCACGGTTGATGGCGTTGCCCGAAAGACTCAACTCGCGATCGTAGATCGGCAGGGCCGTCGCGCCGGACGCGGGCGCGTTGATCATGACGTCGAAAGTCTTGCCCGGAGCCATGAAAACTTCCGTTTCTACTTTGGGAGGATCGGGACACGCTGCGGATCCGGCCCCGCACGACGCAGGGTCGCCGGCTACTCCGGGCGCCAGGTTGCCGTCTTGGGCGAGGACCGCGAAGCCGTTTTGCACTGCGGGTGTGCCCGATGCACTTTGATTCGTTGATGTCAGGCCGGAATTCACCTGCGCGCCGACGATCGCAGGTACGTGCATTTTCGACCCGGCATTGACTAAGCGCACTAGGACCTGCCCCGTCCCTGTCGTCACACCAGTCAAAGGCGAGGCCGCAAAAAGGGATCCGCTGGCATTGGTCTTGTTGAACGCGACGCCATTGATGAGGTAATAAAGCGGCGAGTAATTCACGGCCGGCGGGTAGCACTGGTTATAAGTCGAGGAACTGGGGTTCCCGCAGCCGCCCGACAGGCCCGACCACACCATGGTTTCGCTGAAACCGGTTGTGTTCACCGCGGTCTTGACTCGGCTGTTCTGGACGGCGTCGATTTCACTGAACTCGAACGGAATCTCCGAATTGTAGGCCACTCCGGGATACGCCGTTCCAGCCGTGTTCGTCGTCGTGTTCGGAGCTCCGGTCACCACCAGAATGCCGTACAAGCCCATGGGAACCTGGATGGAAGGATGCGTACCGGACTCGAGGAGATATGTGCCCGGCCGCAGGCTGGCCCAAGTCAACGTGCCACAGCCAGTGGCCGGCGCCGACCCGGTAGGTACGCTGCAGGTCGGCGTAGTTGTGGACGCTACTGCCGACACTTCTCCGGCGAACGACTGTACGCGCGGTCCCTGGGGCGGCGGAGAGGCGGGGATGTTGGTGCCGGCAATCGGCCACGTGACAGTCCCCTGAGCATTCGAGTGATTGGGGCTTGCCGTGGATGTCGCCGTCGTCCCCAGGCCGCCTCCCAACTGCCCGACGATCATGATCGAGGTGGGGATGTTATTCGGGGTCGTGCTGCCGGTCGGCAGAAAGGACAAATTATTCGTGAGGTTGATCTGCAGTCCGCCGGTTGCGCCCGTCGGAACGGTGATGATGACCGGCGACCAACCGCCCGGCGGCGCATTTGGATTTAGCGCGGCACAACTGGCGCTCGAGCCCGTAACGACCGCGCCGCAGCTGTATCCCCACATGGGCACCGTACTGCCATCAGGCAACGTGGTGGTCGTCGGCCCTGCAGTCAAATTGATCTGCTGCTGGCCGAAAATCAAACTCGTGGCGAAGAGAAGAAGACCGGCTGCTCGTACCGCTGGCTTCAAAATTGGTTTCAAATCGCTCGTTCGCATTGTTCTTCTCCTCGTCACTCGGACTCGTCTATCACAAACTCCCGGGAATCGACCAGCATCATCATGAGCATGCCGCCCGGGAAGACGTTGTTCGTTGTAATCTCGCGTTCGTTATGCGAGTGCCACATGAATGCCCATCCGCGCTCGTTCGCCGGGTTAGCCTGTGTATTCGAAGGCAGCATCGGGGTGCATCCCGCGGCCGGGGGGTTGGATCCGCCGACGCAGGCCGGAGCGTTGCCGCGCAGGCTCGCATCCGGTCCCAAATAGGGACTGCCGCCATACCAGGCGCCGTTCGTAAAAATATTCGGGTCGGGCAGTGTGGCCGGTCCGCCGCTCGCTACGTCGCCGAACGGATTCACCTGGAGCGGTTTGTTGTGGTCTTGGCACCACTCCCAGAAATTGACCGCCGTCACGGCCGCCCCGTTCGGCGTGCTGCTATAGTTCAGATCGCTGGCCGGGAACCCCGTATTGTACCCGTAAGCGTCCGGCGTGCAGCTCAGCGATGCCAGCGGATCGTTCGCGTCGTTCGGATGGTGCGCATACGCATCCCAGTTCAGTCCGCGGCCGGTAAAGTAGAATATCCCGTCGAAAGCTTGGCCCGGCGTGGTGTCCGTGTTAAACATCAGGAGGCCGGACAGTGCGGGCGCGGTTGCGGGCCCAACATACGAAATCATAGAGTTGCTCAGTTCCATGTTTCCGTCGCGCGCCAGGATTCGAACGTGGTTTGCGTGCTCGTGAAAGGGATGCTGCCACCGCCCCTGACCGATGGTGCGGATCAAAGTCTGTTCACCCGGGTGCATGTGCGGGTTGCCGTTATACGGCTGGTGCGGGTATTCGGCGGCGTAATTGGGGTCCATGAGGTCAGGCATGGAGCGCCCGTTGATTAGGAAATAACCGGGATGGTAGGGCTCAGTGGGCACGTTCAAGCTGCATCCCGGCGCGCCGGCCGTACAGCCCACTTTTGCCGTAACCTGGGCCAGCGCCGCTCTGTGGATGTTCGGATCCATCTCCGACCACTGGAACAGATACTCCCGGTCATAGCAGCTTGCGGGATGATCGTACGCTGCCGGCGATAACCGAAAGTCCGATTCGTGCCAGTAGGCTTGCGCCTGTTGATTTGCCGCATGGATACCGGATGTGCAGCTGGCGGGTACATGGGCCGGGAGTACGATAATTGCGCCATACAGGCCCATTTCTACCTGCAGGTCCCCCTGTGTTCCGCTGTAATACGCATGTGTTCCGGCTGTCGGGTTCGTAATGGTGTAGGTGACGGTTCCGCCCGGCGCCGCCTCCTGTGTCAACAAACCCGTGACACCGCCCGAGGTAGTTACAGTCAATCCCGGAAACAGAATCGACGTGTTGCCCGCCGCTGTCGGTAGACCGTTGGTCAGAGTGATCGTGATGGTTTGTCCCTCAGTGACGATCATCGTCGGACCGGGAACTTGCATGGTGGGGCAGGTGGCGCCAGTAATAGCCGCGGGCAAAAAACCGCTCGGAGCAATGCTGCACCCGTATCCCCATGCGTACACGGCCGCGCCGTCCGGTTGGTTGAGGTAGGCATCTTGTGCCGTCAAATTGAAGGTCGTCCCGGTAATCCCAGGGGCCGCGGCGTAAACGGTGCCCGCGAGCAGCAGGACCACCGCCGGAATCCAGATTGCCTGATTGATGTTTACGTTCCTCATCGCCGCTCTCCTAATTGATATGGACCTCGGTCATGAGCCCGCCGAAATTCTCGGCATCGTTGGACAGGTGGTCCAGATTACTTGTGAACAGGTAATAGGTCCCCGCCGGAACGTTCGTAGCGTCCAGGATCACGTCGCAGGACTCGCCACCGCCCAACGTGATCGAGTTAGTGTAGTATTCGGTGTTGTTCCCCGCTTGGTCGCGCAGCAGCTTCGCATTCCACCCGACGACTTTCATCGGAACGCCGAGCGAGGCTAACGTCTGATACTCCGTGACATCCAGGTCGGCGATCCGCAGCAGCGCCTTACCGCCGTGCGGAATCGTGATGATGGAGGGTAGCGGCTGCGAGTAATGCATGGAGCCGTCCGTTGTCACCGTGGCCATCGGGCCCGGCGTAGCCGTGTCGGGATAACTGCGCCCGTTCAAGAGGAAATATTTGTCCTTCATATCCACGAACGCTTCGGGATTAAACGTCATCCCCACAAAATGGAAATTCGGGTCGAAGCCGTGGATCTGCAGCGGATACTCCGTATCGTAAGCCGTTGAGCCGTCGCCGTCGTTGTAGGTGTAGCATGCCGGCGAGGTGCTGCTCAGGCCCCCCGGCACGCACTGCTGCGCGCTCAGGGTGTTCGACCCTTGGACTGCGCCCGTGTTAACGGCGGGCAACACCGTCGAGCACAGGATGTCGACCGCTGGGTTGCAAGCCGTCCGCAGGTCGCCCTGCTGCTTCTGAAGCCCCGCATAGAGAGTAGTTCCGGAAGGCAGGCGGTCCTGCCGCGGCCGCACATAAAGCTGCCCCACCATCCCCATCTGCAAATGCTCTGGCGGCGTGATATGGCAATGCCAGAAGTAAGTGCCGGCATCGGGCGCTAAGTAGTAATAAGTAAAACTGCCGCCGATGTTGATCGCCACCGACGCGTCCGGTACGCCGTCGTAGAATGACGAAGCGTTGGGATATCCGTGAAAGTGGACCGTGTGCTGCTCGAACAGGTCCGGCCGCATGATCATGCCTACGTTAGTCAGGGTCAGGAAGAACTCGTCGTCCTCATCAAAGGCAATCAGGGGTGCCGGGATATTGCCGTTCATCACTCCGATGTCCATAATTTGACGAGGATCGACGTGCCCCGTGAGACAGGCGGGGTTCGTCCCCGCGCCCGATCCGGCCTGGCACGCCGGGTTGACCTCAATGTTTTCGGAGTACACATCCGGCATCAAACCCACCGCGCCGTTCCAGGTAAAGACGGTGGTGCTTCCCGTGTCATAGGGTGACGAGCTCGCTCCGTCGGTTGTGGCAGGATCGCCTGGCGCCAGTGGCACGGCGCCCGGATATACCGTATTGAAGACGTTCGGGAATTCGGTTCCCGGCAGCCCGTTCGCGATGTCCGCCAAGCCCGATAACGGGCCGAAGGAGAACATAAACGTTTGCGTGCCATCGCCCATGGTCGCGAAGCCATCGCCGCCGGAGATCTGCTGGCACTTGATCGCACCGTTCACGTTTGCGCTGGGCGTCAGATAACCGCCTTGAGTGCCGTTTATGGGAACAGTGTTGAACGCCGTCGCGCCGGTGTAAGCCGGTTCCACATTCACATTCGTCAGAGTCGACGGGTGCGTGATCGTGCTGGTCGGGCATTGAACCCGGAACGACTGGGCGCTTGCGGACACTGCCGCTAGCAGGACCAGCATCGCCGTTATCCAGGGGGTGCCCACGTTTCTCCTCGCCATTGCTCTCTCCTCCGCCGCCGGTCCGGGCGGCCTTCCTACATTCGCTTGCAACCTTGTCGACACCGGTTGAGGGATCTTACTGTTCCCCTCGCCGAACTTCTTTGTCTCCGAGCAACCGCCCGGAATTTCCTCTTCAAAACCACGCCACTGCTCCGCGCTGTTGGCCCGTACTGGTGTAAATACTGAATTGGTGCACAATAGCCCCCGGACCGTCTTTGATTAATCGCAAAGGGCCGCCGAAAAATCGATTAATGTCGCGTTCCTGCTGATTTCACTGCCCAGCGCGGCGTCGCCTACTACTTCAACGACGTGTTTTGTGGGCCGGAGGGGGATTTCGAAGCTGCCGGTTTGGCGGCTTGCTCCGGTGCTGCGGCGCGCGGACCGGCGGATGATTGCGTCTTTCCCGCGTCCGCGGCCTGGACGGGCGTCGCGGCGGTTGGCCTCCGGCGTACTTCGATGGAGCTGCCGGTACCGACTTCGATCATTCGCTGGTTATCCTCCGTGATCTCCTGACCGCGCACGATGTGAGGAGTAATCGCAAAGACGATCTCGTTCTCCGTCCGCTCTTTGCTGTCCTGTGCGAATAGATATTTCAGAATCGGTATCTTGCTGACCCAAGGATACCCGCTCAACGATTGCGTTTCCTGCGACTCCAGAATGCCGGCCAGCAGGTTGACCTCTCCGTCTAAGAGGCGAGTCTCATGCTCAATTCGGCGCTGGCCGATAATCGGTTGCGTGATCCCGCCTATGTTCTGCGACCCGGTAACCGAGGAAATCTCCAGACCCATTTTCAGTGTCACTTCGCGATCGGAATGAATGTGCGGCGTGATGTCAATGTTCACGCCGACGTCGAGATACTGAAATTGCGTGCTGACCAGGGGGCTCACGCCGGCGCCGCCCACCAGGCCGGGTTGGAATGATCCGGTGGCAATCGGGACGCGATCGCCGATCTTCAGCGTGGCCTTTTCGTTATTCAAAGCTCGAATTTCCGGATTTTGCAAGACCTTGGCGTTGCTGTCGCTGGAGAGGAATGTAAACGAAGCGCCGGGCACCGCTACTGAAAAACTTCCGAGATTCACCGAGCCGTTGCTGGGCGCGCTGCTTCCCGCCGCCACCGCGGGGCCGCCGGGCAAGTAGGCTGCGCTCGTGGATGTCGGAACCGTCGTGCCTAACGTGCGGATTCGATCGCGGCTTACTTCCATCACCGTGACGCTAATTACGACCTCGGGTTTGGGCTTGTCGATGTCGGCAAGCAGCTTCTCGGCCAGGATCATCTGATCTGGCGTGCCCCTGACAATCAGAGCATCCTGTCCCTGCAGCAGCTGAATGCGCTGTACGTCAATCATCTGTTTCAGCAGGTTGGCCGCCTCGGTCAAGTCGTTGGGAGTGGTCACGTTCTGCAGATAAAACGTCCGCATCACGTTCTGCTCGAGATCCTTGCGCTTGGCCGGTGAGTCGGTCGTAACGAAGATCGTATTCGGCAGGATGGGACGCCAGTAGCTCTTTGTGAGGAGGCGCAGAGTATCCAGTGCCTCCCGCAGAGTAACATCAGTGAGATCGATGGTAACCTTTTGAGACCGGTAGTCGGGATCGATTGCGACATTGATGCCGGCCAGCTTACCGATCGTTTTATAAGCCAGGTCCGCATTGACCGTCATGTGCAGAGTGATCGGAGCGGTGGACAGCGGCTTGAGCTCGATTCCCTGAGGTGGAGCATCGGCCAACGCGTCGCCAGGAGACCTAATACCAGGGTCCGGCTCCGACTTCCGCTTCTCCTGGCGGCGAAGCATGTCCGTCGTCCGACGAATCTCCTGTGTCGCGATGAAATTCGAGGCGTCAATTTCGACCGCTTTTTGGAACTCCTTCAGTGCTTCCGGTATGGAGCCCGTGTTCCGTAATAACTGACCCGCGCGCACATGCTGCGTCGTGGCATTGAAGCGCACGCGCGTATAAGCGGCAAAATATTTCGGCTGATTCGGCGCCGCCGTGTAGGCCTGCCGGTAGTATGAGTAGGCGCCGTCATAGTCGCCCCTGCGCTCCGCCTGTAAGCCCTGCTTGAATGCCTCACTGGCCCGGTCTGCATAGACAGGCAGCACACATAGAAGGACTACTGTTCCGAGGGCCAACAGCTGACGATACACCATGCGCCTCACTTGACCGCTTTGCGTGCGTCTTCCAAAGACTACTCATTGTGCCCCGGGCGCCTGCGCCGCTATTTGCGTTAGAGCAAGGAGAGTTTCCCTGTGGGGTCGCCATTTTCGTACACTGCAGGTCCGACTCAGGTCGCGTGCCCTTTAGTAGCTATTACTCACCACGGTCGAGTCCGGCTGTTCTATCGAATTAGAATGCTCGTTTAATAATAGCAGTACTGAGACATTAAGATCGGGAGTACCAAAGGAAAGATTTATTCAAATACTACTGGTGCTGATGGGATACTAGGGAGATACCAAGATCGTACTATACTGAGCTGGCGAGCCCGTTAGAAAGCGCACCGATACAGCGCGCCGATGCCCGGGGTGGGTGAAATGCGTCACGCTATCCTGTAAAGCGCGCCGGGACGATCTTACTAGTACAAGTACCATGGAGAAAAGGTACGAAAGTACGGATTGAATATCTGATCAAACCCGGTATTCTACCTCACATTCATACTGACTTTACTGGTGTAAACGCGATTTCAGCAGGCCGGATATCGGGCGCCACCCTCGTTGAATTGAGGAGCAGCGGGAAATTCCGGGGCTTTCGGGGAGGGACGAGAACGGCATGGGAGCGGAATACAACGCAGTCGCCGGTGGCGTGACTCCACAGCCTCCGCCACTATTCTCAGGCATTCCATCGGCTGAGTATCAGCGGATCTATTCGGTGGCGCGTAAACGGGAGTTTGCGCGGGGAGAGAGGCTGTTCATCGAGGGGGATGCCGTGGAGCATGTTGTTCTGCTTACGGCTGGCTTCGCGAAAGTCACTCAGCTGGGAACCAGCGGAAGTCAGGTTATTTTGAGGTTCGGGACGCCGGGCGATGTTTTAGGCGTAGACAACTTGTTTTCCGGGGGCGTGCATTGCCGAACGGCCGAAGCATTTCGAGTATGTGAAGCGCTGGTTTGGGATGCTCGATCCTTCAAAAATCTTGTGGATCGCTGGCCGGTTCTGAACTTGAACATGGCGCGATTGGCAGAGGAAGAGCTTTTCGAGCTGGAGGAGCGTTTTCGGGAGGTAGCGACGGAACGAGTCGCGCCCCGGGTTGCGCGCCAACTCCTCCGATTAATGGAAAAGATCGGCCACAGTGTCGGTGGTGAAATCGAAGTCTGCCTTTCGCGAGAAGAACTGGCTCAGATGACAGGTACGACTTTGTTCACCGTAAGCCGGCTGCTGTCAGCCTGGGAACTGCGTGGCATCGTTCGTCCGCGGCGTGAGGGAGTCACCATCTGCGATGTCCCGCCATTGCGTTCTCTATCCGAATAGCGAGCCCCTGCAGGTCTGTTGCGGGCGTAGGGACGCGCGAGGGCCAACTGGCGTGCTCCGGCGATTTGCGCTGGAGCAAAGACACGCACTCCCGCCGCCGCTCATTATGAGCCATTGCCGTTATGTAAGCGCACCGCGATCTACTTGCGCCACGCAGAGGAAGGTGGAATAAGGCAAAATGCGGAAGGCGACTATTGTGGTGTCGGTGATCGTGACGGTGGCAGCCGCGTTCGAACTGGGCCGCCTTCAAGTCCGCGGGGGCTTCCGCCCGGAAACAAAAGCCCGGCAGGTCGTGTATTACGTGGATCCGATGCATCCGGGCTACAAATCCGACAAACCCGGCACGGCGCCTGATTGCGGAATGCCTCTTGTCCCGGTATATGCCGGCGGCAGCGGGACACGGTTCACCCCTTCGCCTCCGCCAGAACTGCCTCCGGAGTCCGTCAGCCTCGATGTTGCCACACGGCAACTGCTCGGAATCCAGCTCGCTTCGGTCGAACGGAGCGCTGTGACTCGCATCGTACACGCGGCAGGCAGGGTCGCGCCCGAAGATACCCGAGTGTATCGGATCAACGCCGGAGTCGATGGATTCATTCGAGACACGTTCCACGATTCGGTAGGCACATCGGTCAACAAGGAACAGATACTCGCGACTTATTACGCGCCTGACTTTCTTGCAGTCGCGTCCGGCTTTCTGGCCGCGACCGAGCGCGTCCCCGGCGCCGTGGGCCCTGATGGATCGCGGACCATGCCCTTTCCGGGGGCCTTATCCAAACAGGGCATTAGCAGCGTCCAGGGCTACACGGATCGCTTGCGGAATCTGGGTATGAGCGAGGTGCAGATCAGGCGAATCGCGGAAACTCGCCAGCTGCCGGAAACAATCGATGTGGTTGCGCCCGTCAGTGGATTCATCTTGGCGCGGAATGTTTCTCCCGGCCAGCATTTTGAACATGCCATGGAGTTTTATCGTATCGCGGATCTGGCCGATGTATGGGTCGTCGCCGAACTCGCCGAGCAGGACCTTCCCTACGTGCGCGGCGGCGCTTCGGCAGCCGTCGTTTTACGCGAAGAAGGCCGCCGCCTGCCGGCTCGGGTATCGGAGAGTCTGCCGCAATCGGAAGCCGGCGGGAGCAGTGTAAAACTTCGTCTTGAAGTTGAGAACCCCGGCTATGCACTGCGGCCGGACATGGTGGTCGACGTCGAATTACCGATCCGTATGCCTCCGGCGATCACTGTTCCGGTAGACGCGGTGGTTGACTCTGGAAGCCGCACTCGCGTCTATGTCGACCGTGGACAAGACGTGTTCGAGCCGCGCGACGTGCAAACGGGTTGGCGCTCCGGCGAACGAATCCAGATTCTTCAGGGTCTGCAGCCCGGAGAGCACGTCGTGGCGGCCGCTACGTTTCTGATTGACTCGGAAAGCCGTCTGAAGCCAACGCCGCCGCCGCATACCAGTGGCCGCCCGCTGCCGATGCCGCAGCGTGTTGCGCTGCACGGACCGGAATCGGCCGGCGGGCGCCACGGACACGGGGATGATTAACAGAGTCATTGATTTTTCAGCGCGCCATAAATTCGCCGTCTTAGCTCTCGCCGCTCTCGCCTGCGTCGCCGGATGGTGGGCAATGGCCAGCATGCCGCTCGATGTCACACCCGACCTGAGCGACAAGCAAGTCATCATCCTTTCCCGCTGGGACCGCAGCCCGGACATCGTCGAAAACCAAGTCACCTATCCGATTGTTACTGCGATGCTCGGAGCGCCTAAGGTGAAAACTGTCCGGGGCTTTTCGGATTTCGGCTATTCCTACGTCTATATTATTTTCGAAGATGGCGCCGACCTTTATTGGGCCCGTTCTCGAGTGATGGAGTATTTATCCAGCGTACTTCCGCGATTGCCCGAGGGCGTTAAGACAGAGCTTGGACCGGACGCCACTTCTCTCGGGTGGATTTTTCAATATGCGCTTGTGGACTCGACGGGTAAGCTTTCGCTTGCCGACCTCCGGTCTTATCAGGACTGGTATCTGGGCTATTACTTACGAGCTGTCCCAGGCGTTGCCGAGGTCGCGCCAGTCGGTGGCTACAATCGGCAATATCAGGTAAACCTGGATCCGAATCGCCTGCGTGCTTACGGCATTCCCATCAGCCGGGTTGTCGACGCAGTGCGGAGCGGCAACACGGAATCCAGCGGACGGCTTCTGGAATTCGGCGGCACCGAGTACATGGTGCGCGGACGTGGATACGCGCGTTCCGTCGATGATTTTGCCAATATTCCGCTCGGCGTTACCGAATCCGGCTCTCAGATCCGTATCAAAGACGTAGGCCAGGTTGCAATCGGGCCCGATCTGCGCAGAGGCGTTGCCGACTTGAATGGACAGGGCGAGGTCGTCTCCGGAATTGTTGTTATGCGGAGCGGTCAAAATGCCCTCGACGTGATCGATCGCGTCAAAGCGAAAATCAAGGAAATCGAACCCGGATTTCCGCCCGGCGTGAAGCTCATTCCTGTGTACGATCGCTCCCGGCTGATTTACAACGCCATCAGCACCGTCAAAGGAACAATCGCCGAGGTTGTTGCCACGGTTGTGCTGATCGTACTTATATTTTTGTGGCACTTCCCCAGCGCGGCTATACCGATCATCACCATGCCGGCTGCGGTGTTGCTCTCGTTTATCCCGCTGCGCTTGCTCGGCGTCAGCGCCAACGTCATGTCTCTGGGGGGACTGGCGCTCGCGTTCAGTGAGCTTGTTGATGCGGCCATCATCGTGGTGGAGCAGACGCATAAGAAGCTTGAACTGTGGGAGCAATCCGGCGGCCGGGGCAATTGCAGAGAAGTTGTGCTTCACGCCATCAAGGAAGTAGCCGTCCCTACCTTCTTTGCACTTCTTGTCATTGCCGTTTCGTTCTTGCCGGTGTTGACCCTGCAAGCTCAGGAAGGCCGACTGTTCAGGCCATTAGCGTATTCGAAAACCATAACCATGGTGATTGCTGCGCTTTTCGCAGTTACGGTGGATCCCGCATTACGGCTTTTGCTCACCCGAACCGGGTGCTTCCACTTTCGACCGGCATGGCTGTGCCATCTTGCCAATGCCGTGCTGATCGGTCGGGTGCGGCGGGAAGAAAATCATCCGGTTACCCGCGCGTTGATTCGCGTCTACGAACCGGTGGTGCGGTGGTCACTCCGATGGAAGTGGGTCGTCATCGGGTCCGCCGTCGCCGTGACCCTATCTACGATACCGATTTTCTTGCGCCTGGGCTCCGAAGCCATGCCGCCGTTGGACGAGCAGGCGATCCTGTACATGCCATCCGCCCTGCCCGGCATCTCTATCACGCAGGCACAGCAAGTGCTGCGAGTCAGCGATCGGATCATCTATCGCTTCCCGGAGGTCGATCGCGTGATCGGCAAAGCGGGCCGCGCCGAAACCGCCACCGATCCGGCCCCCCTTTCCATGCTGGAGAGTGTCGTCGTCTTGAAGCCACGCACCGAATGGCCGCGTGTGCCAACCTGGTACTCCGCCTGGGCGCCGGAATGGGCAAAAAGCGTTTTCCGCCACATCACACCCGATACGATCTCTACTGAAGAGCTGGTTGGCCGCATGAATGCCGCCCTGAAAATCCCTGGCGTTACCAACTCGTGGACAATGCCGATCCGGGGGCGAATCGACATGCTGACTACTGGCATTCGGACTCCGCTCGGTTTGAAGATTTCCGGCGCGGACGTGGAGCAGATTCAGTCGATCGGTTCTGAGGTCGAAAGGCTGCTGAGCACGGAGCAAGGCACCCGCGCCGTGTTTTCCGAGCGGACCTCCGACGGCCGTTTTCTCGACCTCGAATGGGATCGGGAGCAATTGGCGCGCTATGGCATCAGCGTGGAGGACGCGCAGCGGCTCGTCGAGAACGCGATCGGCGGCGAAAACATCAGCACGGTCGTGTTCGGGCCCGAGCGCTATCAAGTCAATGTCCGCTACGCGCGGGATTTTCGCAGCGACTGGGGCGCCGTAAGCCGGCTTCCACTGACTGCTCCGGATCAGCGCCGATTATTTCTTGGCGATTTAGCCCGCCTCCGTATCAGCGATGGCCCGGCTATGCTGCGCAATGAAAACGGGCTCCTCACGGGATACGTCTATATCGATGTCGCCGGCCGCGATCTGGAAAGCTACGTCCAGGGAGCCAATCGGCTTTTGCGCGATCGCCTCATGCTGCCGTCCGGTTACTCCATTGCGTGGAGCGGCCAATATGAGGTGATGGAGCGGACTAAAGAGCGGTTGCGCGTCGTGGTGCCGCTCACCCTCGCGCTTATCTGCCTGCTTCTTTACATGAACACAAGGTCGATCCCGAAACTCATCATCATCTTGCTTGCCGTACCGTTTTCTATCGTAGGCGCAATATGGTTTCTTTACCTGGCCGGTTATAACATGAGTGTCGCGGTATGGGTAGGCTTGATCGGGCTGCTGGGCATTGACGCCGAAACGGGAGTCTTTATGCTCCTCTATCTCGATATGGCTTACGAGCAGGCGAAAAGGGAGCACCGCATGCGAACCCTCCATGAGTTTCGCGCCGCAGTTATTCAAGGGGCTGCGAAACGCTTGCGGCCCAAATTCATGACCTTTGCCACTACCTGCATCGGCCTGTTCCCAATCCTGTGGTCCACAGGCGCCGGCTCCGATTTGATGAAACGGATTGCGGCGCCGATGATCGGCGGAATATTTACGTCGGTCCTGCTCGAGTTGCTGGTATACCCCCCCATTTACGAGGTGTGGAAGGGGAGGACTCTTAGGGGATGCTTGCCGGCCTCGGAAAGGGATGAAGGCCGTTTAGATCGTATCGTGGATCTTCTTCCACCCTCACAGGTGCTGAATCCGAGTGGCGATTGAAGCGGTTCAAAGATGCCGACGATAAAAAGAGCCCCCCGACCGAGCCGCAAAGAGACGATTTGCCTCTTCGCATTGTTTCTGCTTCCGGGCCTCTTAACGGGGCAGAATACGCAGAACCGGGAAGCCGCGGGTCCGGAACTCGCCGCCTCTGCCCAGGGAGTGTTCTATTCTTCTGGCCAGCTACGAATTAACGTCGAGAACTCCACGCTGGCGGAAGTTCTCATGCGGGTGGCCGCCCTCACGGGCGCCCACATCGAAATCCCGGAAGGCGCGAGCGCCGAGCAAATCCCTTCTCTGCAATTGGGGCCGGGTCCCGCCCGCCAGACTGTCGCTTCCTTGCTGAGCGATTCGAATTTCGATTACCTGATTCAGGGCTTCGATGCAGACCCCGACAAACTGCAGAACGTGTTGCTCTTACCGCGGGGCAAGAAAGACAATATACCGGACGTCCCCGCCCGCCTGGGGCGCAGTCCATACGCCCGCGCGGCTGCCCCACCGGCGCCGCCCGAAGACGCTCCGCCCCCGGATGCTCCTCCAGCAACGCAGGATCAGGCCGTTGCGAGCAGCCTTTCCATTCCGGCTCAATCGGATCCAGCGGCCGCGGGGGCTCCGCCGCCGGATCTCTCAGCCCCACCCGTATTTGGCCAGCCCCTCCAAACCAACGTACCGAAGACGTTCCCTGTGCCTCCACCCGCGACTCTCGATCAACAGAGCATCAATCAGCAATTGCAGCAGATGTACCAGCAGCGCATGCAAATGGTGCAGCAGGAGCATCCGGGAGCTTCGCCCCCGCTTCCTGTCAATCGATAATCGCGATTAACTCCGGCTACCGGGCCGGGTTCGGCATCCCGGATTTCACTGTCGGCTCTTCGAGCGCGGCTTGGCCCGGCGTACCCGCAGCCTGCTGTCTGATTTTTTTACGGTTGAAATCTTCGATGATTCGCGTGACATACGCGCGCGTCTGAGCAAACGGCGGGATACCGAGATACTGCTCCACCCGCTGCGGGCCCGCATTGTACGCGGCCAGAGCCTTAACGGTATCCCAGTGGTATTGATCAAGAAGTTGCCGGAGATATCTTGTACCGGCCTCCAAGTTCTCGGCCGGGTCAAATGCGTCCTTAACGCCGAGGCCGACCGCGGTTCGCGGCATTAACTGCATTAGCCCCTGAGCTCCTTTGGCCGAAACTGCCTTGGGATTAAACCGGCTTTCGGCATCCACCACGCTGGCCAGGAAGTCCGGATCAATTCGGTGGCGCATTGCAACCTCCGAGATTACCGCTTGGATCGGATCTCTACGAGGGGCGGGCGCTTCCCCATCAGAGGCCCGAACCGCCGGAGCGGGTGTGATTGGATCCTCGGCTTGCTCGAAAGCTTGGATCTGGTCGCTGGGGATCACCACATAGGCGCTCCCGGGGGCATCGCAAAGCCACAATCGCGTCGCCGCCACCTCCAACTCCCACCGGGCATAACGAATCGTGAATCCGTTCTGTAGAATGGCCGCTCCGCATACTTCGGGATGGCGTTGCTCATCCGCGGTTGACACCGTCAGCCCTGAAAGCGCACCGAGTAGGCAGACGATTCCGTTCCGGAACATGCGATGACCTGGCCCGTGTCTCCCCATCGGCAGCACACCCATTCTTACCGGCGCGTCGTGGATGTACCCGGTGCAGTCGGTCCTGACGCGGCCGCCGTGTCCCGCCCTACCCCGAACAGGTCCGGTTGGGAAGGCAACTCCAGATAGTCCAGGTTGAACTCTGTTTTGATGTCACCAGTAAATTTGGCCAATTGTGCTTGCGCTTTTGTTCCTCGCAGCCACGCCTCAATCTCGGCCCTGACCGATGCCAGAGGCGCCGTTCCCTTGCCTTCGAGCTTTTCCACCGCGATTGCCCCTGGCAGATCCAGGACGGAAGACACCGCCCCTGGTTTCAGGTCGAATAGCTTCGCCTCGCCACCCTGCAAACTTCTCCTCTGGATCGTTATTACCGTCACCGGCGGGGCGGGTGTCGCTATACGAAATTGCCGGTAAACTTGCTGCTGTAGCTTATTGAAATCCTCGCCGCCGACGGCCGCCTTTCGGATTTCTTCCATCGCCGACAGGACCGCGGCGCGATCTAACGGTTTGCCGGTTTCGTCGGGCCCTTCCAGCGGCACGGATATACGGCGCACCTCCACTTGTTGATACAGATCCGGGTGTGCCGCGTAGTATCCCTGGATATCGGCGTCGGTCGCGGCCGGGGCCTGTTCGCGCAGCGCCTGTGCAAAGGCAGTGGCTAGAATCCTCATACGAATCAGCTTCAACTGAGCCTCGATCTCGTTGGCCAGCGCGGGATCTTTATCGAAGCCCCGCTGCTCCGCGAGCATCGAATATGCCAACACCGTGGCGTATTGAACGGCCATGCGTCCTCGCGCAGCCCCGGTCGCTTTCGGCGAAAACGCGTTAATAAAACGGTCCAGCTCTTCGCGCGTGATTACAGTTTTGCAGGAAGCCCGGTCTCGAGGCGCGCCGCAAAGCCCCTGAAACGTGACCATGGGGGTATTGGGAGCCATATTCGGTGATTGCGCACTCCCTGGTCCAGATGGGGCTACGCCTTGGCCGGCGCCCTTCCGGGCGGATTGCCTCTGCGCGGGCGCCTGCTGCGCGACCGGCTGATTTTGAATCGGCAGTCCCGCGTTCTGGGCGTATGCTCCGCCAAAATGCAAGCCCGACAGAACGATAATCGTCATCAATGGTCGCATAAGATACTTTTCGTTGCTTCTACCGCCAATGGTTCAAAGCAAACCGAACCGGCCCGGAACGCAGCATGTCCGGTCATCAATAACGGCTTAGCCCTCGTATTCCACCCGAACCTCCGCGATCTTCCGTTCCATGTCCTCGGTCGACACACCAAGGCACCGCCGCAGCGCCTCAACCCTGATGTTCAAAGCGTTAATCGCCGCATAGATGCTATCCAATTCGGTTCGAGCTTCATGTTCCATTTGCGCCAAGCGCACGCTTCCAGTTCTGCAGCCGAGCATGGCCCATTCCGGCAAACCGTTGGACCGGGTGCGAGCACCAATCTAATGCACCGGGTTGAATTTTATTTTGATCTGGGACAAAGAGAGGCTATGCGCACCTGGTGCAGGTCGAACCGGCGAGATTGTGCGAAGTTTGCTAAGACGTGATGGAATCGATCCACTCTTCTTTATCGAACTTGGTGTCCCGCGCAGCAAAGAAATCCGCCAACACCCGGAGATGGTCTGGCGTAAACTCCGTCCGCCCATCTGCCGTCCGGTTATGGATTCGGATCGCATCCGCCAGTGCGGTCAGTTCTTGGCTCGTCAACGTCCATTCTCCTTGGGTTTAACGCCGAGTTTTCGTTGGGCGATAGAGCGAGACCGAAGGTTTCGGGGCAACTTGTAAATAGTTCGCCTATCCGGCTCAACTATGCTCGTAACGATCGGTCGATAGCGCTAACCTGATCAATATAAAAGATTTTCCCATATTCTGCGAATTCGGCCCGCTATCTTTCAGATACGAGGGCGGTTCGGCCCCCCCTGCCGGTGCGCCGCCCCCTCAGGCGGATCGTTCCGACCTCAATCGGGAGCAACGGCGAGTGGCGGCTGCGCATAGTTGCGACGGGTGATCACTTTCAGTTGGAGAATATTCGCATTTCCCTGGTTCCCGTCGAAGGAAAGAGTGCTCGACAGCGCCATCTCCCTCGACCCCCACTCGGCGGTTCAGCGGATTCTCGGTGGTTAGATCTGTACAGACATGTGAGAGTCTCCTGGGCGGCGTGAGCTGGACTATCGATTGCCGCTCACGGGGCCGCTTTTTTCCGCGCGGTTTAGCCTTAGCCTCCGGAAGACTCTAACGAGCGGTAAGATCCATTACGCATCAGGGGCTCCGGAGGCCGTAAACCTGAGGATAAATGATGTGGGTCGCGTTACGATTGGGTCTGGTCACCGCGGCTCTGACCGCTCGGAGAGGAAACTTGCCCGCCAATCGCCCGGAGAAAGCCCGAGATTCGTCCTCCAGACAAACTACCGGTATTGCCGGTCTCGACGATGTACTGGCAGGGGGATTACCTTCTGACCGGCTCTATGTAGTCGAAGGCGATCCTGGGAGCGGAAAAACTACCTTGGCCCTGCAGTTTCTACGGGAAGGTGTTCGTTTGGGCCATCGGACGCTTTACGTCACATTGTCGGAAACCCTGGATGAATTGAACGATGTCGCGGTGTCGCATGGCTGGAACCTCGACGGCATAAACCTGCTGGAGTTGAATGCGATATCGGATCGGCTCGAGGAGGAGGCCAATTACACCGTCTACCACCCGATGGATGTGGAATTGGGAGAGACAGTAAAACGGATTCGGAACGAAGTCGAGCGATTGAACCCGCAGCGAGTGGCACTGGACTCGGTTTCGGAACTGAAAATCCTCTCTCAGACCAGCGTCCGATACCGGCGCGAAATACTGGGCCTGAAGCAATTTTTCGCCGGCCGGAACTGCACCGTTCTGGTGCTCGATGACCGCACCACATCGGAAGGCGAACAACAATTACAGAGCATTGCCCACGGAGTCATCCGGATGGAGCGCGAAGAGCGCGAGTACGGGACCACGAGGCGGCAGATCCATATCGTGAAGATGCGCGGCGTTCGCTTTCAAGATGGGCGCCACGACTTCGTGATCCAAACCGGGGGCTTGGAACTTTACCCGCGCCTGTCTGCCGGCGCCACCACGCCAGTCGTGCACGACGGATCTGTCGAAAGCGGCAGTTCGGAGTTAGATGCTTTGTTGGGCGGGGGACTGGATCGCGGATCCAGCACTCTCCTTCTCGGGCCTGCGGGCGCGGGAAAGACGACCCTGTCCTCGCATTATCTGATGGCTGCTCTGAAGCGCGGCGAGCAGACCGCGTGCTACCTGTTTGAAGAGAGTCGAGAAACGTTTCTTCGCCGCTCCGAGGGCTTCGGCATGGATTTCAAGCCATTCCTCGCCTCCGGCAAATTGGAGCTCGTGCAGATCGACATCGGTGATCTCTCGCCGGGCGAGTTCTCCGCCCGCGTGCGGCGGATTGTCGAGGAACGCAAAGCCAGCTTTATTGTGATTGACAGTCTGAACGGGTATCTCAACGGCATGCCCAGTGAGCGATTCCTGCTGATCCACTTGCACGAGCTGCTCACGTATCTGGGACAAAAAGGAATCGTTACACTCATTACCGTCGCGCAGCACGGCATGCTGGGGAGTTCGATGCAAACGCCGGTTGACGTGAGCTTTCTTGCCGATACTGTAGTCGTTTTGCGCTTTTTCGAAGCGGGCGGGATGGTGCGGCAGGCCATCTCGGTCGTGAAGAAGCGCCGGGGAGCGCACGAGCGGACTCTTCGCGAGTTGAAAATTGGCGCGACCGGCATGCAGGTCGGCGAAGTGCTCCAGGATTTCGAGGGCGTTCTCACCGGTGTTCCGCGGTACGTAGGCAAGCGGGCCCGGCTTATGCGTGATCAACACGATTCCTAAATGTTCCGAAGAAACGCACTGGAGATGCGTGTTCTCGTGCTCGCGCCCATCGGTCGGGATGCCGCCCTCCTGGCCGACACGCTGACGGCGTTGCAGATCGACACTGCCATTCCAGGCGACGGGCCGGCGCTGCTACGCATGCTGGCCGAGGGCGCGGGCTCGGCGATCATTGCCGAAGAGTCGCTCACCGCCCCACTCATGCGGGCTCTCCGGGAGTGGCTGGCTTCTCAACCAGCGTGGTCGGACATGCCTTTGCTCATCCTGACCTCCGGCGGCAGGGCTACGCGGGAAAGCCATGATCGCGCGCAAGAACTCCAGGCTCTGGGAAATGTCACGCTCATCGAACGGCCGGCGCGTCCGGACACTGTTCAGAGTGCCGCGCGCGCTGCGTTGCGCGCCCGCATGCGCCAATACGAGATTCGGAGCCGCCAGGAAGCCCTCGTCCAGGCCAATGCCGATCTGGAACAATTTGCGTATTCGGCCAGTCACGATTTGAGAGAGCCGCTGAGGAGCATCGCCATCTATAGCGATCTGCTCGCCAGAAGCTCTGGGCCGGCGCTGAACGAGAAAAGCCGGGAATTTCTTTGCCAGATTCAATCATCCGCAAAGCGCATGTACGGATTGCTGGACGACCTGCTCACTTATGCGCACGCCTCCAGCATTCCGGAGGAGAGGGTCGAGCCGGTTCACGCCCTGCGGCCGCTCGAAATTGCGCTCGAGAATTTAGCCGGAGCCATTCGCGAAAGCCATGCCCAGATTTCGATTGGACCGATGCCTTGCGCCAGAATCCATGAGAGTCATCTGTCGCAGGTGTTTCAGAATCTCATCGGAAACGCCATTAAGTATCGCAAGGATGACTGCGCGTTGCGGATTGAGGTTTCGGCAAGAGAAGCGGACGGGCATGCTGTCTTCAGCGTCGCGGATAATGGCATCGGGGTGGAGGCTGCGTACAAGGAAACCATCTTTGGAATCTTCAAGCGCCTTCATGCGGATGGCAAATACTCCGGCAATGGCATCGGACTGGCAATTTGCAAGAGAATTGTCGAGCGATACCACGGGCGCATTTGGGTAGACTCAGAGCCGGGAAGGGGCTCTAATTTTTTCTTTCTCGTTCCGAACTGATTTGCCGCATTTCTCTGCCACTCTTCCGATCGACAAATGGGTTCGGCTGCGGCTGCCTGTATTCGTTGGTTCGATTCCGACCTGCGCCTCCAGCCTCAAACCAGGCCAGGGGATTCCATTGTCTTCAGCAGCCATTGCGCCGCCTCGACGGTGTCGCCAAATGATCGAACGACGGCCGGAGCCGCGCCGCGGGCGACCTCTTCTCCGATCGTGAACGAGACCGCGCGTACCGATGTCGTGGCGAAGATGAAGTGCGCCTGAAAAACCGGCATGGAGGGAAGCATGTTGACCGAGCAGGCAGCTCTGCCTCCGTGCTGCTCGATTCTCAATTCGTCGGCGTCGAATGAAACTTCAAAATCCTTCCATCCGCGCAGGCTGAGCTCTCCCGCCAGGCGCTCAAATGTCCTTCGTTGTTCGATTATATGTGAGCCGCTCATTTCATCACACCCGAATGCTCGCCGTCACCTGACCTTTCGCGTCGTGTTGGCCTGCCGGCCAGTGCTCGCTCGTCATTAGGGCGAATGATATCACTTAGAGCGTCTGCGCGGAATCGCATAGGCTTCCGCCTACTCCCGACACGCGGGCTCGCGGAGCCGCCTCCAGCACACCGCGCACCGCTTCGAGCAGAGAATCCGGCACAAACGGCTTTTCCAGCAGCGCCGCACCCGCCGGCAGCGTCGGGCGTTGCCCCAGTACATCGTCGGCGTAGCCGGTCATGAAGAGAACCGGCATCGCCGGCCACTCCGAAGTCAGCCGCTTGGCCAGTTCCTGCCCGCTCATCTTCGGCATGGCGACGTCGGTCAGCAATAGATCGAAGGCCTGGCGTTGCTGGCCGGCCAGCGAAATCGCCTCCGCCGCGTCTTGCGCCTCGATTACCGTGTAACCGCTATTACGCAACAACTCGGCGGTCAGACTGCGAATTGGCGCGTAGTCTTCCACCAGAAGGACACGCCCCGCTTCGCTGGAAAGTCCCGAAGGCGCGTTTGCGGGTGCTGGAGCCTCTCGGGGTTCCTCCGCCCCATCCACGGCCGGCAAATAGATCGTAAACGTGGTGCCACGGCCGCGCTCGCTGGTGAAGGTGATGTGGCCGTTGCTTTCTTTCACGATGCCATAGACCATTGAAAGTCCCAGCCCTGTACCCTTGCCGCGCTCTTTGGTCGTGAAAAACGGTTCGAACAGGTGTTCCTGCGCATCGACGTCCATGCCGGTTCCGGTGTCGCTTACCGTCAGTGTCACGTAGGATCCGGCGGTCATGTCGGAAAGTGGTGCGTTGGCGCGGGAGATCTCCACCGCCGCCGTCGTAATCACCAAACGTCCGCCGCTCGGCATGGCATCGCGCGAATTCACCGCCAGATTCATGACCATCTGCTCAATGAGCCCCAGATCCGCCATCACGCGCTTCAAGCGGGGCTGCAGCTTCAATTCCAGGTCGATATCCTGTCCGATCAGCCGCAGCATCATATCGGCGATTCGCGAGACCACTTCGTTCAGATTTAGGGGCGCTGGCTCGATCTTCTGACGCCGGCTGAACACCAGCAATTGGCGCGTCAGTCGAGCACCCCGGTCAGCGGCCGTGCGGATCTGCTCCACGTCCTTGCGGAACGGGAAATTGGTCCCCATCTTCTTCAACACCGAATCGCTATACGCCATGATCACGCACAGGACATTGTTGAAATCGTGCGCCACGCCGCCCGCCAGCCGGCCGACCGCTTCGAGCCGCTGCGCATGCCGGAGCTGGTCTTCCAGCCGCTGTCGCGCTTCCAGGTGGCGCGAACGTTCCAGCGCGAACTGCTGGTTTCGCGTCAGCTCTTTGACGAAAAGGCCCGTGGCTCCAAACGCCACCGTGATGGTGGCGATGCGCGCCGCAAAGTCCGGCGACCACGGCGAGCTGCTCCCCATCTCCAGCAACAACGCGCTGAAGAATGCCATCACCAGAATCTGCCAGCGCCGCAGGAATCCTGCAGCGACCGTCAGCGGAATCGCGTACAGATATCCGAGATTGACGTCTCGCTGCAGGGTTCTCGCAATGACTCCCAGCACGAATACGAAAACCGCGCAGCCTCCCACCACCCACGTCTTACTGCCATGGGATTGGAAAATCCGCGCCCATACCTCCGTCGAACGCCGGAGCCCGGTGTTGGCCGCTTTTGCGTCCTCAATCGCCTTATCCACGAATCCTTCTTCGCACCTAATATCGACGCTGATTCTGATACGTACCGATATTAAACAACAATCACTCCCTGCAGCGTGCTATGACTAGTACTGTTTGGGCCTGGCAACCGTACCGCTAGACCGCTCGTGGAACCAATAGGCGAAAAGTAATGGGCCCGGATTGCTCCCGCGAATTATTGAACGGACGGTCCGATAACACACAGGTTCGGACCGTGAAACCGGCAGCACTCTCTTACAATTACAGTTGGGAGCGGTCCTCATGAAACAGACATTGCGAACGGTCGGTATCTCTTTGCTCGCAGCAGGCGCGGGTGCAGGTTTGGCTTTATTGCTGGCTCCACGCTCCGGGGAGCGAACCCGGCGCCTCATTCGATACAAGGCAGGCTCCTATGCGAAGGACCTTCGGGAGGGCGTGAGTACCGGCGCGGCTGCCCTCTATTTGCGGGGAGCGGAAGGCACGCGGCGCGCGCTCAAACGCCTCGGTAAAACTCTCAACCCCCTAGCGGCATAACGACTTATCCGCCTTTGGCGTCGTGGACGCCGGTCCCGGCAAGCTCCTCTATTTTGGAGCCATGTGCGTCGATCCGCTGCGCCAGGGCGGAACGCATGCTCACCTGCTCTTCGGTCGGCCGATGCTCCTCGAACAGCGCGCGAACGGTCGTGCGCTTATGCGGCAAAGCTTCGGCGATCGCCTGCGCCATCTGCTGCGTGCCGTCACTACCACCCATGTCGTAGGTCCGGACTTCGCCGGCTTCGATGACGGCGGCAATTGCCCGTTCGATCCGGCCGGCGATTTCCGTCTCCCCCAGCCACTCTGCCATCATCGACGCAGCCAAAATTGCCGCCACCGGATTCACCCGGTTGTGTCCCGCATATTTGGGAGCCGACCCGTGGGTCGGCTCAAACACCGCGTACTTGTCGCCGATGTTGCCGCTGAACGCGAATCCCATCCCGCCCACCAGTTGCGCGCATAGATCAGAGAGAATGTCCCCGAACAAGTTCATCGTCACGATCACGTCATAGTCGAGCGGATTTTTAACCAGCCACATGCACATGGCATCCACGTTGGCCGTCTCGAACTGAATTTCCGGGTACCGCTCAGCTACTTCCCGGGCACACTCCAGAAACAGTCCACAGGTGGCGCGCAGGACATTCGCCTTGTGCACGGCCGTCACTTTGCGCCGGCCGTGATTCACCGCGTAGCGGAATGCCGCTTCCACGACGCGCAGTGACGCCTTGCGCGTGACGCTTCCGATCGAAACGGCGGCATCGGCGGGAATCGCACTCATTCCCGGCTCCGCCAGGAATCTTTCCGGCACGCGCGGATACTCAACGCCGCAATACATGCCTTCGGTGTTCTCGCGGAAAATGATGACGTCGATGTTTTCCCGATAATTCAGCCGGTTGCCAAAAAAGGCCCGGCAGGGCCGCAGGCATATATATAGGTCGAGCAATTGCCTCATCCGCACGATCGGGCTGCGATAGACCAGTCCTCGGGCGCGCAGTTCCGGAGCGAGCTCTCGGGCTGCATCCATCGCGGGCTTTGAAGTGATCGCTCCGAAGAATGCGCAATCCGTAGTCCGCAGCAGCTCCAGCGTACGCTGCGGCAGGGCATCGCCCTCCCGGCACCAGAATTCCCATCCGATGTCTCCGTGCAAGTACTCCGCCTGGAGTCCGGCCGCATCCAGCACGCGCCGCGCCGCGCTCGCGACTTCCGGCCCGATTCCATCTCCCGGCAGCCACGCGATCCGATGCCTGCTCATAACTCTCCTTTCCGGTCGCCTTCACGCCACACGCTTGGCCTTCAAATACGGAATCAACCCGCCCGCCGCCAGCAACTCTACGCACTTCCGGTCAAGAGCCGCCGCCAAAATGCTGCGGTTCCCTGTGAGATTCCGGATCTCCCCGGCCCCGAGATCGATCTCCAGCTGGTCTCCCACCGCGCATCCCGCGCGCGCTTCGGGCGCAATAACCACGGGTAAACCGAGATTGATCGCGTTGCGGAAAAAGATGCGCCCGAACGAGCCGGCAATTACCGCGCCCACGCCCGCGAACTTCAATGCCGCCGCCGCTTGCTCGCGGCTCGAGCCACACCCGAAATTCTTCCCCGCTACGACGAAGTCGCCAGCGGCTAGACTCCCGCGAATTTCCGGGTAACTCAGCGCGAACAGATGCTCCGCCGTCTTTTCCCGGTCCGTGATGTTCAGATAGCGGCCCGGATAAATGATGTCGGTATCGACGTGATCGCCCAACACCGCCCGCACTACGCCGCGCAACTTCAAATTTCCATCAGGCATGGATCCTCCTGGACGATCGATGCCGGATGAGCCAGCCTGCCGGCAACCGCCGAAGCCGCCACCACCGCCGGACTCGCCAGGTATACCTGCGAATCCTTGCTCCCCATGCGGCCCACGAAATTGCGATTGGTTGACGAAACGCAGGTCTCGCCGGCTGCCAGAATCCCCTGGTGCACGCCGACACACGGGCCGCATCCGGGCGGATTGATAATCGCGCCCGCCGCCACGAGTGTTTCCAGATACCCCAAGTGGAGCGCCTCGCGATATATCTGCTGCGACGCCGGAATCACCACCAGGCGCGTCCTCTCGCAAATTGTATTTCCCGCTACCACGCGCGCCGCCACTTCGAGATCTTCCAGGCGGCCGTTGGTGCAGGAACCGAGAACCGCCTGATCGATGGCCACCTCGCCGAGTTCCGACAACGGCCGGACGTTATCCACCGCATGAGGGCAGGCGACCTGCGGTTCGCTCACCTCGCGGCTGGCGTCGATCGTGATGATGCGCTCGTAGTGCGCATCGCGATCAGGCGCGATGCTGCCGATCTTTTGCGGCGTCAGCGGCCGCAGGTACTCCAGCAGTTCCTCGTCCACCGGCGTGAACGCGACCTTCGCGCCCATTTCCATCGCCAAATTCGTCAGCACCATTCGCGAGGCCACGCTCAGGCGCCGGATCGCCGGCCCGTCGAACTCGACTGCCCGGTAATCGGCCCCGTCCGCGCCCAATTTACCAATGATGTAAAGGATTAAATCCTTTGCCGAAACCCACTGCTCCAATTGACCTTGCACATCAATACGGAAGCTGTGCGGCACCTTAAACCAGAGCGCGCCTTCGCACCACACCCCGGCCATTTCGGTGGCCCCGATGCCTGTGGCAAACGATCCGAATGCGCCGTGAGTGATTGTGTGGGAATCGGTGCCCACGACCAGCATGCCCGGCCGGACATGGCCGTTTTCCGGCAACACCTGGTGACAGATCCCGCCCCGGCCCACGTCATAAAAATTCGAGATGCCCTGTGCCGCGACAAATTCGCGAATCGCCTTGTGGGTAGCCGCCGTCCGCTCCGACTCGGCCGGAATCCGGTGATCGAAGATAATTACAATGCGGGTGGGATCCCATACGCGAAGCGCCCCGATCTCCAAAAAGCTTTTCCGCACCAGGTCGGCGTTCTCATGGCTCATCGCGAGGTCCACGCGCGCTGTCACTACCTGGTCGGGCACGACCTGGTGCAGGCCGGCGGCCCGGGCCAGGATCTTCTCGGCTATTGTCATTGCCACGGGAGCTGCCTCCGTTTAACGCCCCGCGCTAACCAGACCCGCCAGGTACTGGCGCTCTAACGTGTGATATTCCGGCAGACCGACAAATTCTGTGTACGCGGCAAAACTGGTTACATACTGGGTCTGGCCGGCCAGAATCCCGCTTGGTGACGCGTGTAGCGCGGCAAAGAACTCAGTCAGCGCGCGATGCATCACCAGTATCGACGCTACCGGGATGCTGACCCGCGCCACACCCAACGCTGCGAGCTCCGGCACTGGAATGAGCTCGGTCCGTACGCCGGTTACAGCATCCATCAGATTCACCGAGAGGAGACCGCGCACCTCGCGCACGGCCCGCCGGATATCCGCGGCCGTTCCGATGCCGTCGATGAACGCCATGTCGGCCCCGGCCCGAAGGTATAAGTTGGCGCGTTCGATCGCATCCGTGAGACCGTGGACCGCAAAGGAATCGGTGCGCGCATTGATTACGATGTCCTGGCCGAGGCGCCGCCGCGTATCGGACATCGCGCGGATCTTTCCGGTCATTTCCTCGGCGTCGGTCACCTGTTTGCCATCCATGTGGCCGCAGCGCTTCGGGAACACCTGGTCTTCAATGTTGACCCCGGCCACCCCCATCTCGATCAGCCGCTCCGTGATCGTCGCGGCATTGATCGCATTACCACCGCCGGTATCGATATCGGCCATCACCGGAATCTTCACTGCGCGCGTGATATGCCCGGTTATATCGAGAATGTCTTTCATGTCTACCAGACCGACATCGGGTTTGCCCAGCAGGCTGCCTGCCAGCCCGAAGCCGCTGATCTGGACCGCTGCGAATCCGGCGTGCTCGATGATTTTCGCGCTTACTGCGTCATGGCAGCCCGGAACCACCACGGCTTGTCGGCGCTCTAACGCCGATCGTAAAATCGATACTCGCTCAGACACACGCAGGCTTCTCCTTTTATTCCGCCGCTTCACACATAGCATATTGCGGCCTGATTATCTGTTAACCGGGCGGCGCTCACGCCAGACGCCGCCACAAATCAAACATAACCAAAAAAGGTCCCAATAAACTCTTCAGACTCGCCCCGGACCCGTCTTGTACTCAGGGCTGCCCGCCCATCGGGAGCCTCACCTTCCGAACAGGGTTCCCGGGGTGGTACCAGCCCGCGGGCCTGACCACCGATCGAGCGTGTCTTCAGCTTATTGGGACCTATTTATCTTATATTCCTTCTTTGGACGGCCGTCAAGCCCCTTGTAGCTATCCCTCCAGCAGGGCCCTGCGCGCTTCGCCGGCCGGATCGTTCTTCAACTCGCACTTGTTGTCGAAAATCATGGTTTGGACTTTATCCGGCGTGAAAGCCGCCCACTTGGGAATTCCGGAATGATTCGGATCGCCTTTGCGCGCGAAATTGATCCAACACTCCGACACCTTCGCGCCCAGCTCCCGGGCTTCCGCGGTCCCGCCGGTCATTGCCGCGCAGCGGTCCGTATTGTCGAAGACGAACGGCAATTCGGCACAGTGAAACGCGCGCGGCCGGCCGTTCAGCACGGGGGTTTGCCACGTAAACAGGTACAAGTATGCCGGCGCGGCTTTCTGCGCGCTTTTACGTTCGGCCTGCGTGATCGCGTTCTGCCGCGGCTGCGTAGCGAAGATAATCGACATCACATCGAACGGCTTTGCGCCCGGATAGGCATTCTGAAACGCATCGATGATGCGGTCCGTCTTCGCGCCATAGCGCGCTTCGACGCGCTTCCTTACCTCGGCAATCGTCATCGATTCGTATTCCGGATGTCCGATGCCATTTGTGAATTCGTTCAAGACCGTTCCGATAATCATGGGGACATTCGACGAAATCGCGGGTGCTTCCGGATCGAACGCGTGATGCGGAAGTATCTTGCCATCCACAGTCGGTCCCCAGCTGATTCCCATGCCGGATCCCGGAATATTGCCGCCGCGCGGTGTGAGCTTGCGCTGTGCCGTGACTCCCGCTGCGACCACCCGCTCATATGGCAACTGCTGCAACCGGTCGATCTGCGATCCGTTCAGGCCCAGCTCCGAGAGAACCCCGGCGGTCAATTTCGCCGACATGTCCGGCGTCGCTTGCCGCAGGCTCGAACCGCTTTCCACCATGGCGCGATGGAACAGCCCCTTTGCCGACGGCATGGCCATCAGAACGCCGACCTTGCTGCCTCCGCCCGACTGTCCAAAAATAGAGACGCTGTTCGGATCGCCTCCAAAAGCGGCAATGTTGTCGCGCACCCATTCGAGCGACATTACCAGATCCAACATCCCGACGTTCCCCGAATCTGCCCAGCGCGCGCCGTATTCGGTAAGGTTCAGGTATCCGAGCGAATTCAGCCGGTGATTCACGCTCACCACCACGACGTCGCCTCGCTTGGCGAGGTTTTCGCCGTCGTAGGATTTGAGCTCCTGCCCCGAGCCGGCCGAGTAGCCGCCGCCGTGAATCCAGAACAGCACCGGACGTTTCCGGTTGTCGTTAATCCCGGGCGTCCAGACGTTCACGCGCAGGCAGTCTTCCCCGGGTTGGCCGTCGTCCCACTCGAACATGAACGCGTTTTCATCCACGGCCCATCCGGCGCGCGGGCCCTGCGGGCATACCTGCCCGTAGTACAGGGAACTGCGGACACCGGCCCAAGGCTTGGGTTTCTGCGGGGCCAGGAAGCGGGCGCTGCCCGCCGTCGAGGCGGCATACGGAATGCCTTTGAACGTGTAAATGCCGTTGCGCGTGTAGCCGCGCACCTTCCCCGACGTCGTTTCGACAATGTCGCCCGATTCGGTAACCACGAGGATGGGCGCCGTTCCGGGAACCCCGGCCTTGGGAGCCGCCAGCGCCGCCTCCTGTTTTGATACTTCCGGCATTAAAACACCGCCGGCCACTGCCGCGGCGCTTTTCAAAATCGTCCGCCGCCCGAACATCTGTTTCGATTTCATCAGCCCTCCTATTTCATGGTGCCGCAATCGTGGCCTTCATCAGAACTGGATCCGAATCAATGTTTGCAGAATGCGGGGAGCGCCCGGCTGAACACCGTTCGTGCCCGTATTGGTGATCAGCGAAGTGCTTGGCGTTCCAAACCCGTTCTGGTTCACCAGCACGCCGGCAGAGTTGTACGGATTATTGGCCACCGTCAGGTTATTGGGATAGGTCCCCGAGAAATTCAGCGTTGTATTCAAGGTCGGGAAATTGGCGTGGTTGAATACGTTGAATGCATCGAACCGGAATTGCAGCCGCAGGCGTTCTTTGATCGTGAATTGCTTCTGGAGCGCCATGTCGAAGTTCACCAGACCGGGTGCATAAAGCCAATTCACACCCGATTCGAGGCCCATGCTGCCCGGCTGCGGCGCCGTGAAGCATGCCGAATTCAGCCGGTTCCAGGGATCGCTGGAATGAGTATACGGATCACACCCGCTGACGTACCCGATTCGCGCACCCTCAGACACATAATTTGCGGCTCCCGGCGCGGGGTTGCCTGCCACGACATTGCCCGTGATATTTTGCGAGCTCACGCCGGAAATCGTGAAGGTTGGTGTGAATGGCCCGCCGGTGGAAAGCTGCGTCACGCCCGAGAGTTGCCAACCGTTCAATAATGCCCGCGTAAACCGGTTGACGCTGGTCACGTTCGGCGTGTTGACGACATAATTGAACGCAAGGATTTGCCGGCGATCGAAATTGGCGGGCCCGTAATCGGCCGCCTTGGTGAAATTGTCGGCCCGGATATAGGTCGTATCGGTCGTCGCCGTCGTGAGAGCCTTACTCCAGGTGTAAGCCGCTCCGAAAAACACGATACGTCCGACGCGCCGCGTGAGGTTCACCTGCAGCGCGTTGTAGTTCGAAGTCGCCGCACTCTCGTAGAGCGCAATCTGGTTGTAACCCCGCAACAGCCGCAGGAAATTTGGCTGGAGAGCGCTGTTCCCCGATGTCGAGACCGGCAGCGTGGGGTCCTGGTTCTGCGGCAGGAAGTCGGCCCCGTAGGGAACCGGATTGAGGTTGCGATTATTCTGCAGGTGCCGCGCGATGTCGCCGACATATGCGGTATCCAGCACCAGGTTCCACGGCAGCCTGGTCTGAATCGAGAACTGATAATTGTACGTAGTCGGCAGTTTTCCGGTCGGATCCGCGGCATACAGGCTCGGCGGAGCAAGGATGATATTGCTCGGATTGATGTTCTGCGCCAACCCGTAGGTGAGCGACGGGTCCAGCCCTTCCGGCGGATTGCGCACCATATCAAATACCCGGTTGCCTTGGAAGCGGTCGTAATAGATCCCGCCGCCGGTCCGGATCACCACGTTTTGGCGGCCGGTTACATCCCAGGCGATCCCGAACCGCGGCCCCAATTGCGGTCCGCGATTATCCTGCAGGTATCGGCTGTATCCTTTACCAGCCTGCACGATGCCGTTGAATGGGTTCCCGCTGTTCGGGACCTCCAGTCCGATATCGTAGGCCGGCAGAACTTGTCCGCTTACCGGATCCACGGCTGACCGGACGCCGCCCACCATAGCCGGCTGGAACAGCCGCGGCGCCTGGCTTGGGTCCCACTTACTGAGCACAAATGTAGATGCCTGTAGGGACGCGTCATACTGCGGCTGATACCAGGACAGCCGCAGGCCGTAGTCGAGCGTCAACCGCGGCGTCACCTTCCACGTGTCCTGCACGAATCCTTCGATGTTCCAGTAGCGATACTCGCCGTTGATATAGTTCTGCGCCTGGTCCATCGTTTGATAAACGCCGAGCGCGGCATTAGAGAATCCGAAGCCGGTATCGAAGGGATTGGCCGTGGTATCGCCGAAATTATAGAAGCCGTTGTTGTTGCCGAACGAGCTTTGGTTTTTGCGGCTCCGTTCCAGGAAGATGCCGGTCTTGAGGGTATGCGAGCCCATGATTCGCGTCAAGTTATCGCTGATATTGATAACCGTGTTGTAATTCACGAACGGCGCATCCCCGACTGAAGTGAAATTCGGCGCGAACGCGGTCGTGATATTCGTCCCGGCGAAATTGAAGCCGGGGATGTAATCCTTCTGTACCGCGCTCGGGTACAGCAGCGGCAGAGTGACTCCTGACGCCGTCCGCGTGAGCGCCGTCCCGGTTTCGTCAATGTTGATTGAGTTGTGCGTCACCCCCATGTTGAATTCGTTCGTGGTTCGCGGCCCCAGAATCCAGGTCGCCCCGCTCGCCCAGCTATATCCGGGATTCAGATACTCAATCGGGACCACGGGCACGTTGATTCCCAGCACAAACGAGCCGTACGGATACGTGAATGGCTGGGAATTGTAAATGTAGTGGCCGAACACTCGAACGTTTGAAGTGACGTTGTAATCCATTCGCAGCAAATCCTCGCGCCGGTTCTGGGAATTGGAAAACTGCGAAGTATAGTTGTAGCCTACTTGCCCGCTCACGTTAGGCTGAGGGAAAAGGTTCAGCAGCGCCATTCCCGGCCCGTACAGCTGGGCAGGTGGAATGACATTGCCGGTAAACGGTTGGCCGTTAGTCGGGTTTTTGATGATCACCGGTTTTCCGCTGCTGTTCACGCTCTGCGAAAAGTCGCCCTTGCGCTCCAGCGCCGTGGGCACCTGCACGTTGCGGACGGTGTTGGGAGCCAGTTGTTCCTGAAACTCCTCGCTCCAGAAGAAGAACAGCTTATCCTTCTGTGGAAATAGCTTCGGAATATAAACCGGCCCACCGATCGTATATCCGGGATCGTTATACCGAAACAGGCTGCGCGGGATGCCCTTGGCGTTGTTGATCCAGCTGTTCGCATTCAGGTCGTCATGCCGGTGATACCAGTACCCGCTGCCGTGCAGGTCCGAGGTGCCGCTCTTGGTGACCACTGCGATCTGCGCGCCGGCGTTGCGTCCGTATTCGGCTTGGTACATTCCCGTCAGGATGTGAAACTCCTGCGTGGAATCGATGCTCACAGTCACGTTCTGTGATCCGTTCGAGCCGGTATCCATATTGCCGATTCCGTTGATCGTCAGCATATTCGCGGAGCCGCGATTGCCGTTTGCTGTGATCGAGCCGATCCCGCCCGGCCCGCCCACCTGGAAATTGGCGTTGTCCACCATTCCTGGTATCAACTTCGTCATGTCGAGTGGGTTGCGACCGTTGACCTGTAGATTCTCGATTTGCTTTCCGATAATCGTATCGGACCGCTCTGCGCTGGTGGTTTGCAGCAGCGTGGTCTGCGCGGTCACTTCTACGGTTTCAGTCACCGCACCGACCTCCATCACCAGATCGCCCAGCGCCAGTTTCTGGTCGGCGTTCAGCGCAATGCCGTTGCGATCCAGTCGTTTGAACCCTGTCGCTTCGACACGCAGATTGTACGAACCCGGCCGCAGACCCGCCACCACAAACGTTCCCTGCTCGTTTGTGTTCGTAGTGACCGAAATCTGCTGACTTGGGTCAGTCGCCGTCACCGAAGCGCCCGACAGCACCCCGCCTTGCGGGTCCGTTACCCGGCCCGTAATCGAGCCATTAATATTTTGCGCAATTGACGTCGCCCCAAACAGCACTGCCAAAGCAATGATCAAGCCGGATCGTTTGATCATGGATCTCACCTTTAGGGCTGGTTGCCCTGAATTCCCCGGTGTGGTGAATAGCTTGATCGCAAGCCGCGGCTGAAAAAAGAGTGTTACGGTATCGCCCTTTTTCAAAAGCCGGCAAATGCTTCATTCGAAAATTGTTACTGCGCGAGACCGGAGCCGTAATGCGCACGTATAATACGTCCCTTTGAGCGCAAATTACCAGGTATGGACCGCAAGGATGCGCGGCGGCCCCGGACTCCGGTCAATCACTTCTGTACCGATGACCACCTGCAGGTTCTTGTCCTCCCATCCGGGCCGGATTTGCGCCGCGAGCGCCTGCAGGAAGTGGTTGTTAGTTAACAATTCGCCGGCCGCTAAAGTGCCGTATCCCCATAGCCCGGCCACCACCACCACGGCCTTCCCTGTTTTCGGATTCGCCACCCGGGAGATGATCCCGTAATCGTGAGCCAAAATGGGAATCCCGCGCTCGTCGGTAGAACCGAGGTCGATACTCCACCGCCGGTAGCCGGGGTTCTGTTGATCCTGAATCCAACAGAACGAGCCCTCGTGCTGAAACCGAAAACGCCCCTCGTCCATAAGGCGGAGCGTCCAGCCGTCGTTGAATCCCCCGATCAATACGACCGGCCCCTGGCGCAAATCATCGAAGCTGGCCCGGTCTTCCCGGCGGATGTCAACCGGGTGGCCCATGCTCTGTAAAAGTCCGCTCAACTTCGCCAGTGTCATCGCATCCGGCCACGCAATATTCGAAGAACGCGAGGCAAACGCGGCCCCCGATACCAGGTGCCCGGAATCGACCGGGCTCCGCGCCACCAGCAAAGACACCGCGCTGCCCGGCCGGAGCACGGGCCGCCAGAACTGTTCGGCGGGAGAGGTGCGGTTCCAGGAAAGCGCCGCCAATGGCACGCACGCCGCAACTCCCAGCCACCACCACCTTCGATCGATCCGGAACGGCCGCGCGGCCCATCGGGCCGGCGCCGGCTTCGGCGCCCCCACGGGCGGATGAAAGACGGGCACGTACGACCCGAGCGGCAATTCAATCCGTAATTCCCGTTCATGGCCCGGCTGCTGATAGTACAGTGCAAGCCGCTTGCGGATCTCGCCCGCGGAAATCCGCACGATTGGATCTTGGTTCGTGTCATACTCCGCACGCCGCCCGAAGACCTCCACCCCGAGAGTCCGCTCTTTGAGTTGCTCGGTGTGCCCGTCAAGCTTCCGCTCTACGATGAACCGCAGCATTCCCGGATACCGCCGGCTGCTCCGAAACAGAGAGCTGTCGAGCAGCCGCGCCAGTTGCTCGCGCACTTCGGCCGGAGTCGGTGCGAATTCGTCCGCACTCGAACGGCGCTCGATCGGATTGTTCACAAACGTTGCCATGGACAGGCCCCCTTTTTTCGCTGCCAAAGATTATACAGGAGTATCCGTTCCTCATTTTCCCGGAAATCGGCGCGCTCTCCATTCCGCCAAAACCAGTGTCAACTGTGATACCTTCAAAAACTCCGCGGTTTAACTGGAAGGGGCTGGAATCATGAACGAACGCAGGATTTCTCGTCGCGATGCATTGAGCGCTCTCGGCTTCACTGCCGCGGCGGCGACTGCCGCTTCGCGGGATTTGTTCGGGCAGTTCGTCAACAAATCCACCGCCAAGGGCGGCCGCATCGATGTTCATTATCACCATGTTCCCCCCGGTGTCGGCAATGGGGGCCGCGGAGCTCGCGCGCTGCGCAACGGAGAGTGGACGCCCGAAGTGGCTCTCGAAACCATGGATAAGTTCGAGATCGCAGTCGCCATTCTCTCCATGACCCAGATGGGCGATGTCCTCTACGACAATACCGAAAAGGGTCGCGCCGCTGTCCGCAAAGGCAATGATTACGGCGCCAAAGTCATGTCCGATCACCCCAAACGCTTCGGGCTTTTTACGGGCGTCCCGCTCCCCGACATCGACGGCGTCATGAAGGAAATCGAGTACGGCTTCGATTCGCTGAAAGCCGACGGCATCGGCATCTATACCAATGACAACAAGGGCCGTTGGCCGGGTGATCCCTATTTCGAACCCATGTGGCAGGAGCTCAACCGGCGCAATGCCATCGTCTATATGCATCCGCTGGCGCCGCCCTGCTGCACAAACTTGAATGACAGCGTCCCCACCGCGATGAACGAATTTGATTTCGACATTACCCGCGGGTGCACCAGCATTCTCGCCAATGGCGTGCTCCACAAATATCCCAATCTCAAGATCATCATTCCGCATTCCGGCGGCACCCTGCCCATGATCGCTGGGCGGATCAAGGATCGCTATCCGCACGATCCCAAACACGATGAGTACATCCCCAACGGGGTTATCGCCGAGTTGCAAAAGTTCTACATCGATATCGCCCATGCCAGCTTTCCCTACCCCATGGCTGCGATGATGAAGTTCGCGCTTCCCGATCACATCCTGTTCGGCACCGATTTCCCGTTCGAACCCGTCGAATCCACAGTGAATGAGCTGCCGCACCTCGGCCTCTCGGCGAAAGTCATGCGCGCCATTGAGCGTGAAAATGCCGAGAAGATCCTGCCGCGCTTCAAGGTCTAGCGCGCCGCGGAGCATTTTTTCGCCTCCTCCGTTGATCCGGTAGTGGCGCTGTGTAGTGTTATATTCAGATCAACGGGTATGAAATTATTAATCTGCGTCGGCTTGGCGCTTCTGCCGGCCGGGTTTTCGCAAAGCCAGCCGACAGCCGTCATTGTGGATGCGGTCGCCAACTCCGCCAGTTATTGGCGCGCCGGACAAAACCAGGCGGGAATCGCTCAAGGCTCTCTATTCGTGATTCTCGGATCGAACCTCGGCCCCTCCGAATTGGCGCAGGCGCTATTCCCTCTTTCCGATCAATTGGGCGGCTCCTCCGTGCGGATTCAGGTTGGATCCACCGTTGTCCAGGCGTTGATGGTCTACACGGTTTCCCGCCAGATCGGCGCTGTGCTGCCATCCCAAACACCCCTCGGCGCCGGCACTCTCGTCGTCACCTATGACGGCCAATCGAGCGCGTCCGTCCCGATCACCGTGGCGGCGTCCGCGATCGGCGTCTATACTCTCAACCAGGGCGGAACCGGTTCAGGCGCGGTCACAACCCCGGACTACCAGGTCATCGGCCCTTCGTTCGCCGCCAACCCAGGTGAAACTTTGATTGCATGGGCTACCGGTATCGGCGCCGCGGCGGGCAACGAAGCCGCCGCGCCGCTGGCAGGCGATCTCGGAGGCGTCGAAGTCTTCGTCGGGAATAATCCCGCCGTGGTTCACTACGCGGGCCGGTCGGGATGTTGCGCCGGCGTAGACCAGGTGGCCTTCGATGTGCCAACCGGCGTGTCCGGCTGCTTCGTCCCTTTGGCCATTCGCGCCCATGGTTCCACCGGCAATTTCACATCCCTCGCCATCACTCCGCAAGGCCGCCAATGCCGCGACACCATCGGTTTACCCCAGAGCGCCTTGGCCAAAGCGGCCGCCGGCGAAGATCTCCGCTTCGGCGCCATCGGCTTAGGCCTTCAATCGCAGTTGAATACTTTCTCCTATCGCATCGATCGCCGGATTCCCGTTCACGAGTTCGGCGCCATTTCCTGGATCTCGTCTTTTGAAAGCATGCTTTCTCTTGCCTCGCGTTCACCCAAAACACGCACTCCGACGCGCAAAGCGGTTCGCGATGCTCTGCGGTCTTACCGAAACGCTCGGCGCCAGGGCGAACGTCCCCGATTCGACCGCGCCCAAATCGAGGCCGCCCTTGCCTCCGCCGGACCGATTGTGCTCGTCGCCGATTTCGGAATCGTCCACAAGGTCGCAGCCGCGCTTTCTTACATCACCTCGACGTTCTCCGCCGTCGGCTCCTGTTCCGTCGGAGTCTGCGTTACGGCTGATTGCGGATTTCCGGCTGTCATGCCGCGGCAGCACGGCGCGGTGCTCGATGCCGGCCGCTCGCTCACGGTCTCCGGTCCGGCCGGCAGCGCCTCCGCGAGTAAGCTTAGGGGCGGCGACTATCGCGCGATCTTGCCTCTTGCTGCAACTTCCAGCGGGCTCGCGCCGGGCACCTACACGGTTACCGGGTTGGGAGGTGCTGACGTCGGTGCGTTCTCCGCCTCTCTCGCGTTGCCCGCGACCTTGCACTGGACCAACCAGCCGCAGATCACCAGGGTCAATCGCCAGGCGAGCCTCACCATCACCTGGAACACCGATGCCGGCCCCGGCCACGTCTTGGTTGGTGGTACGTCTTCATACCCTGCAACTGGAACAAGCGGCATCTTCCTTTGCAGCGAAGAGCGCAGCAAAGGCTCGTTCACGATTCCCTCCTTTGTACTGTC
>Ga0070734_10000937_pt1 | contig 48864 bp, 40 predicted proteins | sample Coa_R1_8_FD_66444 | JGI IMG/M metagenome (GOLD analysis project Ga0070734, IMG submission 66444) | Surface soil microbial communities from Centralia Pennsylvania, which are recovering from an underground coalmine fire - Coalmine... | ecosystem: Environmental > Terrestrial > Soil > Unclassified ...
GACAGGCCGGCCATGGGCGTGAGAACGCGCCTCCCGGTCTCGATGTCGCGGCCGGCGGGGTCGGAACGGTGCGGGACGTGGTTGCCACGCCATCCACCCACGCCGCGGCCGCCGTGCGCGGCTAGGCGAGCAGCGCCACCAGATCGGCCTTGGTCAGCCCGGCCGCGGCCGCGCCGTCGGCGAGCGCGGCGTCCATCAGCGCGCGCTTGCTGTCCTGCAAGGCGAGGATGCGCTCCTCGACGGTGTCGGCGGCGACCAGGCGGTAGACGAACACGGGGCGGGTCTGGCCGATGCGGTGGGTGCGGTCGGCGGCCTGCGCCTCGACGGCCGGGTTCCACCAGGGGTCGCACAGGAAGACGTGATCGGCGGCGGTCAGGTTGAGGCCGCTGCCGCCCGCTTTCAGCGACACCAGCATCACGGGGGGGCCGTCCTCGGCCTGGAAGCGCGTCACCACCTCGCCGCGGTCGCGCGTGCTGCCGTCGAGGCGGACGAACGGCAGCTCGGCGCGCGCCAGCGCCGGCTCGATCAGATCGAGCAAGCTCGTCCACTGCGAGAAGACCAGCGCCTTGTGGTTCTCGGCGACGGCGGTCTCCAGCGCCTCCATCAGCGCCTCGATCTTCGAGGAGGTGGCCGCGCTCTGGCCCGGGACCAGCGCCGGGTGGCAAGCGGCCTGGCGCAGGCGCAGGAGCGCCTCTAACGCCTTCATGACGCCGCCCCCCGACTCCAGCAACGCCAGCACGTCCTTCTGCGTGACGGCGCGGACCGCGTCGTAGACGGCGCGCTCGCCGTCGTCGAGGGAGACCTTGAGGACGGCGTCGGTGCGCGGGGGCAGCTCGGGGGCGACGTCCTTCTTGAGGCGGCGCAATAGGAACGGGCGCACCCGCTGGCGCAGCGCCGCCGCGGCGCCGGGCGCTCCGTCGGCGATCGGGCGCGCGTGGCGGTCGGCGAAGTCGCCGCGCCCGCCCAGCAGGCCCCGGTTCGCGAAGTGCATCAGGCTCCACAGCTCCTCGAGGCGGTTCTCGACCGGCGTGCCGGTCAGCGCCAGCCGGAACGCCGCCGGCAGCCCGTAGGCTGCGCGCGCCGTCTGGCTGTCGGGGTTCTTGATCGCCTGCGCCTCGTCGAGGACGGCCGTCCGCCACTGCTGAGCGGCGAGCTTCTGTCCGTCGAGGCGAAGGATCGCGTAGCTCGTGAGCGTGACGTCGGCGGCGGTGTCCAGCACGCGGCCGGGCCCGTGGTAGACCGACACCTTGAGCGCCGGGCGGAAGCGCGCCAGCTCGGCCTGCCAGTTGAAGAGGACGCTGGTCGGCGCCACCACCAGCGTCCGCCCGTCGAACACCGACATCGCCTGCAGCGTCTTGCCGAGGCCCATGTCGTCGGCGAGGATGCCGCCCAGGCCGGCACCGCGCAGGAACGCCAGCCAGTTGATCCCCTGGCGCTGGTACGGCCGCAGCGAGGCCGTCAGATCGGCCGGCAACGGCGCCTCGGGGAGGCGATCGAACCCGGCCACCAGCGGCGCCAGGCGATCGAGCCCGGGCGGCGGCGGGTGGTTGAGATCGGCGCACAGGGCGCCCAGCGCCGGCAGCGCGTGGCGTGCCAGGTGGCCGTCGTCCTGGCGCGCGGCGAGCAGGTCGGCGACGCGCTGGCCGTGCTTCTGCAGCCAGCCGGCCGGCAGCGAGGCCCAGCCTCCGCCGGACAGCGGCACGATCCCCAGCCCCTCCTGCCAGGCGCGTAGGACGGCGGCGGCGTCGACGCCGCCGCCCGCGCCGGCGCCCGACTTGGCGACGAAGGTCAGCTCGAACCGCACGCCGTCCGTTCCGGCCGCCACGTCCCCGTCGGTGACCAGAGTCAGGCGCGGCTCCAGCGCCACCGCCGGTTTGACCAGGCCGGCCGCCCCGCCCGAGAGGTCGCCGCGCCAGCGCTTCAGCTTCTCGATGAACCGCGGCGTGTCGGCGGGGCCGTAGGTGGTGCGTCGGCCGGGCAAAAGGTCCAGCTCGGCGCGCAGCCGCTCGACGGCGCGCCGCTCGGCCGGCGGATCGCGCAGCGGTACGGGGCCGCGCAGGTGGACCAGCTTGGCGCCATCGACCCGCGCGCAGGGGGGCGAGCCGTAGACCAGCGTGGGCAGGACGCCGATGCCGCCGCCCGAGGCCGGCCCCAGCTGGCTGAGCTCGAGCACGATCCGCGGCTCCAGATCGCGCACCACCGGCGGCAGGCGCGCGCTGCGGATCTCCAGCACCGTCCGCCGCGCGAGATCCGGGAGCACCACGGTCAGGAGCTCGGCGAGGTCGGTGGCCCCGAACGTCCGCCGCACCGGCAGATGCTGCAGCCGATCGCCCCCGAGCTCGATCTCCGCCAGGCGATGCAGCGCCAGTCGCCCGTCCTCCTCGCACAGCGCCACGCCCGAGGCGACGACGGCCCGCACGCGTGGATCGGCGGCGATCACCAGCCGCACCTCGCTCCCCACCCCGTCGGAGAGCGTGGCTCGAGGCCGGATCTCCTCCTCGGAGATCGCGCACGGGACGCCGTCGACGGTGACGCGCGGGGCGCCCGTCAGGACCTGCAAGAGCGCGTCGAGCTTTCCCGGCGCCAGCGCCCCGCGCGCGCCGGTCTCCAGCAGCGCGTCGGCGCGCAGGTCAGCCTCTTCGAGCTGAAGGCCCGCCGCGCGCGCCGGATCGGCGAGGCGCGCCCGCAAGGTCCCTTCGAGCGCCGTCTCGTCCCCGTTCCCGCCGACGAGCACGCGGATCAGGCGCAGGCTGCCGTCGCCCCGCGCGAACCGATACCCGACCCGCGCGCCCAGCGCCGCCGGCGCCGACGGGGCCGGCACCCCTCCGCCGCCGTCCGCCGACCCCGGGGCAGCCTGCGCGCCCTGGGCCTCGCCGAGCACGATGGCCGCCGCCGCCACGTGCTCGCACGGGCTGACGCGCGAGGGGCAATCACACTCCCACTCGTTCTCCGTCGGGTACAGGACCACCGTGGGCGGGACGACCCGCCCCGGCGCGCGCACGCGCAGGACGATCTCCTCGTCGGTGCGCGACTCCACGGCCACCGCCCCGGCGCGCGCCAGCGTCACGCCCTGCGACCAGAGCGCCGACTTGCTCCGCTTGCGGATCGAGGTCAGCAGGGCCGTCAGCGGCGCGCTCACGACGCCATCATCTCGTCGACGATCGCCGACAGCGCGGCCAGCCGGACGCCGCCGCGTCCCGCCGCCCACGGCGCGCCCACCGCCAGCCCCATCCGCGCCGAGCACTCCTCGATCGTCCCGGTGCGCGTCCCCAGCCGCGAGCCGGCGGCGCTGCGAACGTCGAACCGCGCCGCGGAGAGCTGGATCCCCTCCGCCTCGACGAGATCGGGCGAGTACCGTCCCCAGCTGCAGATGAAGTCGTCCGCGCGCGCGAACGCCTCCCAGCGCGTCCGGAACGACGCCCAGCTCTCGCCGCCCACCAGCCGCTCGGGCGCGATGCCGAGGTGGCCAGGGATCGCCGGGGCCAGCGGGCGCCGCGGCGCGATGATCGCCTCGAAGGTCTCGCCCGTCTGGGCGCGGCGCGCGACCCAGTGGACGATCTCCGGCGGCGGGCTGCCGGGAATGCGGGACGGCCAGGCGTTGGCCTCGCCGTGCAGACAGACCACGTTCTCGGCCCGCTCTCGCAGCTGCGACGCGATCGTGGGGCGCCGCGCGCGCCGGGCGCGGTGCAGCGCGTGCCGGTGCCGCGCGCCGCGCACCGTCCGCGCGTAGTGGATCTGCGTGTCGATCATCGCCTCGAACGGGCGCAGGAGGCCAGCGAACCGCGCGGGCGCCTCCTCGAGCGCCCCCAGCGCCAGCGCCAACGCCTCGACGGTGGCCACACAATGATCGGCCGGCTCGCGCCGGATGCGGTAGTTGCTGGGCCGGGGCGGCGTGAAGCGGACCTGTGGCAGCGCGCGCAGCGCGGCGTTGCGCCTGAGCAGCTTGCGCGCCTGCCACCAGGTCCCGTCGACCACCACCAGCGTGATCGGCCCGGCGGGCCGGGTGGTGGCGAGATCGACGGCCTCCGCGCCGGGGAACAGCAGGTAGGCAGGGCGCCCGTCGCCGCCGGCCAGCGCGGCGCGCACCGCCGCGTCGTCGTCGAAGTCGACGCCGACGTGCAGCTCGGAGCCGGGCAGGCAGAGGTGCGCGAGGCGCGCCGTCCCGATCGGGACGTGCCGCTCGCGCGGGTGCTGCAGCAGCACGACGCGCGTCCGCGTCGGCAGCGACACCAGGTGCGCGCAGTAGCAGACCGACGTGGGGCGCCGGCACCGCCCGCAGACGGCGCGGTGGGGAGCGGCCTCTGGGATCACGCGCGGCAGGTTAGCAAACTCACCCGCCCCCCGAGCGGCAACTCGGCGAGGTTCATCGAATCGACCGCGACGATCGGCCGCGCCCCGCGCCCGGGCGCCGCCGGGTCGGGTCGCGCGGGGGCTTGGCGCTCCCCTCCAGCGCGCCTCGCAGGCGCTGGGCCAGCAGGCTCCCCTGCCCGGACGTCTTGTCCGCCAGCGCGACGATGGCAGCGGAGAGGGCCGCCCGCAGATCGGGATGGCTGGCGTCGCGGCACTGCTCCTCCAGCCAGGCCGCGCCGCGGTCGCCCGCGGTGTAGGTGGCCACCACCGCCCCCAGCGCGGGCGGAAGCGCCAGCAGCAGCCGCCGCCGCGCGTCCGATCGCTCGGCAGCGCGCGGGGCGTCGACGATGGCGGCCATCGCCCCGGCCAGGTAGTCGAGCAGCGGCTCGGGGTTGGAGAGCGCCGCCAGGACCTGCTTGCGGCCCAGGACCTCGACCACCACGCCGGCGGCGCCGAAACGGACCTCCCGGTCATCGAGCTCCAGCCACGCGGTGGCCCGGTCGACGAGCGCGTTCGCGTGGCGCGGCCGCGCGGCCAGCGCGGCCAGCGCCTCGACCGTCCCCATCCGCACGGGTCCCCGCTCGTCGCCCGCCAGCTGCGCCAGCGCATCCCAGGCGGTCCCGACCTCGCGCCCGGCCCCGAGGCGCGCCGTCCATCCGTACGCCGCGGCTACGGGGAGAAACACCTCGGGCGTGTCGGGCGCGGCGTCGTTGGCCGCCAGCCGCTCGAGCAGGTCGGCCACCTCGCCGGGCAGCCCGGCGATCTCGGCGCCGAACGCCGCCGCCAGCTTGAGGTTGGGCCGCGGGCCATACCCGCCGTGCCGGGCCAGCAGCTGCTCGAGCGGGGCGGGGCGGCCGGCCAGGGCGCCGGTCAACGCGGCCCGCAGCGCCTCGTTGCGGAGACCTTCTTGGACGGCTGGCATCGGCCGCGTAGCGTACCTCAGACCCGCGCGGACGACGGCGGCGAACGGGCGATTCCTGCTAGAAACGTCCCATGCGGCTCGACGTCCTGCTCGCGCGCAACGCCGGCTGGTCACGAACCGCGGCGCGGGCGGTCATCGCCGAGGGGCGGGTCCGGATCGCGGGCGAGACCGCCGAGGATCCGCGCCGCGACGTCGGCGAGGACGCGCTGCCGTTCACCGTGACCGTCGACGACGCCGACCTGCCCCTTTACGACCGCGTGTCGCTGATGCTGAACAAGCCAACGGGGTGCGTGACCGCGCTGCGCGACCCGCAGCACCCGACGGCCTACGCGCTCCTGCGCGCGGCGCCGCTCCACGGCGAGCTGCGGCCCGTCGGACGGCTCGACCTCGACACCTCGGGGTTGCTGCTGTGGACCAACGACGGCGCCGAGATCCAGCGGCTGACGCACCCCAAGCGCGCCGTGCCGCGCACCTACCAGGCGGCGCTGGCGCGGTCGTTCGCGCCGCTGCCGCCGAAGCTGGTGCTCGACGACGGGCACGAACCGAACGTGACCGCGCTGGCGCCGCTCGACCGCGCGGCGGCCCACCCCAGCCTGCAGGTGCCGCCCGAGACCGCAGCGCTGGCGGCGATCACCATCATCGGCGGCGCGTACCACGAGGTGCGCCGGATCTTCGCCGCGCTCGATAGCCACGTGCTGGGCCTCTGCCGGGTGCGGTTCGGCGATCGCGAGCTGCCGCGCGAGCTGGCGCCGGGCGCCTTCCTGCTGCTTCCGAGCGAGGCGGCGCGGTGACCCAGCTGCACGTGGTGCTCGTCGAGCCGGAGATCCACTGGAACACCGGCAACGCCGGGCGGACCTGCCTGGCGGTCGGCGCGCAGCTTCACCTCGTCCGGCCGCTCGGCTTCTCCCTGGCCGACAAAGAGGTGCGCCGCGCCGGGCTCGACTACTGGCCGCGCGTCCGCCCGGAGGTCTGGCCCGGCTGGGCCGAGCTCGAGCGCGCGCTCCCGTCGCTGGGGACGCCGTTCTTCTTCACGGCGCGCGGCGTCCGTGCGTTCCAGGAGGTCACCTATCCGCGCCCGGCCGTGTTGATCTTTGGCCGCGAGAGCGTCGGGCTGCCGGAGGATCTGCTGGCCCGCCGCCGCGCGGAGACCGTCAGCATTCCGATGCGGGACGCCGAGCTCCGCTCTCTCAACCTGTCGACGTCTGTCGCGCTGGCGGTCTACGAGGCCCAGCGACAATGGGGATGGGAGCTCTGAGAGGGTTCCCAAACCCTCCTGCGACGGGCTCCGCTCGGCAAAGCCGAGCTCGGCTCACGCGATGGGGCTCTAGGCCGCGACGTCGAGCGATTGCTCGAAGTTGGGGCGGCGGACGTCCTTGGCCAGGCCCAGCTTCTCGAGCAACACGATCGTGTACCAGCCGACGTCCAGCTGCGCGGCGGTGAAGCCGAGGCGCGCCGACCCGGGGCGGTCGTGATGGTTCTGGTGCCAGTTCTCGCCCTGGAAGAAGTGCATCAGGGCCAGCCAGCGCAGGTTCATCGCCGTGGCTTCCTCCGGTCCGACGCCCTTCTTCATGTGGCAGGCGCTGTTCACGAAGCACTGCGCGTGCAGCGCGAACACCAGCCGGATGGCCCCCATCCAGAAGAACGCCTTCAGCCCGAACGGCAGGCCGATGAGGAAACCCAGCGCGCACAGCGGGATCTGCGCGCGCGTCCAGAATCGGTACGCCGGGGTGTCGATGTCCTTGCAGTAGCGCTTGATCGGCGCCGCGCCCGCCTGCCACAGCCAGCGCAGGTGCGACCACCAGAACCCGCCGACGCGCGGGCTGGAGACGTCCTCGGGCGTGTCCGACTTGGCGTGGTGGAGGCGGTGGTTGGCCGCCCACGACAGCGGCGACCCCGAACCGTTCAGCATGCAGAAGAACGTCAGCACGTTCCGCACGACCGGGTTCAGCTTGACCGACTTGTGCGCGATGCCGCGGTGGAACGCGACGGTGGTGCCGAGGCCGCCCATGAAGTGCAGCGCGGCCGCGGCGGCCAGCACCTTCCAGCCGGGGATCGGCGCCACGATCAGGCCGACCAGCGCCGTCACGTGGATCAGGACCATCCAGAAGAAGGTTGCGCCGTCACCGCGCGCCGGCTTCCACCAGGGCCAGGTCCAGGGCTGCTGCTTGACGACCTCGGTGGCGTCCGGCAGCGGGAGCCGCGCGACGCTCACTCGGCCCCGCCCGTCGCGCCGTCGAGCGGCGCCGCGCGCAGACCAGCGTCGCGCAGCAGGCTGAGATCCGAGCTGACGTCCGGGTTCCCGGTGGTCAGCAGCTTCTCGCCGTAGAAGATCGAGTTCGCCCCTGCAAGGAAACAGAGCACCTGGGCCTCCCGGGTCAGCGCCAGACGTCCCGCCGACAGGCGCACGCGCGCCTTCGGCATCAGGATCCGCGCGGTCGCAATCATCCGCACCAGCTCCAGCGGGTCGACCGGGTCGCGCTCGCCCAGCGGCGTGCCGCTCATGGGCGCCAGGGCGTTCACGGGCACGCTCTCCGGCTGCGGGTCGAGGTTGGCCAGCGTGGCCAGCAGGCTGCAGCGGTCGTCCAGCGACTCGCCCATGCCGATGATTCCGCCGCAGCAGACCGTGATGCCGGCCTTGCGGACCGTCTCCAGCGTCTTCAATCGATCATCATACGTGCGCGTGCTGATGATGGACTTGTAGTACGAGCGAGAAGTATCGAGATTGTGGTTGTAGGCGGTCAGCCCGGCCTCGGCCAGCCGCTGGGCCTGGGACTCGGTCAGCATCCCGAGCGTGGCGCAGGCCTCCATGCCGAGGCCCCGAACACCACGAACCATCTCCAGGACCTCGTCAAAGGCGGGCCCGTCCTTGACCTCGCGCCAGGCGGCGCCCATGCAGAAGCGGGTGGCGCCGGACGCCTTGGCCTTGGCCGCCGCCTCCATCACCTCGGGCGCCTTCATCATGCGCTGCTTCTCGAGCCCCGTGTCGTAGCGCGACGACTGCGAGCAGTAGGCGCAATCCTCGGGGCAGCCGCCCGTCTTGACGGACAGCAGCGAGCAGAGCTGCACGTCCCCGGCCGGGTGGTGCTCGCGGTGCACGAGCTGTGCGCGCAGCACGAGCTCGGGGATCGGGAGGTCGTGGATCGCGCGGACCTCGGCGACCGAGATCGCGTGGACGGAACGAGCCTTCGGCTCGTGGAGTCCTTCGCGGGAGGGCTGGGGGACCCCTTGGGAATCCCCAACCTGCGTCGGGCTGCTGGACAAGCGAGCGTCTTCTATCACGTTTCGGGCCAGGGGCCTGGCCCAATTCACACTAATTCACACGGCGCAGCACGATGAGCACGCGGACCGTCAGCCAGCGCGCCGGCTCGCGCTCTTTGGCCAGCGCGGCCGCGGCGGCCGGCTTCACCCCGGCCTCGGGTTTCCCCGGGGCTCCCGGATACCAGAGCCCGTCGGGATTCTGGCGCCCGCGGACGTAGGCCTCGGCCGTGCGCACGCCCGAGTTCTCCTTGCCGAGCCCCACCGCCGTGACGCCGTCCAGCGCGTCGAGGACGTCGGTCCAGAAGCGCGGCTCGCCGATCTGCTCCCAGTAGCTCGGCGCCTTGCGGTCGGGGTAGCGATCGGGTTGCAGGAATCGCGTGGCGAGCAGCTCGGCCGCCCGGCGCGCCTCGCGGGACGAACGCCGCGAAGGCGAGGCGGCGAACGCCCGCAGCGCCATCCCGGTGACCAGGTGGCTGGACGGTCGCGCCGCCGAGTCGGTCCGAACGCCACGCCAGGCCCAGCCGCCGTCGGCCTGGCGGTTGGCGAGCAAGAAGCGAAAGCCGCGCTCGATCCGGGGATCGTCGTCGTACCCGGCGCGGCAGAGCACGCCGAGGGCCCAGCCCTGGAAATGCACGGCGACAGCCTTGGCGCGCGCCTCGGGCGTCTCGCCGAGGGCGAGGTCGCCGAGCCCGCCGTCCTTGTCCTGCGAGCTCAGCAGCAGGTCGGCGGCGCGGGCGACCGGGGCCTCGCTCTTGCGCAGCCCGAAGTCGGCCATTCGTTCGAGCGCGCGCAGCGTCGCCACGGCGCGCCCGAACTTCGCCGAGCCCAGCGTCTTTTCGGGCGGCTTGGGCGGAAAGGCGCCGCTCTTGTCCTGCTTGCGCAGGAACGCCTTCACCTCGGGGTAGGCCAGGACCTCGTCCGCCTTGGGGGCCTCTTCGTCGTCGATGAGGTCGCGCCGAACCCGCGCCACCAGCGCCTTCGACCCCTCGCGCAGCAGGATGGGGACCGGATCACGGCCCAGGCGCGCGCGCCAGCCCGATGGAAACCGGGGGGGTGTCCCCGGCGGCGGCACGGGCGTGAGGCGGTTCATCTCCCTCGGAAGGGTATCGCAAAATCCCTATCTGCGAAGCGCGGGAGCGAAGTTTTTTCAAGAGATTTCCGGGTCCAGGCCAAGAACGGGGGCCGCCCGCCAGGGGTCCGTCAGGAACCGGGCGCACAGTCCGTCGTTGCACGACGGCCGCTTCCAAGTAAAACTGCTATCGCCCCAAACGCACCGAGCGCGGATGAGCTCCCCCGAACGCCCCCCGAAGCAGCAAGCTTTTTTGGCGCTCCTGAAAGAGGGGTGGACCTCTCTGCATCTGGATGCCCGCCGGTCCGGCGTGATCGTGCCGGAAGCCTTCAGTGGCGAGGCGCACCTGGTCCTGCAGTACGGGTACGACCTGCCGATCCCCATCGCCGACCTGGAGGTCGACGATTACGGCGTGCGCGCCACGCTGTCGTTCTCGCGCACCGAGCACCTGACCATGGTGCCCTGGTCGGCCGTCTACGCGGTCGCCTGCGTCGACGGCCGCGGCGTGCTCTACCCGGAGGACGTGCCCAGCGACGTCTCGGTGATCGCCGCGCCGGAGGCCGCCGCCGAGGCGCCGCCGGCCGAGGTGGCGGCGGCCGCGGGCGACGGGGGTGGACGCCGCCTGCGCTCGATCCCGGCCCACCCGGACACCCCGCTGGAAGAGCCGCTGGCGGTCCGCCGCCGCCGCCGCCCCCAGCTGCGCCTGGTCAAGTAGCTCGCGCTCGGCACGCTCTCAGGTTGGCCCTGGCGCCAGAGCGACGGTAGGGAGCGAGTTTATCGACGGAAGCGCGGCCTTTGCCCGCGCGGCGCCCTCAGCAACCGGGGTGGGCCCGCGGGAGGGGCTCGCCCCCGCCGCGCTCACTCGCGGACGACGGAGTCGCCGAGGAACTTGGCCAGGGCGTCGTGCTGGGCGCGCGCGTCCTCGTAGCCCATGCGCGCTACTTCGGCGGCGTAGAGGCCATCGAACAGGATGTACGAGAGCAGGTCGGCCTCGTCGGCGCCGCGCGCGGTGGCCAGCCGCCGCAGGAGCTGGATCCCGGCGCCCCCGCCCGACCCCTTGAACCGGCCCGAGCGGGCCACGTCGCCGGCGATCTCGCCCAGGTCGCCCGAGGGGCGGATCATGAACTCGCCCACGATGCGGTATGGGGCGCCGCGCATGTTGGTCACGACCTGGTCGAAGCGGGCCTGGTGCTCGGGGCTCCCGACCGCCTTGACCGCCTCGATGACGGCGTTGAACCGGCGCAGGCGGTCGAGGTCGTAGTCGATGTGATCGAGCAGGAAGGCGTCGAGGATCTTGCCGACGAGGAACGCGGCGCCCGGGAAGGGCATCGACTCTTCGGGGACGCCGCCGTTGGCGCGCGGCTGCTGGCGCAGCCCGATCACCAGCACCTTGTCGGCCCCCAGCCGCAGCGCAGGCGACAGCGGCGTGTTCTGGCGCAGGCCGCCGTCGCAGAAGAATCGCTCGCCCACGCAGATGGCGGGAAAGAGAATCGGCAGCGCCGCCGAGGCGAGCGCGTGCTCGGCGCCCATCGTCACCGACTGGGCGCGCACGAACGGGTCCTTGCTCCAGTTGCCGGCGACGCGCTCGCGCCCGCTTTGCAGGAAGACGACGGTCTTGCCGGAGCCGATGTCGGTGGCGGTCACCGAGAGCGACTCCAGCTTCCCCTCGCGGATGTTGGGACCGATGCGCTGCCAGGGGATGAGGCGGCGGACGACGCGCTCGAGCTGCGCCGTCTCGACGATCCCGCCAAGGTGACGCTGGCCCTCGACCTCCTCGATGTGCCCGCTGCCCAGCAGCGTGGCCGGCGCGCGCATGAACTCCTTCACGCCGAAGCTGACCATCTCCTCGAGGACGAAGCTCTCCCAGCGGTCGACCAGGATCCGCCCCTGCTTGTCGGCGATGTCGGCGGTGGCGGCGAAGAAGCAGGCGTGGATGGCCCCCACCGAGGTGCCACAGATGATGTCGAACTGCACCTGGCCGCCCAGATCGCCGGCCAGATCCTCGCGGATGTACCGCATGACGCCAGCTTCATAGGCGCCTCGGGCACCGCCTCCGGAAAGCACCAGAGCCAACCGGGGACGGTCGCCGCGCGTTCGCGGTCGCGTCGGTGCGCTCATCCGATCTCTTCAGAGTATGCGAGCCACGATTGGGCGCAAGTGTCCGCGGTGGGTTTGCGCGAATACGGTCTCCGCGATATTGACAAACGGCCGTGAGCGACGACGGGATCCGCCGGGCTGAAGTCGGTCCGCCGGGCCGCGCGCGGGCGGTCCGCGCCCTGACCATCGCCGGATGTGTCGCCGTGGCGCTCCTCCTCGCCGCGCCGATGTTCGTGTTCTGCGCGGGCGGCAGCTGCCGGGTCAGCGCCGACCGGCTCGGCGGAACGGACGACTGGCGCCACTTCGCGATGCTGTGGGAGGCGGCGCGGGTGGCGCTGGCCGACTTTCACCAGTTCCCTTCCTGGAACCCGTACCACTGCGGCGGGCTGGTGCTGTACCAGCATCCCGAGTCGCCGTTCCCGGGCCCGCTGTTCCTGCTGACCTTCTTCTGGCTGCCGACGGCGGTGGCGATGAAAGTCTGGATCGTGGGGCACCTCCTGGCCGGCACGCTGGGGGCGCGGGCGCTGGTCGCCGATCGCGGCGGCAACGCGGCCGAGCAGCTGCTGGCGGCGGCGCTGATGGCCGCCTCGGGGTTCGTGGCCCAGCACATCGGCGGAGGACACCTGTCGTTCACGCCCTTCCTCTACCTGCCGCTCATCGTGTGGGGCTTCCGAAGGTCGCTGCGCGATCTCCGCTACACGGTCGTCGTGGGCGGGCTGTTCGCGGTCACGGTGCTCGAGGGGGGGACCTATCCGGCGCCGCTGATGGCGGTCGCGCTGGGAGCGGAGTGCCTGGCGCGGCTCGGCTCGGCCGAGGACCGGCGCGCGATGGCGCGGGCGCTGCCGCTCATCGCGGCGCTGTTCGTGCTGCTGGCCGGCGTGCGGTTGCTGCCGGCGCTGCACTACCTTCACGAGCACCCGCGGCTCGAGCCGCTCGACGACGGCATCGGCCCCGGCGAGCTGCTCTCTTTCTGGACGACGCGCGACCACGCGCGGCGGATGGCCACCCACCGCTACGTCTGGCCCGAGTACGACACGTACGTCGGCGTGGTGCCGGTGGTCCTCATGCTGCTCGGCATGGTGGTCGCGCTGGCGATGCGCGATCCGCGGCGCCGCGCGCGGCGGATCGACCTGGCGGTGTTCGCCACCCTCGTCTGGTGCGCGCTGGGGCGCGTGCGCCCGCTGTCGCTGGCGGCGCTGCTGCACGCGCTGCCGGTCTTCCGCTCGCTGCGCGTCCCGTCGCGGTTCCTCGGTCCGGCGATGGTGGGGTTCGGCCTCCTGGCGGTGGCGGCGCTGGCCGCGGGGCGCCGGCTGGGCGAGCGGCGCGGACCGCGCGTCGCGCGCGCGGTGCTGGCGATCGAGCTGGTGCTGGTGCTCGGCGTGGCGCTCGACGTCTGCCTCACCAACCAGCGGGTCATGCAGCAGGGGCTCGAGCCGCCGCTGCCCCGGGGACCGGCCAGCGCCGACTTCTTCCAGAACAGCGCCGCCGACTATGGCCGGCTGCCGGCGTTCCCGGTGGCGGGGTTCGGGACGCGCGGCTGTTACGTGGCGATGGAGTGGAAGCCGGCGCCCGGGATCGCCGACGGGCGCGGGCCACAGGCGCGGCTCGAGCCGCCGGGCGCCGGGACCATCGGCGAGGCCCGCTGGTCGCCCAATCGGCTCGACTTCGAGGTCCGGCTCGACGCGCCCGCCACGCTGATCGTCAACCAGAACTACGAGACCGGCTGGAACGCCAGCGACGGAGCAGGCGGTCGCGGCATGGTGGGCGCTTACGTCGTCCCCGAGCGCCGGTTCTGGGATGTTCGCGCCCGCCCCGGCGAGCTGCCGGTCAAGGGGGCGATCGGCCTCCTGGCCGTCGAGCTGCCAGCGGGGACGCACCACCTCGTGCTGCGCCACGGGCCACCCTGGCTGTGGGCGGGCGGCCTGCTGTCCCTCCTCGGTCTGGCGCTGGCGGCGGCGATCGGCCGGCGCCGGCTAGTCCGAGATCAGGCCGCCGAGGCGCGACCCGACGGGCGCTGACGCCGGCTCGCTCGTCGAGAGCGCGGAGGTCACGGCCTTGTGGGCCGACCGCACGACGCCGTAGCAGCTCGCCGGCAGGGTCCCGCCGGTGTAGATGTCGAGCGACGCGCAGGTGGCCGCGTCGATGTCGGCGATGCAGGTGTCGACCTCGGCCTGCGTGCTGACAACCGGCGTCGCGCAGCTCGCGCCGCAGCAGCTGGTCTGCCCCGACTGCTCGCAGGTGCCGACCGCGTCCGCGGAGATGATCTGGCAGTCGCCGTAACGGCCGCACGCGACCTGCAGCAGCTGCGCGCATTGAGTTCCCCGGTTTGGCCCGCCGCTCGTGCCGCCGCCCCCGCCGCAGCCGCTCACCAGCGCCAGCGCCGCCACCATCACCGCTCGCATGCGGACACACTAAGCGATTGCGCATCCGCACACAAGCCGCGCTGCGCGCCGTGGCATCACGCGGAAAACGTGACTGTCGCCGGGCTTCGCTTTCAAAAAACTGACGGGGCGGAGGGCGCGGAGCGCGACAAAACAGCGACCGGGGCCGCGGCCGGCGTGGCACGATTCCTGATCGTCCAGGCTGCCGAGGTTCGAGATGCCAAACACATCGCCACCCAAGACGCCGAAGTACCTGATGTGCGCCCGGGCGCTCGCGCTCGCCACCGGGCTGGGCACCGGGCTGGCGGGATGCGGGGCATCCCTGACGAGCAACGACGACACGCCGCGAGACGCAACACCGGGCGCGTACGACGGAAGCTTCATGGGGGTTCGAACCAACCCCGACGCGGTTTCGAATCCGCCCTACGACGGCGGCGCCGTCGGCCTCCGTCCCTATGACGGTGGGTGCATCGGTGTCTGTTTCAAGCCGGACGCGCACGTCTCGACCCCGTACGACGGCGCCGTGTTCGGGATCGGTCCCGTCCCGCACGACGGCGGCGCGATCGGCGTGCGGATCAACCCCGACGCGGCGCCGGAGCCCGACGCGGGCCCGGTCAAGCCGTACGACGGCGGGTTCTTCGGGCTCCGGATCAACCCCGACGCGAAGCAGGGCTGACGGCGTGACGTCCGATCTGCCGGACGCGGCCGGGGAGGGCGGCGGGCGCTGGATGGAGACCGAGGCCCAGCGGCGGCGCGGCCGTCGCGCCAGCGGCGGCGCCACGCCCGCCTTCGATCCGGCGCCGTATTCGGCCTCGGCGCTGGCGCGGGCGAAGCGCCTCTGGACGGTGCGCGCCGCCGCCGAGCACGAATCGGCGCTGATCTTCACCGGGCTGCTGCCCTTCGCGCTGGAGGCGGGGGCGGATCTCGACACGCAGGCGGTCATCGTCGGGATGGCGGAGGACGAGCTCCGGCATGCGGTGATCTGCGCCGACGTCGCGCGCCGGCTCGGGGGCGCGCCGGTGGCCGCACCGGCGACGGCGATCCCGCGCAGCGCCCGCCCCGTCGCGGAGCAGTTCCTGAAGCACGTCGTCTACGGCAACTGCATGACCGAGACGGTGAACGTGGCCCGGCTGGTGGACGCCTCCGAGGGCGCGCGCGATCCGGTCCTGCAGCAGGCGCTGCGGGCCCTCCTGTCCGATGAGGTGCGCCACGCGCGGTTCGGCTTCGCCTTGCTCGCCGACTGGGCGCCCTGGCTGGCGGCCCATCCAGAGGCCCGGCAGGCGATCGATCAGTTCCTCCCGCAGGCGTTCGCCGGGCTCGAGCGGACGCTGTCGGGCGTGGGCGCCCCCAGCGACGGTTTCGGCGCCGACGATCTCGCTCTCGGCAGCCCCGATCCGGCGCGCCTGCCCGAGGTGTTCTTCCGGACGGTCGAGGAGGCGGTGATCCCCGGGCTCGAGCGCGCCGGATTCGCGGCCGGGGCCGCCTGGCGCGCGCGAAGCGCGGCGCCCGTTCGCTGAGGCGGTTCGTCGAGCCGGCCCGGGCGCGCCGCGGGCGCGGGGACCTGTTATTCTGATCTCATGGGCGCACCCTCGATAACGCTGTCGCCCGGCGGCGGGTTTCTGCTCGAGCCGACCGGTTCGGTCACCATCTTCACGCCGGAGATGCTCTCCGACGAGCAACGCATGATGAAGGAGACGGCGGACGACTTCGTCATGAAAGAGGTCATGCCGCGGGTCGCCGACATCGAGTCCAAGAAGCCGGGCGTGATGCGCGACCTCCTGCAGAAGGCGGGCGGCGTCGGCCTCTTGGGGCATGACATCCCCGAGGCCTACGGGGGCCTGGGCGGCGACAAGACCAGCTCGAGCCTCATCACCGAGGCGGCCAGTCGCGAGGGGTCGTGGGCGGTCAGCTTCGGCGCGCACGTCGGGATCGGGACGATGCCGCTGGTGCTGTTCGGCACCGCCGAGCAACGCCAGAAGTACCTGCCCAAGCTGGCCTCGGGCGAGATGATCGCCGCCTACGCGCTGACCGAGCCGGGGTCGGGATCGGACGCGCTGGCAGCCAAGACCAAGGCGGTCAAGTCGGCCGACGGCAAGAGCTGGAAGCTGACCGGCTCGAAGCTGTACATCACCAACGCCGGGTTCGCCGACCTGTTCACCATCTTCGCCAAGGTCGACGGCGAGCAGTTCACCGCCTTCCTGGTCGAGCGCGGCGCGCCGGGGCTCACCATCGGGCCCGAGGAGCACAAGCTGGGGATCCGGGGGAGCTCGACCTGCCCGCTCTTCCTCGAGGATTGCACGATCCCCGTGGGCAGCGTGCTCGGCACCATCGGCCAGGGGCACAAGATCGCCTTCAACATCCTCAACATCGGCCGCTGGAAGCTGGGGATCGGCGCGGTCGGCGGCGCCAAGTACTGCCTCGAGCTGGGCATCAACTTCGCGCGCGAGCGCAAGCAGTTCGGCAAGCCGATCGCCGAGTTCGATCTCATCCGCAAGAAGATCGGCGAGATCGCCACCCAGACCTTCGTCGCCGAGTCGATGGCCTTCCGGACCGCGGGGCTGCTCGACGCGCGGGCGCACCAGATCGACCCGGCAGATCCGCAGTTCCAGAAGAAGATGATCGACGCCATCGAGGAGCACGCCATCGAGGCCTCGATCATCAAGGTGTTCGGGTCGGAGATCCTGCACGCCACCGCCGACGAGACGCTGCAGATCTTCGGCGGCGCCGGCTACATCGAGGACTACCCGATCGAGCGCGTCAGCCGCGACGCCCGCATCAACCGCATCTTCGAGGGGACCAACGAGATCAACCGGCTGCTGGTCCCCGGCACGATGCTCAAGCGGGCGCTCACCGGGCGCCTGGCGCTCATGAAGCTGGTGGGCGAGGTGCAGGGCGAGCTGGCCGACCCGATCAAGATCGACCGCCGTCCGCTGGAGGGGCCGCTCGGCCGCGAGCAGAAGAAGTGCGACTACGCCAAGCGCGCCATCGCCTACTCCGCCTCGATGGGCGTGCAGAAGTACATGCAGCAGATCTCGGAAAAGCAGGAGCTGCTGGGCGTGCTGGCCGACGCGCTCATCCTGACCTTCGGCATGGACTCGGCGATCTCACGCACGCTGCAGCTCATCGCCGCCAAGGGCGAGGCGGCGAGCCAGATCCCGCTCTACATGACCCAGCTGTTCGTGGCGCGCGCGCACGAGCAGGTGTTCGACCTGCTCCGCGAGATGCTGATGTGGATGTCGCAGGACGAGGAGTGGGGGCGCGAGATCCGCGACATCAACAACTACTACAGCCTCGATCGGGTCAACACCTTCTCCCTCCGGCGCAAGATCGCCAAGCACGTCATCGAGGCCGGCGGCTACGCCCTGTAGTCGGCCTTCGCCGGCCTCCGATCGGGGCGCGCGCCGCCGCTCACTTGCGGCGGACGAGGGCGACCACCAGCACGAGCAGCAGGATCACGATCAGGATCCACCACCACCGGTGCCCCGGCTGGTGTCCGGGGCCTTCACCCGGGGTGACGGCCTCGATCGAGGTGAGCACCTCGACGCGCCCCTCGTGACCCACGTGGATGCGATAGAAGTTGTGGGCGATCTCGGTCACCGTCGCGCCGTTGGCGCCCGCGAAGCTGTGCTTCCAGCCGTCGAGGTCCCCGTCGTGGGAGACGAACAGCGTGAACGACGGTTGCGGCGACAGCAGCTTGGCGTTTCCGCTCTTGGTCTTCACCGTGGTGCCGCTGTCGTTCCAGACGTAGGCGGTGTAGGTCGGCATGACCTTGGCGACGTCGGAGTAGCGCAGCTTCCCCGCCACCACCAGCGCCTGCAGCGCGCGCGACTGCTCCTCGGTCACGCGGCCGGGCACGATGGCCGAGGCCAGCGCGCCCATCCGCTCGCGGGCGGCGGCGGACAGCGGGCGCGCGGGGACCTGGCCGTTGGTCTGCCCCGGGGGCGGAAGCGGTTCGACCTTGGCCGGCATGTTGTTGGTCTGGATGTAGACGTACACGTCGCGCGGCGTGAGCGTCCCGATGTTGATGCGCGCCAGACGGTCCAGCTTGGAGGCGTGGCCGAAGTCGAAGTTGTTCCAGGCGCTGGAGGTGGAGAACGGCACGATCACCGACGGTGAGGTCAGGTCGGCGATGATGCACTGGTGCGGGAACCGGAAGCCGCTCGCGTCGGGCGTGCAGCCGGTCGCGTGGCCGTAGTCGCACTGCTGCCCCGGCGTCAGCGTCCAGCTGCAGGAGAGATCGAACTGACCGCCCTGCGGGATGGTCGGCGAGGCGGGACCGGTGGCGGCCGCGCAGCTCGGGTCGGGGACCAGGTCCCACTGCGGGTTCGCGCCCAGCGAGGAGCCCCAGTCGGCGATCCGCAGCCGGGCCTGGATGGCGTTCCCCGCGTAGGTGGTGGGGGTGGCGTTGGTGGGCCGGACGTGGAAGTTGTTGGTGCTGTTGATGTCGATCGTCGTCCCGGTGCCGAGGGCGTTCTGGACCGTGATGTCCTCGGCCTGAAGGTCGACGCCCGGCGCGCAGGTGGCGGTCCCGGTGAGATCGATGTTGGTCCAGGGGGCCGAGCCGGTCCCGCCCAGCGGCGGCGGGAAGGCCAGCGGCAGCGTGGTCGGATCGAACGTGGCGGCGCCGGCCGGGAACTTCAGGATGTCGGTGGTGGCCGTGCCCGCGTGGTCGGCGTCGAGCTCGAACCACATGGCGAAGGTGTCGCCGACGTCGACGCCGCCGCCCGCCGCGGTGGTGGGGACGCGCAGCCGGATGATCCACTCGTCGCAGGTCACCGGCAGGCTCCCCGAGTCGCAGAAGGCGTCCAGGCGCGCCTGCGAGGAGACCGTCGCCGGGACGCTGGTGCTGGACCATCCGCCGGTCCCCGTCTGCGTCCAGGCGTTCGCGCTCATCACGCCGGCACCGACCACGCCGGCGGTGGTGTTGACCAGCGCGTCGCGCGTGAACTGAAAGACGGTCCCCACCGTGGTGGTCGGGTTGTAGAAGCCGACGTAGACCTGATCGCCGGGGGCGGCGCCGCCCCCGTCACCGGTCACGTGCCAGCGGAGCACCAGGGCCTTGCCGCCGCCCGTGGTGTCGACGAGCGCGTTCATCGCCTGCGGCCCGGCGCTGTAGCCGTAGGAGTGAATCCAGCGCGGATCGTCGTAGGGCGCGGTCCCCGTCCACCAGTCGGGGAGCCCGGGCTGGAACGGCACGCCGCCGCCGCCGACCGGAAAGCAGGTCGGCCCGACCGCAGCCGCGGGCCGCGCCGCCAGCACCGTGAACAGGCCCATCGCCCATGCGAACCGTTCGGTCATCCGTCGCCACGCGACTCCACGTTTCATCCTCACGCTCCTTGCGGTCTGGTTGGCCGTCTGGTTGGTGGTTGAGGCCCGCCGGATTATCGGCTCTGCCCGGGGGCTCGCAATTTTTGGCGAATCGACAAGCGACGCTACTGCGTGATGAGCAGGTAGTAGTTCGAGGCTGCCACGCCCGTCTGGGGGCTGGTGGTCGACAGCGTGGCCGGCAGCGCGCCGAACCCGATCGACGAGAACCGCACCGTCACCAGCGGCCCGCTGGTGGGCGCCTGGCGCACCGAGGTGGTCTGATCGAACAGCGCCATGATCCAGTACGTCCCATCGGCGGGGATGGTCAGCGACTGCCCGCTGGCGGCCTGCGCCGCGTAGACGTCCGTCCCGGACAGCACCGCCTGGTTCTGGGCATAGGCGACCAGCTGGTAGGGGCCGTTCTGATCGGTGTAGAGGCCGATGTTCACCAGCGAGCCGGCGGTCGGAACCAGCAGCCCGAACGAGCGCACCGTGGTCCCGGCGGTGAGCGCGATCGATTGCCCGAGGATGACGCCGCCGGTGCGGTTGCCGGTCGAGCCGAGGTTCGTCGGGTAACCGACCGCGGTCGGCGCCGCGCAGGCGGCCGTGTTGTGCCAGCAGTACTGGCCGCTGGCGCAGGGGGTGGTCTGTCCCTGGATGCAGCCCTGGGCGCTGGCGGTGCAGCTGAGGACCGTGGTGTCGCCCGCACAGGTCGAGCCGGTGCTGCTGCCGCATCCGCCGGTCGGCGCCGGGCAGACGCAGGAAGCGCTCGAGGTCCCGCAGACGAGGCCCGAGGAGGCGCAATTGGTGTCGGTCTCGTGCAGGCAGCCCTGCGCGTCGGCCGTGCAGGTGACCAGCGTGTTGCTCTGGCAATAGGCCTCGGGCTTGGGGCAGTTCATGGGCGGCGTCGGACACTGGCAGGCGCCGCCGGGGAAGCTGGTGTCGGAGCAGGTCAGCCCGCTGGCGCACGCCTTCGAGGAGGACTGGATGCAGCCGTTCACCGTCGCGCACGTCACCAGCGTGGTGCCCGAGGAATCGCAGTACGCGCCCGCGCCGGCCTGGCAAGCGGCCACCGTCGGGCAGGCGCAGGTGCCGGTGGCGGGCGCGCAGGCCTGCGGCGCCGTGCAGGCGACCGTGCTCGTCACCACCAGGCAGCCGTTGACCATGCCGCAGGTGATGGCGGTGGCGCCGTCGGTCGAGCAGGTGTTTCCGGGACCGGCGGCGCAGGCGGCAGGGACCTGCGGGCAGGCGCAAGCGGCGCTCGGCAGCGCGCCCGTGCAGGTCGTCGGCGACGCGCACGACGTGCTGCTGAGCGAGGCCAGGCAGCCGTTCCCGTCGAGGCCGCACTTCTCCAGCTTGCCCGCCGAGCAGAGCGTCCCGGCGGTGCTGCACTCGGCGGGGGGCGTCGGGCAGGAGCCGCAAGCGGCCACGCCGGCGGTCACGGTGCAGGGCTGCGAGCAGGTCGAGGTGCCGGTGACGACCAGGCAGCCGGCCGCATCCAGCCCGCAGCTCACGACCGACTTGCTGTTGCTCGGATCGCAGAACGTTCCGGGGCCGCTGCAGGCCGCCGGCTTGGCGGGACACTGGCAGGCGGCGTTGGGGAAGGCGGTGCCGCACGGTTCGTTCGAGCCGCACGCCAGCGTCGTCGCCGCGTAGACGCAGCCGTTGGTGTCGACCGCGCAGGTCACCAGCGCGCCCGCGACGCAGGTCTTGCCCGCGCCGGTGCAGTCGCCCGGCGGCGCGGGACACTTGCAGGCGGCGGTGGGCGCGGTCCCCTGGCAGGTCTGCCGTCCCGGGCAGGCCATGTCCGTGCTCCAGGTCAGGCAGCCGCCGACGGCGACGCAGGTCTCGACCCCGGTCTGCCCGCACCGGGTGTCGCCGGAGGCGCAGGCGCTCTGGCACCCACCGTCGGTGGGGACACCGCCGTCGCGGCTCGCGCCCGCGCCGCCCTGGCCGCCTTCGCCGCCCCGTCCCGCCGCGCCGCCGCCGCCGGCGTGACCACCCGCGCCCGAGGCGCCGCCGCTGCCCGCGTGGCCGCCGGCGCCAGACCCGCCGCCGCCCGCGTGGCCGCCGGTCGCCGCCGTCGCGCCACCGAACCCGGCATCCTCCGGCGGGCTGCCGTCGACGCCGGGCTGATAACAGAGCCCGTCCTGGCAGAAGAACCCGCTCGGGCACTCGGCGGCGCCGAGGCAGCCGATCTTGCCGTTGGGGAAGATCGGATCGAAGCAGCCGGCCGTCGAGAGCGCCAGCGCTGCCACGGCCGCCAGTCCGACGACGGCTCCGCCGTTGCGGAGTCTCATCATCAGAACGTCACCCGCATCCCGGCGCCGAAGCCGTCGCGGCCGGCGGTGGTGGTCACCGACACCGGGGCGGGGGCATGCCCGCTCTCGGCGCCCAGGTAATACAGGATGCCGCTGGCGACGAGCGCGGCGGCCCCCACGGAGTACCCGACGATCTCCAGCGTCTGCGCGCGCTCGCCGCTGTCGAACTTGCTCTGCGAGTAGGTCCCGTTCTTGGCGTCGTTGCTCACCTCCGTGGAGAGGCTGCTCGCCCGCAGGCCCATCGCCACGCCGCCGCCCACGGCCAGGAGGCCCACGCCGGCGGTCACCACGGCCAGGATCTTCAGGTGGTGCGCGCGTTCGGGCGACGTCTCGGGCGGCGGCGCCTGCACCACGACCACGGGCGCCGGCCCGAGCGGCGCCGCGGCCGGGGCCGGCGTGACCACGGGGACCGCCGCGCGTCCCTCCGACTCGAGCTCGGCGATGTGCTTCTCCAGCTGCGCGCGCTCGTCGGGCGCGACGCTCGTCGCCTTGCGCAGGTACTCCCGGAACCGGGTGGCCGCCTCGCTGGCCCGGCCGTTTTGCTCGAAGCAGCGCCCCTGGTTGTAGATGTAGGTCGGATCGCTGGTCTCGGCAAAGAGATCGGCCAGGAGCTCGATCCCCTTGTCCGCGTGGCCGCCCAGGCAGTCCTTCTTTGCCTCGAGCTCGCGCTGATCGCGGTCCTGGGCGCGCGCGGCGCCAGAGGCCGCGGCGACCAGCAAGCAGGCGAGCGCGGCGCGCCGGACGATCACCATTTCTCCACCGCCCTGGGGTGTGGCGCGGCCGGAGCGGCCGCCGGTGCCGGAGAGGCCTGCAGTGCCGCCGGCGTCGTGCCGGCGGTCTGCTTCGTCGCGTGCGGCTCGTGTTTACGGGCGTGCGGCCTGGCGTGCTCCGGAGCCTCGTCGGCCACGGGGCGCGCGGCAGCGGGAGCGGGCTCGGCGGGCGCAGGAGATACCGGCGGCACCGCGGGGGCCGGGGCCGCGACGGGCGGCGGCGCGACGGGCGGCGGGGCGGCCGCGGCAGGCGGCGCCACCGTTGCGGCGGCGGCCGCGCCCGACGCCGCGGGCGCCGGGCCTCGCCGGCCGACGAACGTGAGCGCGAGGACCACGGCCGCGATCGCCACACCGCCGGCGAGCACCGGCGGCCGTCGCCAGAGGGGCGCCCGCGGGGCGGCTTCGTCTCCTCCCCCGTCCCCGGACGCGACCTCGCCGCTCGACGATCCGAGCGTGGTCGGCGTGCGCACGGTGGCCGAGGTCGGCGCTCCCTCGGGCGAGGCGCCGCCGCCCGTCTTGAACCCGGAGACGAACCCGCGCGGCGGCGCGCCGATCGACTTGCGAAGGGCCGCGTCGAGCTCGTCCATCGACTGCCAGCGCTCGCCCGACGGCTTGGCCAGCGCCTTCAAGATGACGGCCTCCAGCTCGGCGGGGATCTCGGGATTCTTCGCGCGCGGCGGCGGCGGCTGCTTGGTGACGTGCATCAGCACCACCTCGCCCCACCCCGGGCTCATGAACGGCGGCGCGCCGGCCAGCATCTCGTACAGGATGATCCCCAGCGCGTACACGTCGGTGCGGTGATCGATCTCCTCGGTGATGCCGCGGCACTGCTCGGGCGACATGTACGGCGGCGTGCCCATCACCGAGCCCGTCTGCGTCTTGGCGCCGCTCCCCGAGAGCTCGCCGCGCAGCTTGGCGATGCCGAAGTCGAGCACCTTCACCCGCGCGCCGAACGGCCGCCCGTCGTCGGGGACCAGGAACAGTTTGTCGGGCTTGAGATCGCGGTGGACGATCCCTTTGCCGTGCGCCGCCTGCAACGCCGAAGCTGTCTGCGTCGCCACGTCGACCGCGTCCGCCACCGGCAGCCGCCGGTCGCGCTCGATCCGCTTGGCCAGGCTCTCCCCTTCGAGGAACTCCATCATCAGGTAGGGGATCCCCGACGGAAGCAGCCCCACGTCGATGATGTCGATGATGTTGGGGTGATGGATGGCGTTGGCCGCGCGCGCCTCGTTCATGAAGCGCTCGACGAGGTGGCGATCCTCCGCCAGCTCCTGGCGCAGTACCTTGATGGCGGCCTTGCGCCCCATGAACGGGTGCTCTGCCAGGTAGACGGCCCCCATGCCGCCCTCGCCCAGGATCGACCGGACCTGGTAGTTGTTGATGCGCTCGCCGATCACGCTCGCCCCGTTCGACCAACCGAGAGGTCGGCGCGTGCGTCAAGTCGCCCGCGATCTCGCAGCACCTCGCATCCAACGGCCGCGGCCGTGGATCTTCCCTGGGATGTTGCCGGGCGCGGTGTCGACGCTTACGGAATTCGCTTCCAGCTCGGCTTGAAGCCGGCCGAATACTGGGGCGGCCCGTCGGAGAGGACGTAGTCGACGCGGCGGTTGCGGGGCTCGTCGACGTTGTCGGCGGTCTTCACCTCGGGCGACGTCTCACCGAAGCCCTCGAACGAGATTGGCAGTTTGACGCCGCGCTTGCGGAACCAGGCGGCGATCGAGCGCGCGCGGTCCTGCGACAGCTTGAGGTTGTGCGCCGGCGTGCCGACGGTGTCGGTGTGCCCGGCGATGTAGAGCGTGATGCCGGGATGCATTCGGCCGTGCGCCGCGTCCTTGGCCAGCACGTCCTGCAGCTTGGCGAAGGCGGCCTCCAGCTTCGGCGCCTCCGGCTCGTCGATGTCGGCCGAGCCGGTGCGGAAGTTGACGTCCTCGTGCGGGATGGGGACGAACCAGGGGGCGAGCTCGACGCCGACCCAGTTTCCCTGCGCGTCGTAGGCGTGGATCTCGATGCGCGCCACCGGGGCGTCGCTCGACGGCGTCCAGCTGACGATCAGCGGCGCGCCGGCCGGACGCCCGCCGAAGTCCTGCTCCTCGTCGGCCAGCACCGCCTCGGAGTCGGCGAAGACCTGGATCTTCACCTTGCCGGCGGGGTGCGACATCTTCACCTCCAGCCGGTGCTGCTTGAGGTCGACCTTCGTCTTGTCGACCTGAACCTTGAGCGGCGATCCAGCGGCCAGGGCCCGCGGGGCGAGGGCAGCTCCGACCAGGATCAAGGTTGCGGCGGCGAGCGCGGTCTTGATCACGGCGGCATCCTATCACTTTGCTCGAGCTCGGGCGGAGCGGACGCGGCGGCGAGACCGCGCGGCGTGGCGGTGCAGCGTGGTAGCGTTTCTGGGTGAGCCTTCGGTCGGCCCCGGCGCTGCTGTTCGGCGTGCTCGCCTGGGCGGCGGGCTGCGCGACGGCACCGCGCCCGCTCGTCGACTCGGGCTACGCCACGCGCGCCTACACCCCGGGGCGCATCGCCGTGCTCCCGCCCGACGTGTTCGTGGTGCTCGACCAGGTGGGCGACAACGACCCCGTCAAGTCGGCCGCCATCGGCGAGGAGGTGGCCGTCGAGGCGTCGGGCGCGATCGACCGCGCGCTGCGCGCCCGCGGGTACGACGTGGCGCTGGTGCCGAGGTGGAGCGGCCTCACCGGCGCCGACGGCCTGCCGGTGTCCGACGGCGCGTCGCTCGAAGGGCTGGCCCGCGGGATCGTCGCCTTCGCCAGCAGCGTCGACGGCGCACGGCAAGGCGCCACGCCGCTGCCCCCGCGGATCGATCCGCGGCTCGCGGGCGAGGTGGGCGCCGCCACGCAGTCGGACGCCGTCCTCTACGTCAACGTCAAGGGCGTCGTCACCACGCCCGGCCGCCAGACGGCGACGGTGCTGGGGGTGGTCTTCTTCGTCGTCATCGTCGCGGCGGTCGTGCTGGTGCTGGCCTCGCAGAAGGGCGGCGGCGGGGGCGCGCACTGGTCGGGCGGCGGTGCGCACGCGGCGGCCGGCGCGCACGCGGCGGCCGGCGGCGCCTGGAGGGCCGCGCCGGTCGGCGCCGTGGCGCGGCCCGCCGGGTTTCATCCCGCGGTGGCCGGCGCCGGGGCGCGCGGCGTGGCCGTCGCGGCGCCGCCGGTGGGCGGCTGGCGGGGCGGCGGCCGCCCGATCGGGCGCGGCGGCCCCGTCTACGTGGGCGGCTTCGGGAACCTCGACCTGGTGGTGCCGATCGACGAGCCGATCTACACGCACGACGGCAGCATCGCCTACGACGACCCCTACTTCGCCGGCGACGAGATCTACGTCTCGATGACGCTGGTCTCCACCATCGACGGCCGCGTGCTGTGGCACGCGCGCGACGCGTTCGACCTCGAGGCCAACAACCCGGCGCACGTCGAGCGCATGGTGCAGGCCTTTCTCGCCACCCTCCCGCCGGCGCTGCCGCCGGCGCCCCCTCCACCGCTGACCGCCTCGCCGCCGCCGCCGGCGGAGCAACCGCCCGCCGCGGCCAACCCGTGACCGACGAAACCCGAGCCGCCGCGCGCCAGCCGCGCGGCATCTACCTGCTCTTCACCGTCGAGATGTGGGAGCGCTTCTCGTTCTACGGGATGCGCGCCATCCTGGTGCTGTTCCTGGTCGACGGCGCGCGGGGCGGGATGGGCTGGTCGAAGGCCGCCGCCAGCCAGCTGTTCGGGCTGTACGGATTCCTGTGCTACGCGCTGCCGGTCGCCGGGGGCTACATCGCCGATCGGTTCTGGGGGACGCACCGGTCGATGGTGGTCGGCGCGATCATCATCGCCGCCGGCCACTTCTCCATGGCGGTGCCCACCACCCCGACGTTCTTCCTGGGGATGGCGCTGGTGGCGCTCGGCACCGGGTTCTTCAAGGCGAACGCCTCGACGATGGTCGGTCAGCTGTACGACGAGCACGACGCCCGGCGCGACAGCGGTTACACCATCTTCTACATGGGGGTGAACGTCGGCGCGTCGCTGGGCCAGTTCATCTGCGGCTACTTCGGCGAGAGCGCACGCTGGGGGTGGCACTACGGCTTCGGCGCGGCCGGGGTCGGGATGTTGCTCGGGCTGGCGTTCTATCTGCGCTTCAAGCCGAAATACCTGCGCGGGATCGGCGATCGACCCCAGCGCGTCCGGGCCGAGAAGGCGGCCGCGCCGGCGGTCCCGCTGACGCGCGAAGAGCGCGATCGCGTGATGGTGCTGCTCATCATCATCGCCTGCACGATCCCCTTCTGGATGGCGTTCGAGCAGGCCGGCTCGTCGATGAACTTCTTCGCGGCGGAGCGAACCGACCGCCTCGTCCACGGGTTCCTCTTCCCGGCCTCCTGGCTCCAGTCGGTCAACTCCTTGGTGCTGATCCTTTCGGCGCCGTTCTTCGCGGCGCTCTGGACGGCGCTCGGGCGACGCAACCGCGAGCCGAGCACGCCCGCCAAGATGACCATCGCCATGGTCTTGATGGCGATCGGCTTCGTCTTCATGGTCGAGGGAGCGCGCCGCAGCGATCACGGCGCGCTGGTGAGCCCGTTCTGGCTCGTCGCCGCCTATGTCTTTCACACCTTCGCCGAGCTCTGCCTGTCGCCGATCGGGCTTTCCTTCGTCTCGAAGCTGGCGCCGCTCAAGTACACCTCGCTGCTCATGGGGATCTGGTTCGGCGGGACCGCGATCTCCGAGTTTCTCGCCGGCCAGCTGGCCGCCTTCACCGACCGGATCGCCCAGGGCCGGCTCTACCACCTGCTCGGCGGCCAGGCCGATTTCTTCCTCATCTTCGTGGTGTCGTCGCTGTTCGTCGCCGGGGTGCTGCTGGTGCTGACCCCCTGGCTCAAGCGCCGCATGCACGGGCGGGACGCCTGAAGCCGTGAATCGAATCCTCGTCGCGGCAGCCGCCCTGCTACTGTGGTCGGCCGTGAGCTCCGCCGGCAACCCTGGGCATCCGCAGTCGGACGATCCCTACCGCTGGCTCGAGGATGGCGACGCGCCCGCGGTCGTGCGCTGGACCAAGGCGCAGAACGCCGCCACACGGAAGGTGCTCGACGCGGTGCCGGGACGCGCGGCGCTGGCCGAGCAGTTCGGGCGCCTGTTCGCGATCGGCTCGCTCGGCGCGCCGGTGTCGCGCGCGCACGGCGCCGGTCACGGCGGCGCCGCCAAGCAAAAGTCGGGGGCGAAGGCGCGCCGCTACTTCTATACCCGCCGCGACGGGGCCCAGAACCAGGCGGTGCTCTACGTGCGCGAGGGCCTGCACGGCGCCGACCGCGCGCTGGTCGACGTCAACCAGGAGCGGGCCGACGGCACGCGCGCGCTCGACTGGTGGTTCCCGTCCGAGGACGGCGCGCGCGTCGCCTACGGCACCTCCGACGACGGCAGCGAGGAGTCGGTGCTGCGCGTGCGCGACGTCGAGACCGGACGCGACCTCGAGGATCGGATCCCTCGCACCCGCGCCTGCTCGCTGGCCTGGATGCCCGACGGGAGCGGCTTCTACTACACGCGCTACCCGCAGCCCGGCGAGGTGCCGCGCGGCGAGGAGGCTTACCACCGCGCGGTGTTCGCGCACCGGCTGGGCGACGATCCCGCCCGCGACCGCAAGCTGTTCGGCGAGGGGCGCGACCGCACGGACTGGCCCGGCGTCGACCTCTCGCCCGACGGGCGCTGGCTGGCGATCGGCGTCTCGCAGGGCTGGACCAAGAGCGAGATCCACCTCCTCGACACGCACGGGGACGGCCCGCCACGGCCGATCGCGACCGGCGAGGACGCGCGCTTCGAGGTGATCCAGACGCTCGACGACCGGCTGTTCGTGCTCACCACCAGCGGCGCCCCGCGGGGGCGGATCGTGGCCGTGGATCCCGCGCACCCCGCTCGCGCCGACTGGCGCGAGCTGGTGCCCGAAGGGGACGACGTCATCGACAGCGTGGCGTACTTTCACGGTGGCCTGGCGGTGAGCTCGCTGCACGACGCGGCGGCGCGGCTGCGGCTGGTCGACGACGCCGGCCGGCACGCGCGCGAGGTGCCGCTCCCCGGCCTGGGCGTGATGACGGCGCTCACCGCCGCGCGCGACGTGCCCGAGCTGTTCTACGGGCTGAGCCGCTTTCTGGCGCCGACCGCGGTGTTCGAGGTCCACCCCGGCGCCGCGCCCAAGAGCACCGTCTGGCGCGCGCTGGCCGCGCCCATCGACACCGCCGCGTTCGAGGTCGAGCGGGCGATGGTCACCTCGCGCGACGGCACGAAGCTGCCGCTCTTCGTCGCGCACAAGAAGGGCCTGCCGCGCGACGGGACGCGCCCCGCGCTCCTGACCGGCTACGGCGGCTTCGACGTCAACATGCTGCCGGCCTGGACGCCGTCGGTGATCCCGTTCCTCGAGCGCGGCGGCACCTACGCGCTCGCGGTCCTGCGCGGCGGCGGCGAGTACGGCGAGAGCTGGCACCGCGCCGGGATGCTCGGCAACAAGCAGAACGTGTTCGACGATTTCCTGGCCGCGGCGTCGTGGCTCGTCGCCGAGAAGGTGACCTCGCCGGCCCGGCTGGCGATCTCGGGCGGCTCGAACGGCGGCCTGCTGGTCGGCGCCGCGCTGACCCAGCGGCCCGATCTGTTCCGGGCGGTCGTCTGCAACGTGCCGTTGCTCGACATGCTCCGTTACCACCTGTTTCGGCTGGCCCAGCTCTGGATCCCCGAGTACGGCTCGCCCGACGATCCGGTGGCCGCCCGCTGGCTCCGCGCCTACTCGCCCTACCAGCAGGTGCGCGACGGCGTGAAGTATCCGGCCGTCTACCTCCACACCGCGGCCTCCGACACGCGCGTCGATCCGATGCACGCGCGCAAGATGGCCGCCCGCCTGCAGGCCGCCACCGCCAGCGGGTTGCCGGTGCTGCTCTCGGTCGAGAGCCAGGCCGGCCACGGGCAGGGCAAGCCGCTCGCCAAGGTGATCGCCGAGCTGGTCGACCAGTGGAGCTTCCTGTTCACCGAGCTCGGCGTCTCGCCCGAAAGAAACACACCATGATAGGGAAGACACCGTGAAGAAGACCCGCGTCATCATCCTCTTCGGCGGACGGTCGGCCGAGCACGAGGTCTCCATTCTCTCGGCGCGCAACGTGCTCGGCGCGCTCGACCGCGCGCGGTTCGAGCCGGTGCTGATCGGCATCGACCGCGACGGGCGCTGGCACCGCGAGTCCGAGCGGACACTGGCCGCCGCGACCGGAGACCCGCGCGCGCTGGCGCTCGATCCGCGCGCGCTGGCCATCGGCATCGAGGAGGGGCTCCTGGCGCCCGCGACGGCGGGGGGTGAGGCGCCCGAGGAGGTCGTGGTGTTCCCGGTTCTGCACGGCACCTACGGCGAGGACGGCACGGTGCAGGGGCTGCTGGAGCTGGGCGACGTCGCCTACGTCGGCGCCGGGGTGCTGGGCTCGGCGATCGGGATGGACAAGGAGGTCGCCAAGCGGCTGCTGCGCGACGCCGGGATCCCGGTGGTCGACTTCCTGGTGGTCACCGCCGGCGCCTTCGCGCGCGACCCGCGGGCGGCTGTCGCGGGCGCGTCCCGGTTCGGGTTCCCCCTGTTCGTCAAGCCGGTGAACGCCGGGTCGTCGGTCGGCGTCTCGCGCGTCAACGATCTGGCCGGGCTGGAGCCGGCCGTGCGGGCCGCCCTGGCCTTCGATCGCAAGGTGCTGATCGAACGGGCGGTCGACGCGCGCGAGATCGAATGTGCGGTTCTCGGGAATGAAGACCCCGAGGCCTCTCTACCTGGGGAGATCCTCGTTCACCACAAGGACGGCTTCTATTCATACGACGCCAAGTACGTCGATCCCGAGGGGGCCAGCTGGAAGATCCCGGCCGACATCCCGGCGGCGACGAGCGCGCGCGTGCGCGAGCTGGCGGTCGCCACGTTCCGGACCCTCGAGCTGGCGGGGCTGGCGCGCGTCGACTTCTTCCTCTCGCGCACCGACGGAGCGCTCTACGTGAACGAGGTGAACACCATCCCCGGTTTCACCGCTGTTTCGATGTATCCCAAGATGTGGGAAGCCTCGGGGTTGTCGCAGGAAAAGCTGCTCACGCGGCTGATCGAGCTGGCGCTTGAAAGGTGGAGGGCCCGGCGGTCCATTGATACGGGCAAGGAGACGACCCTGTCCCGCGGTTAGGTTTTTTTGTTTTCCGTGTATCCCGAAGCAGGGGTGGGTCGTACATAGGGGCGTGAATCAAGAAACTAGTGCATCGAAGAGAAGCGTCGGGCGTCCGTCAAAAGCGCAGCCATTTCGCGCATTTGTGGTCGATCTGCTGCTGAAGCAGCCCAATCTTCGATCGCTGGACATCGTCCGGCGCGCCCGCGAGGCCGGGTACGAAGGGGGCAAGAGCGCTTTTTACTCGCTGATCGCCAGCGTCCGGCCGCGCCGCAGCCGCCCGCTCAGCGAGCACGACAAGGTGCCGGGCGAGATCGCGCGCCACGGCTTCGGCCAGGTCGATCTGAAGTTCCGCGACGGCTCGGTGCGTCCGGTGTCGTTCTTCGTCTCGCGCCTCGAGTACTCCCGGTACACCGCCGCCTCGATCGTCCCCGACCAGACGCTCGAGACCTGCGTGCGGACCCTGATCGCCCATTATCGGGCGCTGGGCGGTGTGCCGCTGCTGGGGGCGTTCGACCGCGCGCGTCCGATCGGCATCGGCTCGGACAAGGACGGCCGCGTGCACGAGTGGGATCCGGCGTTCGCCTACGCGGCGCTGCAGATCGGCCTCGGCGTCGAGGTGCGCGCCCGGCGCGGCGCCGACCGCGGCCCGGGGACCAACCTCGGCAACTGGCTGAAGCTGTCGGTCTTCAAGGACACCCACTTCGCCGACGAGGCAGAGGCGGGCCGCCACCTGGCGATCTGGCTGCGCGAGCACAACGACACCCCGCAGTCCGACGCGGGCGGCAAGACGCCCGCCGTGCTGCTGGCCGAGGAGCGCCAGCGGCTGCGTCCGCTGAAGCTCGAGCCGCACGAGCTGGCGCTGCGCTTCCCGGTCCTGGTCGGCCCGCGCGGCGCCGTCGTCCACGACGGTCAGGCCTATGCGATGCCGGCCGAGTCGGTGGGGCTGGCGGGCGCGCTGCAGCTCTACCCCGATCGCGTCTCCATCGTCGTCGGCCGGTACGAGTCGACCCACCCCCGTCACCCCGCTCTGCGGCTGGTCGACGCCGGTTCGCCCTCGGCCTCCCCCGGCTGGGCCCCCGCCGCCGCCGTCCCCCTGGCTGCCCGCGGGGTCTGAGCGCCCTCTCTCCTTCGCCCTCCGCGGCCGAGAGGACTCCTTCTCGCGGAGGGCGGAGAGTTATACAGCCGCCCCGTCGCCCGCAAAGAGAAGCCGAGCGGAGCGGCCCTCCGGGGCGGCGGGAAAGCGGACGGGGCAGGGGGCTAGGGGCGGCCCATGGCGTAGTAGGTGAAGCCGGCGCCGCGGAGCTCGGTGGGGCTCCAGACGTTGCGGCCGTCGAAGATGACGGGCTGGTTGAGCAGCGACTTGAGGCGCTCGAACGACGGGCGGCGGAACTCGTGCCACTCGGTGACCAGCACCAGCGCGTCGGCGCCCTTCGCGCACTCGTAGTGGGCCTCCTGGTACTCGATGCGATCGCCGAGCTGCTTCCGCACGGCGTCGATGGCCACCGGATCCGACGCCGAGACCGTCGCGCCGGCGGTCAGCAGCTGATCGATCAGCACCAGCGCGGGCGCCTCGCGGATGTCGTCGGTGCCGGGCTTGAACGCCAGACCCCAGACGGCGATCCGCTTGCCCTTGAGCGCGCCGCCGAAGTGCGCGATGACCTTCTCGCCGAGGCGCCGCTTCTGCCGCTCGTTGACCGCCACGACGGCGTCGAGGACGTCGAGCTTGTAGCCGACCTCGCGCCCGGTGCTGATGGCGGCCCGCAGGTCCTTGGGGAAGCAGCTGCCGCCGAAGCCGGGGCCGGCGAACAGGAACTTGGGGCCGATGCGGTTGTCCGAGCCCATCCCCTTTCGCACGAGCTCGATGTCGGCGCCCAGGATCTCGCATAGGTTGGCGAGGTCGTTCATGAACGAGATGCGCGTCGCCAGCATCGAGTTGGCGGCGTACTTGGTCAGCTCGGCCGAGCGGCGGTCCATCACCAGCATGCGGTCGCTGGTGCGGGTGAACGGCGCGTAGAGCGATCGCAGCGTCTCGACGGCGCGCTTGTCGCTGGTCCCGATCACCACGCGATCCGGCTTCATGAAGTCGTTGAGGGCGTCGCCCTCCTTGAGGAACTCGGGGTTGGAGGCGACGGCGAACTCGTGCTTCGTCTTCTTGCTGATGATCGCTTCGATCTTGTCGCCGGTGCCCACCGGGACCGTCGACTTGGTCACCACCACCGCCCACCCGGTCAAGGCCTCGCCGACGTCGGCGGCGGCCTTGAGGATGTACGAGAGGTCGGCCGACCCGTCGGGCCCGGGCGGGGTGCCGACCGCCAGCAGCACCACCTCGGCGCCCGCGACGCCGCTCTTCACGTCGGTGGTGAAGGTCAGGCGCCCCTCGGCGGCGTTGTGCGTGACCAGCTTGTCCAGGCCGGGCTCGTAGATCGGCATCACCCCACGCTTGAGGCCCTCGATCTTCCCCGGGTCGATGTCGCAGCACGTGACGTCGTTCCCCATGTCGGCGAACCCGGCGCCCGCGACCAGACCGACGTAACCCGTACCGATGACACAAATCTTCATGCCGATGGCATACCATGAACCCGCCATGTCGCCGAGCAACGACCTCACCACCAGCGTCATGCTCCTGGCGGCGGGGCGCTCGACGCGGCTGGGGGCGCTGGGCCTGGCGCTGCCGAAGCCGCTGGTCCCGATCTGCGGCTATCCCGCGATCACGTACGGCCTCGCGGCGGCCGCGCGCGCCGGCGCCAGACGAGCGGTGGTCAACGTGTTTCACCGCGGCGATCTGGTGCGGGCGGCGCTCGGCGACGGCCGGACGCTGGGCGTCAGCATCGACTACTCCGTCGAGGCCGACCTCCTGGGGACCGGCGGGGGGATCGCCGCCGCGCGGACGCGGCTCGGGACCGGGCCGGCGCTGGTCATGAACGCCAAGGTGGTCGCGGATCTCGATCTCCTCGCGCTGCTGGCGGCGCACGCCGGTCACGAGGCGTCGGCGACGATGCTCCTGCGCGACGATCCCGAACCCCAGCGCTGGGGTGCCATCGGCGTCGACGCCACCGGGCGGGTGGTGAGCATCCTGGACGCGCGCTCGCCGCGGCCGGCGGCCGGCCCGGTGACGCTGCGGATGTTCACCGGCGTGCAGGTGCTGGCGCCGGCGCTGATGGATCGCCTGCAACCGATCTTCTCCGATCTGATCCGCGACGCGTACGTCCCCGCGCTGCGCGAGGGAGAGACGATCCGCGCGGTGACGCTGCCGGGCTACTTCGCCGAGCACTCGACGCCCGCGCGCTACCTCGAGGGGAACCTGGCGTTGCTGCGCGCGCCCGACCTGCTGCGCGGCGCGCCCGGCCCGCTGGTCGGCGTCGACCCCGCCGCGCGCGTGGCGGCGGGGGCTCGGATCGTGGGGCCGGTGCGCATCGCCGCCGGCGCGGAGATCGACGCGGGCGCCGAGGTCGGGCCCGAGGTGGTGGTCGACGCCGGCGCGCGGGTGGCGGCCGGCGCGCGCCTGCGCCGGACCGTCGTCTGGTCGGGCGCGGTCGCCACTGGCGAGATCAGCGACGCCGTCGTGACCCCGACCGGGGTGGTGGCCGTCGAGTCGGCGGCCTGACCTACGCCGGTTCGACGCGGACGCCGACGACGGTGATGTTGTCGACGCCGCCGTTCTTGTTGGCCTCGGCGATCAGCTTCTCGCACATGGCGTCGAGGTCCTTCTCGGCCTCGGCGAGGGCGGAGATCTCCTCGTCCTTCACCATGCCCGACAGCCCGTCGGAGCAGAGCAGGTAGAGATCGCCCAGCACCGGCTGCTCGACGTGCACGTCGACCTGCACGGTGTCCTTCATCCCCAGCGCCCGCACGATCACGTTCTTGTGGGGGAACGAGGCGATCTCGTCGGGCGAGAGGTTCTTCATCTTGATGTAGTCGTTCAGCAGCGAGTGGTCCTCGGTCAGCTGCTTGAGCTCGCCCGCGCGCCAGCGATAGAGGCGGCTGTCGCCCACGTGCCCGATGACGAGGGCCCGATCGGCGAACAGCGTCGAGACGACCGTGGTCCCCATGCCGTGGCAGCGCGGGTCCTTCTGCGCCTGCTCGTGGATCTTGAGGTTGGCCAGCTTGATGGCGGTGACCATCCGGTTGGTGTCGTAGCGGTTTCCGTGGTCCATCTTGAACGGCCACGTCAGCTGCTGGTCGTCCTGCGTCGCCTTGAAGAAGCCGACGATGGTGTCGACGGCCATCCGGCTGGCCACCTCGCCCGAGGCGTGCCCGCCCATTCCGTCGGCCACGATCGCCAGCCGCTCGCTCTCCGGCAGGTAGAAGGCGTCCTCGTTGTGGGCGCGCTTCATCCCGACGTTCGAATCGCCCGCGAAGCGGACCCGCATGCCGTCCATCGGAAACGACGAGCTCATCGGGAGGCACCCATCGTAACGCGCCGGAGCGTCGTGATCAACGCGCCGACTCGGCCGAGCTCGACGTCGGTGGAGGTATCGGCGGAAGCGCGGGGGCCCGGCGGGCCTCGCCCAGCGCCGACAGCGCCGGCGGGCGCACGAAGTCGATGTGGGGTCCGACCGAGATGGTGAGCGGCCCCTCGCCCCGGTAGAGGTCGCCGTCGATCGTGTAGGCCATGCTGCCGGCCTGGGGGGTGATCTTCACGGTCGAGGCCACGGCGCTGAACGAACGCTTGGGGGAGATCCCGCGGCCCTGGTAGACGGCCCAGAAGTCGGGGATGAGGCCCGCCGGGCGCCCGTGGATGGCCAGCACGCCGAACCGCTCGACGTCATCGTCGGCGCGGTGGTTGAGCTTGAAGCCGAGGCCGACCTCGCGGACCGTGGCCGCGCCGAAGCCAATGAAGACCGTCCGGGGCAGCGGCTGGCCGTCGACCTCGATCGTTCCTTCGAAGCGCTTGAAGATCTTGTGGATGAAGGGGCCGTCGATCATGGCCGACCCGACGGCGCGCAGCAGCAGCCAGGTCGCGCGCGCCGGGCCGTACTCGCCGGCCCCGTAGTACTCGGTGAGGAAGTTGGCCATCAGGCCGTTGCCGAAGATGAAGCCCAGCGTGTCCCCGATCCGCAGGCAGCGCCGCCGCACCGTCTCCAGCCGGCGGCCGGCGCGCACCTCCTCGATGATCGAGGTCAGGTAGGGCGTCGCCTTCTGCCGGATTCCCAGCGAGGAGCTGACCACGTTCATCGTCCCGCCGCCCAGGATGGCGATGGGGGGCAGCGGCGTGTCGCCGAAGGCCTTGCCCAGCGCGGCCACCGCGCGGTGAAGCGTCCCGTCGCCGCCGTGGATGGCGATGATCGCGGGCGGCGCCGAGCGCAGCCCGGCCGCCGTCTCGTCCAGCTCCTCCAGGGTCTTGGGGGCGAACACGCGGCCGTGCTCGCCGAGCAACGTCTGGAACTGCGACGCCACCCGGGGGTTGCGCCGGTTCGCGCGCGAGCGCGGGTTCAGGAACAGGGCGACGGGCTTCAGTCGTCCCCGCCCGGGCCGTCGTCGCCGCCGTCGTCGCCGGAGTCCTCGCCGTCGGCCGCCCCGGCGGTCACCTCGGCCATCTTGGGATACCAGCTCTCGAACACCTCGGCGATCTGACGGGCCTGCTTCTCGTTCGAGATGTTGAACGACGACTGCTTGCGGTAGCTCCCCTTCGCCTTCTTGAAGCGGACGATCGCCATCTTGGGGGGACGGAACTTGCCCTTGGCGCGATCGAGCTCCTGGAACAGGAACATGATCGTCGCCCAGCTCCCCTTGCTGAGGACGGCCCTGTCGAGCTCCTTGCGGACCAGCGTCCCTTCGTCCTCGTAGTCGTAGGTCAGGTCTTCCAGCGTCTCGGCCATCTGTTCTCCCTACCCTAGGACGTCCGGGTGTCTATCGCGGCGCGGTCCTCCGCCGAGAGATCGACGAACTCGATCCCCATCCCGGACGAACGGTCCTTCGGGCCGCCGCGGCTGACGCGCACGACCCGCCCCTGCGTCTTGATGTGGCGGCCGTTCGGCAGCCGGAACTCGACGTCCAGCACCTCGCCCACCTCGAACAGCAGGTCGGCGCGCAGGAAGGCGCCGCCGCTCGACAGGTCGGTGGAGGCGAAGCGGATCGGCTTGCGGAGCTTGTGGGCGGCGTCGGAGACCGAGACCAGGATCTCCAGGTCGACGCGCGCGTGCTGGCGGGTGTCGCGGCGGACGGGGCTGGGGCTCACGGGCGCAGCTCCACGGCGAGCGCCGAGCGAATCTCGACCGAGAGGCGAGCGCCGGAAGGGGGGAGCGGCGCCCGCGCGCGAGCCCGGCGCGCCACCTCCACTGACACCGGGACGCCCCAGGCGCCGGCGCGGGCGCGGGGCAGGTGCACGAGCAGCGCGTGCGGGATGTTGACCACCGCCTCGGTCGAGGCGTTGGTCGGCACGACGCAGCTGACGGCCACGGTGGCGCCGTACGGGCGCAGCTCGACGAGCGCGCCGGCCGCCCCGGTCAGCGACAGCGAGAGCCCGTCGCTGGCGTCGATGCGCATCCCGCCCGCGGGCGCGGCGCCGTTGGCGGTCGAGAGGTGGGGCAGGGACGGCACGGGCAGCTCGGCGACCGGCAGCTCGGAGTCGGCGCCGTAGACCGACAGGCGCTCGGGCAAGAGGTCGAGCGGCTGGGGCGCCGCCTCGGCGACCACGCCGCCCACCACGCCCGCCATGTCGGGGAAGAGGCGCGGGAACGGGCGCACCAGCGGGTCGCCGGGCCCGAACGCCACGCCCACGCCGGTCAGCTCCTCGAGATCGATCGAGCTGCCGCGCGCGACCAGCGCGCTGGTCGCCTCGTCGACGTCGCGCAGCGCGCACCCCTGATCAGGCGCCGCCGCCGACAGCGGGTCGACCAGGCCCAGCACGTCGGGCGCGTCGGGGCCGGCGGTGGAGGCGCGGAAGCCGAGCACCGAGACGGTGGGCGGTTTCCCCTCGGCCACGTCGAACCGCACTGACAGCTCGGCGGACGCCACGCTGACCGTCGCCTGCGCGTCGGGCGGACGCGGGCCGCCGTCGCAGGCGGCCGCCAGCACCCCTGCCGCCAGGGCAGCGGCCGCGGCGCGAGCGCGGAGATCGGCGAGCAGGGACATGGCGTCGAACCCGGGACTCAACACTATAACTTCTGCCGCCGCAACTCGCCAATTGACTGGGCCGGCGTGCTATGAACCCAGCTCCCGAATGTCCCGGATCACCCCCGAAGAGGTTCGCGAGCTGGCCTTGCTGGCGCGGCTGGCGCTGTCCGAGCAGGAGATCGCGCGGATGACCGGCGACCTCGACGCCATCCTCGACTACGTCGACGCCATGCGCGAGCTCGACACGACGGGCGTCGAGCCGATGACGCACGCCGTTCCGTTCGACTGCCCGCTGCGGGCCGACGTGGTGGCCCCCTCGCTGCCGGTCGACGAGGCGCTGGCCAACGCCCCGCGCCGCGAGGCCAGCTTCTTCCAGGTCCCCCGCATCGTCCCAGGGCCGGGTGGCGGCGGCGGCGAGGAAGATCTGTGACGAAAGGATCTCTGATGGACGCCCGCGGCGCCAGCCTGACGGCCATCGTGGACGGCGTGCGGGCCGGAACGTTCGGCGCGCGCGAGGTGGCGGAGCAGTTCCTCGATCGCATCGCGCGCCTCGATGCGCCGCTCGGCTGCTACCTGAAGGTCGACGCCGAGGGCGCGCGGCGGCGGGCCGACGCGATCGACGCGGCCCGCAAGGCCGGGCGCGATCCCGGGCCGCTCGCGGGGGCGCCGCTCGGCATCAAGGACATCTTCTGCACGCGCGGGATCGAGACCACCTGCGCTTCCAAGATCCTGCGCGGGTTCGTCCCCCCGTATGAATCGACGGTCACGGCGCGGCTGGCGGCGGCCGGGGCGATCTCGCTCGGCAAGCTGAACATGGACGAGTTCGCCATGGGCTCCTCGACGGAGAACAGCGCGTTCAAGCCGACGCGCAACCCCTGGTCGACGGCGCACGTGCCGGGCGGCTCGTCGGGCGGCTCGGCGGCGGCGGTGGCCGCCTCGCTGTGCGCCGGCGCGACCGGGACCGACACCGGCGGCTCGATCCGCCAGCCGGCCTCGCTGTGCGGGGTCGTCGGTATGAAGCCGACCTACGGGCGCGTCTCGCGCTACGGCGTGATCGCCTTCGCCTCCTCGCTCGACCACCCGGGCCCGTTCGGCCGCACCGTCGAGGACTCGGCGGCGCTGCTGGAGGTGATGGCCGGCGCGGATCCGCTGGACGCGACGTCGATCCCGGCGCCGGTGGGCGCGTATCGCCAGGCGGCGCGCGCCGGCCGCGAAGGTTTGAAGGGCGTGCGGCTGGGGGTGCCGGCGGAGTACCTGCAGCCGGGCATGGACGCCGAGGTGGAGGCCGCCGTGCGCGCCGCCCTCGACGAGCTGGCGCGCGCCGGCGCGACGGTCGTCCCGGTCTCGCTGCCGCACACCAAGTACGCCATCGCGACCTACTACCTGATCTGCACCGCCGAGGCCTCCTCTAACCTGGCCCGCTACGACGGCGTGAAGTACGGACAGCGCGCCGCCGACGCCAAGTCGCTGGAAGACATGTACACGCGGACCCGCGGCGAGGGGTTCGGCGCCGAGCCCAAGCGGCGAATCATGCTGGGCGCGTACGTCCTGCGCGCCGGCTACTACGAGGCGTACTACGGCAAGGCGCTGCGCGCGCGGCGCAAGATCGCCGACGACTTCTCGGCGGCCTTCACCAAGTGCGACGCCATCGTCACCCCGACCTCGCCGGTCCCGGCGTTCAAGTTCGGCGAGCGCGTGAGCGACCCGCTGCAGATGTATCTGGCCGACATCCTGACCGTGGCCCCCAACCTGGCGGGCATCCCGGCCATCTCGCAGCCGTGCGGGTTCACCAAGGCGGGGCTGCCGATCGGCCTGCAGACCATCGGGCCGGCGCTGGGCGAGGAGATCTGCTTCCGCGTCGCGGGGGCGTACGAGTCGCGCACCGAGTGGCACCAGCGGCTGCCGCCGGAGGTCGTGTGATGGCGACGGATTGGGAGGTGGTCATCGGGCTGGAGGTGCACGTCCAGCTCGCCACCAAGTCGAAGATCTTCTCCTGGTCGTCGGCGGCCTTCGGCGCCGAGCCGAACGCCTCGACGGATCCGATCTGCCTGGGGCTGCCGGGGGCGCTGCCGGTGCTGAACCGCGCGGCGGTCGAGTCGGCGGTGCGGCTGGGGCTGGCGGCGGGCTGCAACATCCGCACGCGCTGCCGGTTCGCGCGCAAGCACTACTTCTACCCGGACCTCCCCAAGGGGTTCCAGATCTCGCAGTTCGACGAGCCGATCTGCGAGGGGGGGGCCATCAAGTTCCGCCTCAAGGGAGAGGCGCGCTCGATCCGTCTGACCCGCATCCACATGGAAGAGGACGCGGGGAAGAACGTGCACGCCGCCGCGGGCGTCAGCTTCGTCGATCTCAACCGCGCGGGGGTCCCGCTGTGCGAGATCGTCAGCGAGCCCGACGTCCGCTCGGCCGAGGAGGCCGCAGAGTACGTCCGCGCCGTGCGCACGCTGGTCCGCTACCTGGGCATCGGCGACGGCAACATGGAAGAGGGGTCGCTGCGCTGCGACGCCAACGTGTCGCTGCGGCCGCGCGGGTCCGAGAAGTTCGGCACCAAGACCGAGATCAAGAACATGAACTCGTTCAAGAACGTGCGCGACGCGATCGAGCACGAGGTCAAGCGGCAGGCGACGCTGCTCGATCGGGGCGAGCGCGTCGTTCAGGAGACGCGCCTGTGGGACGCGGCGCGCGGCGTGACGCAGGCGATGCGCTCGAAGGAGCAGGCGCACGACTACCGCTACTTTCCCGAGCCCGACCTGCCGCCGCTGGTGGTGACCGAGCTCGAGATGAAGGCGCTGCGCGGGAGCCTCCCCGAGCTGCCGGAGGACCGCTTCGCGCGCTACACCGGCGAGGGGTTGTCCACGCAGGACGCGGGCGTGCTGGTCGCCGACCGCGAGACGGCCGACTACTACGACGCGACGGTTGCGGCCGGGGCGCCGCCCAAGAGAGCGGCGAATTGGGTCATCAACGAGGTGCTCGCCGTTGTCGGCGATGCTCGTCGTCTCAGCGGCGACAACGTCCCTGTTCCTGCGGGGGAGCTCGCCACGCTCGTCAAGTCCATCGAAGACGGAGCGATCTCGGGCAAACAGGGCAAGGAGATCTTTGCTCGCGTCTGGGGCGAATGGGGCAAGGACAAGACCGCGCCGCTCACAGGTGTGACCGCCACGGGGCAGATAGGTCAGCTGATTGCGGAGGCGGGGCAGTCTCAGGTCTCCGACGCAGGAGCACTCGAAGAAGCCTGCCGCAAAGTCGTCGCCGCCCACCCGGCAGAGGCGGCCCGCTTCAAGGAGAGCCCCAAGCTGATGGGCTTCTTCGTCGGCGCGGTCATGAAGGAGACTGGCGGCAAGGGGAACCCCAAGGCCATCAACGAGATCCTGCGCAAGCTGCTTGGCTGACGGGCGCCTGCGTCTACTGACCCGGGCGGCCCGGTAAACAGGCGCTTGACAGGAGGCCGCGGCTCTCTAAACTACGCCGCTCCCGGAGGGTCCAAGTTCCCATGTACGCCGTCATCGCTTCAGGTGGAAAACAGTACCGCGTCGCCGAGGGTGAAACCCTGCGCGTGGAGAAACTCGCTGGCCCGGCCGGGACCAAGGTGTCCTTCGGCCCGCTGCTCTTCGCCGACGATGGCGGCGGCGTCCAGGTCGGGCAGCCGACCGTCTCGGGCGTGACCGTCGAGGCCGAGATCGTCGAGCAGGGCCTGGGCAAGAAGATCGTCATCTTCAAGTACAAGCGCCGCAAGAGCTACCGCCGCAAGACGGGGCACCGTCAGCCGTTCACGGCGCTCAAGATCACCGCCATCCGCGCGGGCGCAAAGGCTTAGTCATGGCGCACAAAAAAGGTCAGGGTTCTTCCCGCAACGGCCGCGATTCGCAGTCGCAGCGCCGCGGGATCAAGCGTCACGCCGGGCAGGACGTCCTGGCGGGCAACATTCTGGTCCGCCAGGTCGGCACGGTCGTCCACGCGGGCGCCAACGTCGGCATGGGTCGCGACTTCACGCTGTTCGCCCTCAAGGACGGCCTCGTGAAGTACGCCAAGTCGGGTTCCCGCACGATCGTGAGTATCGTGCCGGCCCCGGCGGCCGCCTAACCACCCGGCCTTCGGTCCGGGGCGCGACAGGGGCGGCGCCCGTGCAGTTCATCGATGAGGTCGTCATCCGCGTCAAGGCGGGCGACGGCGGCAAAGGCGCGGTCGCGTTCCGGCGGGAGAAGTTCGTCCCCAAGGGCGGGCCCTCGGGCGGCGACGGCGGCAACGGCGGCAGCGTCGTGCTGGTCGTCGACGAGGGGCTCTCGACGCTGCTCGACTTCCGTTACAAGAGCGAGTTCGCCGCCCCGAACGGCCAGCCGGGCGCCAACAAGGACCGCTACGGCCGCGCCGGCGAGGACATCGAGCTGCGCGTCCCGCCGGGGACACAGGTCTACGACGCGGGGACGGGCGAGCTCATCTGTGACCTGCAGACGCACGGGCAGCGCTTCGTGGCGGCTCAGGGGGGAAAGGGAGGGCGGGGGAACATTCACTTCGCCACCTCGACCGATCGGGCGCCGCGCCGGGCCGAGCCGGGGACGCCGGCCGAGGAGCGGACCATCCGGCTCGAGCTCAAGCTGCTGGCGGACGTCGGGCTGCTCGGGTTCCCCAACGTCGGCAAGTCGTCGCTCATCGCCCGGATCTCCGCGGCGCGCCCCAAGATCGCCGATTACCCGTTCACCACGCTGGTTCCGAACCTGGGGACGGTTGGCCTGTCCGACGAGCGGAGCTTCGTGGTGGCCGACATCCCGGGGCTGATCGAGGGGGCGCACGCGGGCGCCGGCCTCGGCGACCGGTTCCTGCGGCACCTCGAGCGGACGCGGCTGCTGGTCCACCTGCTCGATCCCAGCGCGCCGCCTCAGAGCGACGGCACGGCCCGGACGCCGCTGCGCGACTTCGAGGCGACCAACCGCGAGCTCGAGCTGTACGACCCGGCGCTGGCGGCCCGGCCGCAGCTCGTGGTGGTGAACAAGATCGATCTCCCCGACGTGCGCAAGAAGCTGGCCACCCTGGCGCGCCCCTTCACGCGGCGCGGGATCGAGGTCCACGCCATCAGCGCCGCCACCGGCGAAGGGGTCGGCGCGCTCCTCGAGGCGATCTGGCGGGCGCTGCCGCCGCGCCCGCCCAGGAGCGCCGAGCGCGACCCCGAGCTCGACCGGCTTGGCCCGCCCGGGCCAGCGACTTAGGTTGGCAAGAGCCGGCCGTGCGCAGCTCTTACAAGGGGCGAGCCAGCGCGCGGCCATGAGAACTGGGTCACGAAAACCGAGGCTGTGGATAACGCCAAAAAGCCGAACAAAAAGCCGAAGATTGACCGCACTTGCGGGTCCTGATATAGAAATGCGGCTTCAAAGCTGCTCCGCTCTTCGGGTTCCCATACGCCCCTTTCCAACGCCTGACGGAGTTACGACATGACATCGCTGCGGACCGTTCTTTCGCGTGGGGCGTCTCTGGCCCCGGGGGTATTGGTGCTTTCGTTGGTGCTGGGCGCGACGGCGCAGGCGCAGGACTCCAAGGCGGAGGCGGCCAAGCCAGCAGCCGCGGCCGCGGCGGCGCCCATGCCGACCGGCGCGCCGCCCGCGCCCGCTGACGCCACGGCCGCGCCCGCGGCGGGCGGGGGCGCCGACCAGGGCGCCTACACCGTTCGCCTGCGGGGGCTGGAGAAGAACGTCAACGAGCTCAAGGAGCAGATCTTCCGCACCAAGGCGCGGCTCAATTTGCTCAAGGAGACGGTGCTCGGCGGCGTCATCGGCGCCTCCCGGGCCATCATCCACCACAAGAACGAGATGGGCAGCTCGTTCCGCCTCATCAAGGCGGCCTACGCGCTCGACGGGGTCCAGATCTACGCCAAGTCCGACGATACCGGCGCGCTGGCAGAGATGCAGGACTTCGACATCTACAACGGCGCGATCCAGCCCGGGTCGCACACGCTGTCCGTCGCCCTCACCTATCAGGGCAACGGGTTCGGCGTGTTCAGCTACCTCAAGGGCTACAAGTTCAACGTCAAGTCGAGCCACACCTTCGTGGCCGGAGATTCGAAGACCACGAACATCACGGTGGTCGGCTACGAGAAGGGGAACATCACGACCCAGCTCTCGGACAAGCCGGCGGTCGACTTTCGCGTGAACGTGATTTCCGCAGGCGAGGGTGGGGCGACGGCGGCGGCGGCGCCGGTGAAGAAGTAGATTCGCGTGAGCGATGAAACAGCGCGAGGCTTCATATCGTTCTGACGGCCGCTCGCGCTCTGCGATCGGATCGAAGTTAGGCCTCGCCGCGGCGCTCGCGCTCGGCGCCGTCATGCTCGCCGGCCGCCCGGCCCGTGCCGGCGACGAGATTGACGACACGGTCAAGAAGCTGATCGACCTCGACCAGCGCGTCCACCTGATGTCGCTGGAGTTCAAGGAGGCGCCGCCGCCGGCGCCGGACGCGGCCGACCGGCGCGTGCTGGACGCGCAGGTTCAGCTGTCGGTGAAGAACTACGACGAGGCGGCCACCATCGCCCTCGACGTCGTCGAGAAGTACCCCAACACGCGCGCCTACGACGACGCGCTCTACTTGCTGGGCGAGGCGCTGTTCCAGGGGCGCGACTACTATTCGGCCCGCCACTACCTGCAGGAGGCGGTGGCCAAGAACAACGGGTCGAAGGCGGAGCAGCAGGCGCTGCAGCGGCTGGTCGAGGTGGCGCTGCGGACGGGCGACTACGAGAACGTCGACGGCTACCTCAAGCGGCTGGAGAACGTCCCGGCGTCCGCGGTCGAGCCCAGCGTCCCCTACGTGCGCGCCAAGTACCTCTACTTCCGCGGGCGGCTCGACGAGGCGGCGGCCGTGTTCGCCGCCATCCCCTCGAGCAACCCCTATTACTTCCAGGCGCGCTACTTCCTGGCCACCATCCAGGTGAAGCGCGGCGACCTGGCCAGCGCCTCGACGTCGTTCGACAACATCCTCAAGCTTCAGCCGCCGGACGACAGCGCGAAAGACATTCAGGACCTGGCGCGGCTGGCGATCGCCCGGATCTTCTACGAGCGCTCGCAGTTCGACAAGGCGATCGAGGTCTATCTCGCGGTGCCGCGCCAGTCGCGGTACTGGTCCGAGGCGCTGCGCGAGCAGGCCTGGACGTACATCAAGGCCAAGGACTGGCAGCGCGCCTACCGGTCGGTCAACCTGCTGTTGCTCTACGATCCCGACACGGCCGACGCCCCTGATCTGCGCCTCCTCGAAGGCAATCTCGAGCTGCGCATGAACAACTTCTATTTGGCCAGCGACGAGTTCAGCAAGGTCCGCGACGAGTTCGAGCCGATCCACCGGCAGCTGCAGCAGGTGATCGTCAAGTCGCAGACCGATCCGGCTTACTTCGATTCGCTGGTCGGCAAGAGCCTCGACAAGTTCGACATCGGCGTCTTCGTGCCGCCGACCGCCGCCAAGTGGGTCAAGGCCGAGCCGGACGTGGCGCGCATGATGTCGCTGGCCTCGGACGTCGGCGAGATGCAGCGCGATCTGGCCGACAGCAAGAAGCTGGTCGAGCGCATCGAGCACGCCATGGAGGGCGCCGGGCGGGTGGGGATCTTCCCCGACCTGTCTGCGGCGCGCACCAAGTCGGTCGAGGCGATGAACCAGGTGGTCGCCACGCGCGAGAAGTTCGTCGGGAAGATCCGGGCCATCATCGATCCAGTCCTGACGGCCGACGAGCGCAAGCAGCTGGACCAGCTGGCGATCTTGCGCGACGGCTACGCGCGCCAGGCCGAGAACCTCCCCACCACCGACGAGGGCCTGCAGAAGCACGAGCGCACGATGAAGGACCGCTTCGGCGACCTCGACAAGCAGGTCTCGGAGATGAACGTCGAGATCCAGTCGCTGGAGGCGCAGCTGGTGGCCCTGGAGCAGTATTACCGGGTGTCGCGCGCCGAACAGAAGATCCGTCCCGAGGACATCGAGGCGCCGGTGCGTGACATGCGCACCGCCATCGAGGACCTGCGGACGTTGCACGACAACCTGCGCGAGCAGATCGCCGACGCCACCCGGCAGGCCAGCGCGGCAGGGTCGACGGGCGAGGCGGAGCGCGAGGCCGCGCAGAAGCTGTCCGGCGTGCTGGCGCAGGAGCTGGCCATCGAGCGGCAGGCCGCCACCCGCCTCGGGGGCCCGGACCGGGCGCAGGTCGACCGGATGAACGACGTCCTCTCGCGCTGCGACGCCATCCAGACCCAGCTCGACGGCTTCGACAAGCGGGTCGACGGTCAGGCCACGGTCCGACTGGCCATCGTCAGCCGCTACCTGACGGCCGAAAAGGAAGAGCTGGCTTCGGCTGGCGACAAGCTGGGCGGCATCCTCGACGAGTCGAAGTCGCTGGGCGGCGGCCTGGCGCAGGCGATGTTCACCAAGGTGGCCGACAAGTTCTACGACCTGGTGGTCCGCTCGGACGTCGGGATCATCGACGTGTCGTGGGGGCTCAAGGACCAGAAGACCCAGGCGGTCACCAAGCTCACCAACCTCAAGAACCTCGAGCTGAAGGCGCTCGACGAGGACTTCCGCAAGGTTCTGGAGGACGACAAGTGAGGCGCGCCAGGCGCATGACCTCACGCCCGCTGGCCCTGGCGCTGGCCAGCTGCCTGCTGGCCGGAGCGACGGTCGAATCGCGCGCGGCCCGGGCCGCCAACGCGCCCGCGCCGCCGGCCGGGCCCGCGGCCCCCATGCCGGTCGATCCGCGGCTGCTCGACGACATGGCGAAGGACGTTCAGCACTTCGCCGACATGGTCACCGAGTACCGGAGCACGGCGCGCTCGATCCTCAAGCGCGCCTACCAGCAGAAGGTCAAGGAGATCAACGCCAAGTACGACCAGCAGATCGACCTCGACGATCGCGAGGCGAAGGATCGCCGGCGCGACGCCATCGCCATGTTCGAGGCGTTCCTGCTCAAGTACCCGAACGACAAGCGCTGGACGCCGGACGCGATGTTCCGCCTGGCCGAGCTCTACTACGAGAAGTCGGCCGAGGAGTACCTCGACGCCGACGAGGCCTACAAGAAGGCGATCGACAGCCCGAACCCGCCGACCACGCCCCCGCCGCGCGTCGACTACACGCCGACGATCAACCTCTACCGGCGCCTGCTGACCGAGTTCCCCAACTACCGCTTCCTCGACGCCACCTACTACCTGCTCGGCTTCTGCCTGGGCGAGATGGGTGACGACGCGCAGGCCAAGCAGGCGCTGCTGGCGCTGGTCTGCGCCAACAAGTACAAGCCGCTCGATCCGCCCGCGCCTCCGGAGCCGCCGGTCAGGATCGCGTCCAAGGGGTTCACGACCGGCACCACCGCCACCGACGACGAGGCCTACAAGGCCTGTGTCCCCGTGCGCAAGGACTCCAAGTTCCTGCCGGAGGCCTGGACGCGGGTCGGGGAGTTCCACTTCGACCAGCCGAACGAGCTCCGGCTGGCCATCGCCGCCTTCCGCAAGGTCCTGACTTTCAAGGACTCGCCCTACTACGACCGCGCGCTCTACAAGCTCGCCTGGTCGTACTACCGCGACAACCGCTTCCCCGAGGCGGTGCGTGAGTTCGACAACCTGGTGAAGTACGCCGACCAGCGCACGGCCGCCGGGCAGAAGGTCGGGTCCGATCTGCGCCCCGAGGCGGTCCAGTACCTGGGCGTCAGCTTCGCCGAGCCCGACTGGGACGGCGACACCCTGCCCGATCCGATCACCGGTCTCCAGCGCGCGCTCGAATTCTACAAGGGGCGCGAGAACGAGCCGCACGTGCGCGAGGTGTTCCAGCGCCTGGGCGACATCTACTTCGACCAGACGAAGTACCAGGACGCCATCGCCGTCTACAAGACGGTGCTGCAGAAGTGGCCGTACTACAGCGACGCGCCCAAGGTGCAGGACCGGATCGTTCACGCCTACGAGAAGGACCGGAACCTGGTGGCGGCAGCCAAGGAGCGCGAGCTCCTGGGCCGCAACTACGCCAAGGGGAGCGACTGGTACCAGCACAACAAGGAGAACCCCGACGCGGTGGCGGCCGCGCTGGAGCTGGCCGAGGACGCGCTGCTGACGGCGGCCACCAACGTCCACGCCGGCGCGCAGGCGTGCAAGACGAAGTGGCAGGAGAACCAGAAGGACCTCGGCAAGCTCGAGGAGTGCAAGAAGCTCTACGCCACCGCGGCCGATCTGTACGAGAAGTACCTGGCCTCCTATCCGAACTCGAAGCGGTTCTACGAGTTCTCGGCGTTCTACGCCGACGCCCTCTACTACTCGGGCCAGCTGCCGCAGGCCATCGCCGCCTACAGGGTCGTGCGCGACTCGATCCTGGACAACAAGTACCAGGAGGACGCCGCCTTCCGGATGATCAAGGGGTACGAAGAGATCATCGCCGACATGAAGGCGAAGAAAGAGATCGTCGACCCGCCGATCCCCGACGAAAAGAACACCAAGCCGCCGGTCAAGCCGCTGGCGATGCCGGAGATCTACAAGAAGTATCTCGACGCCATCGACTGGTACGTCGCCAACGTCAAGAACGACCGCGTCCCGGATCTCAAGTACGCGGCGGCCGTGATCGTGCTGCGCTACAAGGACTGGCCGGCGGCCCGCGAGCGTCTCGGCGCCATCACCAAGCAGTACTGCGGCACCAAGCACGACGTCGGCTTCAAGGCCTACGACGCCATCCTGCAGACCTACTTCATCGACTACAACGTCGAGGACGAGGAGCAGAAGGACTGCGCGCTCGGGCAGCTCCTGACGGTCGTCGACCAGTTCGGCGAGTCGGCCTGCGGCAAGGTCCCGGAGGCCAAGCCGTACCTGGCGCGCATCGCCCAGATCAAGTCGTCGGTGAAGACCACCATCATCACCAAGCGCCTCCAGCTCTCGATGGAGAACGAGGAGAAGGGGACGCACAAGGAGCTGGTGATGTGCCAGTCGGGGCCGGGCGGCATCGCCATCGTGACCGGCGTGGCCGGCCCGGCGACCGTGGCGGCGGCCAAGCCCGGCGAGAAGCCGCCCGAGAAGGGTCCCAGCAAGATCTCGACCGAGCTCGACGCGGGGCTGGCGCTCGACCTCATCGACGTCGTCAACGCGAACCCCAAGGATCCCGGGGCGCCCACCGCGCTCAACAACGCCTGCGTGATCTACGAGAAGCTGTTCCAGTTCGGCCAGGCGACCCAGTGCTACGAGCGCCTCTACAAGGACTACCCGGACT
>Ga0070734_10000939_pt1 | contig 48805 bp, 38 predicted proteins | sample Coa_R1_8_FD_66444 | JGI IMG/M metagenome (GOLD analysis project Ga0070734, IMG submission 66444) | Surface soil microbial communities from Centralia Pennsylvania, which are recovering from an underground coalmine fire - Coalmine... | ecosystem: Environmental > Terrestrial > Soil > Unclassified ...
AGAGCCGACTCTTTACGTAGCGAGCGATACCGTGTGGTGCCAGGAGGTGGCCGTTGCGATCGAGCAGTTTTCGCCGGACGTAATCGTGGTGAACGCGGGTGGAGCCAGATTTCTTCAGGGCGATCCCATTACCATGACCGCCGAAGACACGATTCAGGTATGCCGGGCTGCGCCGGGCGCGCAGGTTGTGGCGGTTCACATGGAGGCTATCAATCACTGCCTGGTAACGCGCAAAGAGTTGGCACAAAAGGCATTGGACGCAGGAGTGGTTGTCGCTATTCCCGAAGATCATGAACTTCTGCTGGGGTTTGAACGGCTACGCAGCCACGCCTAAGTCTCCCATGAGTTCATCGACATAGCACCAGGTCCAGGTTTCCTCGGGTTCAATCGAGCGAATCATGGGGTGCTTGGTGTGATGAAAGTGCTTGGTGGCGTGCTTGTTCTTGGATGAATCGCAGCACCCAACGTGGCCACACTCCATACAAAGGCGCAGATGAACCCATGAATCACCGGTCTTGATGCATTCCTGGCATACGTCGATCTCGGTTTCCTTGATCTTGACCTTCTTCATATGCGTGCATTGTTTGGACATGTTCGACGTGCCTCCATTCTTCGGTTACGAACCCGTTTTTCCTGCCTGTCCCATCATCATTTGATGGGAGCGTCAGGCCTTGAAATGCTCTTCGCAAATCCACGATGCGGATTGAGCGGAAATTCCTTTGCCGTGCCTCTGGCACTCGGTTCCTAGTCGTACCTGTACCCACGGCTTCGCTACGCTTCGCCATGGCCTCCACTGTTGTCGCGCCTCCGGCGCTTGGGGCATTCAAAAGGAAACGTGTGCGTCCACCCTTTAGATTTTAAAGCGTCTTTCATACGTAGTGTATGCCGCTTCCCTAGTGCATGCCGCTTCGTAAAAACGATGGGAACGGACAGGAAAACATCTCCCGCTTTTTTTGCAGGCCTGGATGTGGTCTATACCACGCTCAGAAATGTTTTAATCCCAGCCATCATCACCTGCTCTCTAATTTAAGCCGCACCGGATACCGGCTCGAGAGGCGCTTCCAGTTCTTCGCGGTCCCAATGGCCCGCGGTTGCGCCGGCTTCATAGGTACTCTGGAGAAATTCCAGAAGAGCCGCACTAGGTGAGCTGCTACGCCGAATATCGTCGTACATGAGAAGAAATTCTCCCAAGCCTTGCGCATAGCTGGCCGCAGCCGGACGAACCTTCTGCTTCGAAAATCCCTGTGGCTCAGGGGCGGCATAGCAATAGTAAGCCATGTCCTTTACATCGCCGCTTCCCGGCCAAAGCCCGGCGCTAATCACTTCGTGCGAGTAGGCTTCACGCATGATTTTGCGAAGGACCGGATCGGGATCGTTGCGCGCAGGCGCACGGCGTCCGGAAAACCGGGTTACGGCCAGATCAAAGCTGCCCCAGAAGAAATGCACCGGACTGGATTTGCCCACAAAACCCGACCGGAACTGTTTGAATACGGCATCGGTGGAAAGAAGAATCTTCCAGAACTTGCCGACCGCCACCGCATCGTAGGACGCATGTTGACGATCCTGGTCAAAAGGAATCGGATCGGCAATCTCGACCGGCATCTTCCAGATCTTCACTTCAAGAGCCAGGTCGCGCAATGTTGCCATCAGTTCCCGGTAAAAATCGGCAACCGATTTCGGAGCCAGCTTGATGGTTTTCGCGGCGCCATCGCTCACGCGAATCACGAGCTGATGGTCGATAAAATCAAATTCGATTTCAAAGGCGCGAGCCCCATAAGGCATGGGCGAGGTGGTCAGCCCGCGCGAGCTTACATACAAGGTGACGTTCCACCAGTGGTTGACCGGCGGAGAAAGGGCCAGGCGCACCTTGCCCACAATCTGTGTCCACATGTGGAGCGTTGCACAGGTATCCTTCCATGAATCGAGATGCAATTCAGGCCAGCATTCAGGCGCATCGGAAACGGTCTTGCTGACAGCATTCATCGTTTGCCGCTCCTTTGGAATATCTGAAAATACCGCTCGATAAGTATGATAGGCGGGCGGGGCATCCGGTTGTAAAGTCATCCGGTTGTAAAAGATGTTCCTAACGAAAAGGACCAGTGCGTTTGGCAAGCATCCCATCCGTGCGTGGAAATTGAGGCTGTTACAATAAGGTATCCCGCCTGCCCGTTCTTTTCGCGCGGGTTTTCATTTTTATGTTTGAGAATCTTCAGGAAAAATTACAGCGAGCATTCAAAAACCTGCGTGGCCAGGGAACGCTGACGACGGAGAACATTCAGGAAGCGCTGAAGGAAATCCGCATGGCGCTTCTGGAGGCCGACGTCAATTTTAAGGTCGTCAAGGACCTTATCGATCACATTGAGCAAAAGGCGGTGGGCCAGGAGGTATTGACGGCCCTTTCCCCGGCGCAACAGGTGGTCAAGATCGTTAACGACGAATTGGTCGAGGTGCTGGGAAGAGACACAGCCAAGATTCGGTTTGCTTCGCAGCCGCCCACGGTTGTGCTGATGGCCGGCCTGCAGGGTTCAGGTAAAACCACGACCTCGGGCAAACTGGCTGCCTGGTTCAAGAAGGGCGGCCACAGGCCTCTGCTGGTTTCGGTCGACATCTACCGTCCTGCCGCCAGACAGCAGCTCAAAATTGTTGCCGAGACCATCAAGGCCAATCTTTACGAAGGCAAAGTCGACGAGATCAATAGCGCTACGGTTGAACGCCTGGCGAAAGAGGCGCGCCGCGAGGCGGTCAACTCGGGCTGCAACGTACTGATCGTGGATACGGCGGGCCGCTTGCACATTGACGACGAATTGATGGGCGAGATGCAGTCGCTCAAAAAGCTGCTCAATCCGCAGGAGATCCTGTTCGTGGCCGACGCCATGACCGGACAGGATGCGGTGAACTCCGCCGCCGAGTTCCACAAAAAGCTCTCTATTACCGGCGTCGTGCTTACGAAAATGGACGGCGATGCGCGCGGCGGCGCGGCGCTTTCGATCCGGCAAGTTACGGGCCAGCCGATCAAGTTCATGGGCGTGGGCGAAAAGTACGACGCACTTGAGCCCTTCCATCCCGACCGCATTGTAGGCCGGATTCTAGGAATGGGCGACGTAATGACCCTGATCGAACACGCCCAGGAGAAGATCGATCAGAAGAAGGCCGATGAATTTGCCCAAAAGGCGCTCGCGGGCGATGGTTTTTCCCTAGAAGATTTCCGCGATCAACTTCGGCAGGTCAAAAAACTAGGCTCGCTGCAGAACATCATCAAAATGCTTCCGAGCGTGGGACCTTTTGCAGGAATGCAGAAAGCCGCCGATAAGGTGGACGACAGCCAGATCACCCGCATCGAAGCCATCATCAACTCCATGACGAAGCATGAGCGCGACCACCATGAGGTGATCAACGGAAGCCGGCGCAAGCGCATTGCCCGAGGCTCCGGCACCAGCGTGCAAGAGGTCAACCAACTGCTACGCCAGTATGCCCAAATGCGAAAGATGTTCAAAGACATGGGTAAGGCGAGTTTCGGCAGAAAGCTGGCTGGTATGCGATTCCCCGGCATGGGATAAGTCGGCGGGTCCGTCGATACATTCACGCGCGCAGATTTCACGAATCTATCATTTTCATCCGTACTTAAGTTTGAATCGCACCTACTTTCAAGCATAGAACCGCTTCTTGTCGCTTCAGAAACAACTTGATGAACTGACCGCGCGGCTGCACGGGCTGGTCCCGGCCGAGAGGCTGGTGTTGATTGACCGCGTGATCGGCGAGCTCAAGGCATCCGCCGCAGCTAACGCGCTGAAGGCCGGCGACGACGCTCCACAATTTGAATTGCCGGATGGCGACGGCCTCCTCTGGCGCTCAGAAGAGATGCTGGGGAGAGGACCTCTCTGTGCCGTTTTCTATCGCGGCCGCTGGTGCGCTTATTGCAACACGCAGCTCACGGCCCTTCAGGAGATTCATTCCCAACTTGCCACAGCGGGCGTTTCCCTGGTAGCCATTTCTCCTCAGACAACCAAACACACTTATATGACCCGCGACATGCACAAGCTGCGCTTTCCCGTCTTAAGCGACCATGGGAACCAGGTAGCGCGCCAATTTGGGCTGGTATTCCGAGTACCCGGAGCATTGCAGGAGCTATACGAACGGATTTTTGCACGGTTGCCGGGATATAACGGCGAGGAAAGCTGGGAGTTGCCAGTACCAGCGACTTATATGATTCAGCCCGACGGAAAGATCTCACTGGCGCGAACCAACGTCGATTGGCGGGAGCGCCCGGAGCCTGAAGAGATCTTGCGCGAGATTCTCAAGACGTCGTAGCCAATGCCGACAGCCAAGAAGACAGCTACAGTCGCGCTACCGATACCAAAAAAAAATTAAGGGCGCAGAGACTCAGGAACTCCAACGACGTTCCCGAGATTCCGCGCCCTGTTCTCCATTAGAAAATGGGCCGCTACGCTTAATGGCGGCTGGCGGGCGGGACGATTCCGTTCATCCGGAGATATTCAACCATCTGCCCGTAGTGGTCGAAAGCATGAGCGATTGGCGAGGTCGCCAGTTGGATGCGGGGCGTCTTTCTCTGTCCAAGCGGCTCCAGCAGGTTATCGGTTGTGAGCGTAGCTACGGCCTTGTGGCCAAGGACAAAAGAATCCTTCAGGAATTTTACGATTTCAGCTTTGCTCTTCAGAGCTTCCGGCCCGTTGCCATCCTTGATGCCTTCCGGAAGTTTGTCGCCGGTTATGGCAGACCAGAAGAAGTAATTGGCGGTGGCAATGTGCCGAGCTTCAACCGCGAACGTGCGAACGCCTTTGTAGTCGCTGCCCTCGATCTTGAGGTTCTCGGGGCTAAAGTTGAACTTTTCTTCCGGCATGGCTTCGGCAGCCTCGACGACCTCTTTCTCTACGGTGCTGAGCTGGTTTTCGACGATCGATGCGAGGGTTGGAGCCGGCTTGGCCTGGCCAGCGGGCGCGGCTGCTGAGCCTTGGGCTTGGCCGTATGCCAACGCGCCGACGGCTAGACACAGTACAAGCAGCAGGAAGGTGGTTCTAACGTGTCTCATCTGTGAAACTCTCCTCTGTATTGAATGAGTACAGGACGGTGTACACGATATAGAAGGCCGCAATAATCCGCAACTCGGATCCATGTGCAGTTTCAAAGTTGTTTACGGGGGCTTTGCGGATGCGAAGAACGTTTATTTTTCAACGGGTTCGGATGCTTGCGAATCCAGAACAGGACTGCTCTTCTCTCGCGCCACGAATCGTTCGCTGTTGCTTTTTGAACTAAGCGGGAGTAAAGTCAGGCTGCACAACATGCAACGTCTCACTTCCATTACGGCGCTGTTCGCGCTGGCTTTCTCGCTGTGGCCTACTTTCATGGCCATGAGTTGCGGCGAGATGACAGCGGGAGCGTCCTGCCATCGCAGCAAAGCAATGCACCACTGCGAGAATATGGCAATGGAGATGGATGATGCGCAGGCCAACGATGAAGAGGCAGGCGCACCGACCTTGTCGTCTGCAAACTTGAGCGACCCATCGAACAAGTGCCCCATGCAGTGCTGCATTTCAGCGCATGGCGGCAAGCATTTTGTGCTTTCGCACGTAGCATCGGTTTCCAGCCACGCTTTCTCGCACGTCCGCGTTTATGCGACCCGCGTCATCTTTGCCAACCTTGGGCACTCCTCCCACACCGATCGCGGCCCGCCATTCGCCTAAGCTGTCCCGCAAATCGTCTCGGAACCTAACACCTCAAGAAGATCTGTCTACCGGCAAGATTCAGTTTTTCAGTTGTGGCTTTCAAGCGTAGCTTTTCAAGCTTGGCCTTTTTCGGGTGTAGCGGGTTCTGTGTACTTTTGCATTTTTTCCGCGTAACGCCGCCAATCCGGCGCGCGTGCAAAGAACGAACGCGGAAAACAGCGAGGCTCGGCGGCTTGACCGCAGGTGGCCTGTTCCCTCAAGAGGAGATCTTCATGTTCCGCCAGTTAATCGTGGTTTCTGCGATTTTAGCGGCATTCTTCCCCTGTTCTTTGCGTGCATCGGTTTTTGGCACGGTGAAGGTGATTGTTCACGATCCTCAGCATCGCCCTGTGCAGAAGGCGCAGGTTACGGTGCAGAGCCGCACGTCGTCGTTTAAGCAAACCGGCGCCACCAACGAAGAAGGGATTGCCACCGTCCTGAATGTCCCCGTTGGCGAATACGATGTAACGATTCAAGCGCAGGGATTTAACGGGTCACGGCAGGCCGTGACGGTGACATCGGACGATGTGCAGGAACTTCATTCCGCGCTTTCCATTGCGTCCATCCATGAGACGGTTGAGGTTTCCGGCGCTCCGGTGCAGGTCGATCCTTCGTCATCCGCGCCTCGCACGCTCATCAGCCGCAATGACATCGCGCTAACTCCGGGAGCCGACCGCACGAATAGCCTCTCCATGATTACGGATTATGTGCCGGGCGCTTACGTGGTACACGACCAATTGCACGTGCGGGGCGGGCACCAAGTTACCTGGGCGTTGGACGGGATTTCAGTTCCCAACACCAATATCGCCAGCAACGTGGGGCCGCAGTTCGACCCCAAAGATGTGGACTACATCGAGGCAGAAACAGGAAGCTACTCGGCGGAATTGGGCGATCGCACCTATGGAGTTTTTAACGTGGTTCCCAGGTCGGGGTTTGAGCGAAGCCGCCAGGCGGAGCTGGTGGCCAGTTACGGAACCTACAACACTACCGACAATCAACTTAACTTCGGCGACCACAGCGATAACAGCGCCTATTACTTCAGCTTGACTGGAAATCGCAGCGATTATGGGCTTGCGCCGCCTACGAGCCTGGTGCTTCACGACCAAGTCGGTGGTGGTGGAGCTTTCACGTCGTTGATTTTCAACGTGACACCCAACGATCAGCTTCGCGTTGTCGGTTCGGCCCGCGAGGACTTTTATCAGGTTCCCAACGACTCGGTCGCGCAGGCAGGCGGTGTAAAAGATCATGAACGGGAACAGGACATATTCAGCACTTTTTCCTGGGTGCATACCAGCGGGCCGGGCGTGGTCTTTACGATATCGCCATTTCTGCACTTTAACCGCGCGGCGTTTGAAAGCGGGCCTCTCGATGTTCCGATCACTACCGACAATCGGGGATCGCTGTACTCCGGAGGGCAGGCAAGCATCGGTTTCGTAGAAGGCAGGCACAATGCCAAGATCGGCGCCTACGGCTTTGCCCAACACGACAACACCCTTTTTGCGATTGTGGCGAACGATGGCAGCGGCCAGGCGCTGCGGCAACGGGAACTAACGAATGGTTCGGTTGCAGCGATTTTTGCGGAAGAGTCGTTTAAAGCAACTTCATGGCTCACCCTGAATGGCGGCGTTCGATTCACCCATTTTTCCGGCTCTCTTTCGGAGAGCGCAACCAGCCCGCGGGTGGGAGCGGCCATTCGCATTCCACGCCTCAATTGGGTGCTGCGCGGAGCTTATAGCCGCTTCTATCAAGCGCCGCCGCTGGACACGGTGTCCGGCGCGCTGCTGGACTTTACGAACCAAGGCGGGCAGGGATTTCTTCCCCTGAAGGGTGAAAACGACGAGCAGCACGAAGTGGGGCTCTCGATCCCCCTGCGTGGCTGGGTTTTCGATTTTTCCAACTTCCGCACGGGCGCGCACAATTTCTTCGATCACGATGTGATCGGGAATTCCAGCGTCTTCTTTCCCCTGACGATTCAGGCGGTGCGCATTCGCGGAACGGAAGCTACTGTCCGCTCGCCGGAGCTCTTTCATCGGGGAACGGTCCATCTTGCGTACTCGCATCAGTCGGCCGAGGGAGATGGCACTGTTACCGGCGGCCTGACCACATTCAGCCCACCCAGCCCGACTTTCTTTCTCGACCACGATCAGCGGAACACGCTTAGCACTGGCTTCCAATCCAAATTGCTGTGGAGGAGTTGGTTGAGCGCGAACCTCTCCTACGGTTCAGGCTTTCTGAACGGCAACGGCCCCGACCATCTTCCAAGCTTTCGTCTTTTCGACCTCTCGCTAGGGAAGTCTTTTGGAGAAAACTGGTCGGCAAGAGTCACGGCCACGAACTTCACCAACAAACGTTACTTTGTGGATCTCAGCAACACCTTTGGCGGTTCGCATTTCGGCGATCCGAGGCAGATTTCGCTACAGGTGCGCTATCGATTCCATTATTGATCCGATGATCTTTGGAGTTTGGGATCGATTGAGCTTGATCATTGCCTTCTTGAATAACTTCGGGAAAAGGAATGATCGTTAGCGTTTGCAGCGTTGCTCTATCCAGTTGAATCTGTTTTCGTACGGCTTTTTCTTGAGCAGAGATCCCATGAGCCGAAACCATGGGGTCGAAAGGCCGTGCAATGACCATGATTTCTGGATGCACGCACGCTGAAAACGCTTCTGGCGCTCACCATGGGGCAACCCTCGTCACCGCCAGAATAACTCCCGGTTGGGGGTGGGCAAGCTGGGATTGAATTTCAGGAAACGTTTGGAAAGAATCGAGTAAATCCGATCTAGATAGAAATGGTCATTGGTGGTTGGTTATTGGTTATGCATTGCCGCTTTCGCCTTTATGGGCGATGACGCTTTTCTCACGCAATGCGTCTAAATGACAAAGGGCAAAAGAGGCTACCCAGCTTTACAAGTTCTGCGAGGTTCCGCTCCTTCGGAAGAGGAATATTGCTTGAGGGAAGGTACCCGTAGCTGGCATCCATCGGGGCGTCGACTCCCTCTCACCAGCCAGATTCGGTCTCGCGGGGATGGATCGCGAGACCGGCCATTCGGTGTACCTGCTGGCATGATCGAAAACCCACCCTTTGCTCCAATCGCAAAGACCCAGAGCGCACTCCACCCAAAGGATGGGGTGCCCTGATTTTCCCGTGAGAACTAGATTTTTCGGGTTGCAGGTTGTGACGGCCGCGGTCACCGATCTGGAAATTCCTCAATGAGAGTTTGCGATTGGGGAGCTACTTCCGAAAAGGAAGAAAATTGCCGAGGCGGGGATCCCGCGCCACAAGTCCGCCCCATAGCAGAATACCCATATAGACAGGGAAGAGAGCGTGGCTGAACAAGGGATCGCCAACCCGCACGTGCGTGGCGACCGCGCCCCCGAGATAGCCGGTAAGCAGAATGGCGCCGAGCACGGAGGTCGACGGAATTGCATAAACAATCACGCTCACCAGCAGGATTGCTCCCAACGTGGCGGTGAGGCTTTCCGGATATCCAAGCTTGGCCATTGCCTCGGTCACCTGGACCGGCTTCACGAATTTCATGATTGCGTCCATGAGCAAAAACAAAATGACAAGACCGCTCATGATGCGGCCCGCCCACAGCCTACCTGGGGAAATGGGAGCGGCGTGTACGTCTGATTGCATTTTGACTACCTCCAAAGCAATGTTTTGCGATCACCGATTCAATCGGTTGGTATCGCTCATTATCGAGCGCAGAAAGGCATCACGCCTTCCTGCGCCGTGCACGAACCTAACTTTTCTTACGAAATTGTGGCTGAGGCGATTATGCCTTGACCGGCACCCATACTTCCATACCGTACATTCCGGTCTGAGGGTTGAAGTCCTCCCCATAGCGCTCGAAGAAATTTGGCTCGCCGGGCCCCAATTGGGCGGGTTCATAACCCGATTTCACGCACCATTCATGGGCGATAGCATCGAGGGTCTTGCGAAGGGTGGATACATGTCCGTGGTGCGTAAAGACCGCATATTTTCGCGTAGGAATTCGGGCATCACTGAAATCGGCGGGCAGGTTGGAAAGTCCAGAAACCTCAACGCCCGCGAGATAATCCATGCCCTTTGAAGTCTCGAAGCAGAGGCCGTAACAGACGTTGCCGACTTGCCCGGGAATCTTGCCAAAATAGGAAATGAGCCTTTGCCACTGTTCGGTTGTTCCGCCAGCAGAGAAGGGCTGCCGCAACCCAGCGATCAGTAACGGCTTGCCATTTTCGAAGCGCGGCTGCAGCGAAAGCTTCTCGTTGATTTCGATGGAATGACTTGCCATGTTTTATGCTCCTTGTTTGTACTGACTTGCTTCTTGCGGCCGCAGGCTGTCGAGGTACTCGCAAAGCGCCTCGCAAGCCTGGGTCATCAATTCCCTGCACTGGGAACTCTTGGCCGTGCCCCAGATTCCCATCTGAGACGCGACAATCAAAGTGGCGGCGTTGGGGGCCGAGACCGTCTTTTTCACATGTCCCGCTTTCATGCCGGCGGTGAGTGCCGCGGCATACTGCTGCCGCCAGGCACCATAAAGCTTGTCAATACGCGCGCGAAAGCCTTCGTCCAGCGGCGACATCTCCTGCGCCAGGTTGTTGAGCGGGCACCCCTGCAGCCAAAACCCGTTTTCAAGGTCTTCTTTCACAAAATCCCGAAAGGCTTTCTTCATCGCCGCGATCGGATCGGCAGCGCCAGCCACAGGATTGAGCCAGCGATGCATCAACAAAGGCCCGATGACTTCGTCCACCACGGCGTAGCCTAACTCGCTTTTGCCGGCGAAATGGTGGAAGAGCGCCCCTTTGGTGGTGCCCGACATCTCTACGATGTGATTCAGGCTGCCACCTTGAAAGCCGTTTCTGTAGAACTCGGCAAAGGCCATCTCCAGAATCTTGCGTCGGGTGGCTTCAGGGGCTTTGGCTGTTTTAGCTGGGGTCATGCTCGCCTTCCATGGTCAATATACCGACCAGTCGGTATTTATGTCAAGGGGCAAATTTGGCGGTCGGGCTGTCAGCTATCGGCCGAAAATCCGTGCCTGCGGCGCTACCACAGAGGACACAGAGGAAAACCAAGAGGTCACAGAGAAAGGCATTCAGCGGATATGCAGTCGCAGTCAAAGATAAAATCCGTGCCTGCGGCGCTACCACAGAGGACACAGAGAAAAAAAACAGAGAGCACAGAGGAAAGCATTCAGCAGGGCGGGCAAAAGGCGGTTGTAGGCGGGAGGTTAACAACGTGGGGTGTGTGGGTAGTAGCACAAGGGGGCGTCTAGTTCCGAGAAGATATGAAGTCAAAGATATGGTGACTTATGGGCTCTTGTGCGGAGATGCGGCAACAGAGGCCGCAGCGCCGGTGCTATCCTCCAATCTCAGATCTTTGACAAGACGTTCCAGCCTGCTCCTATATGAGTCATGATCCGTCTTCCAGTTGCGAAAATCAGGGATAAAGTACTCACGGATTTCACGAGCGGAGTCTGTCCCGGCGTCAGCATCGAAGCACACCCAATTCCTGATGGCTTCGAAATCTGCAAGCCCTATCGGAAAGAGTACACGCCGATTGTCGCGCATTTCGCGGCTGCGAGCCTTGGCAATTTCGGTTTTGACCCATTGGCTACTCATGCTGGCTGGGGAAATAATCAGCAAAAGCCGGTCAAAGACGCGGATGGCTTCGTCGATTTGCTCGTGGATCTTCTTGCCGCCCTGCACGTGATGCGGCGCGAACCAGCAGCGAATGCCTCTTGCCTTCAAATCGGCAAATAGCCGATCGGCAAATTCCTGGTCTTTGGTGGAATAGCTGATAAAGCAGGAATAAAACTCATACGGAGTGCCGATTAAGGAGTTCAGAAAAGTAATCAGATTTTCCGGAACTCCCGCGCCGTGAAGAAATTCATTGGGGATGCGCCCTCTAGACCTATAGATTGTGTCGATGCCGATCATGGAAGGCCCCTGGTGCTCGACGTTCTCCAGGCCGATTGCCGTGCTTAGATCGACAGTTCCAAAGCTGGCCTACCCTATCCTGGCTCCGCCAAAATCGGCCCCATCCAGAATGGCTCCACTAAAATCGACGCTGTGCAAACCGGCTTCGCGAAGGTCCGCATCCCTCATGTTCGTTCTTTTTGCGTCGACATTCGTAAGCTTTGCCCTGACTAGCTGCACCGAAACAAGCCATGCATCGGATAAATCCGCTTTGTTGAGATCAGCATCGCTTAAATTCGAGTCGCTGAGATTTGCATGCTGAAGATTGGCGCCGCTGAGGTTGGCTCCTTGCAGGCATGTCTTCTGAATGTAGGCGCTTCTGAGGGCAGCGCCGCTGAGATTCGCCTTCGAGAAGTTTGCGCCACAAAGATTGGCATTGTTCAGACGAGCCCCGCTCAGATTTGCCCCGCTGAAATCCGAGTCAAGTAAGACTGGCATCATCGAGCAATGCTTTGCTCAAGTCCGCGCCAGTCATCTTCACTACGCGCAGGTTGGCATCGTAGAAAAAAGCGCCGGATAGGTGCGCTCCTCGGAGGTCCGCTCCATCAATGTCGGGTTTGATGGAGGGATTTTCTACGCGCCAACGATTCCAAGCATCCACCCCTCGCTTGAGGATCTTCGTGTGCTCTCCGGTCGCCATAGGCTGCTCTCAAAGGTCAATCGAAAGAAGAGATTCTATAGCGCTTTCAGCATTACCGTATTGCTGTTTACAGGGTTCTCGGTGCGACTTTCCTTTAGCCGAAAACAAGGCGGAAAAACCGCGCAGCGATCTTGATTCCCGCTGACACTTCTTTCAGGCCGCCGAGCGATTCAGGCGATAGCGAACACCGAGTCCGAGACCGCAGACGAGCGCCACGGCAGCAGCAGTGAGCGTGATCTTGATTCCGGCGTGAGAGGCTACGACTCCCCAGACGGCGCTTCCTATGGCCAGCCCTCCTTGCAGCACAAGAACGTACATGGAAAGCATGCGCGCCCGGACCCACGCGGGAGCGATCACCTGGGCAACGTAGTTCAGGCTGGCAAGGTTGCTGATCCATGCCAAACCGGCAGCGGCAGCAAATAACGAAGAGAGCACGAGACTCTGAGTTCGCACCAAACCGAATAGCGAGCCTGCAAAGACAAGAGTCGCCAGGACTACAACGGTGTCGTGCGGAAACCGGCGGCGCACTTTGGCTAGAAGGCCGGCACCCACGAGCGCGCCAAGACCAAAGTAGGCCAGCATGAAGCCGTATCCTTTCGCGCCATAGCCGCGCGCCACCAGGGGAAGCAAAGCCCAGAAGGCACTGGCGAAGAGCGAAAATGCGGCCGTGCGAACCAGCACCGCCAACATACGGGAATCCTGCCGGAGATAGCTGATCCCATCGCGCACCGCTCCGGAGAGGGTGCTTCCGTTTGGGTGGGCGTGGCAGTCCACCGGCTTCCAGCGGTACAGAAAAAGAATCACGCCAAAAAAAGAAAGCGCATTCAGCAAAAAAGCGACTCCCGACCCTGAAGCGACCAGCACCAAGCCGCCAATGGCCGGACCAAGGGAGCGGGCAATGTTGAAGCCCGCCGAGTTCAGGGCTACCGCCGATGCCAGCTTCGATTGCGGCACGAGATCGGGTGTGAGAGCCTGCCACGCCGGATCGTTCATAACGGCACCGACGCCCAACAGGAAGGTAAACACCAAGAGCAGATGCGGCGTCACCATGCTGTAGATGGTGAGCAGGCCCAGAACTCCGGAGGCGGCCACCATGGAAGACTGGGTGACGAGCAGGAATTTACGCCGGTCCACGATATCCGCAAGGGCCCCGGCAGGAAGCGCAATCAGGAATACCGGCAGGCTCAAGGCTACCTGCACCAGAGCAACCCACACCGGAGAACTCGTCAGCGAACTCATGAGCCAGCCGGTGGCGACGTTCTGCATCCAACTGCCGGTGTAAGAGATCACGGCGGCGATCCATAGGCTGCGAAATAACGGGACCCGCAGCGGCGCCAGTATCGACTCTCGCTCCGAAACTTGCTCGGTCTGAACAGGCGTCTCCGTTGGGCTTGGAACCATCGGGCTAGAAACCCTTGGAGTAACAGCGGCCGGCATAGGTGTCCATTAGACGATCTTTCCGATCAGTTTGTGAGCCGACGAAGGAGTAAAGGGCCACTCTTTTCGAAGCCACGACCGCACGAAAAAAACGCAGAGGCCAACCAGGATGATGGCGACGGCATAGCGAATCTCTTTCATGAAATTCTGCCGTGCTATGAGCACATAGCCGAAACCGACCGCTGCCAGCAGCGCGGGCACCGGATACAGAAACATGCGAAAGGGGCGCGGAAATTCGGGCCGGGAAGCGCGCAAGATCAAAAGCCCCAGGATTTGCAGAAGAAACTGAACCATGATGCGGATTACCACCAGCGCGGCAATCACATCGGCCAGGCGAAACAGGCAGAAAAACGCGGCAGCCGCGCCAAGCATTAGCAACGACACGTAAGGAAACTGGTGGCGCGGATGTATTTTGGCATACGACCGAAAGTAATTGCCATCCACGGCGGCGGCATAAGGTACACGAGAGTAACCAAGAAGCAGCGAAAAGACCGAGGCAAAGGCCACCCACATGATCAGCACCGAGACGACCTTCCCTGCCCAAGGGCCGAAGGTGCGCTCCAGAAGCATGGATGCCACAAAGGCCGGCGTTTTCGAATTCGAAGCCTGACCCAACTCCTGCCAGGGAATCACGCCCAGGATGCTGATATTCATGACCAGATACAGAATGGCCACCAGCACAATCGAGATCAGAATCGTGCGGGGAATGGTTCGCTCAGGCTGCCGGACTTCGCCACCAAGAAAACACACGTTGTAGTAGCCCCAATAGTCATAGAAGGCAAACAACATGGCGGAGCCCAATCCGGTGAAAAATGCCGGCGAAAGCTGGAAGGCTTCGTGCGGAAAGCTGAGAGCCCGCGCGGCGCTGAAATGACCGACTCCCGCGACGATAACCCACAACATGGTGCCGATGACGCCGACCCAAAGCAATTTTGACAGGCGTCCGATGGCGGAGATGCGGCGATAGAGCAGAAACACGGCGAGGCCACAGCTGGCCATGGCAACGAACGTGCCATTGGTGACCAACACGCGCATCTCAAACTTCCCCAACACGGGGAAGACATGGGAAAAGAGATGGTCGGTGTGCACATTGAAAAGCGACGGCCACAGGTAGCCGGCATATTGGGCAATGCCGAGGCACCCCGAGGCAATGGAAAGCGGGGCGCTGAAGCTGAGCTGCCAGACGAAGAGGAACGAGACCAGCCGTCCAAGTCCATTGGGACCGTAGCTGGTGCGCAGGTATTGATAGGACCCGCCCGCCTGGGGAATCGAAGCGCCCAGTTCAGCCCAAACGAGTCCATCGCAAACTGCGAAAAACGCTCCAAGAACCCATCCCACCATCGCCTGCGGACCACCCATGGCTCCAACGATCAGAGGAATGGTGATAAACGGCCCCACGCCGATCATGTCGATCATGTTCAGCGCGGTAGCCTCGCGCAAGCCGATATCGCGCACCAGCTTGGGCTGCTGCTGGGATTCGCTCATCTACTGGGTCCCGGAACGCGAAACCGGACCACTGGTGTGACCGGCGCTCAACAGGTTCACGAACAAGCGAATTGCGCCGGGAACCCCCGCCGGAAGCTGCCGGAAGAAGGCATAGCCAGAGTAGATGTAGAGTCCTTTGCCGTAGGGGGCGAGCAGCATCCCGCCTTTTTGCGGCGCCTCGCCGGGATCGTGCGAAGAGAGCAGAGGCTTGAAATGCTCGTCCCACTGGGACATAAAGTAGAGACCGCGTTCCTGCACCCAGCGGTCGAAATCCCGCGCCTCAATTTTGTTGGGATAGGAAAAGATGCTGCTATCGGGCGAGAGGACTTCCACAGGCATCTCCTCGACGGAGACCCGGGCGGTGCTCAGGGTTGCGGGATAGGGCGTGTAGCGGCCCTCATTGAAGATACCGACGGTCTGGTTGTACTGGACGATCAAGGTCCCGCCCTGGTTGGCATACTCCAGCAGCCGGCGGTTCTGCTCACGCACATCCGTGCGGACATCATAGGCGCGGATGCCGACCACGATGGTGTCGTAACGACCGAGATCGCCGTTTGCCAGTTCCTGAGGCGTGATGATGCTGATATTCAGGCCAACGCCCCTGAGCACGGAAGCGATTTCGTCGCCAGCACCCATGATGTAACCGACCTTCAAGCCCGCGGGCAGCTTGATATCCACGGCCTGTACTTTCTGAGTAGCGGGATGGTAGGCATAGAACGAATCAAGATCGGGGCGGCTGATCAGCTTGAAGCCTTCGGCGTATTCCTTTCCGTTGTACTCGGCCTTTGCCTTGACCTCGTAGGCGCCTTCGTGAAGGTTCTGAGGAGTGATCTGGAACGAGTAACTGCTGATATCGCCATCGTGATCGAGTTCTACAGGAATCGACTCTGGTTCAACCTTCCATCCGGATGGTGTCTCGAGGCGCAACGTGGCGCGCACGGGAGCCTGAAGGTTGCTGCGCACACTCACGTCGATCCTGGAACTGGATTTGCCAGTGGAGGAGACGACGACCACCGGGCTTTCCATTAAAACGGAAAGGGCCGGACCAACGACCAAAGGCCGTTCAGACTGGCCGCTGGTTGGATCGACAAACTTGACCTTGACTACCGTGCTTGTCTCGCTCCGGCCACCAGCCGCCGAGAAGCTGGCCATCGCGTGCAGCGGGTAGGGCGGCAGCGGCAGGGTTTGCAGGTTGGGATCGCTGAGTGTGTAGCGGTTTTCTTCCTGCGTGTCGCGACGGCTCCAATAGGGCCGGGTGTATTTGGCATTTTCCGGCACGGTAATCTTGAACTGGACCGTAGCGTTGTCACCGGGGTTCAACACGGGCTTCTCTTCTTTTACGACAGAACTCACCCAGTTTTCCGGCATGATCAACCGGATGGAGTCCGGGGTAACCGGCATGGTGCCCCGGTTGTAGAGGCGCGCGGTAACCGCAAAAGTCTGTCCTGGAGTCGCCATGGAGAAGGTCTGCTCCATGCGGAAGAAAAATGTCTGCTGCGGAGGAGGGCCGGGAGGATCGGCGGATACTTCAAAGAAGATTCCTAATGCCTCGTTGGCGGCATCCTCAAATTGTTCCCGCTTGGTGTTCAACGATGGCAAGAGTATGGCTTTGTCGGAAGCCGAGAGCGGCGATTCTTCCACCTGCCGGATCAGCTTCTTGGTTTCATCTAGACCAGCAAGCAGTGGGGTGGCGCAAGGCGAGGGATCGCGCATGGAAAACAGGCGAGACGCCTCTTCTATATGTTTCGCAAGGGAAACAAGCGCCGGACGCAGAAAAGATACCTTCTTTTCTTCGCTCCCGATTCGTTCGGCCAGGGCGGGAAGCGAAGTATCGATCCCATCCATGAAGTCGTCTTCTTTTGCATCCGCAGCCTTGGCGGGCAGCACCGAATCGGCCAGCTTGTAGTAGGTATAGCGATGGCCGGGTGGCACGCGAATTCCACCGGTGCCTTGCGATGTCTGGTGCGCCAATCCTTCCAACGCATACTGGATATACGACATTCCTAAGAATGGACTATAGGTTCCGGTATCGAGCTTAACCGTGTAGTCCTGATCGATCCGGAAGCCATCCACATAGAACTTCTTCGGCTGCCACGGCAGGAGGCCTTCCTTTATCTGTTCCGGAAAACGCGTGGGGTCACCGGCCGCGCGGAATGCCTCGCGGCTCAATACCCCGGATGCTTCGTGGTTGCCGTGTCCATCGTTCTTGTTTCCCTGAAAACGGCTGGTCAGCACATCGGGGCGAAACACGCGTATGGCGCGCACCATATCGCCAAGGGCCGGTTCATGGCCTTTCCACTTATTAAAGGTCTCGTCGGCAGTCTTGGAGAAGCCGAAGTCGATGACATGGCTGAAGCGCTGATCGACGCCATAGTATTTGTCGGCCTGAAGCAGTTCCATGGTGCGCAAGATGCCCAGTTCATCGGAACTCTCGGCGCCGAACTTATTCTGTCCGCCCTCACCGCGATTGATGCTAAAGAGGGTGACGGTGGCGCCTTTGCCGCGCGCCTCCAGCGTCATCATGCCTCCATCTTCATCGTCCGGATGGGCAGTCGTATGCATGATACGCGCAGTGGTCTTTAGCTTGAGCAGCAACTGATACAAGCGAACCGATCCGCGATCCTCGGGCAAGGTCCGTGTATCCGATTGCGAGATTTGGGTGAGGCAAAAGAGGGCGCAGACGCAAGCCAGCACCCACCCGAATTTGAGTTGCATGAATCGCATGGCGAACATTTTCGATGATGATAGGCGTTTCCTGCAAACGAGCCCAGGAACTCCGTTCCTCCTTTCCACTTGATGCAGAAGCCCGCCTCCGGTCTTCTTTTTTCGTATTTTGAAGGTGATTTTGCGGTTCTTTTCGGGCACGATATAGAATCGCCCTGGCTGCCCCAGGGTACGCGCAGAAAAACACGGTCTCGCCATGCCCAGCTTATGCTTTCGCTATAGTTCTCGTTTGCTCTCGTGGCCGGTCTTTTCCGTTTGGGGCGTATGGGTTTTGGTGGGCTGTTTTCTTACGGCGAGTCTTTGCGTTGCAAAAGATGGCTTTGTAAAAGATGCGTCTGCACAAGCTGGGCCTGCACAAGATCAGAAGGGCAGCCCCTCCAAGCCGACTTCCAATCAACCAACAAGCTTGCAGAGCCGGGCAATTCCGGCTTCGGTTCAATTGCTACTCGATCGGTGGCTTACGGAGCACTCCCATCCCCAGCTTGCATGGAAGACTGACCTTTTTCCATATCAGCTTTCGAACCACCAGAGGTTTCGGCAGCGAATTGAGATTGCCGTACCAGAACGCGAACTGAAGAAAAGGCCCGGTGAACGAAGGCTGCTTGCTTTGATTCGCGTGACAGATCGAGACGGAAAATCGTTGATGGATGATGGCGTGCTGATCACGGACGTAACAAAACTCGGCCAGCACGTTTCGGGCGCGGTCTTTGGATGGACAGTCTTCCTGCTGCCGGGGGAGTATACCGTGACCCTCGCTCTTTACGACCGGATCAGCAAAGAGCACAACGTCATCCAACACAAGCTCAAGGTTGCGCCCTTTAAGCACGATCCGCTCCCGGAGGCTTGGCGCGACCTGCCCAACATCGAGTTCCTGGAGTCTGGCGAGGACGAAGCGGACTCGCTTTTTCATCCTGAAGTTTCGAGCCGCCTTTACTTGCCATTGGCAACAGATCGCCCGGTACAGATTGAGTTGCTGGCAAATTTGACGCCCTCGGAAGCATTCACCGGCTCGAACAGGATGTATCGGTTCAATTTGCGCGCGATGATTCCCATCCTCAAAACCTTCAGCCAGATTGATGTGGCCAACGGGACTCTGAATCTGGCGACCCTGAATCTTACGCGGCGCGAAGCCAACTTTCGCCAGGACGATTCGAAGAGCATGTTGGATTGGCCGAAATTAAAAGCAGCCCTTGAAGATGAGAATCCAGGAGTAGTCGGCGTGCAGGACCTTCAGGCACGCAAGCGCAATGCCGCTTTCCTTCGCGAGTCCCTGGCGCGTTGGATTGCCGCCGGTGAAGAGAAATCGGCGGATGTCGGAAATCCTCTGCGTGTCTTCATCCTGATCAGTAGTCCGGTGCTATTCAACTTCAAAGAGGGTTTGAAAGAGATCGAGCTGCCCAGGATTTGCGATTGCCTGGTTTATCATCTCCGTTATGATTGGCTTTTTCGAGGCGCGAGCTTCGACGATCTTGATCGAACCTTGAAGCCACTGAAGTTGCGCACTTTCTCGGCTAATAGTCCGGAAGGCGTGCGGAAAGCATTAGCAGACATACTTCAAGAGATTGCTCAGAAATCGGCGGCGGGTGAAGGCAGATCCGCATCTACAAGACTCCAATAGCAAGACTCCACTAGCAAGTCTATGCCGACGACTCCTTGGGTTCCTTCACCGGGGGTTCCTTCACTGGCGCGATGCCCAGAAAACTATAAGCTTCCGCGAGAGTGCGCACCACTAAGAGATTGGGCCGGGTCTGGTCGGCCATGGTCTGAAACATTCGGGCCAGGCCGAAGGCGAAATCCCTCGGCGCAACAATCGCGTGCTTCGATGTGGATTGGAACAAGCTCTGGGATTCAGACAGCTTCCGCAGAGCAGGAGTGGAGATGCCGGCCCTGGTTACTTCACTGAAATCGACAAGGTCAGAAAAGCTCGGATCGAAGCCGGGCTGGGCGGGTATTAAGGAGAGAGGACGCAGAAGCTCTTCCTCGTTGATTTCTCCCGAGAAAGTCGTGCAAACCAGCTTCCTTGCGCGGTCCACCTTAACGACGACTGCCATTTCTTACGATTCCTTAAGCAAATAGTACTCCAAAACGACGCTTTCGCCTGCCGATGGCAAATCGTTACCTTTGTGGTTCCTGATGGTCAACACGGCCACTAAATGTTAATGAATTTTTTAACCATTCTTTCATCTTGCTTTCACCTGCCGTGGTACAGGCCACCTTTATAACTGTCCACGGGCAAAACCATCCCCCTAAAGTAATAAGAAATCAGGAGAAGCAATGAAGCAACTATCCTTGTTCGTGGCAGTCTTGGCGCTCACCACCGCGCTGCAGACTCAAGCGGCAACGCGCGAAGATCGCGACGACCGCCGAGTGAAGCATGTCCTCTTAATTAGCGTCGACGGAATGCACGCACTCGACCTAACGAATTACGTAGCGTCTCATCCGAATTCAACCCTCGCGACCCTCCAGAAGCACGGCGTCACTTATACCAATGCATCCACATCGCTGCCTTCGGATTCGTTTCCAGGCCTAGCGTCCTTCGTTACCGGTGGATCGCCGGTCACCACCGGATTCTGGTACGACGTAACTTTTAACCGCAAGCTCTCTCCACCAGCGCAGACGACTCCCCTCGGGATTCCCGGCGGCGCCAACCTTTGCCCCGGCACTATCGGCACCCAGGTGGGCTACGATGAATCGATCGATGCCGATTTGACCAAGATCGATGGAGGAGGAAGCATCAATCCGGCGTTCCTTCCTCGCGATCCCGCCAACGGCTGCCAGCCTGTTTTCCCGCACCAGTACATGCGCGTCAACACGATTTTCAACGTGGCCCGGGCCGCTGGACTTTATACCGCCTGGACGGATAAACACCTCTCTTACGAATGGGTAAATGGACCGAGCAACGAAGGCGTGAACGATTTCTTTGGACCGGAAGTCAACTCCGCTGTGGTTCCCCTGAATACCCCCGGCTTTGACGTTCCGCGCTGCCACACCGTTCCCGACCCGGCCAATACCGGCGACTGGACAAAGAGCGTACTGAATATCACCTGCTATGACGAACTAAAGGTCAACTCGGTCATCAACCAGATTGACGGCTTTACCCATGACCGCAGCCATCGCGCACCCGTGCCAGCCATCTTCGGCATGAACTTCCAGTCCGTGAGCGTAGGCCAGAAGCTGAAAGGCGCCGGCTACGTGGACGTTCTGGGCACCCCTAGCGCGGGATTGGCCGGCGACCTCGATTTCGTCGACCAGTCGTTGGGCAGAATGGTTTCCGAACTTAAGAAGCATGGCGTGTTCGACTCGACACTGATCATTATTGGCGCGAAGCACGGCCAGTCGCCCATCGATCCAAGCAAGAGAGTCGGAATCGGTAACGGGCAGCCTGCTACCGCAATCGGAGCAGCAGAGGCGTTCGATATTTCCGACGACGGCTCGCTCATCTGGCTCACCGATTCTTCCCTTACCGCTCAAGTTGTCGCCAACCTCAGCACTCCAGCGGTCCAGAACGAACTTGGAATCCAGGAAATCTTCGCGCTGCAATCGCTGGAAGAAAAGTTCAACAGCCCCCTGCACGATGAGCGCACCCCGGACATCATCCTGAAGACAAACACCGGCGTGATCTTCACGGGCGGTTCGAAGATCGCCGAGCACGGCGGCTTCAACGAGGACGACGTTCATACTCTCCTGCTGCTCTCGCAGCCTGGACTCAATGCACAGCGGATCAAGACTCCGGTGACCAACCAGCAAGTCGCGCCCACCATCTTGAGGGTACTCGGACTCGATCCGAACGCCCTGGATGCGGTACGCGCGGAGCGGATTTCGGTACTGCCGTTCTTCTTCGACGGCGACCGCGATCGCGACTAACTTCCATTTAAAACGAATGAAAAAGTGGCCTCCAGGGATTCAAGCCTGGAGGCCACTTTTACGAAGGGGACTCTAATTTTTGCGAAAGTTGAGTCCTTGGAGTTCCCTCAACGCTGCCCGTCTTCTGACTTCCAAAGTTCGACTCTTTGCGGTTGCTCTGCTCCGTTAGGGATTCATTTCCAGCACTCCCCTCGCATCAGAAACAACATCTCACTTGCTCTCCGTTTTGGATGGGCTCCAAGATCGTTGATCGTTTGATCATTGATCATTGATCATTGCAGGGCTGGCCGAGCGAATTCTCCACAAGGTTGCACCGGGAGGTATAGAATTTCGGGCAAGCTCGAATAACCTGGCGCGGCAAGTCTCCATTCTTAGTATCTATGCAAAGTTCGCCACCTATCTTCGACCAGCAATTCCATGAAAGCCTGACGGATCTCATCCGCTGGAGGCGAGACGTTCGCCGGTTCCGCCGCGATCCGATCCAACCCGAGTTGCTTGCAGACCTGCTCAAACTTGCTTCCTGGTCGCCCTCGGTTGGATATAGCCAGCCATGGCGTTTTGTTCTTGTGCAGGACGCCGGCCGGCGAGCGGCGATTCGGGCCAATTTTCTAGAGTGCAACCAGGCGGCCCAGAACGGCTATTCCAGCGAAAAGGCGCAGCGTTATGCGCAGCTCAAGCTGGCGGGCTTGGACGAAGCCCCAACCCACATTGCAGTATTTTGTGACATGGAAACCGAGATCGGGCATGGGCTGGGCAGAAAGACCATGCCGGAGATGCTGGAGTATTCCGTGGCTATTGCATGCCACACCTTGTGGCTAGCCGCCCGCGCGCGAGGACTTGGACTTGGCTGGGTATCGATTCTTGAACCGAACGGTGTCAAAAAGATCCTGGAAGTTCCCTGCCCCTGGAAACTCATCGCCTATTTATGCATAGGATTTCCGGAAGAAGAGCATGTTGATCCGGAATTGGCAAGGCACGAGTGGGAGGAATATCACACCCCAGAGGTCTTAATTCGCTAACCGCAGTTCGCTAACTAAGGGTCCGTTAGGCGAGGTACGGTTAGCTAGGACATTGGTAACGCCGGCATACCGAAATGAAATTCGCTTATTGCCCTCGATTTAGCTAATATTGATCCGGTTCTGCCGGTAGCCGTGGGGCTGTGGCATGCGCTTTCCAGGCGGAATCAGTTCGGCTTGCCAATCCCCGCAACTTACGCGATAATAACGACTTGCCTGTATTTTGAAGGTCTTCAAGCTAGAAAGGACAACCTGTACAAGTGTTAATGATTCGACTGGCGCGCATTGGCGCGCGTAAGCAGCCCTATTACCGGATTGTTGTGATTGAGAAGGAACGCGCGCGCAATGGCCGCTCGGTGGAAGTCGTGGGCCTTTACAATCCCCGCACCAATCCAGCGACATTTGATTTGAAGCGCGAGCGTTTAGATTATTGGGTCTCCAAAGGCGCACAGCTCTCGGAAACGGTTCGCCGTTTGCTCTCTAAAGCGCCTCCAGTTGTGGCAAATACCGCGGCCTAAATTACGATAAGTCGGTCTTCCTGGAAAACCTGAGAAGAGACCACCGGCCCCAGTGAGGCGGGAGGACGGTTTTATGACAGAACCGGGCGGAGACATGCGTATGCTCGTGGAGCAGATTGCCCACGCTCTTGTGGATGCTCCCGACCAAGTTCAGGTCATCGAGGTGGATGACCAAGAGGCTACTGTGCTGGAGTTGCGGGTTGCCCCAGGCGACCTGGGCAAAGTTATCGGTAAACAAGGCCGGACGGCTAAGTCCATTCGCACGATTCTCGGGGCCGCCAGCATGAAATTGAAAAAGCGCTACATGCTGGAAATCATCGAGTAGATCCGCTTCACCCATGGATGAAGAGCAGTTCATTACCATCGCCAAGGTAAGCAAGACGCAGGGACGAATCGGAGAAGTGGCGGCGATGCTCCTTACCGATTTCCCGGAGCGCTTTACGTCTAGGACGCAGTTGTTCGCTCTCATGGGCAATAGCGGCGAAAAAGGCCGCAGGCGTGAGCTTCAACTGGAAGATCACTGGTTCCATAAGGGAATGGTGGTCCTGAAGTTTGCGGGAGTCGATTCCATCAGCCAGGCAGAAGAGTTGCTCGGATGCGAAATTCAGATTCCCAAAGGCGAGCGGACATCGCTGGAGCAAGATGCGGTTTATGTAAGCGACCTGGTGGGATGCAGCGTTTATGACTCCGGAAAGCCGATTGGCGACATTCAGGATGTGCAGTTCGGAAGCGGCGAAGCGCCTTTGCTGGTGATTCGCGGAGTCAAGGAGTATCTGGTTCCGTTTGCGGCGGGTTATATCGAAGAGGTATCGCTGGAGCGGAAGCAGGTGAAGCTTAAGCTACCGGAAGGAATGCTTGAGTTGGACGCGCCCCTGACGCAAGAGGAAAAACGGCGGCAGGACAAAGCCGGTTAACCTTGCCGATGAAGTTCGAAATCGTAACCATCTTTCCGGACTTCTTTCGAGGCCCTCTGGACTACGGCATTGTGCGCAGGGCGCGCGAAGCCGGGTTGATAGAAATTTCAACCCATGACCTTCGGGCCTTTACCACCGACCGCCACAAAACTGTGGATGACCGCCCTTTTGGCGGCGGCGAAGGCATGGTCCTGAAACCTGAACCAATCTTCCAGTGCGTGGAATCGCTGGGAGTTGAGGACAGAGAGAAAAGACAAGGAGAGCAAGCGAACGAGACGGTGATTCTGCTTTCTCCCCAGGGCCGAATGTTCACCCAAGCGGTGGCGCAGGAGTTGGCCCAAAAACGGCGGATTGTGCTGCTTTGCGGCCGTTATGAAGGTGTGGATGAGCGCGTCACCGAACATCTCGCTGATTGCGAGATTTCGATCGGCGACTATATTTTGAGCGGCGGCGAACTCGGTGCTGCTATTCTTGTGGATACGATTACGCGGCTGGTTCCGGGCGCTCTAGGAAACGAAGCTTCGTCCAGGCAGGAAAGCTTTACGGCCGGGCACAAGATTGAGGCCGAGGGCCCGGACAGCACATGCATTTCCGGTGGATTGCTCGATTATCCGCACTTTACGCGCCCAGCGGATTTTCGCGGACTGCCGGTGCCGGAAGTGCTGATCGGCGGCAACCATGAGCAGATTCGCAAGTGGCGGCGGCGCAAGGCGCTGGAAAAAACCTTGCGTAACCGGCCTGACCTGCTTCAGACGCAGATATTGAGCCGGGAAGACGAGAAGTTTCTTGCCGAGTTACGGCAAGAGTTGAAAATTTGAGGCCTGCGCCCAAGACCCAAGCACGGTTTTGTCGCGCAGCAGCCCTAAGAGAAATCAAGATAAAGGAATTCATCATGTCACAGCATCCAATCATGCAAAAGCTCGCTGCAAAATTGCAGCGCAAGGATCTTCCCGAGGTTACTCCCGGAGATAGCGTCCGCGTACAAGTCAAGATCAAGGAAGGCGACAAGGAACGCGTTCAGGCATTCGAAGGCACAGTAATTGCGAAGCGCAACGGCCCGCAAGGCAGCTTCACCGTGCGTAAAGTGAGCTTTGGCCAAGGCGTAGAGCGCATTTTTCCCTTTAACTCCAAGGTCGTCGACAAAGTAGAAGTGCTGAGAGCCAACAGGGTGCGCAGGGCAAAGCTGTTCTATTTGCGCGGATTGAAAGGTAAGGCAGCCCGGCTCCGTGAAGTTGAGCGCCCACTACCCCAGGCGACTGCGACTGGTTCTGGAACCGCAGCCAAGAGCTAGGCTTCCACGGATTTTTCAGGTTCGATACAAGGCTATTTTGTTTCGGTCAGGTCCTTCTTTCCTCACGTCGTTCGGAACAAGAGCGCGGGGCCTGACCGTAGCCCTTCATCCATGCCTTCCCAATCCAGTGAAAACTCCCCCAGCGAGCTGTTTGAGGGAGGATATTATTCCATCGCCGATGGCGACGTTTTCAGTATCGCCAAGGTGCTCAAGCTTGAGCCCGAGATCGTCCACGTCCGCATCTATAAGCAATCTTTCCCTCTGCGTCCCCGCAGCATCGATCCCAACCAATTAACTTTAGGCACTATTCACGATAAAGATGGGTTCGGTGCGGGTCACGTTCCTCTCCGACTTGAGGTATTCAAGAATCGCCAGCCTTCGTTTCTCGCCTACATTGAGGTCAAGGATGAAGAACTGGAGGGTTATCTGATGTGGAAAGAGTACGGAGGCGGCGTTTGGGAGTGAAATGCATTCCCAATGAGTTCCAATCATGCGCGGATTGTGGGGTTGCTCCCCGGCTTGTGGAAAAATCCTCCAGCGCGTCAACCCTGGTATAGGAATGGCGTCCTTGCTCTTCGGCGTTGAGTCGCCGGACCCAGCGACTTTTTACCGCCATACTTTGTTTTGTTCAGTATGGGTTGCAATCCGCCATTCGTAGAATTTTGACGGGCTTCCCCAATCTTTGGAATTTCGTGATGGTTACGCAGGGCAAGCGCATGAAAACTGAGGGAGATGCCTTGGAGGACAAAATGAGAACAAACGTTCTCACATGTGCTCCAAGGCATGAAATTTATTACGCACTTAACGTGGCCATAAATGGCCACTCTTCCACGGTTGCGCCAGCTTCATCGCCGACCTGATTTATCGAGGAGCCGAATGAGCACACGAGCCGTGAGACAAATTTCGAGATGGCACAACGGTCAATTTCATGCGATCGCCCGTTCGTGGCTACCGACGTCGGTTGTTGGTCGCTGGCAGAGTCTGGAGAATCCTCTTGTTGTTCGCGACCTTGAATTATTTGAAATGACTTTTGCGAGCCGGACCTTCAGGGTAGGAAGTGCATAATATTCCTAGCTCATTTTTCTTTCTTTAAACCCCAACATGCCCTCCAAGCCTTCAAAACGGAAGAAGCGAAAGGCCAGCATTCCCATCAACCCCGGAACGGGCCGGCCTTATTCCCAAAGCTCGCTCAAGATGAAGCTGCTCAAGCGGCTCAAGTGCACCCTCAAATACGAAAAGCTCGCGTGGGCAGGGGGAGCGAAGCTGGTGGCGGGCGTGGATGAAGTAGGACGAGGATGCTTATTCGGCCCTGTTGTAGCCGGAGCCGTGATTCTGGAGCCGGAGCATCGCATTCGGGGGCTACGCGATTCCAAGCTTCTCGACGAGAAGACAAGAGAAACTCTGGCCGAACGAATCAAGGAACACTCGATTGCCTGGGCGGTAGCTGCCGTGGATGTGGCAAGAATCGATCAGCTCAATATCTATCATGCTTCACTCCTGGCGATGCGCGAAGCAGTCTCACGTCTGCGGCCGAACCCGGATCATCTGCTGGTGGATGCCGTCTCTGTAGATTGGGAGTGCGGGCAGACCAACATCATCCACGGAGACGCGCTCTCGATTTCGATTGCGGCGGCCTCGATCATCGCGAAGGTAGCCCGCGATGCCATGATGCGAGCCTGGGACCCCGTCTATCCCAATTACGACCTGGCGTCGAACAAAGGCTACCGTTCGCCAAAACATCTGGCGGCCCTGCGCGAGCTAGGTCCTACGCCGCTGCACCGGCTGTCGTTCGCTCCGGTGTGGCTTGCGACTCTGCAGCAGGAGCAGGATTCATTCCCGTTCATGGCCGAGGAGGGTGAAGAAGCCGATTGAGATTCCAGGGACATGAGATGCCGCTTTCGAAAACGGCTATGGATGGCTGGCAGGCTGAATGTTGCTGGGAGCCGAGATGCCAGTCTTATCATCCAGGTTGATGAGTTGCGTTCCGGGGGGCTGCGTGAGCACGAACTGCTCGTCTGCTATAGGCACATCGAGATGCAAGGATTCCTTCGAGAAAGAAACCTGGATGTCGAATTCCTCGATCGGCCTTTCTATGTCGATCACTCCGGGAAATTGGATTGCTCCAATCTGAAAGAAACGGTCGTAGCGCACATCGGTCACCAGGCGACCCTGCTTGTCATAGATAAGCTGGCGGTGGGGCAGGAGATCGGTCCGGCTGAAGATAATTTTGCGAGCGAGGTGAGGCGGATTACCGTCCTCCTTTCGAATCACAATCACCACATAATCGGCCTGCTCCGCATCCTTATGGGTTTTCTCATCTTTCACGATCTCAACGCCATGCTCCATCACAGCTTCTTCGTTGGGCCCGATTTCCTTTAAGAGCAACGCATCGAGAATGCTCTGCGGACGCAAGCGCTCCAAGACCGCCACTAACGGCTGCTGGCGTGTTTGCTTGGATTGGGTCTTCGCAGAATCGGGCATCTCGATAGAGTCCGGCACGTTATTGGAACCGATCCAGAATTTCTTTTTGGGGGGAATCGAGAGACTAAAACCACTACCGCTGTTGACCATCTCGAACATAGTGCCTGCAATTCCCCAGGATCCCCGTAGGCGAAGCATTTCCGGCTTGCGAAGGAGAATATGTCCGGCAAGCTCCGGATAATCCGTGTAATCTTTATAGTCCGTTACTTTTCCCTTCTTCTTGCCTCCCAAGGAGGCATCGATATCCACCTCGGCCTTGAAACTCTTAAAACCTGCAGCGTTGGTGTTTATTGAATCGACCAATTGCTGCAGCGTGGCATCCTTAAGATTAGCGGTGCTGATGTGCGTCACCACCCGACGATTTCTGAGAAGGCAGCCGGTAAGCGGCAAAAGCACAAAAAACAGCACAAAGACATGAATCTTCCTGGGAGTATTGCTCATGAATGGGTAAGGTTCCCCTCTTAATCTCGCTAAAAATATAAAAGGCAGACGCGGGCCGCCTACCTGAAGCGGGAATCAAGCGTTGACTTATTATTTCACAATCTGGATGCGGCAGCCGGGAGCTAAGATTCAGGAATTACGCCAAATCTTACGAGTTTACGCCTAAATTCTTGGCTTCTTTAACGGCTGTGGGCCACTGCTTTACGGTAGGCCGCCACGTTCTTTGCGTGCTCCTGTTCGGTGCGGGCAAAACGATGGTGGCCCTGGTTATCGCTCACGAAAAAGAAATAATCCGTTTTCGCAGGATGCATAGCGGCCAGCAGGGACGCTCTGCCGGGATTGCAAATTGGACCCGGCGGCAAGCCAACTACTTTGTACGTATTGTAAGGAGAGGCGGATTGCAGGTCAGACTGGTATATCTTGCCGCGATATCGGCTATCGAGCAGCGCCGCATAAATGACGGTTGGATCGGTCTTGAGTTGAGTGTCTTTTTCCAGACGGTTCTGAAACACACCAGCGACCACGGGGCGTTCGTCGGGAACAGCAGTTTCTTTTTCAACGATGCTGGCCATCGTGACAACGTTGTGAAGATCTGAAGCCAGGGAGATTTCACGCATCTCCTGGCGGAAGCGCCGCACCATGACGGACGCAATGTCATGCATGCTCTGCGTGCGGGAGAAGTGGTACGTATCCGGAAATAAATAGCCTTCCAAGCTGGGCGCTTGCGGATCGAGATCGCGGACCAGTGCCGTTTCGGTTTGAGCTACAGCCAGGAAATCTGCGCGTACGCCCAACCCCGCGACCTCCAAAGCTGCGGCGATGTCGAACATGTTGTACCCCTCGGGAACCACGAGGGTGCGGATGTAAATATCTCCACGGCCAAGGCGGTCGTAGACTTCAATGGCATTCGCCGGACGATCGAATGCGTATTCTCCGGCCTTCAACGACTTATGCCCCTTGAAGTAGTGCCAAAGCAGAAAGGCAGCCTGGCTGCGAATGACTCCCGCGCGCTCCAGGTCGGAAGCAATTCTTCGCGCAGATGAACCCGATTTGATCAGGACAAATTGCTGCCCGGATGGGCGGACGGAGGCAAGCAGACCAAAGGCAAGCAGCGCGGCAAGTACAACGATGGCAACCAGAATTGCCCTGAATAGAAAACGCAACATGAGTTATTGGATTACGTGCCCATTGTAATCGCTGTATCTTGCAGACCCCACAACCACAAAGACATGGACTTGCGGTCTATGCCCAAGGGACCAACTGGCTTGGGGAAAGGGCTCTAGAGTTCCTGTGGGAACATAAATGTTCCCAGTAGAAACTCTAGAGCCCAAATTGTTCACCAGCCATCTTACGCACGCCTGAAGGCGTGCTCTTCCACAGCTGTGCCAGCACTATTCGTAGAGCAAATGCTTAGAGCTTCCGATCGGCAACAGGGGCAAACCCGTTTGGGGGCAGTTACTTCGCCAGACTGCTAACGGCTTTAGAGTTCCTGTGGGAACAAAATTTTTCCCAGCAGAAACTCTAAAGCCCAAATTGTTCGGCAGCATCCCGTCTCTTAAAACACGCCCAAAAAGCGGCACGCCTGAAAGGGTCTCTTCCACAGTTGTGCCAGCATTATTCGCGATGCAAAAAGCTAAACCTCGGATCGGCATTGGTTCAGCCGTGCGGGGTGAAACACTGCACGGGCTAAAAGCTACTTCCAATACTGATCGCGCAGCTCAGTTTGTTTGCTGGTGAGGGGAATCTCCTCGCCTCCGATGAACAAATGCTTTACATCTGTCTTGACATCCAGAGGGCTACCGTTGGCAACCACGACGTTCGCCAGTTTGCCGACATCCAGAGAGCCCAGGCGGTCATCCACACCCCAAATCTGCGCGGGGTTGAGGGTGATGGCTTTTAGAGCTTCTTCCTGGGGCAACCCAAAGCCAACTGCAAAGCCTGCGGCATAGGGAAGGTTGCGAGCGTTGTGGGCGTCGTAAGACGCAAAGGCGATCTTGACGCCGCGCTTCGCAAGCTCCGCCGGCATCTTGAACACCGCGTCGTAACGCTCCCATTCCTTCGGCTGCTCGTAGATCGGGCCGACAATCACCGGGAAGCCGGTGTCCTTGATCTTGTCGATGATACTTGCCGAGTGCGTCACGTGGTTCAGAATGACCTTAAGATGAAACTCGTGCGCGAGATCCACGGCTGTTTGGAGGTCATAAGGCTCTTCCGCAGCCAGCACCACAGGCCGCTTCCCTTGCAAATATGGAAGCAGGGCTTCCAATTTCAAGTCGCGTTTCGGGGGCGCGCCGGCTTTGTCGTCTCCAGCGGCCTTCTTCTTCTCATAGGCCGAGACTTTCTGCTCGTAGTCCAAAGCATCGATGAATGCCTGGCGAAGCTGTGCCGCCATGCCCATGCGGGTGGAGGGGAACTTACTGTTCTGAAAGCTTTCGTTGCGGCGCTGCCTCCCAGTGAAATTCAATGGCAGGGCGATATCGCGGACCATCAGCATTTCATCGGCTGACCGGCCCGAGAGTTGAATGAAGGATTCCTGCCCGGGGAGCGTGTCTTCCTCCGAAGGCGCGACAATCGCATTGGTGATGCCATTCAGCCGGGTGACGGGGATCAACGCCGTTTCCGCATGAAAGGCGTCGTAGACGTGCATGTGCGGCATGATCTCGTCGCTGGTCTCAACGAGGTCGTTGGTATTGCGGTCGGCTGAAATCTCGGTCAGCCCAAGATGGGTTTCGGAATCGATGAGACCCGGATAGATGGTCATTCCCACGACATCGATGACCTTGGCATCGCGAGGCACCGAGGTAGAACCGGCAGGGCCGACAGCCGTGATCTTGCCGCCCTCCATCACCAGGACGCCGTTTTCAATCACGCCATGGGTAATCGTCAGCAGCTTGCCACCGCGAAGAACTATCACTTTCGCTTTTTCCGGCTTGGAGGCTGGCTGGGCCATGGCAGCGGTCGCCAAGACAAAGGCGGCGAGGATGAAGCTCACAAAGAATTTCTTCAGCATGGTTATTGAGCCTCCTTGAATTGAACCAGTCCGAGTCCGGGAAGAGAGCGATCAAACCACGGCTCGCCATCGATGAGCACCTGATCAGCAATGGCCGAAGAGGAGAGCGGATAACTGTTCCAGATGCTGATGTCGGCGTCTTTGCCTACGTCGAGCGAGCCGACGCGATCGTCGACACCGATGATCCACGCCGGATTCAGGGTGATCATCTTTAAAGCGTCTTCTTCACTGACGCCATAACGCATGACCTTACCCGCTTCCTGGTTCAAGCGGCGGGTCACGTCTTCCGAATCGCTCTTCAAAGCAACGCGGACACCCTTGTGCAAGGAGATGGTTGCGTTCCAGGGATTGCCATCCCAGGCTTCGTACTTGAAGCCCCACCAATCGGGCCAGGTAGCAATGGCAACGCCATTGGCCGCAATTTGGTCGGCAACCTTATATGCCTCGACTGCGTGATGGAATGCACGAATCTTGTAACCAAATTCCTTGGCGATCGCCATCTCGGTGAGGAACTCGTCGGCGCGGTAACAGTGAATCTGTACGAGCAATTTGCCACGCAGGATGTCGGCAAGAGCGTCAAGCTTCAGATCCTTTTTGGGAGCCTTGGCATCTTTGTCACCCTTTTGCACTTTGGCGTTGTAGTCGTCCCAATCGCGCATGTATTCGCGGGCTTCGGTAAACGCCTGCCGCATGACCTCAAAGTTGCCCATGCGGGTTGAGGGGAGCTGATTTCGTCCACCGTATACACGCTTGGGATTCTCTCCGCTAGCGAACTTGATCGATTGTGGAGCGCCGGGGAACAGCAGCTCGTCGCGTCCCAATCCATACTTATGCTTGATCACCACAGCCTGACCGCCGATCATGTTGGCCGAGCCATGCAGCAAAAGAGACGTAGTGACGCCACCGGCAAGAGCGCGATAGATCATCTTGTCGTTGTAGTCGAAGGCGTCTTTCATCATCATGTGCGGGGTGATGGGACTGGTGGCTTCGTTGACATCGTTATCGAGAGCGATGTGAGAGTGGGAGTCAATGATTCCCGGCATGACCCACTTGCCGGTGGCGTCGATTACCTTGGCGCTCGCCGGTGCTTGCACGGTTTTCCCGATGGCGGCGATCTTACCGTCGTGGATGTAGATGCTCCCGTTCTCGATTCGCCCGTGGGTGATTGTCAGTATTGTCCCACCGCGAATGACAACGTCGTTATGGATGGCTTGAGCCTGCTGCGCCTGCGCTGAAGCCAAGAGGCCCAGCCACAGAATCGACAGCATCGCCCAGCACAGGTACGAGCGACGCGACATAATCCGTCTCCTGAAGAGGAAGTAAATAGCTGCGATTCTATGGGCTTAGGGAAATGGGCGTCAATTGCACGTCAAGCAAGGGTGAGTCCAACCCGCAGGCCAGCGCAAGCGCAGAGGCAGGGGTACAGAACGGCGGAGCTGCCAGCCGCCTTCAGGGCTCGATTGATTTCGCCTTGATTTCAGGGGTATTTTTTGCCCGTTTTTTGAAATCGCGAAAAAATCAAGTGAAACGGCTTTAAGCGTCGCTATTTACGCCGCCCGTCATTTTTGCGAATCTGGATAAACCGTCATTTCTGGTTCATTTCAGGATCATTTGTTTATTCAGCAAAACATGAATGGCAAATGATCTCAGGGCATTCTCAACAGATGGCTGATTGTCCAAAACAGCCTCTGGTGCGGTCTGCAATGTGCATTGCGCAGAGATATCTATGCCGTGCCGCTGGCACTCGATTCTTTGTTCTACTTTACCCACGGTTTCGCTACGCTTCACCGTGGGCTAATCCTGTCGTCGCGCCTCTGGCGCTTGGGGCATTCAGAGGAAATTTTTTTAACGCCCAACATCCGATTTTTGAGGCGTGCACAGGGCAGATTTTTCCGACATGAAGCAGGCCTCTCACCTGTTGCAAATTCATTGCGCATTAACTCTGACACAACGTTCTGTCTCAGGGCCGTCCGCAAAGACTCTTCTGTGTGCCCTTCTGGAACTTAGCAAGGCAGCTCTTTTTCTTGGCTTATTTCTCGCCCTTTTCGCTCAAGATTTCTTCCTCTTCTTTACCCTGGCTGCTCAACTGCAAAATCACGTTGAAGTCTTCCAGGGTTGAGGTATCGCCCTTGACTCCCTTGGTGGTGACAATTTCGCGGAGCAAGCGGCGCATGATCTTGCCGCTACGGGTCTTGGGCAGGGCGGTGACGAACATGATCTTTTCAGGACGAGCCAAGGCCCCAATTTCCTGAGCCACCCATTCGCGCAGATCATTATAAAGCGCGTCGCTCTCTTTTTCACTCGCTTTGAGCGTGACGAAGCAGTGGATGGCCTGTCCTTTTAGCTCATGGGGAGCACCGACTACGGCGGCTTCCGCCACGGCCTTGTGGCGCACAAGAGAAGATTCGACTTCCATGGTGCTGAGGCGATGGCCGGCTACGTTGATTACGTCGTCCACGCGGCCAAGAACCCAGATGTATCCGTCTTCATCGCGGGTGGCGGCGTCGCCAGTGAAATAGGCGCCGGGGAAGCGCGACCAGTAATTTTCTTTGAAGCGCTCGGGATCTTGGTAAAGCGTGCGCAGCATGGAGGGCCAAGGCTTATTCAAAATAAGGAAGCCCTTGCCTGCGCCCTTGATAGGCGTGCCTTTGTCATCGACAATCTCGGCGGCCACACCGGGCAGAGGACGAGTCGCGGAACCGGGCTTAGTGGGCGTAGCACCGGGAACCGGGGAGATCATGATGGATCCGGTTTCGGTTTGCCACCAGGTATCCACAATCGGGCAGCGCTCTTTGCCAATAACGGTGTGGTACCACTTCCAAGCAGTGGGATTGATTGGCTCACCTACGGAACCAAGAAGGCGCAACGAGGAAAGATCGTGACTCTCGGGCCAGTGATCTCCTTGACGGATAAACGAACGAATGGCGGTAGGCGAGGTATAGAAGGTGGTAACGCGATACTTCTCAATCAAACGCCAGAAGCGATCGAACTTGGGCCAATCGGGAGCGCCTTCATACATAAACGTGGTTGCGCCAGCGGCCAGCGGACCAAAGACAACATAAGAGTGCCCGGTGACCCAGCCGATATCGGCGGTGCACCAATAAACGTCGTCATCGCGCATATCGAAGACCCAATTCATGGTGGAGAGGACTTGGGTGAGATATCCGCCGGTGGAGTGAACTACTCCCTTGGGCTTGCCAGTGGTGCCGGAGGTATAGAGGACATAGAGAGGATGCTCACTATCGAGCTGCTCCGCCGGGCAGACTTCGGAGCGGCCGGTCGTGAGATCTTCCCACCAGTGATCGCGTCCGGTTTTCATCTCCGTGGGAAGCTCCTGGCGTTTGTAGACGATCACGTTCTCGACGGTGGGGCACTCTTTCAGAGCTTCATCCACGTTCTGCTTGAGGGGAACATTCTTTCCGCGACGCAGGCCGCCGTTGGCGGTGATGACAACCTTGGCTTCAAGATCCTGAATACGCGCCTTGAGGGCCTCGGCGGAAAAGCCACCAAAAACGACTGAATGAGTAATTCCCAGCCGCGCACAGGCGAGCATGGCAATCGCGGCTTCGGGCACCATGGGCATATAGATGATCGACCGATCCCCGGTCTTCAGCCCAAGCTCCTTGAGAGCATTGGCGAACTTGGAGACCTTGCGGTGGAGTTCCTGATAGGTCAGAGTTCGCTGCTCAAAATTTTCACCCTCCCAGATCAAGGCGGCTTTGTTGCGGCGGGCCGAATTCAAATGACGGTCCAGGCAGTTGTAAGCCACATTGGTTTTTCCGCCGACAAACCATTTCGAAAAAGGAGGATTGGACCAATCGAGCACCTTGTTCCAGGGTGCGAACCAGTGCAGGGCTTTCGCCCGCTCCGCCCAGAACGCCTCCGGATCTTTTGCCGCAGCCTCATACATCTGCTCGTATTCTTGAATCGATTTAATTGAGGCGGAACGGCTAAATTCCGCAGGGGGTGCAAATTTTTCGTTTTGTTCCATGACCGGAAAATTTTAACGCAAAGACCCGCCACGATGCGATCAGGTTCTTTGAGACCGGGAGGGCGAAAGCACCTAGACACACACGGCAAATATTTGCGCTTCCAGATTGAACCGGCTTTTGTCGTCAGATAAGCAAATTTGGCAAGAAAGGCCACCCTTTGCGACCCACCCTCACTCTTCTTGGAACTATGAATAAAGGGGCAGGTCCAAGGCCCTCCTCATGCCCGGATGGCGTCGCGCACGGTTTTCTCCAAATTGGATGGATCACTTACAGGAGGCAGGCAGCTAAAGCCGCTGCAAACCACCGCCACTGGCTTCCCTTCCCGAACACCCGGCAGGCCGGGAATGGTTTCTGCGAGAGCGGGAGGAAGCATTTGCGGAACCGCCTCTCCCTGGGGCAACAACAGGACAGCTTTGTTTAATGAAAAGCTGCGGACGGCCGCCGCATAAAGTTGGGCAGCAACTTCCCCGCCGCCGGTAACCACCACCTGGGTGTGCGGCTTGAGGAACATGTTCAGGGCCAAGGCATAGGTTCCGGCAAACATCCCATAGTGGCCGGCGATTCCAGCAAAGGCCATCAAGGTACGCTCCACGATTTGCCGGTAGCGAGGCTCGTTGGTATAGCCATAAAGCCGCGTCAACGCAATGGCAGCGGCAGGATCGCCAGCAGGCGTGGGAGAGTCCTGCAAAGGCTTGCGGCGAGCGGTCAACGCTCCCAGCGCCTCCGGGCCGAAACCGTCGCGATTGGAAGAGGCAACGTCAAAAAATCCACCTTCCGCCGAATCATGAAAACGCGCAATCATGCTCTCGGCGATCTTGCGGGCGAACTGGAAGTAGCTGATATCGGCGGTGGATTCGTAGGCATCCAGGCAGGCGATGACGGTAAAGGCGTAGTCGTCCAAAACACCGGGGAGGTTCCGGTGCTCCGCGGCAGGATCGGAATAGGCGAGGACATGCTGAAGGCCGGAATCCTGGTCCCATGCCTCAGAAAGAGTACGATCGAGCGAACGGAGCGCAAAGTTACGGGCCTCGTCGAGTTTCAAGACCTGAGCGGCCTTCAGGTATGCGGAGATGCACAGCGCGTTCCAGCTTGCATAGACAGTCTTATCCACGTAGGGGGTGGGGCGCTGGAGGCGGGCAGCATAGAGTTTGCGCTTAGCCGAATCGAGAATGCCTTGGACCTCGTCCGCACTCTTCTTCATTCTTTTGGCAATGTCTTCAACGCTCGCCGTGATATGCAGAACATTTTTCTGGTGGTTGTGATGCATGTCTCCAATTTCACGAACGTTGTAATGGAGGATGGCGACCTGCAGTTCTTCGCCGCTCAGCACGGCCTCGACTTCGTTCAACGTCCAGGTAAAGTAGTCACCGTCATCGTCCAAGGAGAAATCCGCGTCCTTCGACGCATAAAAGCCGCCGTGCTCGCGATCGGTCAGCCACTCGTCCATCCAGCGAATGATGTCGCGGGCCACCCAGGCGAAGAACTCATTGCCGGTGAGTTGATATCCGTGGACATAGTTCTTGAGCAGTTCCGAATTGTCGTAGGACATCTTCTCGAAGTGAGGCACAACCCAGTGGGCGTCCACGGAGTAGCGATGGAAGCCGCCCGCGAGTTGGTCGTAGACGCCGCCAAGGGCCATTTTTTCAAGCGTGGCGCTCACGATTCCGAGCAACGAGGCGTCGCCGGTTTCGGCGTGACGCTGCATCAGGAGATCGACGGCGCTACAGTGAGGAAACTTGGGCGAAGAACCGAAGCCGCCGTGCTCAGCGTCAAACATTTTGACGGTGGCCTCGACGATGGCGTCGAGGATCTCCGGTTTGAGCGAGCCTAATTTTCCCGCGAAAGATTCAGCCTGACTGATGGCGTTCATTACGCTCTCGGCCGATTCGCGCACGTCATCAACCTTTTCCTTGTATGCCTGGGCCAGGGTCAGCAAAACTCGCCTGAAGCTGGGCCTTCCTTGGTGATCCTGGGGCGGGAAATAGGTACCACCATAAAACGGCTTGCCTTCCGGCGTGAGGAAGGCGGTGAGCGGCCATCCTCCCTGGCCGCTAATGGCCTGGATGGCCGATTGATAACGGCTGTCAACGTCGGGACGTTCGTCCCGGTCGATCTTTACGGCGACGAAGTTGTCATTGACGATGGCGGCTATCGCCGGGTCTTCGTAAGACTCCCGGTCCATTACATGGCACCAATGGCACCAAACAGCCCCGCTATCGAGCAGCACGGGCTTGTTTTCCCGCTTGGCTTTTTCAAACGGCTCCGGCCCCCATTCGTGCCAGTCGATGGGCTGGTGCATCGCCGAACGCAAGTAGGAGGATGAAGCACGGGAAAGCGAATTAAGAGTCTTGGTGCTCATACAAACAGTGTATCGCTTTCAATCGTCAGCTTTCAGTCGTCAGCAATCAGTCATCAGCAGTCAGCAAAACCAAAGTCTCTACCACAGAGGGCACAGAGGAAAAAGCAGAGGACACAGAGAGACAGCATTTCAGCAATTAGCACTCAGCGGACAGCAAACAAGCAGCCGCAATCAAGGATAGATACAACCCAGAAAACCGAGCAGCGGCACAACATCACCATAGGCTATTTCTCTTGTCGCGTCGCCAGCACTTGGGAAATTCACTATGAAACTCTTAGCGCCCCACTCCGATTGTCGACGGTTTCCATGGGGTGATCTTGTCCGATTTGAAGCGCGCATCAGCCACTTCGCCTTATTGCTATCTCCGTGCAAAGGACCTTTTACATTTGGATATTGTTCGCCGTGGCAGCCCGTGCAGCCCTACGATCCGTGCAGTTGAAGCTCTTGATTTTGCGAAAATGAAACCGGGCCGCTCTTCACGCGAGGCGACCATTTGTCCTAATTCCCTTCCCATCCGTCCGAGGACGAGGATAATCGCAACTTATGCAAGGCACGGCAAAATGGGGATGAAAATTCTTGACTGCGTAAAGCATAAAGTGTATAGAGTATGCATACACTGTACATTGAATGTTTCTGACCATCAACGCCGGTGACGCGCGGCCCATTTATCAGCAGGTTGCCGATGGAATCAAAGAGCTGATTGCAAGCGGGAAGCTTGCAGAAGGGACGCCGCTGCCACCGGTGCGCCAGTTGGCGGCCGACCTGGGGGTGAACCTCAACACGATTGCAACCGCCTACCGGGAGTTGCAAAGAGATGGACTGCTGGCGGTGAAGCATGGCTCCGGCTCGGTAGTGGCCTCAAGCACTACCGCAGAACGCAGCCTGGATGAGTTGCTTCGGCCCTTGCGCACAGCACTGACGCAGATGGTGCTGGCAGGGCTACCGCAAAAGAAAATTCTGCAACTGGTCATCAACGAACTGCAGACAGTTATGCAAGGAAGGAAGTAACGATGACGCACCAATTTCCCGGCTATGGGCTTTTCATCGGTGGGTTTAACGGGTTTTCGATCAACCAGTTACACGTGATCTATTATGGCCTCCTATGGGGAGGTGTCCGCGTCCGGGGCTGCTTCCGGCGCTGGAAACAGCCGCTCCTACGCGGCGAAGACTGGTTCTTCAGCGTCCCGGTGCAGCACGGCTTTTACTCCGAAGAGGGCGCCACGATCTTGCGCCAATACAGAGTGAGGATGCTGTCGCTTTTTGCGATCGAGGTTCCAGCGGCAACGGCGATCTTCCTCTCCGGACAGTTGCAGAACCTAGTCTGGCTTATTTTGGCGATGTGCATCCTGATCCACGTGAATCATGTTTTCTCCGTGAATCGCGCCGAGCAGCGGGCACAGAAGTTCGCGACACCGGGAGCCGAGCAACCTGTAAGCACCATCGCAATTTCCCTGAAAGCACGCCGCTTGCGCGACTTCACCAACTTCAAGCTGGAAGCCGCCATCGCCGCGATTTCGGCGGCCGGCCTCGTCTGGGCACTACGCTACTATGCTACGGCCCCTGAGCCGCGAAACCTCTGGATCATCTTTGGCACCCCTTTGCTGCTGTTTTATTGCCAAGGCGGATTCCTGCTGGCGAAAGTTTTGATCGTTGCGTGGCGCTCGCCAATCCCACAGGTTCAGGCAGAAGAGCACATTGCGAGCCGGGAAGAGACCCGGAAGTTTTATCTCCGCACATGCGACCTGGGTAGGATCAATCTTGCGGTAACAATTCTCTTCTGGCCCGCATTGTTGAGCGCAGGTCCGGAAACTCGCGAGTTCGCCGTCAAATTGTGGTTCGCAGGGTCGATTGTCCTAGGGATCGTGATCGCGGTCTGGTCTGAGATCAAGAGAAAGGACATGTTGAAGGTGACGCTGCGGGCACGTCCGGTGAAACTTCCGCAATTCGGAGGCGAACTGGGGGAGTCTAGCGCGCCCAGCGATCTTTGGCCGCTATGCTACGAGCCCAGCGCACCGACCATTATCCTGCGAAGCATGCGCGGCTATTCGCTGAATCTAGCAAACCGGCTGACGCAACTTGGAGCCGTCTATCTGGCGGGCCTGCTTGCGCTCTTCGTCCTGATACGGTTTCGGCTCTGACACGGTCCTAAGGGGCAGCCCCGTCCACCGGGTTGGATATACCCGGGTCAAGCACAGGTGAAGACCTGGAATGGCTGACACATCACGTCTAGTGATGCACTGATTTAGAAACGGGCCACAAGATTCATCAAGAAAGAAAAGGAGAATTAAGAGATGCGAGCGATATGGGAGAGGTGTCTGTTTATCTTTTGCCTTATTCCGCCGCTCCTAGCGGTAGGCACCAACTATTCAATTTTGGGCAGGTCATTCTCCAGCTCCGGAGGGAGTGAGCCTGGAGCGACAGTCTCTGGAGCAACAGTATTTGGAGCGACTGTCTCTGGAGCGGCAAACCGGGCTTTTGCAGCCACTACCGTCCTGGCGCAGGCTGAAAAGCCCAAAGACATTGCCGGAGAGTGGCGTGGAACGGTCGCCAATCTTCGCCTGATCATCAACCTCGAACAGAACGGCAGCACCTATACAGGCAAGTTGACCAGCGTAGACCAGGGCAACGCCAGCATGGACATGGATACGGTATCGTTCACCACCGCAAGCCGGGCCGTGCGCTTCGAACTCAAGAAGATCGCCGCGACTTACGAAGGGACACTGAGCGCAAACGGAACGGAGATCACCGGCACATGGAAGCAGCCGGGTGGCTCGGCCCCGCTGACTTTACGGAAGCCGGGCGCTTCCGACAATCGCAAGCTGTCCGGCACAGAATCCGGCGGAGAGCAAACTGGAATCCTGGGCGAATGGCAAGGGATGCTTTCCAAACTGCATTTGATCGTAACCATCGAGGGCGGCACCGGCAATCAACTTACAGGCAAGATCCTCAGCCCAGACCAGGGCAATGTGAGCATCCCCATGGAGACCGTATCTCTCGCCCAGAAAGATGTGCACTTTGAGCTGAATAGCATTAAGGCTTCCTACCAGGGAAAGCTGAACGACGACGGAACGGAGATTGCAGGGACGTGGATGCAGAGCGGCAACAACCTTCCACTTACACTACGACGGCCGGGAGCAGCCGCAAAGGCGACACTCAAGCCAAGGACCATGGGACGCGTTCCTTTGGAACCATGCCGAACTGCCGACGGCAATACGGAGGGCCTGTGCGGGAAATACGAAGTATTTGAGAACCGGGAGGCACACAGCGGACGGAAAATCGCGCTGAATATCATGGTGCTTCCCGCGCAATCTGACAAACCCGCCGGCGATCCATTCTTTGCACTTGCGGGAGGGCCGGGACAGAGCGCGGTGGAAGCGTTTCCGCTCGCCGGATACGTTTCCAAGATACGGCAGCAACGCGACGTTGTGCTGGTGGATCAGCGCGGCACCGGCCAATCCAATCCGCTGCCCTGCAAGCTGCGCGATCCCCAAGAGGCACAGGCAGTACTTGGCGAAAACATTCCCGTGGAGAAGGTCCGGGCGTGCCGCGCCGACCTGGAGAAGAGAGCCGACCTGACCCAGTACACAACATCCATTTTTGCCGACGACCTCGACGAGGTTCGCCAGGCGCTTGGATACGAAAAGATCAATGTGTTTGGAGGATCGTACGGGACACGAGCCGCCCTAGTCTATTTAAAGCGCCACGGAGACCAGATACGCAGCTTGACGCTGGAAGCTGTAGCGCCGATGTCTTATAGGCTTCCGCTGGCGTTTTCGCACACGATCCAAGACTCGGTGGACCGCATTATCGCTCGCTGCGCTAACGATGAAGCCTGCCACAAGAACTTTCCCGATCTAAAGAAGGAATTTCTAGAACTGATTGCACGGCTGGAAAAATCGCCAGCACATTTTGAGCTCAAGACTGCGGCGGGAGAAACACAGGCCGTGGTATTGACGCGCGGCGGTTTTGTGGCCAATTTGCGGGCGCAACTTTATATACCGTCAATTATCAGCCTATTCCCGTCCATGATTCACAAGGCATACCAGGGCGACTGGCAGCTCTATGGTGCTACAGCGATGGCAATCCGTGGAGGAATTGAAACGGCAATCAGCCGAGGCTTGGCGTTCTCGGTGGCGTGCGCTGAAGATGTGGCCAACACGGATGAAGAGACGATCCAGCGGGAAACCAGGGGAACATATCTTGGAGACTTCCAGGTTCGTCAGTATCAAAATGCCTGCAAGGAGTGGCCACAAGGGAAGATTCCTTCGGGTTTCTACACTCCGGCACGCTCCGCAGTTCCTACCCTGCTGATTTCCGGCGCACTCGATCCTGCAACGCCTCCCTCAACTGCCGCCGAAGCGGCAAAAGATCTTTCCAATAGCCGCGTGGTGGCGATCAAAGATGGAACCCATGGAACCGGCTCGCCGTGCATCGACAATCTGGTTTCACAGTTTGTGGAACAAGGCTCGGCCAACGGATTGGATACGGCATGCGTCGATCAGATTCATGTGCCGCCGTTTGCGAAGTAGAAGGAGAAAATTTCACAAAAATGCAGAACTTTAGCTAGAAGAGAAGAAAACGAATTATGAATGGATTTCACAATTTCCAATCACTAACACTTATTGCTCGGCTCTTCTCATACGAAAAAAGAAGGTATCGCACCTACGGAGGGCAGCTTGTAATGGCGAGATCCTTAGCCTTTAATATTTTGCTCACAGATTCAGATCGCATGGGCGAGTCCCGCAATTGTTTATCAGTCAACTTTATCACGCAGAGCATCTGCGCACGGAGTTGCCGAGTTACCTGTTCGATTTCATGATGGGTTTGATTTTTTGCGTTTTCTACGATGCACCTCAATTCATTGCCTATCCTGATTTGCAGTGAGGAGAACTGGCCTGTTCCACACGGATTGGTCGATATTCCAGCTAGGCTCCTGCTCAACTGTTCTTGGAGGTCATTCTCTAGAGAGTGATGACTTTTTTTCAGTATCTTTGATCGTCCGAATGGTCTCATCGAATCGCTGCTGAAGTTCGGAGATCTATCGATATAACTCCATATACGAAACTTCAAGCTCCTCCGTCGAAATTCGAGCGGATGCCCGAAGGCTGGCTTCTTGCAAAGCCGCATACATATTCCCATTGGCAGGTTCCTGACCGTGACTTCTCGCCGTCTTTGCCGAAACTTTCACTAGCTTTGGCATTACATCTTCAAAGTACAAATCGGATAGTTGCGCCCAACGCTCTAGCTTACCCGTGACGGCTGCTGTGCTCTTTCTGATCCCATCTGCATATTCTTGTGTTTTAAGAGCTTGTTCGTTCAACCAAGTGAGCCACAGAGCTAATACAGAAATGAGTATCGAGCAAGCTGTAAGGATGTCACCAAAATCCAATTCTCGCTTCAGAACGAAGCGTTTATGATTGACTTGTTCGCCAGGGTTTTGGGTGTTTGTTGGCATCAAAGGATAATAACTCCCGATAGTTGCGGAACAATAGATAAAGTGGTTGATAATTTCTAGAGAGGAAAGAATCTCGCGATAGGCATTGCGGATTCAAGCACTAATTTTATTGGCAGATTTTAATTTATAGGGATTGTCGCCATCTTCTGTATATCGCTACTTTACTTGGAATATAATGACTTAAATTTATGTAATAAGATAGGTCATCTATTGTGGAAGCGACATTTCAAATAGGGGCAATCATAACTGCTGTTGGCTTGTCGGCTGTTTTTTGCACGATAGCCGGAGCAGCTTCCATGATAGAAGATGCGATCAATCCTGATCTCAAAGACAAGGTAAGACTTTGGCTTACTGGTGATCCATCTGAACAAAATTGGTCAAATAGTTTTTTGAATGTTTTCGAGCATATATTTGGCCCACATTTGTTGACTTTCAGATCTGTTCTACGTAGCTTTAGATTTTCTCTTATCGCTTTATTTTTAGTAACTGCAGTATGGATCATTCTTAGAACTCGAGAATTCAAAAGTACCGTAACCTATTGGCGCGACGGAAGCTTTAGTGAGATCACAACACTGTTTATTGTACCTATTCTTTTTTATCTGATCGCTGTATATGTCTCACTCCTGATAACACGATATGTATTGAGACAAACAGCAGTTGCGGGATCGACAAGTAGACTCCTTCTTCTTTTTGGTTTGGATGGTTTTACAGCTATTATGATTGCTGGCTTTTTTGGTGTTTTGGTAACTTTTGTCACTCCAATAGATTTAGGCTATCTCAGAGATAACATTGGCCTGGGTCTAATATTTAAAGCGGATAGCGATAATCCCCCTTTGGGCATATGTTTATATGCTGGCCTAATATCATCTATATGGGCTTGGCTTCATATCGCCTCCGGCCTGATTTTGCGGACATTTCGTTTTGGGCGATTGGAGCGAGTGTTGAATGTAAAAGAGAAACCCATTAAGTCGCTTGGAATTGTTGCTGGAGCATTGGCAAGCGGCACGCTTACGCTCCTAAAGCTGATCATCACATTTTTTTGATCCCTTGACTTGACCGCGACAGCAATCATTTACTCTTCGGTTTAAAATTTTGAGCGGCATAGGATGTATATTTAATTCCTCGCTTCCCACACTAATCTTGACTGCTCTCTACTGCCATCTCTTTGATTACGACTGTTCTTTCCAGAAAATGGTAGACAACAGGCTTCAGAACGGACTACTCAGGCAATGTTTGCAGGAAATTCTGCAGGGCCGCATCAAACTTTCCAGGCTCGTCGACAAAGACGGCATGCCCGGTTCCCTCAATAGCAAGGAACTTTGCTCCGGGAATGGATGCAGCCATTGCCTTCTGCGCAGCTACTAAAGGAGATTCGGCCGAGGCAATCACCAAAGCAGGCTTGTTCAGCTTTTCCAACGCGGGACGGCGGTCCATGCCAAATATATCCATTACCAGCATGGCAATCCCCGTATCTGTAGGCGTCTGCAATGTCGATTGCACTATCTTTTGGTACTCCGCATCTGGGCGAGGCTTTTTGAATATCGAATGCACCATGCCCTCAGAAGCTTCTTTGGGATGACGCGCATAGAGCGAGATATTCGCAAGAATGGCCTTACTGAATTCTTTATTTGCCTCAACCCCGGAGGGACCCGCCGAAACCGGACTATCCACGAAGACCACACCCGAAACGGAGTCCGCCCCGAATTCCTGGAGATAGGCAGCAACATCCTGCGCACCCTGCGACCAACCGACTAGAACCGGTTGCGATATGCCCATCTGGCCAAGCACCTCATGCAAATCCTTGGCTCGCGATTCAGGAGTATTGTCTCCAGGAGTTTTGGTGGACTCCCCTTGGGAGCGAGGATCAATGGCGATGACTTGCATGACCGGCGCAAACGTCTTCAGTTGTTCTTCCCATAGGAAGGCCGGCAACCGCCAGCCTGGAATTAGAATTAACGCCCTTTTCGATGTCGACTGGCCTGCTCGCAGGTAGTGAATCCGAACGCCCGCGCCGATGGTGGCATATCCTTCGCTTATGGCGACAGCATCCTTCGCTTTGGTTTGACCGAGAAGACTTCCTGCAAGAACAAAAAACACGATCACCAAGCGTAGGCTTGTGAACCTCATGTTTAGGGACTCCTATGTTGATAAGGGCGAGCGCGGAGAGATAGACGGGAGCCTGAGCGATTGGTTAGCAGGAGTCAATACCACGTTACCTGTTACCTACGATGGAGATGCGATTCGTACCTTGGTCCAAAGATGTGGCGCACCAGATTTGGCGCACCTGCGGCGCTCGGTATTCCCCTCCATTTCTTTCCCCCACAGTCTTTTCTCCGCAGTCTTTTTTTCCGCACGCTTTTCTCCGCACTCGTGTCTCCACATCCTATGCGCTGGGCTAACTTAGCTATGCGCCTCCCGGCGAACAAAGGCCACTTGGCAATCTAGAATCGAGGCCCGCAGCAGGCTGGATTTCTTTTCATGGTTGCGGTGGTATGCCTTTCACTTTTCTTTGCCCGGGTGGGCCGATCTGAGATACTAGGTTGTTTTTTGCCAGGCAAGTTCTTAGGCAACCACCCATGGAGGCCCCCGGGAATGAGATTTTTCTATCGCTTGATCGCGTTCGTCGTGCTGTTGTTTGTTGTGCCGGCATCCACCGTTTATGCGCTGCCTTTGAGCGGCGCGGACGCTCCGCCGGTGCGCGATCCGAAGCAACCGATTGACGAGGAATACACGAAAAAGATCAAGGAATACACCACCCAGCCATACTTTATCTCGTCCCTGGTCGATTACCTGCCGGCCTCCAAGACCGTACCGACGCCCAAGGCGGTGCTCGGGGACATTGCCGGAGCGCCCGGCATCCTGCCCTATTCCAAGCAGGTCTATGAGTACATGCGGATGCTGGAGAAGGCCAGCCCGCGGGTGAAGGTCTTTTCCATTGGCCACACGGAAGAGGGCCGGGAGATGATTGCGGTGGCGGTCTCCTCGGAGGCCAACCTGGCGCGGCTTGACGAGAACAAAGCGCGCCTGGCCAAGCTGGCCGATCCGCGAACCATCAAGCTCGATGACGGAGAGGCCGAGCGGCTGATCGAGAGCGCGATTCCCGTCTATTACATTACTGGAACCATCCATTCTCCGGAGACCGGCGCGCCCACGGCGCTGATGGAGTTAGCCTACCGGCTGGCGGTGGACGAGAGCCAGTACATGAAAGACATTCGCAACGGGCTGATCACGCTGATTACGCCAATTGTGGAGGTGGACGGCCGCGACCGCATGGTGGATATCTACCGCTGGCACCTGGCGCATCCTAAAGACTTCTATCCGCCGCTGATTTACTGGGGCAAGTATGTAGCCCACGACAACAACCGCGACGCGATGGCGGTGACCCTGAAGCTCACCGAGAACGTGCTGAACACGTATACCTCGTGGAAGGCGCAGGTGCTTCACGATCTTCACGAGTCCGTCCCTTACCTTTACGACAACACCGCAGGCGACGGCCCCTTCAATGCCTGGGTGGACCCAATCCTTACGAACGAGTGGGAGGTGCTGGGCTGGCGGGACGTAACCGACATGACCCGGTTCGGCATGCCAGGGGTATTTACGCATGGCTGGTTCGATACCTGGTCTCCGGGTTACCTGATGTTCGTGGCGGCGATGCATAACGGAATCAGCCGCCTCTACGAGACGTTTGGCAACGGCGGGGCAGACACGGTGGAGCGCACCTTGGACAAGGACGAATACGCCCGCACCTGGTTCCGGCAGGACCCTCCCATGCCCAAGACGCTGTGGTCGCAACGCAACAATAACAACTACGAACAGACTGGGCTGCTGACCTCGCTACACTTCTTTGCCGAGGAGCGTCAGTTCTTCCTGAAGAATTTCTACCTGAAGGCGAAGCGCTCGATCACCAAGCCGACGAGCGAAGGCCCGGCAGCCTATGTGCTGCCCGGCGATGAGACACGCCCCGGGGCGCAGGCCGAATTGCTCGACATTCTGCGGAAGCAGGGATGCGAAATCTCACGCGCCACCGCCCCTTTTACGGTGACGCTGCCGCAGAAGAAGAAAAAATCCTCCGATGCTCATGCAAAAGCATCAGCGGAGGACGGCGACGACAAAGACGATGGGGAGAAGCAGGCGAAAGAGACGAAAGAACCTAGAGACACGAAAGAAGCAAGAGAGTCAAAGGACAAAACTCAGCCCTCGACCATACAGTTCCCGGCCGGGAGCTACATCATTCGCATGGACCAGCCTTACTCGCGAGTGGCAGATGCACTGCTTGACCATCAGTATTGGAGCCCGAACGATCCGCAGAAGACCCCATACGACGACACAGGCTGGACCTTCGGCGAGCTTTTTAACGTGCGCGTGGTGCGGGTGACGGACCCCAAAGTTCTCGACGCTCCGATGGAGCGGGTTTCCACGGTGAGTGCGGGCGGAAGCGTGAGCGGAAGCGGGCCGATCTTCGCGATCAGCGCCAATGCAGAATCCGGGTTGGCCACCCTTCGTTATCGGCTCAAAGACGCCTCCATGGAGGCCGCAGAGGAACCCTTTACAGAAGGCGGACACAAGTTCAACCGAGGCACGTTCCTTATCCACGGCGTAGAGGCAGGCGCGCTGCAAAAGGCGGTTTCCGATCTGGGACTGCATGGCATCGCGCTGGCAAGCGCGCCTTCCGTGAAGACTCACGCGGTACGGGCCGCGCGCGTGGCGCTGCTGCACACATGGCTGAGCACACAGACCGAGGGCTGGTGGCGGCAGGCACTCGACAAGATGCAGGTGCCGTACAGCTACATCAGCACGCAGGTGGTTGCGAACGAGGCGGATTTGCGGTCCAAGTATGACGTGATCCTCTTTCCGCCGACGGGACGCGGCGATCCGATGGCGGTGGTAAACGGCCTGCCAACGGCATGGGGGAATCCGCTACCTTGGAAGACAACGCCTGAAACTCCCAACATCGGCACGGAAGATTCGACCGACGATATTCGTCCGGGGCTAGGATGGAGCGGAGTCGTCCACCTGCAGGATTTTGTGAACCGGGGCGGCGTGTTGCTGACGGTGATGGATACGGCGAACTTCGCAGTATCGTTGCGGATGACCACCGGCGTTTCAACGCAGCAAGCCAAGCAGATGAAGATCGTAGGCTCGGTTCTGCGCTCGGTAAACGTGGACAACGCCAGCCCGGTCGCCTATGGGTACGGCGAGAATCTCTCGGTCTACTGCGACAACGGGCCGGTCTTCGACATATCGAACGTAGCAGGGGCTCGGGGTTCGCGCCGCTTTGGCAACGACCAGGGAAGCCGACCGACTGGGCGCGGTACGCCGGATGAACCGGACTTCACGCCTGGGCGTCCGCTGGTAGAAGCTCCGGAGGAGCCACATGCGGAGACCTGGGAGGCGCAGGCGGTCACGGACGAGCAGCGGCGCAATGGGTTCGGCGTGATTCCGCCGGCGAATCGCCCACGGGTTATCTTCCGGTACGCCGATAACAAAGACCTACTGG